>WBZP01005554.1_pt1 | contig 12789 bp, 12 predicted proteins | sample 5204301 | NCBI WGS metagenome assembly WBZP01 (sample SAMN12412401, study PRJNA552823) | activated sludge metagenome | isolation source: activated sludge from nitrification reactor of wastewater treatment plant... | place: USA: Pennsylvania | collected 2017
GTCAACCCCAACGAACCCAGCGCTGGGGCGCGAGACGGCCGGCCTCGCGCGATGCGATCAAGAGCTCGCGTCCGCGAGGATGCGCGAGCGCGCAGGGGCCCTCGGTGAGCGCGATGCCCAGCGAGGAGGCGCTTTCGTCGAGGTTCACTTTCTGCCCGTGGCGCAAGCGAGCCCACAGCGGCGGTGGCTCGCCGTCGAGCACACGCGTCTCGAAGGGCAAGCAGCTCCATGGTGCGACCAAGCGGGCGCGCAGCCACGTGCCGAGGGCCTCGCGCGCCTGCTCGTCATCGCTCTCCTCGCGACGACGGATGCGCCAGCGCGGTGCCTCGTGCTGTTGTCGTGGGGGCAGGCGCTCGGCAATGAGCCCGCTCACAACCTCTGCGGCGTCGAGATCCAGGCGACCGCAAGCGGTGCGTCGCAGGGCCCCGAGGTGTGCGGGCACGTCGAGGCGGCGGCCGAGTTCCTCGGCGAGCGAGCGCACGTAGGTGCCCTTGCCGACTTCGAAGGTCGCGTCGACCTCGATCCGGCCCTCGCGGGCGACGACGCCGTGCAACGCAGCGGTGTGCACGACCATCGTGCGCAGCGGCAGCTCGACATGCTCGCCGGCGCGCGCGAGCTCGTGGGCGCGGCGCCCCTCGAGCTTGATCGCCGAGTAGGCCGGCGGTGGCAGCTCGAGCCCGCCGACCATACCGGCGAGCGCGGGTGCGACCGCGTCGGCGAGCTCGGGTGCGAGCGGGCGTTCGACGAGCGTCTCGCCCTCGGCGTCGGCGGTCGTCGTCGCGCGACCGAGCACGATCGTCGCGCGGTAGGTCTTGTCGAGCGCGGTCAGGTACTCGACGAGCTTGGTCGCCGCACCGACGCAGGCGACGAGCACCCCGCTGGCCGCGGGATCGAGCGTGCCGCAGTGGCCGACGCTGCGCTCGCGCAGCGCCCAACGCACCCAGCCGACCACGTCGTGCGAGGTCGGACCGAGCGGCTTGTCGATCAGCAGGACGCCGAACTCACCCGCCATCGCGCGCCGCGTCGCTCCCCTGCCCCGCCTCGCTCGCATCGCTCGCCTCGTCGACGGAGCCCGGCTCGCTCGCGGGCTCGGCCTTCGGCTCGCTCGCGAGCTCGGCCTTCGGCTCGCTCGCGAGCTCAGCCAGGATCGCTTCGACGCGCGCGCCACGTCCGATCGCTTCGTCGTAGGCAAAGCGCAGCTCGGGCATGCGACGCATCTCGACGCGATCGGACAGCTTGCGTCGGACGGTGCCCGCGGCGGCGCGCAGCCCCGCGAGCACGCCGGCGAGCTCGAGCTCCTCCGACAGCACGTCGACGTAGACGGTCGCGACGCTGAGGTCGGCGCTGACGTGCACCCCGGTGATGCCGATCGCGGACGCGGGCGAGAGCCGCGGGTCGCGGAGCTCGCCACGCAGGAGCATCTGCGCGATCTCGCGGCGCAGCAGCTCCTCGACCCGTTGTTGTCGTCGACTCATGTGAGGGAGTTGGGAGCGGGAGGGCGGAACGCCCTCCCTACAGCGAGGGCCGGATGGTCTCGAGTTCGAAGGCCTCGAGCACGTCACCGGGCTGCAGCTCGGTGAAGTCGGCGACCACGATACCGCACTCCATGCCTTCCTTGACCTCGCGGACGTCGTCTTTGAACACGCGCAGCGAGCTGATGCGACCGGAGTGGAGGATGTCGCCACCCCGCCGCACGCGGACGTGGCTGGTACGCGTGACGGAGCCACGCACGACGCGGCAGCCCGCGACCACGCCCAGACGCGGGATCGGGAAGAGCGCCCGGACCTCGGCCTGGCCGAGCTCGACCTCGCGGTACTCGGGCTCGAGCAGGTCGATCATCCGCTCGCGGATGCGATCGGCGGCCTCGTAGATGATCGAGAAGGTCTCGATCGGAATCTTCTCCTGCTCGGCCAGCGGCGCGGCCTTGCCGACGGTCTTGACGTTGAACCCGACGATCAGCGGGTTCTCGGCCGCGGCCGCCAGCTTGATGTCGGTCTCGTTGATCGCACCGACGCCGGCCTGGATGACCTCGACGCGCACCTTGTCGGTCGACAGCTCCTCGAGGGTCTCGCGCAGCGCCTCGGCCGAGCCTTGCACGTCGGCCTTGAGCACGATCTTGAGGATCGGCGTGCGCCTCGACCTCAGCCGCTCGAGGGCCGAGGGACCCGAGCGCACGCTCTCGCGGCGGCGCCGTTGCTCGCGGCGGTGGGCGACGAGCGCCCGCGCGTCGCGATCGGTATCGACGACCGAGAAGCGCTCGCCGGCCGGGGGCGCGCCGTCGAGACCGAGCACCTCGACCGGGGTCGAGGGCGTGGCTTCGTCGACGCGCTTGCCGAGCGGCGTGAAGAGATCGCGGACCTTGCCCGAGAACTCGTTGGCGACCACGATGTCGCCCTTTCGCAGGGTGCCGGCCTCGACGAGCATCGTCGCGATCGTGCCGCGGCCCTTGTCGACGCGCGACTCGATCACGGTGCCGACCGCGGGGCCCTCGACGGGCGCGCGCAGCTCGAGCACCTCGGCTTGCACGCCGAGCAGGTCGAGCAGCGCATCGACGCCGACGCCCGACTTGGCCGAGATGTGGCAGATCGGCGTCTCGCCGCCGTAGTTCTCGCCGACGAGGCCCTCCTTCATCAGCATCTGCTCGACGCGCCCGACGTTGGCGTCGTGCTTGTCGATCTTGTTGATGGCGACGATGATCGGGACGTTGCTCTCGTTGGCGAGCTTGATCGCCTCGCGGGTCGTCGGCATCACGCCGTCGTCGGCGGCGACGATCAGCACGATGATGTCGGTGATGTGGGCGCCGCGCGAGCGCATGGCCGTGAACGCCTCGTGACCAGGCGTGTCGATGAACACGACCGGACCTTGGCCGGTCTCGACCCGGTAGGCGCCGATGTGCTGGGTGATGCCGCCGGCCTCGCCCTCGGCGACCTTGGCCTTGCGGATGTAGTCGAGCAGCGTGGTCTTGCCGTGGTCGACGTGACCCATGATGGTCACGACCGGCGCACGCAGCTCGCCCTCTTCCTCGTCGTAGGAGCCGAGCAACTCGTCCTCGTCGAACGAGGTGTTCTCGACCGTGTAGCCGAACTCGGCCGCGACCAGCTCCGCGGTCTCGACGTCGATCGCGTGGTTGATCGTCAGGTTCCGCATGCCCATGACCCAGAGCTGGCGGATGACCTTCGACGCCTTCACGCCCATCTGGTGGGCGAGGTCGGAGATCTGGATGACCTCGTCGACGCGAATGCGCTTCTTCGCGTCGCTCATCTCGACGGTCGAGACTTGCTTGGGCCCGCCACGCTCGCGGCGACGCACGGGCGTACGCCGACGCTGCCGCTGCTGGGCCTTCTCCTCGCGCTCCTTGCGAACGGTCGCGCGGCCCTTGCTGCGGCTCTTGCTCGCGTCGGTGATGATGACCTGCTGGCGGCGCACCGCCGCCGGGCCACCACCGGGCAGCTTGATGAAGTCGACGATCGTCGGCCCCGAGGTCTTGGCACGCGTGCCGATGATCACGCCATCGGCGTCGCGCACGAGACGGGTGTCCTCGGGCCGCCGCTCGTCGCTCGCGGCCGGGCGCTCGGGTGCCGGGCGCTCGGGTGCCGGTGCCGAGCGCTCGCGCGCGGCCGCGCGTTCGCTCGCATCGGGTCGCCGCTCGCGAGTGTCGCGCGGCTGGTTGCGAAGCTCGCGGGCCTCGCGACGCTCGCGGGTCTCGCGAACCTCGCGAGTCTCCGCTTGCGGCGTCTCGCGGACCGGCTCGCGCACGGGCTCGGAACGCGTGGGCTCGGGACGACGCTGCTCGAGCTTGGCCGCGAGGCCATCCGCGAAGCGCTTGGTGCCGGGCGGCAACGCGATGCGCTCGCCGACCTTGGGCTCGACGCGCGGCGCGGCGGGCTCGGCCGGACTCGCCTCGCGTGCGGGCTCGCTCGGCTCGCGCTCGGCGGGCTCGTGACCCTCGTGCCCCGCATCGGCGTGGGCGTGCGTGGGTGCATGCGCGTCACCCTGTGCGCTGATCGTGGCGACCGGACGCCGCACGACCGGCTCGGCCGGGGGGACGGTGCTGACCGGCTTGGGTGCGTCGCTCGTGACCGGGCGGGCCTCGCCCTCGGGACGCCGACGGACCTCGACGGCCGGACGACGCAGCGGCTCGGCCACGACGACGGGACGCCGCTCCTCGGGCGCGGCCGCACGCTCGGCCTCCTCGCGCTCGCGCTCCTTCTCGCGCTCCTTCTCGGCCGGGCGCACGCCGGTCGCACGCCGCCGGATCGGAGCCGCAGTCGCGGCCGCCTGGGCTGCCGGCGCTGGGACGCTGGCGCTGGGCTTGCTGGTTGACGCGCTCGCGGGCGCCGAGGCGCCCGGCTTGCCGCCGAAGTGACGGCGGACCTTCTCGGCCTGATCGTCGTCGAGGGTGCTCATGACCCCCTTGATCTCGATACCGAGACCACGGACGTAGGCGACGAGCTCCTTGTTGTCCTCGATGCCGAGCTCCTTGGCGAGCTCGTAGATGCGGATCTTAGCCATGGGTGGGCGAACCTCCCTCTCGTCCCTTGCGGGTGGTCCCCTTGCGCGACGACGCCGAGCTGCGCAGAGGGGTTGGGGGTGGGGATGTTAGTTGGAGCGCGAGGTGGGCGAGCGCCTCGCGACGGGCATGGGGAAGCAAATTGGATGCGGGGGACTTGGGGAGCGTGCGATCGAGCAGCTCGAGCTCGCCGGCGATGCGGCGCGAGACCTCGGTCCACGCGGCGAGGGCATCGAAGCGGACCTCGGCGAGCTCCGGCTTGCCGGTGGGCCTGCGCGTCGCGAAGGCCCGCGCGAACGCCCGCTGGCGCTCGGCGTCGGCGAAGCAGGTCGCACTCGGGCACAGCCACGCGCTGCGACCCGCGAGCGGATGGCGACGCTCGATGACCGCGACGACCTCACCGGAGGCGGCGCGACGAAAGCGGAGCAACGCGTGGGGCGACCGGCGCCCGCGGCACGCAATGCAGGTCCGCAAGGGCCCTTGCACGGTGCTTGGCTCCGGATGCGGAGGTCGAGCGGCTGCGTCGTGCTGCACTCAGCCCTCCCCCTGCAGCTCGGCCTCTTCCTCGTACACGACCTCGAGCTCGAGGTTGCCGGAGGCCGCGTCGTTGGCGAGATCGATGATGCGCTCGGCCTCGTCGGCGCCGACGACCTGCGCGAGCTCGTCGGTGTTGGCGACGGCGAGGTCGCGGAGCGACCGCCAGCCGAGCTCGAAGAGCTGCAGCGCGAGATCGTGGCCGACGCCCGGGATCGCGGCGATCTCGGCCCGGCTGCGCCGCTCCATCTCGCGGATCTTCGACTGCGAGTGGATGTCGATGCGCCAGCCGGTCAGGCGCGAGGCGAGCCGCACGTTCTGGCCCTTCTTGCCGATCGCCAGGCTCAGCTTGTCGTCGGGCACGACGAGCTCCATCGTGTGGCGCTCGGCGTCGATCAATACGCGCGAGACCTGGGCCGGCTGGATCGCGTTGCACACGAAGCGGGCCGGATCCTCGTCGTAGGGCACGATGTCGATCTTCTCGCCGCGCAGCTCCTGCACGACGGCCTGCACGCGGCTGCCTCGCATACCCACGCACGCGCCGACCGGATCGACGTCGCGGTCGCGGCTCGACACCGCGATCTTGGAGCGGGCCCCGGGCTCGCGCGCGCACGCCTCGATGCGCACGATGCCCTCGAAGATCTCGGGCACCTCGTGCTCGAACAGCTTCTCGACCAGGCCCTTGTGCGTGCGCGACAAGATGATCTGCGGGCCGCGAGCCGACTTGTCGACGTCCTTCACGTAGGCCACGATGCGATCACCGGGCCGCAGCGACTCGCGCGGCACCTGGTCGCGGGCCGGCAGGATCGCCTCGGCGCGGCCGTTGTCGACCTCGACGACGATCGAGCCACGCTCGAAGCGACGCACGATGCCGGTCATCAGCTCGCCCTTCTTGTCCTTGTAGCGGTCGTAGAGGTTCTCGCGCTCGGCCTCGCGCACGCGCTGGATGATCACCTGCTTGGCCGTCTGCGCGGCGATGCGACCGAACGCGCTGTTGACCTTCTGCAGGGCCGGGATCTCGGGGTACTGCTTGGCCTGCGCCTCGGCCTGTTTGGCGTCTTCGTCGAGGTAGAAGATCTGGAAGAGCAGCTCGTCGCCGACCTCGGCCTCGAGCCCGCTGCGGCGCGCTTGCTCGACGCTGATCTCGCGCATCGCCAGCTCGACCTTGTCGACCACGTAGAGAACCTGGAAGAGGTTCACGTTGCCGGTCTCGGTGTCGAAGCTCGCCTCGATCTCGCGATCGGCGAACACCCGCTTGGCCGCCGTCGCGACCGCTTGCTCGACGGTGTCGACCAACACGTCGCGGGAGATGTTCTTCTCCTGACAGATGAGGTCGATGACCGTGCTGAGGTTGACGTTGTCTTCCATTGTCGTGTTCCTCGTGGGTGGGCCGGTCAGCCCTCCCACACCAAGTTGGCCCGGCGGATCCGGGCAAGGGGGACGTGCAGGGTGTGGTCGGTCTTGCGATCGTCGAGCGCGAGCACGAGCAGCGCAGCCTCGGGATCGTCGGGCCGCGCGGGATCGTCGTGGACGGCGAGCAGACGGGCGCTGCCGCGGTGCTGTGGGGTCGGCTGCTGGCCCTCGGCGAGATCGAACGCGTCGTCGGTCTCGAGCTTGATCTTGCTGCCGACCTGCTGCTCGAAATGAGGGCGGCGCGCGAGCGGTCGATCGACGCCGGGCGACGAGACCTCGAGCGTGTAGGCGCGATCGAGCAGCGCAGCGAGGGCGGGGTCGCCCTCCCCTGCCTTGCCGGCCGCCTCGGCGGCGTCGAGCGAGGCACCGAGGATCCGGCTCATGCGCGAGCAGTCCTCGACCGTGACGCCCTTGGGCGAGTCGAGAAAGATCCGCATGACCCGACGCTTGCCCGACCCGAGCCACTCGAGCAGCAAGAGCTCGAAGCCCATGTCACGCACGACCGGCTCGAGGGCGGCCTCGAGCAAGCGAGCGGGGGTGCGAGCGTCTGCGGAGCTTGGGGTCATGCAGGGGCGAGGATGCGGACGAATTCCACTCCAGGCTCGGTGTTGTCGCGGCTCGGTCGTGGGCACGCCACGGTGAGCACAGACAAAAAGAGAGCGGAGGACCTCCCCCGCTCTCCACCGAGTTCGGAGCTGTGGGCGAATCGGTACCACAGCCCCGCGAGGTGGGCAAGACCGCCGACGTGGGGTCGCGCCAAAGGGTCGAAGGGCAGCCGGCTCGAGTCAGGATCGCGCGATGAAAGTCACGCGGTCGTCCGCGTAACGACTCGCGTGAAAACGCAGACCAGCGTGTGATTCTCCCGGCTCATGCGCGCCTGCGAGGTGGCACTCGTGCAGCTCTGCTCGAGCCCCGACGTCGAGGCCAACCTCCGACGGGCGAGCGACGCGTGCGCCAACGCGCTGGCCGAGGGGGCCGAGCTGGTCGTGCTGCCCGAGGGCTACGCCGAGATCCCGGCCCTCGATACCCCACCGACCGAGCGCTTCGAGCCCGACGCGCCCGAGCGCTCGCGCGTGGTCGCGCCCTTCGTCGAGCTCTCGCGCCGCCATCCGAACGCCGTCATCGTGCTCGGCGGCGCGCCCGAGGTCCACTCGGCGACCCACCATCACAACGCCGCGGTCGTCGTGTTCGCCGGCCGGGTCGCCGCCCGCTATCGCAAGATCCACCTGTTCGAGCTCGACCTGCCCGGCCAGGCCGCGCTGTCCGAGTCGCGGCGCGTCGTGGCCGGACGCGAGCCGCTGCTCGTCGCGGCGCCCTTCGGACGGATCGGGCTGAGTATCTGTTACGACCTCCGCTTCCCCGAGCTCTATCGCTCGCTGGTCGCGGCTGGGGCCGAGCTGCTCTTGGTCCCCGCTGCGTTCACGCACGCGACCGGCGAGGCGCACTGGGAGGTGCTGCTGCGCGCGCGCGCGATCGAGTCGCAGTGCTGGGTGCTCGCCGCGGCGCAGTGGGGCGTGCACTCGCCGGCCACCGCGTCGGGTCGGGCTCCGCGGCGCAGCTTCGGTCGCTCGCTGGTCATCGATCCTTGGGGGCGGGTCGTCGCCCGCCTCGACGAGGGCGAGGGCCTCGTGCGCGCACGCATCGAGCCCGAGCCGCTCGAGCACGCGCGTGGCGTCCTGCCCGCGCTGCGCCACCGCGTGCTCGGTCACGAAACACCTGCCCACGTCGTGACGTTGGAAGGCCAGGCGGTGTGACGCGAGCCGAGACCCGTGGGCTTCTGGCCCTCATGGATCGCTATGTCGACGGAGACCGCCGTGCCTTCGCCGAGCTCCACCTGCTGCTCGGCCCCCGCCTCCGGGGCTTCTTGACCAAGCTGGTCCGCGACGACGCGACGGTGGATGACCTCCTGCAGCTGACCTTCCTCAAGGCCCACCTCGCCCGCGAGCGCTTCGTGGTCCAAGGCAGCGATCCGGATGGCGCCGTGCAGGCCTGGTACTTTGCGATCGCGCGCAACGTCGCGCTCGATCACCTGCGCTCGCGCGGACGAGCCGAGCGCCGCCGCGTCGATCTCCAGCGCGACCACGATCGCCGAGAGGGCCCGGACCTCGAGCTGGCCGATGCCAGCGGCACGATCGAGGAGCACATCACCGACCGTGAGCTCGCCGACGCGATGATCGAGCAGGTCCGCGTGGCGATCGCCCAGCTGCCCGACAGCCAGCGCGAGGTCGTCGAGCTGCACAAGCTGCGCGGTCTGTCGATGGCCGAGGTCGCTGCGCGGCTGCAGATTCGCGAGGGAGCCGCCCGCGTGCGAGCGCATCGCGGCTACAAGGCGCTCGCGCGGCTGCTCGGCGCCGGCCTCGTCCTGCTCTTGCCCTTCGCGGCGAGCCACCTGCCCTTCGCGGCTGCCCGCCGCGCTCCCGCTTCACCCCCCACGCAACTGCCATGAGCGAGCCCTCGCGCGACCACGTCCACATCGATGCCGCCAAGTTGATCTTGGCCGACCTCGACGTGCAGCAGTCTCGCCGACGTCGCCACTTCGTGCCGGCCCTCGTCATCGCGTTGCTCGCGATCGGCGTGCCGATGGCGATCATGGGCCTGCGCCCCGATCTGCTCGCGCAGCCCGCCTGGCAGCTGATTCTGCAGTGCGTGCTGTGGGTCGTCTGTCTGATCGTGTTCCCGGCGATCGGCCTCGGCTTGATGTTCCCGAGCCGCGGCATGCGGGTCATGCTGGCCAGCGGCGCCGTCGGGCTGACCTTGCTCGCCACGCTCGGCGTGCCGGCCGGGCTCGGCGACGACGATGGCCACTCGGGCGTCGTGTGCTCGATGCTGATCGTGTTCTACGCGCTGGCCGTGCTCTTGATGGGCCTGCTCAGCGGTGCGTTCGTGCAGCGACGCAGCAGCAGCGCCGTGTACTGGATCGCCGCCGGCATCTCGCTGATCGCGTTGTCGGCGATCACCTGGCAGTGCCCCGTCACCGGTATCGCGCACGTCGTGCCCAGCCACCTCGCGGTCGCGGCGGGCTTGATGATCGCGACCTCGCTGGTCGGCATCGCGGTGCATCGCCGCCGCCGCTAACCGGTCGCGTTCAGGCCGGCTTGGCGCGTCGCAGCTCGCGGGCCCGACGTCGTCGAGCCCGCACGACGCGGCGGTGGAGGACCTTGAAGATCCGCTGCGCGCCCTCCCACGCGACCGGGCACAGGTCGTAGATCTGGCCGCCCTCGAGCTCGAGCACGAACACCTCGCCGCTCGGGCGCAGCTCGACGTCGATCGCGGTGATGGCCGCGCTGCGCACGACGATGCGGCGGCCGCCGTGGCGAAACCACACGCGGCGCCCGAACTGCACGACCGCGCGGGGCAGCAGCGAGAACGCGAGCGCGCGCACCCAGCCGAGCAGGTAGAGGGCGACCAGCGCGAGGGCGAGGCGCGTCAGCTCCTCGAACCCGAGCAGGCGCATGCCGAGCGGGATGCGACCGATCGCGATCGGCAGCAACACCATGAAGTAGACCGGCCAGCTGGCGACGCGCACGAGCGAGCCGGTCCAGTCGTCGGGCTCGGCCACCCGCAGCCAGGGTCGGAACACGCTGCGAGTGTACCAGGCCGCGCTGGCGAGCCCGCCGCGCGCATGGCAGTCTCGCGCACGACCATGCTCGCGCGCCGCCTCGCCATGCTCGCCCTGCTCGTCAGCTCGCTCGCCGCCGCGGGTGGCGGCTGCGGTCCCGAGGTCTGCACCGAGATCGGCTGCAGCTCCGTCGCCGAGGTGTCGTACGGCTCGCGCACGCTCGCCGAGCCCTACCTGCTCACGATCACCCCGAACGGCCCGAGCGTGACCGCGCTCTGCCTCGGGGCCGAGGGCGAGGAGCCGCTGCCGCCCGACTGGCTCGCGTGCGACGGCCAAGGCTTCACGATCACCGGCAGCGAGGCCGACCTCCTCACGGTCGTGAGCGTGACCGTCGTGCCGGTCGAGAGCGGCGAGGCCCTGATCGCCAACGAGCTCGTCACGCTCGACACCCTCGACATCGAGCAGCCCAACGGGCCCGACTGCGAGCCGACCTGCTACGTGCGCAGCGGCACCGTGCCCGAGCCACCCGAGCCCTGAGGGCTTCCTTAGACCCCCGCATGCGCACGTAGACTCTGCCGCAGCACCGCCGGCTTCGCCGTCGGCTCGGGCGTTCGTCGACTTCGTCGACGAGCACCCTCGGGCGGTGCGGGCCTCGATCCGCGTGGGCAGGTTGGACCCCCTAAAGGGGTCTGTCCCCACCCGGTGGCGGTTGTCGCCGCCGGCTCAACATGGGCGAGGCCGTGCCGCGGCGAGGTCTACGTGCGCCTGCGCCGGTCCAATTTAGCTCGACCAGAGGCGCTCGATGACCATCTGCACGCGCTCGCGCCCGTTGTAACGGCGGCGCGAGGGCGTAAACAAGCAGCCGATCACGTCGCCGCGTCCAACCGGAAAGTCGCCGCGCCGCCACGCGATCGCCTCGACGTGCACCCGGCCTTGGCGCAGCACCAGCGAGAGGTGGCGCTGCTTGATCACGCGCGTCGACACGACCTCGGCGCCGACGCAGAGGTACCTGGGCGCCGGAAAGCCGACGCCGAAGGGCCCGATCGACTCGATCGCGGCGACGAGATCGAGGTCGAGATCGGCGAGGCTGCGCTCGCCGTCGTGCTCGTCGATCGGCGTGCGACCGGCCTCCTCGCCGAGCTGCTCGGCACACGCGAGATCGAAGGCTTCGACGAGCTCGTCGAGGCGTGCGGGGTCGAGGCTGACGCCGGCCGCCGCCTTGTGGCCGCCGTAGCGGCGCAGCAAGGGCGCGCAGCGAGCCAGGGCCGCGCGCACGTCGACGTGCCCGAAGCTGCGCGCCGAGCCGCGCGCCTCGTGGCTGTTCGGATCGACACCGATCACGAGCGTCGGTCGCTGGTAACGCTCGACGATGCCGGCCGCCGCGATGCCGACGATGCCCGGCGCCCAGTCGTGCTTGGCCACGACCAGCCCGCTGCGCGTCGGCGTGCGAGGATCGCGAGCGAGCAGCTCGAGCGCCTCGCCGACGATGCGGTCCTGCAGCGCGCGGCGCTGGCTGTTGTACATGTCGACCTTGGCGGCCAGCGCCGCGGCCTCGGCCGGCGAGTGGCTGCGCAGCAGCGCGAGCGAGGGCTCGGCGCTGGCGATGCGACCCGGTGCGTTGATGCGCGGGCCGAGCTGAAAGCCGAGCGTGCTCTCGTCGAGCTCGCTGTCGGGCCGCACCCCGGCCTTGTGCAGCAGCTCGCGCAGACCCGGTCGCTTGCGCGCTGCGAGCAGCTGCAGACCATGGCGGACCAAGATGCGGTTCTCGTCGACGAGCGGCATCATGTCGCACACGGTCCCGAGCGCGACGAGGTCGAGCCACGCACGCGGATCGGGCAGGTTGCCGCGCCCGCTCGGCGCCTGCTTGGCCAGCGCCGAGCGCAGCCCACCGGCGAGGTAGAAGCCGACGCCGGCGCTACACAGACCCTTGAAGGGAAAGCGACAGCCGGCCTGGTGCGGGTTGAGCAGCGCGCTCGCGGGCGGCATCGTCTCGGGCACCTGGTGGTGATCGATGACGAGCGTCTCGACCCCGCGCGTGCGCAGGAACGCGAGCGACTCGTGGTCGGAGGTGCCGCAGTCGCCGGTCAGGACCAGCTGCGCGCCGGCGTCGAGCAGCGCCTGCGCGGGCGGGCGCCCAAACCCGTAGCCGCCCTCGCGCGTCGCGACCTTGGCGACGACCTCGACGCCGAGGCACTCGAGGAAGGTCGTCAGGATCGTCGTGGTCGTGACGCCGTCGACGTCGTAGTCGCCGAACATGCCGACGCGCAGGCCTTTGGTGCGGGCGTGGACGAGCAGATCGATGGCCGCCTCGTAGCCGGCCATGTCGTTCGGTCCGCGAAGGTCGCGGAGGCGCGGATCGAGGCAGCGCAGCTGATCGTCGAGCGACTCGATGCCGCGGGCGACGAGCAGCTCGACGACGACCTGCGGCCGCTCGAGCTCGCGCGCCCGCTCGCGCAGCTCGCTGGCCGTCCAGCGGCGCAGCGGCTCGCGGAGGTGGGCGCGCGGCGGTTCTTCGAGCGCGAAGGTCTGCGCCTCCTCGGCGAGCGCGAGCTCGTTGGGCTCGAGCTCGACGTCGAGCTCGACCTCGAGCTGATCGGCCTTGCCCGGCTCTCGTCGCTCGCTGGTCATGCTCGTCTGGTTCATGCTCGGCGGGCGCTCGGCTCAGACGGCGTCGGCCGGATCAGCCGGGTCGCCGACGCCGACGCGACCTGCGAGGCTCGCCGCTCGGTGAGTCGTCGGGCTCGTCGGCGTCCGCCGTCGGAACCGGCACGGT
>WBZP01002902.1_pt1 | contig 12784 bp, 16 predicted proteins | sample 5204301 | NCBI WGS metagenome assembly WBZP01 (sample SAMN12412401, study PRJNA552823) | activated sludge metagenome | isolation source: activated sludge from nitrification reactor of wastewater treatment plant... | place: USA: Pennsylvania | collected 2017
GATCCTGCCTCACTATAACGAATTCCTGGGGGAGTCTCAAAAGCCCGATCCGACCCCTTCCGATATCCCGGAGCAGGACAGGCGAATACAGAGAGGCTCATGGGCGCAGGCTCAACCGGGGAAGGACGGGGAACACAGGACAGGAGCACGCAGCGGGAAGTCACGAGCTACGGGGTGTGGAGCGATGATTTCCCGGAGGTCAGGCTCACGAACTTCATCCTCAAGGCGTAGAGCATGTCTTTCATCACAACCTGCTCGTCCGGCGTGAGGTTGCCCCGTGTTTTTTCTTCCAGCATGGACAGAAGGTCGATGATCTCCTTCGCTTGCGGAAGGTTCAACGGCATCGACGGCTGTTGGGGATCTAATTGCTCCCCCATGAGCATCAATGCCGAGCTGCCCATGGAGATGACAAACGAGGAGAAATTGACCGGAAGATGCCCTGCATGGCCATGCTCCTCCGCGTGCTGGTGCGGCTCGGCCGGCGCTGGTTCGGGGGCAGGAGGCTTGGATGCCGATGCTGCCGCAGGCGCTTCTTCGCCTCGTCCTCGACGATCGCGGATGACGAATCCCTGGTCCTTCTCATCACCCATAGACATTTCCTCCGATCAACCGCCCGTAAAATGCAGGGCCGTACCCTACCATAGGCCTTGGAGGCGCGCAAGGCGGCCGGCCCCGTTGAAGGTGGGGAAAAACTCAGTTAGAGTGACGCCACGAGGGGGGTACGCATGTCCGAACGTTTCGATAAAGTCGTGGCCATTATGGCTCAGCTCCGGGCACCAGGCGGCTGCCCGTGGGACCGGAAGCAGACCCATGAATCCCTCAAGCCCTATTTGATTGAGGAAACCTACGAAGCCCTCGACACCATCGACCGGCGCGATTTCCCCAAACTCAAGGAAGAACTCGGCGATGTGTTGCTCCAGGTGTTATTCCACAGCCAGATCGGAGCCGAAGCCGGCACCTTCACCATGGATGAGGTGCTCGAACAACTCGGCGACAAACTCGTGCGCCGGCACCCGCATGTCTTCGGTGATGCCGCAACGGGGGCGCCGAGTCTCAACTCCGACCAGGTGGTTCATCGTTGGGAGGACATCAAGCGGGCCGAACGCAAGAATGCCGGAAAACCTGATTCGGTCCTCCACGACATTCCTCAAGCACTGCCCGCCCTGCTGCGCGCCTATCAAACCCAGGTCCGCGCCGCGCGGGTAGGGTTCGACTGGCCGGACAGCCCGCAAGGCCTGGCCGCAGTCCTCGCCAAGGTCGAGGAAGAAATCGGCGAACTCCGCAAAGCCGTCAGCGATGCGGCTATCCCGTCGGCACCCTCGGATCCCAAACCGGAACCGACGGCGGAAATGGCGGCGGAAATGGGCGACCTGCTCTTCTCCTTAGTCAACGTGGCCCGCCACATTAAAGTGAATCCTGAAGAGTCACTGCGCCAGGCGACGAATCGATTTACGTCACGGTTCCAATTCATCGAGCGTGAAGCGGCACGCAGCGGGCGCAGCGTGAATGACCTGACCACCGGCGAAATGGACCACTACTGGGACGCAGCCAAACGGGTGGAGGCGGCCGGCTCCGCTGTGGCAACCGCCCCGGTCACTTCTCCCACAGAACCATCTCAGACTTCCCGATGAGCAGCGAACAGAATCCATACGAAGAAGGCAAACGCGCGGGGCTCCATCCGCTCCTCGTGCTCTTCGGCGTCATTCTGATTATGTGGCTGCTGATCAACCTTGCCGTGCCCAGCGGCAAGCAGAAGCAGGCGGCCGGCCCGGAAATTTCTCAGCTGGTGATCGAAGATCCGGATGCCGCCCTGGTGATGTACAAAGTCCAAACGACCCTGACGGAATTCAATGCCGTCAGCATTGTCGTGCCGGCGCAGGTGACGACCAGCCAGGTCGTCGGCCTGTTGAAGCAATTCAAGCAGGCTCGGCTGGACCAGACGCTTCCGACCAGGCTGCCGGCTACCAGCCCGGGCCACAAGCTGGGGGACCAGGCCGTGGCCGATCTGTACATTTTTTCAGACCCCAAGTATGCGACCGCCGAAGTCGTCGGCACATTGGCCCGCGGAGCCCATGCTCCAGGCAATCTCTACCCGCAAGCCATTCCCTTTGAAGAAGCCATGGAGCAGGTGCGCGGACATTACCGGATCGACCTGAACGACACGAGCAATCCCGATACCGGAGCCATCGGATTTGCCGATGAGTCCGGCGTGCACAGCAAACAATATCGGCGCATTTTTTAGGCCTCTCCGCTGAAACCCCTCGACTGACGCGCCTTCGCTATCCCCAGGCCGAAATCGATCAACAGATATGCCCCTAGGGGTTTTCATCTTCTACCGCATCTAGTGGTCTGCCACACCACCACCCCCAATGCCTAAAACTTGTGCAGGCCGCTGAAGGGCCGCTCTACTAAGGGTCCTACGACGGCAGGAGGCGCCTATACACACGCTTATCCACAGATTCTGTGTGTGAGAAAATGAGTAACCGATACTCCGCCGGATTACTCCGAAAGCAGCGTCAACACACAGTCAGGAGTTGGGACAGGAAGACTCTCAGGCTCAACGGGAGGCCGGAGAGAGGGGGCATGGGACAGGACTTACGCCATGGAATGTGGCGAATCCCATGGAACCGCACCGGCAAGTCGCCGGTGAATTAGACGGCAAGACCGATCGTATTCTTGATCTCAGTCCGCAGCTTATCCTGTTCGGCCTGGATCCATGATTCCAGTTGCGGAAAGTAGTGCGAGAGGGGTCCGGTGAAGGGTGGCACCAGCACATCGCCCCGCTCCTTCAACCAGCCTTCGGCCTCGGCAATCCGGAGTTTTTGATCGCCGATCTTGCGCGAGAGCAGCTTGTTCAGCATGAGCTGCTGACCGGGGCTCCCGGTGACCGCTCCCATCAGCTTCACTTTGACATATTGCAGCTCTTCCGTCAGTGCAATCTTCACCCGAACCGCATGGGTTGCAGCCCACGTGGCCCGTTGAATGGAATAGTCATAGGAAAATACCGGCTCCCGCGGCTCACGAAAGGGGCCGGTCACATCGGAGATCACCAACTGATCGTTCAACATCTGCCTGTTCCTTCTTGCTCATGCACTAGATGTTTCAAATCTTACGCCGTAGTCCCTTGCAGATACCGCAATGTCTGCGCCGCCGTCTCCGCCCCGTCCCTGATACAGTCGGGAATGCCCACTCCGCGATAACCGGCTCCCGTGATGGCCAGGCCGCCGAACCGCGAGAGCGCCGCGTCGAGCTGTGTCAGCCGGTCAAGATGCCCGATCGTGTACTGCGGCATGGCTCGATGCCACCGATTCACTTCCACATAATGCGGCGTGGCCTGCAGGCCCACGATCGACGCCAATTCTTCCCGCACACAGCGGACCAACGCTTCATCGTCCTGCTGCAAAATGGCCTCCCGGCCCACCCCGCCGAGATAGCAACGGACGGAAACCTCTTCCGGCGGCGCGCGATGGGGCCACTTGATCGAGGTCCAGGTGGCGGCGATCAGATCGCGGCCTTCAATTCGCGGCACGACGAAACCGAACCCTTGCAGCCTCGTGCCTACGGACGAGGACGGATAGACGAGGGAAATGGTCGCCGTCGAGGCATAGGGAATCGTTTCCATCAATCCAGCCGCCAGCGGAGTCAAGGGCCGAACCAGGTCGGCGCTCACGTAGGCCGGCGTCGCCAGAACCAACGCTTCTGCCGAGAGCGCCGTCCCATCGGAACAGATCACATCGTACATCCAACGTCCGGCCTGGTGCGAACGTACCCGTAACGCCTCTGCCTGGACTCCTGCCTTGAGCGTGCCTCCGCGCTCCGTGATCCGGGCTGTCAGTCCGGCCACCAGATCAGCCAACCCGTTCTTGAGCGTCACGAACATGGTGTGCCGGGGGCGCTCGCCGGAACTTTTTTGCGCCCGCGCGCGACGCGCCGCCATCATGCCACGAATCACGCTGCCATGCGCCTGCTCCAATTCGTAGAACCGCGGAAATGTCGCTCGCAGACTCATCTGCTCAGCATCGCCTGCATAAATGCCGGCCATCAAGGGTTCCATGACCCGTTCGCAGGCATGGCGCCCGAACCGGCGACGAAAAAATGACGCGAGCGATTCGTCTTCCGTGGACCGCCGGGGCGGAATGAGCACGTCGCACCCCATTCGAGCCAGATCAAGCCACGACAACAAGCCGCTGCGAAAAAACGGCCCCAACTGAGTCGGGGTAAACGTCACGAGTCCTTCCGGCAGTTCGTGTAACTGCCCGCCCCTCAGCACACTCGCTTTTTTCTCAACCGGATTGGTGTTGATGAGTTGATTGTCGATCCCCAGTCGGCGACAGAGTTCCATCCCCCAGGGCTTCTGAGAGAGGAACGAGTCCGGCCCTGCTTCCATCACCAATTGGCCGACCCGGTGGGTCACAATTTTTCCACCCCAAGCCGGCGCAGCGTCGAGGATGGTGCAGGAGAGGGCCACCTCAGCCGCCGCGGCCTGCTCCAGCAGAGCAAGGGCCGTAGAAAGGCCTGAGATGCCTCCACCGATAATGACGACTGACCGTGAAGTGCGCGCCACAGGTGGTGCCGCTAATTGAAAGTGAACCAATGCGGTAAGGCCGTCGGAAGAATTCGCGCCTCAGCATAGTCGACACGTGAATCCCGACGGAGGGTCAACATAGTCTTGAAACACGACCGCAACCGGCGATGCGGTGCATCGCACATGGCTGGGTACGTCAAACCTTGGTACAAAGCGAGAGCAACCCTGCAGGCTTTTTTCAACATCAGCTAATGAACCAGCGAAGACTCGTGCGCGCCCACGACCGACGTCAGGATCTCGATCAATGGAGCCGAGGCGTTCAACATGGCTATCCGTTCCAGTTGCATGCCCTTCGTCCGGGCCAACTGCGTGAGTTCGATATCTATATCGAAGAGGGTTTCCACATGGTCGCAGATGAAGCCGATGGGCGCCACCAGCACATAACGATGGCCCTCTTGAGCCAATACATCCACCGTCTCTTCGACCGAAGGCCCCAGCCATTTCTCGCCGGACCGCCCCTGACTTTGATAGGCAAACCGCGTCGGCTGATTTCCGAGTTGCTCGCAAACCGCCCGGACCGTCCCTGTGACCTCGTCCGGATAGGGATCCTTCATCGCCACCACCCGTTCCGGCAAACTATGGGCCGTAAAGAGAACGGGCACCTGCGCGCGCACCGCCGCCGGAAATCTCTCTAGCGTGCGGCGAATGTTCTCGGCAATCGCAGCGATCAACAGCGGATGCCGGTGCCAACTCGTGACGAAACTGATCGGCGTCTCATCGGCGAGTTCAGTCCTGGCTTCCTCGACCTTTTTCACATAGGCGCCGATGCTGAGAGAGGAATATTGCGGCGCCATGCATAACCCGACAATCCGGTCCGGACCGTCTCGCAACAATTCGGCATAGGTTGCCTTGATGAACGGATGCCAGTGCCGCAGCCCCACGTAACATCGATAGCGCGTTTCGCCGTATCCGTTCAGCCGCTGCTCCAACGCCGTCGCCACATCGCGCGTGATCGCGAGCACGGGGGATTTTCCGCCGGTCACACGGTACCGCGTCCGGATTTCCTCCACGAGCTCAGGAGCTGTGGGCCGCCCGCCCCTCACATCCTGCAGATACGGCTCCACGTTTTCCAGACTGTCGGGGCCGCCCATGGCCATCAGCAACAGGGCGACTGATCGTGGCGATACGGACATTCCAGCCTTCACCTCCCGCTACCACGACGCGCCTCGCGCGAGTCATGAGGCTGTGTAAGCAGAGAGACGACGCGATTCGCCAGCCTAGCGGGCGCTCAACTTATGGACCAGATCAATGGCCGCAGCGACATGCTCCACCGGTGTATTGGGAAGGATCCCGTGCCCCAGATTGAAAATATGCCCAGGCCGCCCACCGGCTCGACGGAGAATGTCCGTCACGCGTCGCTCAATTTCATGGACCGGACCGAACAACGTCACCGGGTCGAGGTTTCCCTGCACGGCGCGATCGTAGCCCACCATCGCCCAGGCCTCGTCGATGGGAATCCGCCAATCGATTCCGATCACATCCCCGCCTGCCTGGCGCATCGACCTGAGGATGGCTGTCGTGCCGGTCCCGAAATGAATGAGGGGAACACCTTCGTGCTTGAGGCCGTCAAAAATCAGCTGCACATGCGGCATGACATACTCGGCATAGTCGCCGGCCGAAAGACACCCGACCCAGCTGTCAAAGAGCTGCACGGCCTGGGCGCCGGCCTTGATTTGACGACGGAGGTATCCGGTGATCACCCGCGCAAATTTATCCATCAGACGATGCCAGACGTCCGGCTCGCTGTACATCATCTGTTTCGTATGGATGTAGTTTCGCGAGCTGCCGCCTTCAATGGCGTAACTCGCCAAAGTAAACGGTGCGCCGGCAAACCCGATCAACGGCACCCGTCCGGCCAGCATTTTTCGGGTGAGACTGATCGCATCCATGACGTACTGGAGGTCGCTGTCATCGATCAGCTTGAGCCGCTCCACCGCCGCCCGATCCCGCACGGGATTATGGATGATCGGCCCCTCCCCCTCCGCAAACTCCAGGGACAGTCCCATCGGTTCCAAAGGAAGCAGAATATCGGCAAAAATGATGGCCGCATCGAGCGCAAACCGGTCGATGGGCTGCAAGGTGACCTGCGCGGCCAGTTCAGGCGTTTTGCACAGTTCAAGGATCGAGTGTTTTTCCCGCAATCGACGATACTCGATCATATAACGGCCCGCCTGGCGCATGAACCAGACCGGCGTACAGTCTACCGGTTCGCGCCGGCACGCTTTGAGAAATCGATCATTCATAGTGGGGCGCATTTTAGAGGGGCAGTCAGAACAGAGTCAAACAATCTTGCGCGAACCCAAGCGATGAGGGAGAAGATGCCGGCCATGGTCCGGCGGAGGAGGCTCCGGACTTACAATCCGTCGGCCTTGAACGATCCCGCCGCGCAAGCCAAAAAATCTCACGACAATTGGCTGCGAATCTGTGTATAATGCTGGCACGTGTCTGTAAGCCTGAGTCACCTGCACTCACTGATCGACACGATCCAAGAGCATTCAGCGGCCTGCCTCATCGTTTCACTCGCAAGCGCCGCAACGATTCAGTCACGCATTGCAACTACGGCGCGACCCCTCGGTAACGCATCCTTGATTCGCACAATTGTGGAGGTGGCATGAGTAGTGATCTGCATCCGCTCACCTTACCCGAAAACGGTGAGCTGTCCAAAACCGACGAACAGCCTGCAGCAGCAGAGGCTCCGAGCCACACGCCCTGGCTGACGGTCATGCACTGGTTCGATTCCTGGGCCGGCATCGAAAACATGAAAACCGATGCGGCCCCCGCCACGGTGGACTGGTTGCGGGCCATTCCCCTCATCACCGTCCACCTGATCTGTCTCGGCGTGTTCATCGTCGGCTGGAGCTGGGTCGCGGTCGGCGTCTGCGCCGCCTTTTACTTTGTGCGCATGTTTGCCATCACCGGGTGGTACCACCGCTACTTTTCCCATCGCACATTCAAAACCTCGCGCGCCTGTCAGTTTGCCTTTGCGCTGCTCGGTTCGTCCTGCGCCCAACGCGGGCCCCTCTGGTGGGCCGGCCATCATCGTCACCACCACATCTATTCGGACAAACCGGAAGATACCCATTCGGTGCGTCAGGGCGGATTTCTCTGGGCCCACATCGGCTGGATCAGCTCCAAGAAATTCTTCCCGCCGCGGCTGAAGAGCATCGGCGACTTCGCCAAGTTTCCTGAACTGCGCTTCCTGGATCGTTTCGATACCCTGGTCCCGACGATCTGCGGGTTCGGTATGTTCGGGCTGGGCAAGTTACTGGAAGCCTATGCGCCGGGACTCGGCACCAACGGCCCGCAAATGCTGATCTGGGGCTTCTTCGTTTCCACCGTGGCCCTCCTCCACGGCACCTGCACGATCAATTCACTGTCGCATGTGTACGGGTCGCAGCGGTACAAGACGGGCGACGACAGCAAGAATAATTTTATCCTCGCCATGATCACTCTCGGCGAAGGGTGGCATAACAATCACCACTACTATGCTGCCTCGACCCGCCAAGGCTTCTATTGGTGGGAAATCGACATCACCTACTACATGCTGCGAGCGATGCAGGCCGTGGGGCTGGTGTGGGATATTCGCGAAGTCCCGGCACACGTACGGGAAGGTAAGAGCAAACTCGCCTAACTGCACTCGGGGGCGGCCGCTACGGCCCGCCCCCGCATCATCGATCTACACCCATTCCGACTCATCTGCCGATCGAGACTTGCTCCGGTACTGCGGGGCCAACCGATCGCGAATCTCACGGCTCACCGCGTCGATCTCCGCCACCTCGGCCTCTGTCGCAATCCACGCATCCTCCGGCACCAGTTCGATGCGGTAGTGATTCTTTCGCATGGAAAACCATTCAATATACGGGTGGGGAACCAGGTGCGGATGCGGATCGAACGAGATGAGGCTGGCATCGCCGACCTGCGGACTTTCGACATCCCCCAGCACCTGACCGGCAAGATCCTCGTCGGCGAACCGGCTGTTTTTGAATCGGATCACCTTGCCGGAAATTTCTCCCCGGCTATTGCCCGCAAGATAAAAATCGATCGGCCCTAAGACCGCAAACGTGATTCGCCCGATTACCGTGCCGTCCTGCCGGTTGTCGAGAAATCCTTCCTGCACCCACCGGCTGTTCCCGAACTTTTGTGCCACGTCACCCTCCCTCTGAACGTACAGTCACCGGGTCCGGAGATGCCGAAGAGACGTCCCCGGTCGTCCACGACCCGAGCAGGACACCGCCCAGGATCAAGGCGCTGCCGAACCAGCCTTGCGCATCCAGATTTTCGCCCAGAAAATACCACGCGAGCCAAGCCGCCACGGCCGGCTCTACCGCAAACAACAACGCGACCTGCTGTGCGGGCAGGAGTTGCTGCGCCCACATCTGCACCGCAAACGCGCCGGTGGCCAGGACACCGGTGACCACCAGCCCGATCACAAGGACGCGGCTCGGTACAAACATGGCAGCACTGGGCTGCTCCCACCACATTGCGCCCAGCATGGCCACGGTCATCATCACCAGCTGCCAGGCGAACAACGAGACCGAATCAGTGACTCTGGTGTAGCGCTCCAGGCATACCATATGAGCCGCAAATGCCGCGGCGCTCCCGAGGGTCAGCAAATCACCCAGATTGGCAGAGGCCGTCGGCTTGACCAGAAACCACAACCCGACCAACGCAATCCCATTGGACACCCACGTATGAGCGCCGAGCCGCCGCAGGTACAGAGGAACAAAGACGACATACAGCACCGTGATGAACGCCGAATTCGACGCCGTCGTCAAATGCAGCCCCACCGTCTGCAACACATAGCCGAGAAACAGCCAACCGCTTGCGATCAGGCTCATCCGCAACATGCCGGCGTCCCGCGTCAGCGCCCGTCGCATCACCAACAGGACCGCAAACACCACGATCATCCCAAGGAGAAATCGCAAGAAGAGGAATGACAGCGGAGAGATTTGTTCAAGAGCGGCCTTGGTGGCCGGAAACGTCGCGCCCCACACAAAGGTTGTGAGTAGCAACGCAAGTTGTGGCATGGCTGGAAAAGTGATGACTGCTGAGTTATGAGTGGTGAGTCCGACCCGTTGACCCAATGGGCCACAACCAACCCCGGCATTCAGAACGCACAACCACGCTCAAATGGTTAGGGTTTGCAGAGGGCACACTTGCGTTCTTCGGTGGTCCCGGCCTGCTCCATGGCTGCAAGCGCGCGCTCCTTGTCGGGATAGTCGAACCAGCCGCCTTCCCAGAAATCACTGCCGGATATGCTGGAAGGAACTTCCGAGCAACGATCCCGATGAAGCGTCACTCGATCGATCGCGCGTGCAATGTGGATCCAATAGACCATGGTACCCCGTCGGACTCCGTCGTCATGACCGCCGCGGCTCAACCTACCACGCACCTCCCAGGGAGAGCAATGCGCAGAAGACACCGAGCCGCAACGGCCCCGTGACGGAGATAGCATTAGATTGTGGGATCAAACCAGGAGGTACGCGCTAGGGCAGGAGCTGCCACTCGTCCTTCTCGATCACGGTCTTGACGCCGGTTTCCAACTTCTTGACGTCTTTCTCTTCAAACAGGCGCATGTAGCGTTCGATCCGGTCGGGATCGTCGATGCGCTCTTCCTGCATAACACCGCCATTGCCTTTGTACTTCCGAATTAACAGGGGCATTTCAACCGCTCCTTGAATTGTGGCTCGCGTTTCGACACAAAGATTCGGTACAATAGTGCAAAGTTACGCACAGGGTCAAGCGTTTCCAAACAGAGAGTCGCTTTATCTCGCCCAGCCCGCCAGGGGTCGGCTATGGAGCGCAGTCTTCTCCAGTCTTAAGGAGTCGGCAATGCCGGTCTACGAATATCGCTGCGAACAATGTACCAATCAGTTCGAGGCTACCCAATCCATGCATGCCCGGCCGGAAGATACGGTGTGCCCGAAATGTAACAAAGTCGGCGCGACGCGGATGCTTTCGGCCTTCGCCTCGAAAGTAAAAGGCAGCCACAAGCCCGGCTTTGAAGAGATAAAGGCCTACGACATGCTCCATGAGCGCATGGATCGGTTCTCCAAACTGCCTCCCGCCATGGGCAAACGGGTGGATGTGTCGCCGGAAATGATGTCCGGCGCCGTGACGCCGACGGAAGGCGCAGACACCTAAGCCTGACACAACCCGAACGGACGACTCAGGGACGACAAGGAGTATCGTTCAGCATGTATTCCAGAATGAGCGCGTTCGTGTGCGCCGGGCTCTTCCTCCTCATCGGGTTGCCTGCGTCAGCCGAAGTGGCCGGTTCCATGGTCATCGCCGGGCACGGGCCCGAGCAACAAGTCATGGAATCGCTGGCCCATGCGTTCGAAAAAGCCAATCCCCGTGCCTACATCGACGTCGTCTGGGACGACAACTCCAAACCGCTGGATATGGTGAAGACCGGGCAGGCGAAAATCGCCGTCACCGGCTCCCCCGACAATGGATTGCGAGCCTTCCAGATTGCATGGGACGGCATCGCCATTATGGTCCATCGGTCGAATTTCACCAAAGAAGTCACCAAACAGGAAGTCGCCGATCTCTTTTCAGGGAAATACAAGCTGTGGGCCGACCTGGGGGGCCCGGATACGAAGGTGCTTTTGATCGACCGGCCGCGCAATGAAAACAATCGCGACGCCTTTGAGCAACTCCTTGGCATCGCCGGCAAGATTCCCGACACGACCAAAGTGATCGCCAAAGACGAGAAAGTCATCAAAACGATTGCCGGCACCCTCCCGCCCAATTCGGCCGTCACATACCTCTCGCTTGGCCAGGCGCTGGAAGCCGTGGCCTCGGGCGTGCCGGTTCGCCTGTTGCCGGTCGACAAGATCGAACCGGAAACACCGACCGTCAAGGACGGCCGTTACTCGCTGCGCCGACCGGTCCTGTTGGTCTCGAACAATGACACAGATCCGCTGGTTGCCGCGTTCGAGCAATTCGCCCTGTCGGATGAGGGGCAAAAAATCATCAGTGAATCGTATACGCCGCTCCCGAAGACATCATCTCCCTAATAGGAGGCTTTCATGCGTACCCTTATGACCATCGCCCTCGGTTCCTCCCTCATGCTAGGCAACATGTTCGTGGCCATCCCTTCAAGTCATGCCCAGGAAGGGGCCATGGTAGAAGGCGCCGGATATACCATGTTCAACACCGAATCCATCAAAGGATCCGATACCTCTAAACTCGAAAAGGATCCGATCTGCGACCGTTCCAAGCGCCCCTCCATCGGAAAAGTTGAGCCGGACGAAGCCAAACCGGGCGAGAAGATTACGATCAAAGGCGAAAATTTCGGCAGCAAAGAATGCTTCCACGGCGTGACGTTCAGCGCAGCGCCGAAGGACAAAATCGACTATCAATTCGTGAATGACACGACGATCGAGGCGGTCGTACCCGAGGCGAAAGCCGGCATGTCGTTCATCATCGTGGTGGCCGGCGGAGGCAGCGCGCAATCCAAACCGCTGCTCATTCAAGCCAAATAAATTCCTCCGGGCGGGAGGCGTATCACCTCTCGCCCGATTCGCTCCCGTCCGGGCCTCGCAGTTTCGCCCTCGTTCGTCTCGACAACTCTCTTGACCCTATGCTAGGTTACGCGATCTTTTTTGGAGGCGATCCAGAGGTGAGCTGCGGCTCCGAGCCTCGCGCAATCCCATCATGTTCCGGAAGATCCTTATTGCCAATCGTGGCGAAATCGCCATGCGCATCATCCGCGGCTGCCGCGAGCTTAACATCGCGACGGCGGCGATCTATTCTGAGGCCGACTCCTCCGGCATTTACGTCAAAAAGGCCGACGAGTCCTATCTCGTAGGGCCGGGACCCGTCAAAGGCTTTCTCGACGGAAAGCAAATTGTGGAGATCGCCAAGCGCATCGGCGCCGACGCGATCCATCCTGGATACGGGTTCCTCTCGGAAAACGCCAAGTTCGCCCGACTCTGCCACGCCTCCGGCATCACCTTCATCGGCCCGTCCCCGGAAACCATCGACCTGATGGGCAGCAAGGTCAAGGCCCGGCAGATCGCCCAGCAGGCAGGTCTCCCCATCGTCCCCGGGACCGAAGGCGGCATCACCACCGTCGAGGAAGCCCTGGAATTCACCAACCGCATCGGCTATCCGGTCATGATCAAGGCCAGTGCCGGCGGCGGGGGGCGCGGTCTTCGAGTCGTTCGTTCCGACCAGGAACTGCGCGAAAAT
>WBZP01005557.1_pt1 | contig 12784 bp, 9 predicted proteins | sample 5204301 | NCBI WGS metagenome assembly WBZP01 (sample SAMN12412401, study PRJNA552823) | activated sludge metagenome | isolation source: activated sludge from nitrification reactor of wastewater treatment plant... | place: USA: Pennsylvania | collected 2017
CAGGTCGGCGAGCTCAGCGCCGGTCTGCTGGGCCTGGCCCTGGTTCTCCTCGGCGATCTGCGGCGAGATCTCGTCGTAGGTCACGTTGATCCCGGAGAGGATGTCGGCGATGTCGGAGAGGCGTGATGTGGCGACGAATCCTTCTTCGCTCTCTTTGCCGTTGCCGGCCACGAAGGCCGAGTTCTTCCACTGCTCGAAGTACTCCGACATGGTCGGGGTCATGACCGTGATCGCCGTGAAGGCGTCGGAATCGGAGATCTCGAGCTCCTGCGCGTCGGCTTCGAGGCTCTTTGCCTGCCTCGCCATCTCGTCGGCCGAGGCCTTCAGGGCGTTCGCCTCCGGCAGGCCTTCGCCGAACTCGACCTTGCCGTCGCAGTTGACGTCGGGCTTCACGCCCTTCACCACGAGGTTCTCGTTGGTTCCATAGAGGGAGGTCTCGAGCAGGAAGAAGAGGTTGCCCGGCTGCTCCATGACCTTGCCGTCGGGCAGGGTCAGGTTGAAGGACACGGCGCTCGTAGGGTCGGACCCATCCGTGCCGGCGTCGAGGTCGGTGTCGTACTGGGCGGTGCGCGGAATGCCGGCGACGATGCCTTCCATCTGCTCGTAGTTCGGGTTGGCCTCGACGAAGGCGCCCTTGGCCTTGGTCAGGCTGGCATCGACGGCGTCACACTTCTCGGCCAGTAGCTCCTCGTAATCGAAACCGGACGACTCGGCGAGGTCGTAGTACTCGTCGGCGGCTTCCTGCATCGTCGTCGTGTGCCTGACGAGGTCCGCGGTGTGGTCGGTCAGGAAGGTCTTGGTCGCGGTCAGCTCCGTCGAGGACCCGTCTGAACTGTCGTCGCCCCCACCGCAGCCTGCGATCAACCCGGCGGCCGCGATCGGTACTGCGACGATGACCCCTGCCCGCATGAAGAACCTGCTTCGCCTATCGAACATGCTCTGTGATTCCCTTCGTGATTCTGCCTTGGCCGGGCAGGACCCCGGTGACGTTTGCTGGACGTATTCCGTGCCAGTCGGATGGATTAGTTCGGAGACCCTAACTTAATTCTCACCCAGATGGTCGGGCTTAGGTTAGGGCACCCTGACACGGGCGGCTTGCGGGCCGCTGTCTTCCTGATGAGGACTGGATCTAGAGGAAGGCGGGGCCGCGTTTCAGGAGCCCGTCATAAAGGGCTTCCTGAATCGAGCCGCGCACCTGTTCGGAGATGTCGAGCACGAGGGAGCGGTCCTCACTGGCCCCCGGTCCGTACTCGGAGAGGTCAACCGGTTCGAGGAATTCGATGCGCCAGCGTGAGGGCAGCGGCAACAGCCCGAGCGGGCCGAGCAGGGGGAAGGTCGGTGTGATCGGTACGTACGGGGCGCCGAGCAGCTTTGCGGCCGCGTCCGACTGGCCGAGTTTGGGGTAGATCTCCTCGGAGCCGACCACCGCCACCGGAACGATCGGCGTGCCGGTCTCGAGCGCGACCTCGACGAATCCGCCACGCCCGAAGCGCTGCAGCTGGTAACGCTCGGAGTAGGGCTTCCCGAATCCCTTCGCGCCCTCGGGGAACACCATCACCTGCTCGTCGCTGGCCAACAGGCGCTTGAGGTTCGCCTGGTTCGCGGGCATGCCACCGATGCGGCGCATGAAATAGCTGATGAACGGCAACTCGAATGCCCAGTTGAGGACCATCGCCCGTGTCCAACGGGGCAGCGGGTGTTCCTTCTGGATCGCGGTGCCGATCATCACCGCGTCGAACGGGAAGACCGTGCCGGCGTGGTTACCCACCATCAGGGTGCGGCCGTGGCCGGGCACATTGGTGACGCCGGTGGTCTCCACCCTGAACCAGGAGTTGTAGAGGAACTCGAACAGCGGGAAGGTGGCTTCCGCGAATTCCTCGTCGAACCCCCACTCGTCTTCGTGATACTGGCCGGTGAAGCGCCGGACCAGCATGCCGGTGGTCTCGCCCAGGATCTCGACGAGCTGCTGGCCGAGCTCTTCTTCGCGGCTCATCAGCTCACGCTCCTGACCGGTGAGCCGGGATACGGACCCCTGAAGAACGCACCGGGGCCGGGTTCGCCGCCGGCGAAGTCGCGGGCGGTGCCGTCGCAGTCGAAGGCCGGTTCGTACCCGATGTCCTCCCTGAGCCTGCGGTTGTCACAGCCACGGCCGTACTTGAGCATCAGCTCGCCATCCCGGTAGAGGTCGGCGGTTCCGAGGATCCCCCCGAGCCGGCGGACCAGCGCACCCGAGACGATCGGCGGCACCGGCACCGCGACCCGCCCGGTCAGGCGGAGGAGGCGGCTCAGGGAGATCGAGCCGTCCGGAGCCACGTTGACCGCGCCCCGCACCGGATTCATGGTCGCCGCGGCAAGGGCGCCGGTGGCATCCTGCGCATGGAGGAGCTGTAGACGGGGGTCGAAGCCGAGCTGGGTCGGCACCACCGGCAGGGAGAGGTACCTGGCGAAGGGGTTGTCGAGGCCGGGGCCGATCTCGGGCTGAAAGCGCAGCATGCAGCAGGCCACCTCGGGGTGGCGGGAGGCGAAGTTGTCGAAGTAGTCCTCGAGCTCGCCGATGTCTCGCTGGAACCGGGTCACCAGCGGATAGCGCCTGGCCATCTCCTCGGTGAAGAAAGAAGGTGCGGCGGCCGAGCTGCCGTAGATCGCGGCCGAGCCCCTGACGACCAGCGCCCGCAGGTCCCTGACCTTCTCGCAGGCGGCGAGCAGCTGCAGCGTGCCGATGACGTTGATGTCATGGAGGGTCCTCGAGGCACGCTTGCCTTCCGGGTACCAGACGATGCCGCAATGGACGACCACATCAGGGTCGAGTCGGGGCAGCACCCTGGAGATGGAGGGATCACAGATGTCCGCCTCCACGAACTCGACATCCGGCAATGGCACTTCGGGCTCGCTCGTATCGAGGCCGATCAGGGAGTCAAAGCGGCCACTTCTGGCCAGGGTCCTGGCGAGTTCCGAGCCCCAGTGCGTCGAAACGCCGACAATGACGGCGCGACCGCCGGAAACGGGGACCAACTCGGCCATATCTAACCGTCAGCTTCAGGTTTAGACTTACGCTCTAATTTGGCTACACGACTGGAAAGGAGCTCGATGTTCTCTTCGATCTTTCGCATGTCGTCGCGGCTCACGAGACGCATGCCCTCGAGGGTTCCGCGAGCGTCCTGACCACGTTTCGTGAACTCGTCGACGAGGCTCTGGGCGCGGTCCCTGGTCTTGCCGGTCGCCGCGAAGGCTCCTTCGATCGCTTCGCGCAGTCCGTCGGGCAAGCCGCGAGTGCCTTCACTGTCATTGCTTTGAGCCATAGGACTAGTTTATTCGAGAGCAGCCCGGCCACACCAGTGATATGCCCACCAGACTCAACGCCATAACCCCCGCAGCCCCCGACGTGATCGTCGTCGGTGATCCACGCCGGTCGTTCCTGCTCGCCCAGGAGTTGACCGAGTCGCCGAAGATGAGCCACCTGGCCAGAGGCCTTTGGGGGTACACCGGCGGCGCACCTTCCGGACGTCCGGTCACCATCCAGTCGACAGGCATCGGCGGGCCCAGTGCGGCCGCGGTGATCAGCGACCTCGCAGCGGAAGGAGTCAGGCGCATCGTGAGGCTAGGCACCTGTGTCGCAACCGTCGCGGATCTGGAACCCGGGTCAGTGGTGCTGGTCGAATCGGTCCTCGGACTCGACGGTGTCAGCAGCCGGATGGGTGTGGCCGGCGAGATCCTCCCCGACCCTGACCTCACCACGCTGCTGGAAGGCCTCGGCCGGTTTGGCCGGATCTCCAGCCACGACCTGCTTGCGCGCAATGACAGGTCCGGCACTCAGCTCGCCCGAGAGGACGGCCCTGATGAGCCTCTGCTTGCACGTGACCTTCAGACCGCGGCCACCTTCGCGGTCGCCGCCGACCTCTCGATCGCGGCCGCGGCACTTCTGATCGTCTCCGAGGACAAGAAGGGTGTGCGCCTGGAGGAGACGGAGCTCGAACCCGAGTTCCTGGAACTCGGCCGGCTCGTGCTCGACCGGATTGCCCCGGCCGAGCGGCTCTTCAACTAACCCTGAACCTCTGGCTGAGGGTTAGGTTCAGCTCTTCTTGCGGGTGCTCGACGAGCCCGTGGACTTCGCCGGCGAGCGTTTCGCCTCGGGCTTGGCCGAAGCATCCTTCAGGTCGGACATCTGCCGCTTCAGGAGGCGGATGTCGTCAAGGGCCCGGTCGAGCCGGTCCTCGGTCTCTTCGAGACGATCCGAAAGGACGCGCAGTCGGCGCTGAAGGCGGTCAGCGTCCTCCTGGGACGAAACGTTGAGGGCGCCCATGGCCACCCGTTGCGCATCGCCGGCGCGCTCACGTGCCGCGACCGCGGCAGAGACGGCCTGCCCGAAAGCGGGGCTTCCGATCAGCGCCTGGGCAAGGCCGGCGGCGGCCTTTTCTCCACCCGACTGGACACGATCCCTGATGCCTTCAGATTCATCATTCATTGCCCCATCGTATTCGAGGCCGCCGACGACGAAGGAAAGCTGCCCTTGAAGACGGTCCGGGCAGGATGTGGCGGGGTCGTGTTGAACCCTTCTGCGATACGGTTTCCCTGCCGCACCTCGGGAGAGTGTCGGCCGTGTCTGTTTTGATTGGGATACCACGAGTGCAACTGAGGAACGAGTCGACACGCAGGTATGGCTTGGCCGCGATCGCCGCGGCAATCGTTTCCGTGCTCGTAATCGGCTTCAGCACAGGCTCTGCGAACGCGGCGGGCCAGATTGCCGGCCCTCCCGCCCCCGCCTCGCCGTCCTCTGAATCGATCCGCGCCAGCAAGATCTGCGGCGCCGACGGCTCCGCCTGCGAGGCCGCGGCCGAGCAGACCGATCCGGTCTCCGAGGCACCCGGGAAGACTCCGGAGCCCCCGGCGGGCGGCACGACGGGTGTCGGCGGCAAGGTCATTTCCGGTGGTGCTGCTCCGGGCAACGGCAACCCGGAGACGCCCGGCGGGACGGTCGACCCGGCCGGTGACGGTCCGACCGAACCGGCCTTCGTCGGCCAGGACCCAAGCCTCAGCGACAGCGGCGGTGCTTCCTCGCTCGACGCGACCAGCGCCACCACCAGCAGCCCGCTCGGAGTGGTGCCGCTCACCATCCCCAACTTCCTCATCAACAAGTTCGAGATCCCGCCCTTCCTCCTCCCGATCTACCAGGCCTGCGGAACCGAATACGGAATCCCGTGGGAAGTGCTCGCGGCCATCAACCGCATCGAGACCAACTTCGGTGAACTGGCCACCGCGACCTCGAGCGCTGGCGCGGTCGGCTGGATGCAGTTCATGCCCGCCACCTGGGAGGGCTACGGAGTCGACGCCAACGGCGACAAGGTCAAGGACCCGACCAACCCTGTGGACGCGATCTGCGCCGCCGCGAACTACCTGAAGGCCTCCGGATACGCGGACAGCCCCGAAGGCGCGATCTTCGCCTACAACCACGCCGAATGGTACGTCGACGACGTGCTCACCCACGCCCGTGCCTACGCCTCCATCCCGCCGGAGCTGATCAGCGCACTGACCGGCCTCACCGAGGGCGCCCGCTTCCCGGTCGCCGCCGAGGCCACCTACGAAGGCGAGATCTCCACTGACAACAAGGACGCCAGGAAGGTCGCCTCGCACGACGTCTCCTCTTCGGAGGACCGCCGCTCGATCGCGATCTCGGCCGAAGGCGGCTCGCCGGTCATCGCCGTCAACGACGGGATCATCTCCCAGATCGACACCACCACAGGCACGATCCAGCTCACCGACGCCTACGGCAACCGCTACACCTACTCGGGCCTCGGCTCGATCGCCCGCAGCCACCCGGTCCCCCGGCCCTCCAACAACGCCACCGAGGTCAGCGACGACCCGGGCGACGTGAACGTGCCCGTCGCGGTGCCGGACATCCCGACGCCGACCGGCAGTGCCGTGATCCAGGAGATGGCCGACGCCCTGCTCAGCCGTGGTTACTCGGTGATCGCCACTGCCGGAATCATCGGCAATGCCTATCGCGAGTCCAGCTGGAACCCGGCCTCGGTCGGCACCGGCGGCGGCGGACTGTTCGGCTTCACGGCCGGCGCCATCTCCCTCGCGAACCTCCAGGCGGCGGCCACCGCCAGTGGCGTCGAATGGACCAACGTCGATTTCCAGGTCGGCTTCATGGACGCCCACATGGACAGCGACCTGAAGAAGCGGCTCAACGCCACCACGAACATCTCGGATTCCACGCAGCTGTTCATGGACGAGTGGGAGAGGCCCGGCATCCCCGCCTTCGAAGACCGCCTCGCCGGTGCCAACAAGGCGATGGAAGTGCTCAGTGCCGTCAACTCGGGTGGCGCGTCACCGAATGGACCCCAGGGCGTGCCCGCGGGCAGCGAGCCTCAAGCTCAGCCTGAGGCTCAGACACCGCCCGCGCAGCCGATGAGTGAAGTGAAGGTCGACCCGGATACGGCCGCCGCGGCTGACACCCCGTCTGACGCCGGCGCGATCGACGAGAAGGACCCGGTCAGCGCCGCCGAGGACCGCCGCGCCGAACAGGCCGCACTCGTCCAGGGCGCCAAAGCCGACGGCCAGATGATGAACACCGAGGACATGCGCGGCCGTGTCTACGCCAACCCGCTTCGCCCGCAGAACCAGAGCCGCTCGACCGTCGAAGGCATCTCCACCGTGGTCCACACGCCGGCCGCAGGCTCGCTCAGCGGCAAGGCCGGCGACTACGTGATCTACGACGGCAGTAAGTCCGGCGTATACCGCTTCGATCCCAAGACCACCGACCTCAAGGAGCTCAAGAAGGGCTCCCGCGTGATCGCCGGCACCGTGCTCGGCCGCATGGTCGAGTCTCCCGGAGCCGCGATCGACTTCTCGATCCAGCCCGGAGGCAAGGACGCGCCCGAGATCGACCCCAAGCCCTTCCTCGACGGCTGGAAGCTGCTCGCCGAGACCAACATCTACAACTCCAAGGGCGGCAACCGCCTCGCCGACAACCTCGGCGTCGGTGGCATCCTGCTGCTCTCCAAGCCCGCGCTCCAGCGCCGCGTGCTCTCGGATCCCGGCCTCGACATCTACGAATGTGGCCGCCAGGACATCGCCAGCGGCTTCACCGACAGGCGCGTCCTGGCCATGCTCGCCTTCCTGCGGGCCAAGGGCTTCACGATGACCATCACCTCGCTGACCTGTGGTCACGGCACCTACTCCAGCTCCGGTTACGTCTCCGAGCACACCACCGGCACCGCGGTCGACATCGCCGCCTTCAACGGCGAAGTCGTCAGTGCCGCCACCCAGGGTCCCGGTTCGCTCACCGACATCGCGGCCCGCGACGTCATGAGCCTCCAGGGCGCGATGGCGCCGCATCAGGTGATCTCGCTGACCGACTACGGCAACGGCATCGGCTTCGCGATGAGCGACCACGATGACCACCTCCACGTCGGCTTCCGGCCCGTGGCCGGTGGCGATGCCCCGGGCGCGGCCACCTCGATGGCCACTCTCGGTGCCGACCAGTGGCAGCGCCTGACCGAGCGCCTCGGCGAGATCGGCAACCCGGACGTGCTGCCCGGCCCGTCCGACTCGGCGCGGCCGGCCGACAAGGGCAAGTAAACCCTGAGCCCGCTATTCGGGTTCGTCCAGATCGAGTTGCCCGGCACTCTCAGCCTCGAGGACGGCCGCTTCCTCGACCGGCAGGCCGATGGCCAGCGGGTGATGGTCCTCGAGACCGAAGGCGGCCTCCCCCCTGCGCGCCGCAAGCGCCGCCGTCCGAAGAAAGCCGGACCGGAAGAAAGAGCCGCATCAGTACCGGTCACGATCGTCACCGCGATCCGCTCCCAGGCGCCCTTCGATTCCGAGCGTGAAGCGGTGGCCTGGCTGTCCGGCGTGGAAGCCGAACCCGAACTGGTCGACCCGCTGCTCGATGAGGCCGAGGCCCTGCTGGATCGCGCCCTGGGAGCCGACGCCGCGGCGTCCGGCCGCCCCTACACCGGCCCGCCGTCGTTCCGTAATGCCCTCGGGTGCCGGATCGGGATAGCTGACGGAGACCGGGTCTCCGAGGGCCGGTACCTGCGTGCAATCGACATCGACGCCCGAGGTGGCGACGACACCAGGCGCCGGCGGACCGAGAGGACCCGGCCGCTGGAGAGGATCGCCGCGATAATCGGTGGCAAGGACGAGGCCGACGCCTGCGAGTTCCTGATCCCCAGGGTCAGGGCGGACCTCGATGCCGGACGCCTGATCCCCGCCGCCCTGACGCTCGAGGTCGCGGTCCGCGCGACCATCGTCGAAACCGACATGTCACTCGAGGACGGCGACCACGAGGCCGATCTGGACACCTTGGAGTCATCGCTGCCGGCCCTCGAGGTGATGAGGGACCGCGCCCTCACCGGTGACGGCGCCTGGGAAGGCCTGGGCGTGGAGATCGAGGCGCCGCTCGCCGTGGCCGAGCGCGTCCTGCGCCGTCGCCGGGTCCTAACCCAGTAGCTTCGCGACCACCGCGTCGTCTTCGAGCGATTCGACGACCAGGTCCGCCTCGCCGAGGTCGATGCCGGGCACCGATGGCACCCCGATCACGAACAGGCCCGCCGCCAGGCCGGCGGCAACTCCGGAGGGCGAGTCTTCGAGCGCGACCGAGCTCTTGCCGGGCTCGACGCCGAGCTGCCGGCAGCCTTCGAGGTAGGCATCGGGCGCCGGTTTGGCCCTGGGGACCTCATGGCCGCTCACCACGGCCCCGAACGGCAGGCCGGTCCCGGCCATCTCGTGGGAGCGCCGGATGAAATTCATCGGCGAATTCGAGACCAAGGCCACCGGGATGCCGCGCCGGTTCAGCTCCGCCAGAAGCTCGCGGCCACCGACCATCGCGTCGACGCCACTCTCCAGCTCTTCCAGCACCAGCTCGTTGAGCTCCTCCATGATCGTCTTCTCGCTGCCGGGCTCGTCCAGGAACCTGACCAGCTTTGCTGCGGCCACTTTCTCGGAGGACCCGACCAGGGAACGCTTGTGGTCGAGCGTGAACTCCTTGCCTCGGGCCTCGAAAAGCCGCTGCTCGCCACGGGTCCAGACGGCTTCGGTGTCGAGCAGGAGGCCATCGTTGTCGAAGAGGACTGCTTCAGGAGGGGTCACATGGGCAGCCTATTTGTTCGCGGTTCGGCAATATTTGTCCTCGCGCCGATACCGTGGGGTCACTCGGGGGTTACAGGTGGACATGGAGCACCAAGCCAAGCGAAAGAAGGTCGGGGGTCGGCCGGGCGAGATTCAGCACCGAGTGCCGGTGCTGTTGATCCTGGTTGCAGCCATGTCCGTGGTGATGCTCGGACTCGCCACCGCAGCGATCGCTTCCGGGGCGTCACGCGCCGATATCCCCCGGCCGCCGATGGAGCTGCCTGGCGCGGCCGCATCCTCGGCCGGTGGCGGCGGCGCGACCGCCCACTGGATCCTCGGAGCACCGGCCGGTGACCTCACCTCCCGAATCGCGAGCCGTTTCGGAGCACGTGCGGTGGGCAGCGATTCGACCGGCATCTACCGGATCGGATCCGGCAGGGCCAACGCGATGGCACATGCACTCCGCACCACTGTCGGTCTTGACTATGCGGAACCCGATGAATCGGCCCAGCCATCCGGCTACGCGACCGACCTGCTCTACGAGCAGCAGACTTGGCTCAACCAGGTCGTCAACACAACTGACGTGACGCCCCCGTTGGTTTCCGCAACCAGCCCCAGCCTGGGATTGGTCGAAGAGGCAATCGACGCGAACCACCCGGACCTGCGGCAGGCTGACCTTTCCGGCGCGAAATCGGTCAATCCGGCCGCCGACTGGCACGGAACAGCCATCGCGGCCATCGCCGGCTCCCCGGCCGAGGGCCTTGGCATCCGCGGCGTCTGGCCGGGCATGCCGATGCGCCAGTTTCCTTCCGGACTGACTTGCTCGAGCACCACGGCCGCGGTCATCAAGGCCGTCAAGGCAAAGGTGGCCGTCATCAGCATGAGTTATGGATTCGCAGACGATGCCTGTTATTCGCATTACCTGGCCACCGAGACCGCCGTCAAGAACGGCATAGTGCCGGTCGCCGCAGCAGGCAACTCGAACGCGGGAGGCGGAAACGTTCCCGTGCGTCCGGCCACCGACCCGCATGTAATTTCAGTATCAGCCGTCGACTCCTCAAACCTGGTGGCCGGTTTTGCCACCCGCAATGACAAGGTTGACATCACCGCTCCGGGCGTCGGCGTTTTTGGTCCCAAAGTATCTGACGGCACCGCTTCAACGGTCGATTACGGATGGTCAGCCGACCTGAACGGCACCAGTTATTCCACTCCGATGGTGGCTGCGGCCGCAACCATGCTCAGTCAGGCCCGACCTGATCTGAATGCGAGCCAGATCGGGCGGCTACTGGTCGATTCAGCCACCGACCTCGGTCCCGCCGGACGTGACATCGATTACGGAAACGGCCTCTTGAACATCGGCTCCGCCCTGGTCGCAGATGCGCCACCCCAAGACGTCAAGGAACCCAATGACGACATCAACTGGATCAATGGCACCCTGATCCCGAACAAGGCGGGATTCGTCTGGAAGGCCGGCGTGGCGAAGAAGAAGTCGGTCACGGCGACGCTCTCCAGGGCCAAGGACCCCGCCGACGTCTACCGGGTCCAGATCCCCCGTCGCCGCAGCGTCCTGATCACGGCCGCCCAGTTCCAGGGTGACGTCCGCCTCGACGTGCTCAAGCCGACTGCCCAGACGATCGTTGCTCCCGGCAAGAAGCTGATCGTGCGCTCCGACCGCCCCGCCCCCAAGACCGAGGGCGTGCGCATCAAGAACCTCAAGAAGAAGCCGCAGACGATCTACGTGGCGATCACTCCTTCCGCCAAGCAGACCGACCAGTACTCGTTCTACCGGTTGTCGGTCAAGCCCTCGAAGTAGCCCCGGGCCTGTAAAGGCCCAGCTTGAAAGCCCGCGAGTCGTAGGCCATGGGCCGCCCTCTCCCCAGAAACCGATCGGCTCCTGCCGATCGAGCCATGGATGCTTGGCCAGTCGATCCAGCCTCTGGGGAGAGGGGGCCCATGGCATCGCCACAGGGAACTTCACATGAACCCTCAAGGCCGAGACCCGGAAGCCCGAAGCTGCGGTGACCGTCGAAAGGCCCCGGACAGGGGCACTTAGACGGTCAGTGACCAGATTTCGGGCAAAGCGGGGCTCTGCAGCCACGATCCGGACCCGCTTTGGCTCGGGCCGGAGTCACTTCGAACACCGGATTTCCCAGTTAAGGAAATCCGGTGATTTATGTAAGACACGAAATGAACCCTGTTGGCCACTGCCAATTCTCTGCCCTGTGATGTCTTGCAGCCGACCAACCATTCTTTACTTCTGATGGTCGGCCGTAACAGGACCCAGCCGGTCGGCAGTAACTGGCCCCACCCATGCAAAGAAAGAGGCCCACCTTTCGGCGGGCCTTTCTCAACTTCGATGCGAAGCAGACTCGGGAGTTACTTCCCCTGCCACTTCGGGCTTCGCTTGCCGAGGAATGCGCTGATTCCCTCTTTGCCGTCTTCCGTGAAGAAGACCTTGGCGAAGCCTTCCTTCTCGGCGTCGATTCCGGCGTCGGGGTCGCCTCCGGCGAAGGAGACCTGCTTGATCTGCTCAATCGCGACCGGAGCCTGACCGGCCAGTCGACGGGCCCAGTTCAGGGAGACGTCGAACAGCTGCTGGTCCGGCACGACCCGGTTGACCAAGCCGATCTCGAGGGCCTCGTCCGAAGAGATGGGGTCACCGACGGTGTTCATCTCCAGGGCGCGGCTGATTCCGACCAGGCGCGGCAGGCGCTGGGTTCCGCCGAAGCCGGGGATGATTCCCAGCTTGATCTCGGGCTGTCCGAAGACGGCCGACTCGGCCGCGATCCGGAAGTCACAGGCCATCGACAGCTCGCAACCGCCACCGAAGGCGAGCGAGTTGACGGCGGCGATGGTGACGACCCGGCTCTTGCCGAAGTCCTTGAGCAGCTCGTGACCGTTGTTGATCAGTGCGGCTCCACCTTCGACGTCCATTTGCGTGAATGCCTTGATGTCGGCTCCGGCCGAGAAGACGATCGGCATGGTCGAGTAGATGACCATGGCACCGATCTCGGGATCGGCCTTGACCTTCTCCCAGACGGTGCCGAGGTCTTCGATGACCTGCGGCGAGATCGCGTTCATCGGCGGGTTGGCCAGCCATACGATCGCCACGTTGCCGCGGGTCTCCAGCTTGACCTTCTCGGGCTGCTCGCCCTCGTCCGGGGTCGGGTAGGCGTAGAAGCCCTGTCCCGAAGCGAAGCCGAGGCGTCCCTGGGCGACCAGGCGCTTGAGGGTGACGGGCGGGGCGAACCGCTCGCCGAACTTCTCCTCGAGCCGCTCCATGCGCTCCAGGGCGACGTCGAGTCCGTCGATGTCGGCCTTCCAGAAGGGCGGGAACAGTCCGCGGCGCGGATCCAGTCCGGCACCGGCCATCATGCCGACGTCGATGTCGCGTACCGATGCGACACCTTCCTCGAGCAGCAGGCAGGCCTCGATCAGCGCCTTGGCGGTGAAGAGGTCGGCCAGTTCCTGCGCGTCGGCGTCGTTGTCACCGGGAACGTTGGGCTGGCCGTCCTTGTAGAGACCCTCGCCGCCGGTCTTGGCGCCGAGCTTGCCTTCTTCGACCAGCTTCTTCATGCCCTGGTGGACGTAGAAGGAATCGCCGTATGCCTCGTTGAGGTTCGAGGCGACGTGGTAGACGGTGTCGAGGCCGAGCAGGTCGGCCAGGATGAACGGACCCATAGGGGCCACGTTGGCGGCACCGACGCCTTCG
>WBZP01005559.1_pt1 | contig 12783 bp, 8 predicted proteins | sample 5204301 | NCBI WGS metagenome assembly WBZP01 (sample SAMN12412401, study PRJNA552823) | activated sludge metagenome | isolation source: activated sludge from nitrification reactor of wastewater treatment plant... | place: USA: Pennsylvania | collected 2017
GCCTTCCGGACTGAAACAATCGATATGACCTGGGATGCGGCCACTGGGGCTGCCGGCCTGGAAATGGCCCTGAAGGAAATGTGCTGGGCAGCGACCGAGGCGGTCCTGGCCGACCGGAATATCCTGATCCTCTCAGACCGGTCGCAAAGCTCGGATCGCGTTGCAATGCCGGCATTGCTCGCAACCGCGGCGGTGCACCACCATCTTGTCCGTCAAGGCCTACGCATGCAAACCGGCTTGGTCGTCGAAACCGGCGAAGCGCGCGAGGTGCATCACTTCTGCGTTCTGGCGGGCTATGGGGCGGAGGCAGTCAACCCTTACGTGGCGTTCGAAACGCTTGAGGAAATTCGCGTTCGTCGGGGGCTACCGCTCTCGGCGGAGCAAGTGCAGAAGAACTATATCAAGGCGATCGGCAAAGGAATACTGAAGGTCATGTCCAAGATGGGCATTTCGACCTACCAATCCTATTGCGGCGCTCAGATTTTTGACGCGATTGGTCTTTCAACCGCTTTTGTGGACAAATATTTTACAGGTACCGCAACGACGATCGAAGGCGCGGGGCTTCGAGAGATTGCCGAAGAAACAGTGCGCCGCCATGCCGCAGCCTATGGTGACAACCCCATTTATCGGAACATGCTCGATGCAGGGGGAATCTATGGCTATCGCGTGCGTGGCGAAGAGCATGCCTGGACGCCCGGCACTGTTGCCAGCCTCCAGCATGCCGTGCGCGGCAATGATCCGAAGAATTATGCTGAGTTCGCCAAATCGATCAATGAACAGAGCGAACGCCTGCTGACCATTCGTGGCCTGATGGAACTGAAAACGGCCGATGTGCCGCTTGATATCGATGAGGTTGAGCCCGCAAGCGAGATCGTGAAGCGGTTTGCGACAGGTGCGATGAGTTTCGGGTCAATCAGTCGGGAAGCGCACACGACGCTTGCGATTGCCATGAACCGCATCGGCGCCCGGTCGAACACTGGAGAGGGCGGGGAGGAGGCCGACCGCTTCAAGCCGCTTGCAAACGGGGATTCCATGCGTTCCGCGATCAAGCAGGTTGCGAGCGGTCGCTTTGGCGTAACCACCGAATATCTGGTCAACGCCGACGATATCCAGATCAAGATGGCGCAGGGTGCAAAGCCCGGCGAAGGCGGCCAGCTTCCCGGCGACAAGGTCGACAAGAACATTGCGCGCGTCCGTCATTCGACACCGGGCGTTGGGCTCATTTCGCCGCCGCCGCACCATGACATATACTCGATCGAGGATCTTGCGCAGCTCATTCACGACTTGAAAAACGTCAATACGACCGCGCGGATATCCGTGAAGCTTGTGTCCGAAGTCGGGGTTGGCACCGTTGCCGCTGGCGTTGCCAAGGCCCGGGCGGATCATGTGACTGTTTCGGGGTATGAAGGCGGGACTGGTGCGTCTCCCCTGACCTCTCTCACCCATGCGGGCTCGCCATGGGAAATCGGCCTTGCCGAGACGCAACAAACCTTGCTTCTGAACGGCCTGAGGTCGCGGATCGCAGTACAGGTTGACGGCGGACTTCGCACTGGGCGAGACGTTGCGATCGGAGCGCTGCTCGGTGCAGACGAATTTGGTTTTGCTACGGCACCGCTTATTGCCGCCGGTTGCATCATGATGCGCAAATGCCATCTGAACACGTGTCCTGTGGGCGTGGCCACGCAGGATCCGGTATTGCGCAAGCGGTTTACTGGCCAACCGGAGCATGTGATCAACTATTTCTTCTTCGTGGCTGAAGAATTGCGTCAGATCATGGCGGAAATGGGGTTCCGCACGGTTGATGACATGGTCGGGCGGGTAGACCGGATCGACATGCGTCGGGCAGTTGATCATTGGAAAGCAGGTGGCGTGGACCTGAGCCGAATTCTTCACGAGGTGGATCTGCCTGAAGAGATTGCGCGCCATCAGACTGAAACCCAAAACCATGGCCTTGATCGGGCGCTTGACCGCGACCTTATTGCAGCAGCCGCTCCTGCACTTGAGCGGGCTGAAGCTGTGCGGATCGAGCGAGAGATCAAGAACGTCAACCGGACTGTTGGTGCGATGCTCTCGGGAGAAGTGGCAAGACGTTACGGGCATGAAGGCCTGACCGACAATACCATCCGGATCGCCTTTACCGGCGTTGCTGGACAAAGCTTTGGCGCTTTCCTTGCCCATGGCGTGACACTTGAACTCACCGGTGATGCCAACGACTATGTCGGCAAAGGGCTTTCCGGTGGCCGCGTGATTGTCAAGCAGCCAACCCATGTGAAGCGTGAGCCGACGGAGAACATCATTGTCGGAAACACCGTCCTCTACGGCGCCATTGCCGGAGAAGCCTATTTTAACGGCGTGGCGGGGGAACGCTTTGCCGTGCGCAATTCGGGTGCAGTCGCAGTTGTCGAAGGCACTGGCGATCATGGTTGCGAATATATGACGGGTGGCGTGGTGGTCGTCCTGGGCAAGACCGGCCGCAACTTTGCCGCAGGCATGTCCGGCGGTGTTGCTTATGTCTATGACGAAGACGGTCTTTTCCGGGAACGCTGCAACATGGCAATGGTTGATGTGGAGCCAATCATGCCGGACGCCGAAGGTGACGAAGGCACTGGCCGCCCGAGCCAGCGCGCAATCGACGTGCACGATACGGGCATGGGGGACATGTTGCGCCATAGCGCCGAGCGCCTGCGCATCATGCTTGAGCGGCATCACCTCTATACCGGCAGCAAGCGCGCGCGAGCGATTCTGGATGATTGGGAGGGTTCGCTCAAGCGCTTCGTCAAAATCATGCCGCGTGATTATGCACGTGCGCTCAAGCAGTTGGAGGCTGAGCGTCTTGCTGCAGCTTCCGTGGCTGCCGAATAATCGTTCTATTGGAGTGAATTGTGGGCAAAGTTACCGGCTTTCTTGAAATCGAGCGGAAGGATCGTGCCTATGCGAAGCCTGCAGAACGGCTGACGCATTACCGCGAATTTACGATACCAATGCCCGATCCTGCGCTTCGCGATCAGGCGTCGCGATGCATGAATTGCGGAATTCCCTTTTGCCACAACGGCTGCCCGGTGAACAATTCAATCCCGGACTGGAACAACCTGGTCTATGAGGGCGATTGGAAAAATGCGCTTGAGCTGCTGCATTCGACGAACAACTTTCCTGAGTTCACGGGCCGAATTTGTCCAGCGCCCTGTGAAGAGAGCTGCACGCTGAATATTGATGACGCGCCGGTAACGATCAAGTCGATCGAATGCGCGATTGTTGATCGGGGGTGGCAGGAAGGTTGGATTTCTCCGCAACTTCCGAAAAGCAAGACCGGGAAGTCAGTTGCTGTTGTCGGTTCTGGACCTGCAGGCATGGCGTGCGCCCAGCAGCTTGCGCGCGCCGGACACAGTGTCACGTTGTTTGAAAAAAACGACCGAATGGGCGGTTTGCTTCGCTACGGCATTCCTGACTTCAAGATGGAAAAACATCTGATCAATCGCCGACTGGTGCAGATGGAGGCGGAAGGCGTCGAATTTCGGACCAGTACGGAAGTTGGCGTTTCCGTTTCTGTTGAATCGCTTCGCGCGAATTTTGATGCGATCGTCATGGCTGGCGGGGCGGAAATGCCGCGAAAACTCGAAATCCCTGGCTATGAACTGCCGGGTGTGCGCCTTGCGATGGAATTTCTCACTCAGCAGAACAAGCGCAATGCGGGGGACGACGAAGTGCGCGCCGCGCCGCGTGGAACGATCTCTGCAACCGGCAAACACGTAATCGTGATTGGCGGGGGTGATACGGGGTCCGATTGTGTCGGCACGTCCAACCGTCAGGGAGCGGCCTCCGTCACCCAGATCGAAATTATGCCGAAGCCACCGGTAAAGGCGGATAAATCACTGACTTGGCCCGACTGGCCGATGAAGCTGCGTACGTCCTCCAGCCATCAAGAGGGCTGCGAACGCGATTGGTCCATCCTGACCAAACGAGTCATCGGGGCCAATGGCGCGGTCGAAGGGTTGGAATGCGTGCGGGTTGAATGGGTCGAAGGCCAGATGCGCGAAATTCCCGGTAGCGAATTCACTTTGAAGGCTGATCTGATCTTTCTCGCCATGGGTTTTGTTGGCCCGCGCAAGCTGGGATTCGTTGAACAGACGGAAGTTGCACTTGATCCGCGCGGCAATGTCGCGGCGAATACGATCGACTATGTGACAAGCGTGCAAGGCATTTTTGCTTGCGGTGACATGCGTCGAGGCCAAAGCCTCGTCGTCTGGGCCATACGCGAAGGGCGCCAATGTGCGCGGGCGGTCGACCTGTTCCTTATGGGCGAAACCGAACTTCCGCGTTGAAAAAAAGTGGCGTGCGCGGATTGTCGCCACGCACGCCACAGTTGCGAGAAACGGTCAGAAGCGCTCTGGATCGCGCTGTGAAATGTCCATGAGATAATTCTCCATTGCACGATGGGCGGGTCGCGTGAGTTTCACCAAGCCATCATCAAGCAATTCCGCGTCGGCAATATTCGTCAACAAACCACGGCGTTCCAGAACCTTGATCCATCGCATGATGGTGTCAGCTGACATATTGAAGCCGGTTCGCAAATCCTTTGTGCTGCAAACACGCTTGGACTCTTCCGCATCGTAAAGTTTGAGAAGCAGTTCCCAAACCGGATCGCCAAGCAAATCCGTGTCGAAATATTGTGATCGGGCTTGTGATTCGCGAAGGAGTGTTCGCGCTACCGCCCTTCCTTCGAAAAGGTCTGTTTTGAAGCCTGCCATTTTCATGATGCGCCACTGCGGCTGGTCGTGATCATCAATTCGGCGCGCATTGGATCAGCAACGATATTGGACCAATCCAGCGCGCCAGGCTCATCCCAAAGACCTTCCGGGCGGATGGTCACCATCGGTGCAGCGCCATAGCGAATGGCGAGCGGATCCGGCTCCAACTCAGCGCCCATTTCATGATACTCAATATTGGCAAAGCGGAAGGGCTTACGGTTTTCCATTTGGCTCGCGCCCATCAGTTTCCAGAACGGCGCAATTTCAGCGCTCGCGTGGCCGTATACGCGGGTAAATCCCTTGCGCCGGACATGCGCGACAGCCGCCTTGACAAGTTGGAAGGCTAAGCGGCTTTTGCGATATTCAAGTTTGACCGCCAGCCGTTCGACCTTCGCGAAGTCGCCAAAATAGCGCATGCGTACCGCACCTGCTGGGTCACCGTCGATATAGCCGACCAGATGGGTTGCGCAAAAATCATTGCCGTCAAATTCTTCCGAATAAAGCGGGAACTGCTCGGCAAGATATGTCGCCGAACGGATAGAAATGACATGCGCCAGTTCCTCGAAGCTCCTTACTTGCCGAATTTCGGTCCGCCTTCCACTGAGCTTGCTTGACCAGGCGTCGCTGCAACGCGGCAGAACGACAACGAAGCCGTCCTCCGCGTTGGGATAGATGGTGCGCGCTTCGAGAAAGCCCAAGCTCTGCAGAAGCCGTGCGGAAAAATCCGTGGTTCCCTTGGAAAAAACGGGGCAATCTGTTGCAGTGAGCGACCTGTAGAGCCTGCCAACCGCCGGCATTGTCTTCAAATACAGACCCGGCCCGAAGAAGAGCCATTCGTAAATTGCGACTGGAGTTTCGCCGTTCCGCACGATCCAGGCGGGATCGGGGTTGGTGCCATCAAATTGGCCGTTCGCGATGGAAGCCGCCCCGAACTCGTTCAGCGGCAAGCATGCGAAGATGCCAAGCGCCGGGCCGCCGTGATCGCGACGAATTACATGCACAAGGTTCGGATTCTTCTGCAGCATGCGGCGAATTGAGGCTTCCGCTGCGAGCGTCAGACTCTCATTGGCCTGCGCGAAAAATCCCAATGCTTCTTCTTCGCTGGCCAAGTCCAATCGCGTCGCCTTGGTTCCCAATTTCGCCAACGTCTTGCGCGCGCGATCATTTAGCAGGCCGTCCCAGAAGGACGGTCCATCCAGCTTCAACAGAACATCTGCGTCTTTCATGACGTCATGACGCATTGCGTGTCTCCCCTTGCAGCGATATGATCTGCATCTGACTAGGACATAATCCTTAATCGACTGGGAAGATTTGGAAGCGATAGAGAAAATTGAACCGCCTGTTCAGCCTATGAACACTCCGGCCGAGAGGAAGTTCCTGTCGGTTGCTGATCTCGATTGGTCAGACTTGAAGTTCCTAGTCGAAGTTGGCGATGCGGGTAGCCTCAGGGAGGCGGCCAGACGCCAGCGCGTCTCTGTCAACACGGTTCGGGCTCATCTGGCCAAGCTGGAACAGGTCGCGGGGGAAGCCGTTGTCAACCGGGGTCTCTCTGGCGCGAAGCTGACGAAGACTGGCGAACGGCTCTACCATGCGGCTGCTGCGCTGGGACGCACGCCGATCGATGGTGCCGATGCAAGGGATAAGGGGCTTATTGAGCCGGGCACATTTACCTTTGGGTGCACCGAAGGTGTAGGCACGAGCTGGCTCACGCCCCGCGTGGCTGCGCTTTCCAACCAGATCCGGCCTACGACAATCAATATGCAGTTCGACTATGACCTCAAGCGGGACAGAAGCTGCCTTGTCGATCTTGGCTTGGCATATCGGCCGCCAGCTGATGCCAACCTCATTGTTGCGAAGGTGGCGACGATCCACATGATGCTGTTTGCGTCTCCCGACTATCTTCGTGCCAACGGCGTGCCAAACACCATTGATGATTTGAGAAACCACATCATCGTCGAACAGGCTTCGCCGGGGTATAATGATACCGCGATAGACCTGCTTTTGGGTTCGGACAGACCCCGCTCGATGACATCGATCCGCACCAACTCATCGCTTACCCAAGCTTATGCTGCCGCAAACGGCGCGGGAATTGCGCTCTTGCCGTCCTACACCCGCGCCATCACGACCACACTGGTCCCGCTGCCGGTGCTGCCGCAAATGCGTGTCGCGCTTTATTATTTCTACCGGGCCGAAGCCAAGGATTGTCATGTCCTTCGCGAGGCAATTGACTGGCTTCGGGCTTCGTTTGACTCGTCCCAATATCCTTGGTTTTCGGACCAGTTTGTCCATCCGGAAGACTTTCACAAGTTTCAGGCAAGCTCGGACGGTGTCGTCAGCCTCTTTGCACACATGATGGATCGCATGTCGCCAGGTGTGGCGCAATCGCGTTGAACGACCTTACTGTCATCGGCGCGTGACGGCGCATACGTCCAGCCGACTCAAAAAGTCCGAAGGCTTGCACTGAAAGCCGCATTCATAGTCTGCAGCTGTAGGATCCGGCAACCAATCGATCATGCTCTGAGCAGCTGCGCGACATTCTTTCAGCGTAGCAAAGCTGCCAAGTTTCCAATCGACTGACGTGTCTGTTCGATCAGGATACACCCAGCCTTTCCATTGCGGATCCAGGCGATCGCAAGAGCATAGTCCTGCCGCCAGTGCGCAGCTCAGAAATATCCCCGTTCGACGATTCACTGCCCATGAGTCTCCTTGCGGCTGATCCTAGCCCGTTCCCAGAGGGTTGCGCACCAATTTTATGCGCCATAATCCGATGGCGCTGCATCCAAATATCCGTTTCGGACGTATTTCGGTCGAGAGCGCAATGAAGCGCGGCCCGAGGTGATTGAATTGAGCTACCATGGCCTCGCCGGACCGGGCGATGGCAAGACCTTTGTATTGCTCCATGGAGAGAGTCGCCCCGTGACCAAGCGGGACGCTTTGGGTTGGCTGTGGCCTGGCAATTGCCAGGCAGTTGGTCGCACTTTTTGCGCGGATCCGGGAACAGCCCGAAGCCAGCGCTATTCGCCGGTGTCGGCCGATCAGGGCCTTTTTTGTCCGGCATTTTCGGTTGAGGCAATGGATAGGGGTCATGCAGTTGGTGAAGGCTGAACCAAAGACTGAATCGATGCCGCTGGCCACGCTGGAACATTTGCTGGAGCAGATCGCAGGTGGCAGCATGGACGCGTTTGCTAGACTGTATGACCTGACCTCTGCGAGGTTGTTTGCGATCGCATTCAGGATCTTGCGCGACGAGGCGGTGGCTCAGGATGCGACACAGGAAGCCTTTGTAAATATCTGGCGAAAGGCCAAACTTTATGATCCCGCACGAGGGAGCCCGATTGGATGGATGAGTGTGATCGTCCGCAATGTGGCGCTAAACATGATCCGTGCAGACCGGCCCACCGAGCCCATCGATGACTTGGACATTCCTGTTGCACCTGTTGATCCCCCGGATTCGAGGCTTGGCCACTGCCTCAAGCAGCTGCCTGCTGATCAGCGCAACGCAATCGTCCTGACCTATACCTATGGCCTCACGCATTCAGAACTGGCCGAACATCTCTCGGTTCCGCTCGGAACAGCAAAAAGCTGGGTCAGGCGGGGGATGCTTACTTTGAAGGAACGAATGTTACGATGACCGACAAACTGCTGCCGGAACAATTCGCTATTGGCCTGCTTTCTCCTCGTGAGCGTGCCGATGCCACGCGCCAACGCCTCTGCGACGCGGAACTTGATTTGGCGATCACCAATCTTGAGGCCACACTTTCGCCACTTGCGGGCATGGCAGGCTGCATCGAACCGCCTGCGGGTTTGAGGGGGCGGGTCCTGAACGCGGTATCGAAAACGCATTCCAATGAAGCACAGGGCAAACTCCATCAACCATTCGTTTCCGGCGCCTGGCGCAACGTCTTTCCCGGAGTTGACGTCAAGCAGCTTTGGGCCAGCGGTCCCAAATTGCTCAGATGCGCGCCGATTTCAGCGATTCCCGCGCACGAGCATCTTGAGGACGAATATCTCGCGGTACTTGCCGGAGACTTCTCGATCGAAGGCTGCCGTTATGAGCTAGGCGACTACCTGTTTTCGCCGCGAGGGACGCGGCATGAGCAAGGGACCACCCAATCAGGTTGCCTACTCCTCCTGCATGAAGGATGAGGTTTGTTTGCCACTCCTCCGTTGCGCAGGCCGGGTGCCACTGAACCACGCTAGAGTTCAAACGTCAGATTTCGACCTTGTTTTGCATTGCCCATTCGCCGAGTACCGCGCGAATGCTTTCTGGTGGTGTTTGTAGGAGGCCGTTCACAACTGAACGGGCGTCCGCAACATTCAGTGAGCGTATCATGGCCTTTATGGGGCCAACGGCCGCTGGTGTGATTGAAAGTCGCTCTATGCCGATCCCTAGCAAGGCAAGGGCCTCCAGCCCTCGGCCGCCCATCTCCCCGCAAACAGTTACTGGCACATTTGCCGCGTCGCATTGTTTGACGACCCTGGACAGGAATCTGAGAATGGCGGGAGAGAGCCAGTCAAAGCGCTCTGCCAGTTTGGGATGAGCGCGGTCGGCGGCGAACAGGAACTGGGTCAGGTCGTTCGTGCCGATCGAAATGAATTCCAACTTTGGCAGAAGCAGGTCGAGACATTCGGCAAGTGCCGGAACTTCAAGCATCGCTCCATAGCGGATTTCACGCGGAATACGTTTCCCGCGAGCAATCAGGAATTCGCGCTGCTTTTCAAAAATCGCGCGAGCCTGGTCGAATTCCCAAGGCTCAGAAACCATCGGAAACATTACGTTGAGAGTTGTTCCCGCAGCGGCCTCAATCAATGCGCGTGCCTGGGCTTTCATCAAGCCATCGCGTTCCAGCGCGACCCGGATCGCGCGCCAACCCATTGCTGGGTTTTCTTCGTCTTCGTCATCCTGGCGCATGTAGGGGAGGGCCTTGTCTCCGCCGATGTCGACAGTTCTGAAGACGACAGGCTTTTTCCCTGCGGCTTCGATGACATCCCGATACAATCGCAATTGCCGTTCGCGCTGTGGCATGGTTGCTGAGACAAGGAATTGGAACTCTGTTCTGAAGAGCCCGATGCCGTCAGCACCAGTTGCGTCAAGCGCTGCAATGTCGTCGCGAAGCCCGGCATTGATCATCAGTGTAACGCGCAATCCATCTTTTGAGACAGGCGGTTCCCGCTTGAGCGCCGCAAAGACCGCTCTTCGTTTCTGCGTCACAGCCAATTGCGTTTCAAACGCCTCTTCCATTGCCGGTGTTGGCCGGACAAATAGAGCAGACTGTCCGACATCAACGAGCAGAAGGTCGCCGTCGGAAATGAGGCGCCTTATGTCCTTGACTCGCCCGAGTACGGGTATGCCCATGGCGCGGGCCACTATAATGACATGCGCCGTCAGCGACCCTTCCTCAAGGATGACCCCCTTTAGGCGACGGCGGTCATATTCGAGGAGTTCCGCCGGTCCAAGGTTGCGTGCAATCAGGATTGTGTCACGACGCAACCCCGCCTGTGCAGCGGATGCCAATTGCCCCGAAACAATACGCAGGAGGCGGTTCGACATATCCTCAAGGTCATGCATTCTGTCGGCCAGCAGCGGATCGTCAATCTGGCGCATTCGCATCCGTGTGCGTTGCTGGACCCGCTCGATTGCGGCTTCGGCGGTCAGGCCGCTGTCGATGGCTTCGTTGATCCGCCGCGACCAGCCTTCGTCATATGCGAACATTTTATACATCTCGATGACGTCGCGATGTTCGCCTTCGCCGCCGAATTCGGCTTGGCTTGCCATCTTGTCGATCTGCTCGCGCATCTTGTCGAAAGCAGAATAGACGCGGTGGCGTTCAGCTTCGATATCCTCTGCCACCGTGTGTTCGATCGTAATGCGGGGCTGGTGAAAGACGGCATGCCCCTTTGCCATGCCATCGACGAGTTTCAGTCCGTTGAGCCGCAGTGCCGCAGTATTCTGGACCTTCGATCCGCGGGCCTCTGCATTGTCAATCAGGCCTGCATTTGCGATAAGTTCCGATAGAACCATCGCAACTGTTTGTAATGCCTCGATTTCGACTTCTTCATACCGTCTGGGCTCCGCATGCTGGACGCAGAGCACGCCCACTGCATCTTCCTTGCGGATGATGGGCACGCCGGCAAAGCTGTGGAAGAGTTCCTCACCGGTTTCGGGTTTATAGGCAAAGTCGGGGTGGCTGGTCGCTTCGTCGAGATTGAGGGTCGCGATCTGTTCGGCAATGGTGCCGACCAATCCTTCGCCCATTGCCAATTTGGTGACGTGGACGGCCTCCTGATTAAGGCCCCGTGTCGCAAAAAGCTCCAGTACGCCTTCTCGGCGCAAATATATCGAGCAGACTTCGCTGGCGAGTGCTTCGCCGATGATCTGGACGACCTTGTTCAATTTGGCCTGCGCAGTCGCGCGCGAAGCCATCACTTCATGGAGGCCTGTCAGGATTTCACGGGCAGAAGCAGCAGCGATCATCCGCATTCGCTATCAGATTGTTGCGCGCGATTCCAATGCTGCCTGTGCTTCGTTCACCAGTGTTTGCAGAATTTGGGCTATTGGTTCTTCCGACTTGACCATTCCGACTGACTGACCGGCCATCAACGAGCCATTTTCCACATCGCCGTCAATGACCGCACGGCGCAAGGCTCCGGCCCAGAAGTGCTCGATCGCAAGTTGGGCAGCGCCCATATCGACTTCTCCGCGATCAAGCATTGCGGCAACCTCGACCTGCTTGCGGGTGAATTCTTCAGTGCCTGCATTTTTGAGTGCGCGAACGGGAATGACCGGAAGGCGGGGGTCGATCTGGACGCTGGCTACCGCGTCGCGTGCCGAAGCGCGCAGGAAGGCCTTTTTGAAGGCTGGATGGGCAATACACTCGGTCGCGCAAACCAGCCTAGTTCCAATCTGGACGCCGGCGGCGCCAAGTTCGAGGAAACAGGCAATCGCTTCTCCCCTTGCAATACCGCCAGCTACAAAAACCGGAACCTGCGGCCCGATTTCGGGCAGAATCTCCTGGACAAGGACGGACGTGGAAACAGGGCCAATATGGCCGCCAGCTTCCATCCCTTCGATCACCAATGCATCGACGCCGGAACGGACAAGCTTTTTTGCGAGCGACAGCGCCGGGGCAAAGCAGATCAACTTGGCACCCTGCGATTTGATCGCGTCAATCGATCCGGGCGGTGGAAGGCCGCCCGCCAGCACAACGTGCGTCACGCGATGCTTGGCGCAAATGGCTACCAAATCATCGAGATTTGGGTGCATCGTGATCAGGTTCACGCCAAACGGCTTGTCCGTCATCGCCTTCGTTGCAGCAATTTCCGCATCAAGGAGTTCCGGCGGCATCGCGCCACAGGCAATGACACCAAAGCCACCCGCATTAGACATGGCGGACACCAGATTGCGCTCGCTGATCCAGGACATGGCCCCCGCCATGACCGCGATTTCAGAACCAAGGAATTCGCGCCCGCGCTGCATCAGCGCGTCAAGTTTGCTCACGCTGCATCCTCAGCATCAAGCCCATAGGCCGTATGCAACACGCGAACAGCGAGTTCGGTTTCGTCCTCGTCGATCAGGACTGACACCTTGATTTCGCTGGTCGAAATGGCCTGGATATTGATCCCTCGCGATCCCAAGGCCTTGAACATTGTCGAGGCGACGCCTGCATGGCTGCGCATCCCGACACCGACGATCGAGATCTTGGCCACTTTGGTGTCGTGAAGGAGCCGTTCATACCCGATCGACTCCCTGCCTTTTTCCAGCATGTCGAGCGCGCGCGCCAGTTCGGCGCCGGGAACCGTAAAAGTCACGTCGGTTGAGCCCGAATCATGGGCAATGTTCTGAATGATCATGTCGACGTTGATGTTGCCTTCGGCAAGCGGTGCAAAAATGCTCGCAACCGCGCCTGGCCGATCAGGCACATTGGTAAGTGTGATCTTGGCTTCATTCTTGTCATGGGCGATGCCCGTTATCACCTGGCGTTCCACGTCATTTTCTCCAATTTCATCGTCACCGACGATCAGCGTCCCGGGCTTGTCA
>WBZP01005560.1_pt1 | contig 12781 bp, 13 predicted proteins | sample 5204301 | NCBI WGS metagenome assembly WBZP01 (sample SAMN12412401, study PRJNA552823) | activated sludge metagenome | isolation source: activated sludge from nitrification reactor of wastewater treatment plant... | place: USA: Pennsylvania | collected 2017
ACGTCCAAGCCGGTGCTGCTCCAGCGCCAGCCGGCGCAGGCAGTTCTCGACGATGATCACCGCCCCATCCACGATCAGGCCGAAGTCGAGCGCCCCCAGGCTCATGAGGTTCGCGCTCACCCTGTTTCCACCATGCCGGTGATGAGGAACAGCATGGAGAGCGGAATGACCGCAGCGGTCAACAGCGCGGCGCGCCAGTTGCCCAGTAGGAACAGCAGCACCGCGATCACCAGCGCGGCGCCCTCGAAGAGATTGATGGCTACCGTCCTGATGGTGCGTTCCACCAGCGCGGTGCGGTCATAGACCGTCTTCGCCGTCACCTCCGGCGGCAGGCTGCGGCTGACCTCGGCAAGCTTCGTGGCCACCCGCTGCGAAACGGTGCGGCTGTTCTCGCCCATGAGCATGAACACCGTGCCCAGCACCACCTCCCGGCCGTTCTCGGTGGCGGCGCCCGTGCGCAGCTCCTTGCCCAGCAGCACTTCGGCCACATCCTTGACCCGAATCGGCACGTCGTGCTCAGTGCGGATAACGATCTCACCGATCTCTTCCAGGGTCGCTACCTGCCCGGGGGCACGAATCAAGTATTGCTCGCCGCCCTTTTCGATGTAGCCAGCGCCGACATTGGCGTTGTTTTTCGCCAGTGCCTCCAGCACGTCATGGAACGATAGCCCGTAGCCGATGAGCTTGGCTGGGTCGGGGGTGACGTGGAACTGTTTGAGGTAGCCGCCGATGGTGTTGATCTCGGTGACGCCCGGGACGTTGCGCAGTTGCGGCCGCACGATCCAGTCCTGGATGGTGCGCAGGTCCGTGGGCGTGTAAGCGGTGCCGTCGGGCTTCAGCGCTCCCTCCTTGGGCTCCACGGTCCACATGAAAATCTCCCCCAGGCCCGTGGCGATGGGTCCCATCGCGGCTTCGACGCCCGGCGGCAGCTTGTCGCGTACCTCCTGGATACGTTCATTCACAAGCTGGCGCGCAAAGTAGATGTCGGTGCCATCCTTGAAGATCACCGTCACCTGGGAAAGCCCGTAGCGCGATAACGAGCGCGTCTGCTCCAGATTCGGCAGGCCCGCCATCGCCGTCTCGATGGGAAAGGTGATGCGCTGCTCGGCCTCCAGGGGCGAATAGCCGGGCGCCTCGGTGTTGATCTGCACCTGCACGTTGGTGATGTCGGGGACGGCGTCAATGGGCAGACGCTGGTAGTTGTAAATGCCGAGCGCGGCCATGCCGAGCACCAACACCAGGACCAGCCAACGCTGGTGGATGGCGAAACGCAGGATTCGTTCAAGCATATCGTTGTTCTCTCGTCAGACGGCGTCTTCGCCGCGCTTGCCGGTGCGGATGCGCACCACCTCAGACGCTTCGCTCACGAGGATGATGCCGTCGCCCGGCAATCCGGTATGGGCCTGACGCCGGATGGTCTCGACAATCTGGGGCGCCAGCGCGTCGGAGCTGGCAATCAACAGCACTACTTGGTCGTGTTCGTCCAGATCCCATCCAGCAGGCTGCCAGGCATGCCCCGGAGCCTGGCCGCAGCCGTGGCCCTTGGCGCGCAGCAGCGTGAAGCCGGGAAAGTGCGGCAGCGCGTGCAAGGCGTGCTCGACCTTGTTCAGCATGTGCGGTTGGATGACAGCGATGATCTGTTTCATGTCGCGCCCCCTTCAGTGATCGTGGCTGGCGCCGGCCTTGCCCAGGTCGGCCTTGAGGATGAAACTTCCCATAGCAACATATTGCGTGCCGGCGGAAAGCCCCTTTACCACCTCGATCCACTCACCGTCGCTGCGTCCCAATTCCACTGGGCGCGCCTCGAAGAACTCAGCGTAGCGGCCGAACACCACCTTCCAGTCGCGGTAGGTCTGAATTGCAGCTACAGGTACTGCCACCGGCACCTCTTGCTCGTCCTGAACCAGGTCCACCGTGACGAACAACCCCGGCCTCCAACTGCGGTCGGGATTGGGGAGCGTCACGCGCGCCTTGGCCGAGCGCGTCTGCTCGCCCACGAGTGAACCGACGTAGGCCACACGACCTTCCGCCTCGGCGTTCAAGGCGCTCACATGCACCTTGACCTTCTGGCCCAGCCTCACGCCGTTCAAGTCTTTGGGATAGATGGTCATCTCGGCCCAGACGGTGGAAAGGTCGGCGATAGTAAAAATGCTCGCGTCTTCTTTTACCGCCTCACCGAGCGCAAGGTGTTTCTCGATCACCACGCCGTCGAGGGGGGCGCGGATCTCGAAACGGGTGAGCCCATCGGCGCCGCCGCGCATCACCGCCTCATGCGTCAGCCCGAGGGCGCGCAACTTCTGTTCCACCGTGCGATGGGCAATCTCCGCTTCGCTCAGCGCTTGGCGACTGACGAGGTAATCCTGCTCGGCGGAGATCTTTTCCTTCCACAGGCGCTTCTCCCGCTCGAAGGTGGTCCGCGCGAACTCCAGGCGCTTGCTCGTCGCCAGATACTCGCTCTTTAGGTCGGCCAGCGTCTGGCTCTCCAACACCGCCAGTAGCTCACCTTTCTTCACCTCATCGCCCAGGTTCTTCGCCGAGCGCACGACCACGCCGGCAAGCCGCGGCACCACATGGGCAACACGATCCTGGTTGAATTGGATCTCACCGGAAAGCTGCAACATGGAACGGATCTTTATTGGCCCGGCCGTCTTCACCTCGATGCCGGCGGCCTTTGCCGTGACATCGTCCATGCGCACCCGACCTTCCTCCTGCTCGTAGGTCCAGCGATAGGCCCGGCCCTTGTGTTCGGCGGTCAGTGTGACCTTGAAGGAGTGGGGTTCGACGATCTCCCGTTCACCGCGCAGGAAGCCGTTCTCCGGCTTGAAGCCGATGATCTCGGACGGTGCGCCCAGGCGCTCCAACTCGATCTGTAGCTTCACTTCGCCAGGATCGATGGGCTTGCCTTGCTCGAAGGCGTAGCCGCGGAATTCCGGCGGCACACCTTGCTCGAAAATGGTGACTTCCAGCGCAAGATCTCCCTGCGACAACAATCGGCCTCCATGTGGACCCTTTCCTGTCTCGCCTTCTGCGTGTGGCGCTTCCTTGGCGGTATGGCCGTGCTCGTCGGCGGTAACCTTAGGCTTCGCATCCATCAGGATAAGCCCGGCCAACATCACACCTACCGCCAGGATGCCGGTGGTAATCAAAAAGGTTTTGCTTTTCATCATCGATTTCCTGTGCCTTGCCGCGATCATTGCCGATCTGGGGATGGCGTCTGATTCTCTAGGGGGCCGCCGATCAACCGTTCGAGTTCGCTCACGCCTCGGTGGTAGTCAGCCAAAGCGCGCAGGTGCTGGGAGCGCGTCTCAAACAAGGTGCGTTGTGCATCCAACACGTCCAAGAAGCCGAATTTGCCGAGCTGATAGCCTTTGGTCGCCGCATCGAATGCACTCAGGGCACCGGGCAGGAGGGTCGCACGCAGGGTTTGTATTTCGTTCGAGACGGCGGCCAGGCGCTGATAGGTCTGCGCCAGCTCCGCAACCAATCGAACCTCCGCCGCGCGCCGTTCATCGTTTGTCTTATCCAGACGTTGGTTCGCCTCTAGGATACCGCCCCGGTTGCGGTCGAAGACTGGCAGAGGCACGGAAACGCTGACCATATAGGCGTTATCGTCGTACTGCGAAAAACGCGAAACACCGGCGCTCAGGGTCACGTCAGACACGGCCTTGGCCCGCTCCGCCTCGACGCCTGCCTGGCGGTGCGCGATCTCGGTCGCCCACCGCGCTAACTCGGGGTTGTTTTGCACGCGCTCGACGAGGGTTTTGTAATTGGGCAGGGATGCCATCTTCTCGAGATCGCCGACCCCCTTCTGAAAGCGCGGATTGGGCTCACCCCAGAGTGCGCCGAGCGCTTGGCGGGCGGCAGCCTGTTCGCGCTTCGCCTGCTCCAGTTCTACTCCAGCGGATGCCAGGGCAATCCGCGCCTTGGTTTCCTCGACCGGCGATACCTTGCCCGCCTGGACACGCTTCGTTACCGCCTCCGCCACTTCTTTGGCGAGACCCTGGGTCTCCACGGCCAAGGTTTCGCGGCTCTGGGATACGAGCAAGTCGACGAAGCGCTGGGCGACCTGCGCGAGTAGTTCGATCCGCTTCGCTTCGTAGTCCCAATTCGCGAGATCGCGGCCAGTCTCGGCCAAGCGCATCCGCGCCGCGCGCTTGCCGCCCAACTCGATCAACTGGCCGATTTGAAGGGAAAGTGAGCGGTCTCCGGCCTCGGCCTTACGGGCGTTGCCGAGATTATCGGCACCGATCCCCAGCACCGGGTTAGGTAGCACGGCGGCCTGCAACACGGCCGCCTCGGTGGCGCGCACTTCCTGGGAAAAGGCGGCCAGTTCGGGATTGGCTTTCAGGGCGAGCGCGAGCGCCTCGCGCAGCGAAAGTTGGGCGGCATCCGTCGTGGTGGCGGGCGGGGACCGTTCTTCGCCTGGTCCAGGTGCCGCAGGAAGGGCCGGGCTACGGGCCTCCGCGATTCGCCAGGCCACGTCAGGCGAACTGTCGCCGGCGAAGACCCACCCGCAAAACAATAGGTAAAGGGCAACCCATAAAGGCACAAGTCGCATCGAATTCTCCAAGGCAAGGCTCAGGGGAATCCGGCGAGACGGCGACTCAGGCTACAAGATTTCTTGGGGAGAAAGAGGAGAGCGTCGGTCCCGCCGGGCTAGGCGGCGGGTACCCAGTTGGGCCGTTCGGGGGCCTCGGGAACTATCGAGGGTAAGGTGTCAGGCGGATCGGTGGTCTTGATCGATCCAGGGAAGGAAGCGGCAACCAATTGGATTGACACTAGGGCGGCTTGGCAACCAAGATGACACACACTGCAATCAGCATGCAACTGGAAGGGGGCTTTCCCGGCACCATCTTTACGGTCCGTCCCTCCCTGGTGTTGGTGATAGTGGTGACCAAAGTGGTGTGTATTTCGGTCATTTTCATGCTGGCAATACGATGCCGCCACCGCCCACGAGAAGTACGGCGGCAATACGGATAGCAGGAAGATAATGAGAAACCTTTTCATCTCTTCCTGGGAGTGTAGCTATTTCCGGTTTTACGAGCAAGGCACAGGCATAGCTGTCCAGGTTCCAGCGTCGCTTTGGAACCGCCATTTTCGGGATGACTTTGGTGGCCTGCGGGACCTTCCCGATGTCGATCAGGCGCCATTCTCCTCCCTCAGGCAAATCCCCCTCCGAGTCGTGACCCCGCCATAACCATGGTTAAATCATGGCTTTTCCGGTACGCTTTTCGATCATGACCAAACTGATCGTCCCCTGCTGGCAGACCTGTTATCGCCCCCCCGCCCTGGGCGAGGGCAGGATCCATATCTGGAGGTTCCCGAGACGACCCGCCATGGCGCCGTCGGCGAGGACGCTCCGTCTCTTCAGCGAGGAGGAGAGGGCACGGGCCGGTCGGTTTCTCCGCCCGGCAGATCAACAGGCCTACATCCATTGCCGGGGGATGCTGCGCCGGATTCTGGGGCTGTACCTCGGGATACCAGGTTCCACCCTCAACCTGGACTATGGCCCGGCAGGTAAACCAAGCTTGTACCGCGAGGGTGCGGACTTCGAGTTCAATCTCAGCCATGCCGGGGACTTCGCGCTTCTCGGTGTCAGTCGCCGGATTCCCCTAGGGATCGACCTCGAACCGCTGAAACCCCGCAGCCATCTGCTCGATCTGGCCCAGCGGGTGTTCGATACGGATACCTACTCCAGGCTCAGCCGACTTCCCCCCAGACGGCGGCTACTCCCGTTTTATTTGGCCTGGACAGGCCTCGAAGCCCGGGTCAAAGCTGGAGGCGAAAGCTTGTTCACCGGCTTGGGAGAAACCAAAGGGTCATCCTACACAGTGGTCCACTGGTTTCCCGCCCAGGGATATTGCGCCGCCCTCGCCTATTCCAACCGCAGGGAACCAGTCCATCTGGTGTTTATCACCCTGCCTCCTGTCCAATGAAGTGTATGTGATCATTGTTCGGGAGAGGCCTCGATGAACCTGCGGAGGCGCTCCACGCCTTCCTGAAGCCTGTCGAGAGAGGTGGTATAGGCGAAACGCAGGAACCGCTCAGGTTGGTTACACCCAAAATCCCGCCCAGGGGTGACGGCCACCCCCGCCTCGAACAAGAGTCGCTCGGCAAAGTCCGCACTATCCTCAGTCAAGCGGCCGGCATCCGCGTAGAGATAGAAAGCCCCCTGGGGCGTCACCGGTAGTTCAAACCCCAGATCCCGCAGGGCCGGCAGAAGAAAGTCCCGGCGTTCCTGAAAGGCCAGCCGGCGTTGTTCAAGGATCGCCAGGGTCTCGGGAACAAAGGCCGCGAGCGCGGCATGTTGGGCGATGGTCGAAGGGGCCAGAAAGATATTCTGCGCCAGTCGGTCGATCGGCTCGATGAAGGGCTCCGGAGCGACGATCCAACCCAGGCGCCAACCGGTCATGCCTTGATATTTGGAGAAGCTGTTGATGACGAAGATGTCTTCACCAAGTTCGAGCGTGGTGCTCGGCGCCCGGCCGTACACCAGCCCCTGATAGATCTCGTCGACGACGAGCACCCCGCCCCGGGCTCGCACCTCTTGGTGGATGGCCTGTAACTCCCGCCGCGGAATCAAGGTTCCAGTGGGATTGGCGGGTGAGGCCAGGATCACGCCGCGTACCCCCGGCTGCCAGAATGATCTCACCAAGGCGGCATCGAGTTGGTAAGCGGTCGCCTCCCCGACGGGGACCGGGAGCGGTTCAGCATCGAGCAGACTGAGGAAGTGGCGGTTGCAAGGGTAGCCGGGATCGGCGATCAGCACCCTGTCCCCCGGGTTGATGCTCACCCCCAATACCAGTAAGAGAGCCCCGGAGGCCCCCGGGGTGAGGATGATGCGGCGTGGATCCGGATCCACGCCGAAAGCGGAGCGGTAATAGTCGGCGATGGCGAGACGCAGCTCGGGCAAGCCGGTGGCGGGGGTGTAATAGGTATGGCCGGCGGCCAGGGCTTGTTGCCCGGCGCGCACTATGGGCTCAGGGGTGATGAAGTCCGGCTCGCCGATCTCCATGTGGATGATGGAGCGCCCCTGGGCCTCCAGGGATCTGGCCTTGGCCAGGAGTTCCATGACATAAAAAGGTGCGATTCGGCCCATCCGCTGCGCCAGATTGATAGGGGGATTCATGGTGATGGCTTTGTCCTCTCCGTATACAAGGTATGCAGATGTCGCAACTCGGCTACGCCGAGCACACCCCCATTCCAACCGATCCGCCCCTGGAGGACACGACATGGCCGCTCCGGATCCCCAAGGTGATCGAGTACCAGCGCGGCGCCGGAGAAATCCTGGGTCCGGGTGAAATCATTCAGGGTGATCACCCGTGTCTGAATCCCCGCCCCCAGTGCCGCCAGCAGGCCCTGGCGCGAATCCTCGATGGCGACACAGTCCTGAGGGGCCAGCCGAAGCCGTTCCAGGGTCCAGAGATAGATATCCGGATGGGGTTTCTTGTTTGCCACCACATCGCCGGCGCCGATAACCTGGAACCAGTGCCGACCGGGAAAGGGCAAAAGCTCATCCAACAGCCTGATAACAACCTCCAGGCGGCTGGTGGTGGCGATGGCCAGTGTCAGGCCGACGCGTCTGGCCTCCCGCAGCAATCGCACGATCCCCGGCCGCAACTCCAACTTCCCGGACGCCAAATCTTGGGCATAGATCAGACTCTTATCCCGATGCAGACGGGCGATGAAGGTCCCCAACCCCTCACCTCCTGGCGGACGGAAGCCTGGGTTGCTGGTGGCGATGAAATACTGAAGGCGTTCCTTGCCGCCGGTGACCTGCAACAGCTCCGTATAGAGTTCAGGCGTCCAGTCCCAGTCCAGTCCGGCCCGTTGGAAGGCGAGATTGAAGGCTTGGCAATGCAGGGTCTCCGTCTCGGCCAGGGTGCCGTCGACATCGAAGATGATGGCCCGCAGGTCGCTCATGATCGCCCCCGAACCGCCCCGCCAGCAAAGAATCGGGCGGTTCCGCGGGCACGATCAACGCCCCCCGGAACAGGGTCGCGGCTGTCTGGATGTCGGGTTGAAGTCATAAATGCATTCTGTTATAGATATTTGGTTTTGCCAGAGCCGGATTGCGGAGGAGTGAGATGTCCCTAGCAAAGAGTCAGGATAAAGAAAAGGATATCAGTCCTTACAGTTTCACGCCCTACCAGTCTGCGGCCGGTGAGGAATACATGTCCCCCCGCCAGGAAGAGCATTTTGTCGCTATCCTCAAGGCTTGGAAACGCGAACTGATGGAGGAAGTGGACAGGACCGTGCACCACATGCAGGATGAAGCCGCCAATTTCCCCGATCCTAATGACCGCGCCAGTCAGGAGTCCGAGTTCAGCCTGGAATTGCGGGCGCGTGATCGGGAAAGGAAACTGATCAAGAAGATCAACGAGACCCTCAAAAAGATCGAGTCCCATGAGTATGGCTATTGCGAGGTCTGTGGTGAAGAGATCGGCGTTCGCCGACTGGAAGCCCGACCCACGGCCACCATGTGTATCGACTGCAAGACGATTGACGAGCTCCGCGAAAAGCAGCAGGGTTGATCTCACCCCCCTTCCCCCATAAGCCGGCCTTGCCGGCTTATTCACTATACCGCCACCAGGCACCCCAGCGTCCCGGGGATGAGACCGGACAGACATCCATTTTCCGGATGCAATTTTTTGACGGGTTTTCAGTATTCGGCTAGTTTGTATTCAGGTTTCCATCTATGTTGGTTTGGGCGGATGAAGATCAGAATCTGACGTGGAAACTCATCAACCTCAGGTTTTGAAGACCGCGCACCAGCCAGCCATTCTTCATCAATCACTATCACTATCAGGGAGATACGACCATGTCTTTATTCGACAATTTCGGTAGTTCCCAAAGCACCGAGTCACCCGGGGCATCGAAACGATCCCAGTTCATCAACTTTGTCAAATTACACACCTACGCCGACGGTTATATCGATCAAAAGGAGGAACGCAAGATCCTGGAATATGCCATCGGCATCGGGGTGGCCTTGGAAGAGGCCTTGGCGGTATTACGGGATCTGGCCACCCAACAGGGCTGGGTGTTGGAACGGGATGCGGAAAACCGCGCCAAGGACGTGCTGGCCCAATTCGCCACCAGCGGCGGCGTGGTGGACAAGAAGGAGTTCGAGGACGCGGTCACCATGTTCCGCACCGCCTGTAAGAACAAAATCAATGATCCCGAGGCCCGCCGCCGCTTGAAACAGATGATGCTGGACAATGGCTGGAAGGCCAAGGAGGGCGGGCTCTTCGGGAGCAAGTGGTTCTCCCAGATCGGTTAACCCGTACCCCCGCGCAAAGCTACCAACCGGAGAAGATCCATGGGTCTGTTCGATATGTTCAAAAGCGACAGCGGCCAGCAGATGACGCCCCATTTGGCCTTTGTCACCGCACTTCTTTATATGATGTCGGCTGATGGGGAGATCGACAAAGAAGAGGTGGGACACCTGTTATCCGTGATTGGGGGCGAGGACCAGGCCAACGGGAGCATCGGGGTGGGTGCCCAGAATCAGGCGTTGTTGGACAACGCCCTGAAATACCGGCGCAAGAATTCCGTCGATACCTTCCTGCGCGAGGCCACCCCCCTGCTCAGCGATGCCCAGAAGATGTGTATCCTGGTCAACCTCATCGACTCCTCCCTGAGCGACGGCACCGCCGAACCCGAAGAACAGACTCTGTTCAACAAGATCCTCCAGGCCTTCAATGTCCCTGAAGAGCGATTCCGGCCCTTCTTCGAGGTGATCGTGCTGAAAAACGACCGTTCCGTCTTCACCCGGGCCAATCACCCGAAAAACGCCGCCAATTATCAAGTCAAGCTCAGCGGTCTCGGTTGATACCGGCTCCGCCGTCTCTCCCAGCCAGATTTCCTATCCTATCTCCTCGGTTTTCCCCTTGGCCGGGAAAACCGAGGGCTCCCGGGCTAGTTCTCGATAGGTGGCGGCGGCAAACGAACGAAGGGACCCAGGTCCTGATTGACCCAATTGCTTGGCGCCACCTTTCCCGGCGGCGGACGCAGCCGTGAAACATAATCCAGCACGGCGGTGGTCTCCCGGGCGGTGAATTCATGGATCTGCTGCACCATCTCCTTGTCGGCGTTACGCCTCGTGCCGTGTTTGATCAATAGGTACTGGCGCAACAGATAGCGGTAATGCTGACCCTGGACCATGGGCATGTGCTTGGCGCTGTCGCCCTCGCCATGGTTGCCATGACACTCGGCGCAATACTTGATGTAGAGACGGTGCCCCAGCTTGAGATCGTTCCCCGGCCCCACGTCATTGACCGGGGCCATGGGGAGTCCCTCGATATAGGCCGCCACGTCGGCGATATCCTGGAGTTTGAGGATATCCAGCTTGGCAAAGGGAAACATGGTCGGTGCGTTCCGATTCCGGGCGCGGATATCCGCCAGTTGTTTGATGGTGACGCTGGCGTGCTGGCCGGCAATGTGGGGATAGTAACCGTCTTCGGTCCCCCAGCCTTCCGGCATGTGACAGGTGGCGCAGATCTGATAGACCTGACGGCCGTTCTCGATGTTCGGTTTCAGGTGGAGAGCCCCCTCGAGTTCCTTCCCCGCGGCCTCCTCGGATGGTGTCGCGCCAACATCGATTGCGGCAAAAACAACAAGGCAACCAATGAGCCATTTTTTCATATCTGAACCCCAAGTAGCGGTATGAAATGAGAAAGTCGTTACCACTAGGTAGCGGCAACAACCTTCAGGCTAGAACATATTTGCTTATTTGCCAAAAACCCGGCCCCCAGGGCCTCGGCCTGGGGTAAGCCGACCTATCTTTCTGGGCCTTCGAGCCTTCGAGCGCGGGTGGCGACCCCGAATTTGCCGCCGAGAGAAGGGTCCAACAGAAAGGGTATGAAGGCTCTGTGGCTCCGTCCGGGCCTGGCTCGAAAATAGCCGGCGTCTGTTCTTATTTCGAGAACAATAGGCCGCCATAGAAGACATTGTTCTCCGTTAGAGAACAGAAAACCGGACCAAAGCGTCCTGGCCCGGAAGCGCTGAGAGACGGGCGAGTGAGGCGCGATGGCTCCCCTCTTTCTCGGTCGAGTTCATAACTCTTTGCAAAGAGGTTTTCGAGCTCAAGGATCGACGCGGTTCTCCCCGATCAAGTCCTGGGTCGCCACTTCCTCTCCAAGCGAACCAAGCGCCGGGTTCCAAAGGGCGGAAGACCACCCCAACCCGCCTCTGCGAGAAAACCTATCAGGAATTGGTATCGGGACCGGCAACCGCCGGTAAAAAAAGAACGCCCGGGCTATGGGAGGATCTTCCCGACATGCGGACTCGAATGGCCGGCAAGATCATCCCATAGCTCATCGGGCGTCGCCCAAAAATCGGCACCTGCCCGGTCAGACCGGGCCTCTGTTTCTTCCTCTACCAAGGCTCAAGCGCGATGACGCCTCGGTTTCAACGAGTTCCCCTGGCTGTCCCGGTGAGGCTTTCCCAAGCCCCCCACCAGCGGGAGTATTGGGTCAATTGCTGCTCACGCGGTTGGGTAACCTTCATCCTCCAGATGAAATACAGGAGGGCGATGACGGGGAACAGCATTCCGACCACCAGGGGATTACTCTGCATGACGGCGATCACTCCAAAGACCGTCACGCTAGCCAGGATCCAATATTTGAAGGCGTGGAAAAAGAAGGACATGATGATCTTCTCCTATAGCTCTCGGGAAAAAATTCGTTTCGGGTTTGCCGGGGTCGCCCTGGATACTCAGAGATTGGGCTGACTATCTCCCGGCGTGTCGATTTCTTTATAAGCAGTATTCAGGCCAACTTTTTAACCAACATAATCCCGTTGATTATCAGTGCCTTGAAGATCTTGACCGGAAAGGGGCCAAAAACTGGGGGGATGTGCAGAATTGCGTCGAAGACTCCGACAAGGTCCGGAAATCTTGAGCAAGCCACTATTTAATAAAGACTTTTCTGGGTGTGCAAAAACGTCTGCCGGTGCAGATTGTTACACCCCCGCATCGGCTTCCGGGTCTTCAGCGCCTTCACGCCGGGAGAGTCTCCGATTCAAGGCCGGACGGGAGATACCGAGCAGACTGGCGGCGATGCCTTGATTCTGATTGGCCCGGCGTAGCGCCTCCTGGATCAGAAAGGTCTCCGCCTCCTTGAGGGTGGGAAAGGATCCGCTGAGCTGCAAGGGAAGGCTTGGTTTCTCTTGTTCCGTCGAGCCGGAAGAGTCGCCAAGATGCCGTTGCTTCTGCATCCCGCGGCGAAAGGCCTCCAGGCCGATGACAGGGCCGCTGCGATGCAGGGCCATGGCGTCATAGACCATGGCACGCAGCTCACGGACATTGCCAGGAAAATGGTAGGTGGCGAGGAGGGTGAACAGCTCCTGGGGTGGGGTCGGCAGCGGTTTTCCCAATTCCCTCGCCGCTTCTTCGAGGAAAGCGTTCACCAATAAAGGAATATCGTCCTGGCGTTGGCGCAGGGGGGGGATTTCGACCTGATGCACGGAGAGTCGGAAGAAGAGATCGGAGCGAAACCTTTCCTTTTTAATCCGCTTTCCAAGCTCCTGATTGGTCGCGCAGACCACCCGCACATCACTGCTCCGCGGCACATCCGCGCCCAGGGGATAATAGGTCTGCTCCTGCAACAACCGCAGTAACTTCACCTGGGAAGGCAGTTTCAGGTCGCCGATCTCATCCAGGAACAGCGTCCCTCCCGCCGCCTGGGCGACCAGCCCTTCCCGGGTTTCGGTGGCACCGGTATAGGCCCCTTTCCTATGGCCGAACAGGGTATCGGAAAACAAATCGTCATCCAGCCCGGCG
>WBZP01005561.1_pt1 | contig 12781 bp, 10 predicted proteins | sample 5204301 | NCBI WGS metagenome assembly WBZP01 (sample SAMN12412401, study PRJNA552823) | activated sludge metagenome | isolation source: activated sludge from nitrification reactor of wastewater treatment plant... | place: USA: Pennsylvania | collected 2017
CGGCGACGAACGCGTCGAGGTCCGGCGCCATGGCCAGGGCCTCCGCCGGCGACAGGGTGGCCACGCCCGGCGCGTAGGCGAGCCCCAGCCCGCGCGCCCGCGTCCACTCGGCGATCCTCGCCACCTCCTCGGCCGTGAAGGGCGTCTTCTTCACGAGGACGGTGGACGTGCCACGGGGCCCGAGCATCTGCCACTCGCCGCCGACCGCGACCACCAGGTGCCGCGCCGGCTCGCGCGCTCCGGCCTCCTCGAGCGCGCGGCGCGCGATCGCCATCGTGCGGAGGGTCTCGAACGGCGGATCCGCGTAGTAGTGCCAGCGGGACACGCTCAGCACGCCGTCCTCCTCGAGGTGAGCCAGGAAGGAGCGGAAGGCCTCGACGGTGTAGAGGCCGTTCTCCGTCAGGGCGAAGGCTCCGCTCGCCGAGGCCGCGAAGGTGTCCACCATCGAGACCTGGACGAGCCCATATCGTTCCCGGCTCCGGGCGACGAAGCTGCGGGCCTCGTCGTTCACGACGCTGACGCGGGGATGACGGGCGACCTGCCCCGTGAAGTCGAAGAAGGGGCCCTCGAGAAGCTCGATGACGAGCTCGTTGATCTCGACCGCCGTGACGTGGGCCTGCCCGCCGAGCAGATTCGCGAGGACGTCGCGCCCGCCACCGAGGCCGACGACGAGGACGCGGCGACCGGCGGGAAGCGCCGAGGCGACGTAGGTGACGTCGCAGGTGAGGAAGCCGACGGTCCCGAGCTCCCCGTCGAACCGGGTGAGGGGGGTGCCGGCCGAGCGGTCGATCATCAGCATCCGCTGGTCCGCGCGGAAGGGCGCGGCGCAGGAGGCGTTCTGCCCCCAGCCGAACGGCCGCGTGCCCTCCGGGAACACGGCCACTCTGGAGTAGGCGTTCCAGCGCTCGAAGCTCATCCGGGCGTCGCCCGCGAGGGGAGGGAGGACCGACCGCCGCACCTCCTGGAGGACCGTGGCCACGGACATCCCCATCGCGGCCGCCGCGCACAGGCCCACGACCGCCCGCGGGCGGGCGAAGGCGCCGGCCGACAGCAGGAGGCCGGCGGAGAGGACGAGGACGACCGACGACGGGTGGAGCCGGCCCGTGACCGTCACGTAGAGGGCGCCGGCCGCGCCCGCGCCGGCGAGGTCGGCCGCGTAGAGCCACGCGACGCGGTCGTACCGGGTGAGGACGAGGCAGATCGACACGCCCGCCAGAGCGAAGGGAGCGGCGCTCGCGAGGTAGAGGGCGATCAGTCCGGCGCTCCAGGCCCCGGAGCCGACGGAGGCCGTCGTCCGGGCGAGGTACGCGTAGGCCAGGGGCAGCGCCAGCGCGGCGAGGGCGGTGGCGCCGGCGAGGTGCCGACGAACGCGCTCCGGGCTCCCGGCGAGAGCCCGAGGCGCCAGCTGCGTCGCGAGCGCGCCCGCCGTCAGCCCGAACATCGCGAGCGAGATGACGGCGAAGGACATGTGGTTGCCGAAGCGAACGCTCGCTACCCGCGTCAACAGGAGCTCGAACGCGAAGAGGCAGCCGGAAGTGACGGCGAGGGCGGCGGCCTCACGGGGCGTCGGCGGGATCGGAGGGCGAGGCGGAGGGCCGTCCGTCACGCCTGCGTCCCGCTCGCTGCCCACGCGGCGAAGCGTTCGATGGCCGGCCAGCCGAGGGGGGCGCCCTCCTCGTGCTTGAAGAACACGAAGGCCTCGCGCCACGGCTGGGCGAGGAGCCGCTCGCGCCAGGCGGCGAGGCCCGCGTCGTCGTAGTCCTTCCGTCGCAGGCGCAGGTAGCCCCAGTCGGCGGTCGGCACGAGGGGAGCGCCCTCGTCGCCCGCCTCGTCCCGGTCGACCGCGACGAGGGCTGCGTTGCGCTCCCGCAGCGCGCGGTACACCTCGTCGTCGAACCAGGACTCGTGGCGGAACTCGAACGCCACCGGGTGGTCGGCGGGGAGGAAGCCGAGAAACGCGCGCAGCCGCTCCGTGTCCCGCTTCAGAAGGGGGGGAGTCTGGAAGAAGAGCGGGCCGAGCCGCCGCCCGAGGGCCCGCGCCGTCTCGAAGAGGACGCTCACCGTCTCGGCCGACCCGGCGCCGAGGCGCTGGCGGTGGGTGATGCGCTGCGAGGCCTTGAGGACGAAGGTGAAGCCCTCCGGCACCTGCTCGGCCCAGCGCAGGAGCGTCTCGCTCGACGGCATGCGGTAGAAGGTGTTGTTGATCTCGACCGCGCCGAGCCGCTCCGCGTAGTAGCGGAGCATGTCCTTCTCCTTCATCTTCTCGGGGTAGAAGGACCCCCGCCACTCCTTGTAGGCGAACCCGCTCGTGCCGACGTGGACGCGCATCGAGACCCCCGAGGCGCCCAGCATATCCCGGGGGGGCGCCGGGTTGCGGCGGTCGCCGGGGTCAGGCCCGCGGGAAGTGCCGGGCCGCGCAGTCGGGGCAGATCCCGTGGGTCACCTGCGCCTCCGTCCGCTCGGTAACGTACGTCGAGAGGTCGGACCAGCCCCCGTTCTCGTCCCGGATGCGGTGGCACCAGCCGCACACCGGCAGCAGGCCACGCAGGGTCTTGAGCTCGGCGAGGGTCCGCTCGAGGGCGCGGTTCGACTCCTGGAGCTGGCGGCGTTCGCGATCGTACGCCTCCAGGATCGACCACACGAGGAGGGCGCAGGTGAGCACGCTCAGCGGGAAGCCGGTCACGAGGTCCGCCACGCGGTCGCGCGCCGACGAATAGGGCGCGACGAGATCCGGGCGCAGCACGTCGATCCAGTAGAGGGCGAGGCCGTTCCCCACGAACGCGGCGAGGGCGACGAGGCGCGCGCGACCGCGAAAGAGGACCGTCAGCAGCGCCGTCGCCGAGTACATCCACATCACGGCCGTGCCGAGCGATCCGGCGGTCAGGAGCCAGCCGGCGTCGAGGAGCGCCACGATCAGCAGGCAGAACGCCGCCGGCCAGACGCGTCCCCGGCGGGCCAGCCAGTGAAGGCCGAGGCAGAGGAGCCCGACGGCGGCGATCACGGCGTTGAGGCCAGGCGTGAGGCCGAGGGCCGCGTTCGCCGGCACCATCAGGAGCAGGCAGATGACTCCCGTGAAGAGAGTCGAGGTGCGGTAGAGCGTCACGCGCAGGCTCTCGCTCCGGCCATGCTCGAAGAGCCACGCGACCGGGCGGAAGAGGGTCATCCGCATTCTCAGCCGGTGAGTATCCGCCGGACGGGGAGGGTCTGCACCTCGCATTTTTCTGACCCTTTTCGCGCCACGACTGGATAGCGAACGGGCAGCGAGGGTCTACCCCGCGACGCGGCCGAGGGCGCCGTCGAGCGAAGCCCGCACCGCGTCCGGCGCGGTGCCTCCGGCGAGGGACTTCGTCTTCACCGCCTCGAGCGGGTCGAAGATCGCGTCGAGGCGCGCCGCGACCGCGGGGGCGCTCGTCGCGAGCCGCTCCGCCGCGACCGCCTTCAGCGATCGCCCGCTCTTCTGTGCCTCGCCCACGAGCGCGCCCACGAGGTGGTGCGCCTTGCGGAAGGGCAGCCCCTCGCGGGCGAGGGCGACGGCGAGGTTGGCGGCGATCATCTCCTCGCGGGCCGCGGCGGCGCGCATCGCCTCCCGCTGCGGCACGAGCCCCGCGACGACGCCCGTGAGGATGGCCACCGAGCCCGTCACGGTGTCGGCCGCGTCGAAGACGCCCTCCTTGTCCTCCTGGAGGTCCTTCTGGTAGCCGGCCGGCAGCCCCTTGAGGAGGGCCAGCAGGCGCATCAGGTCGCCGTCGACCCGCGCCGCCTTGCCCCGCACGAGCTCGAGGGCGTCGGGGTTCTTCTTCTGCGGCATCAGGCTCGAGCCGGTGGTGAACGCCTCCGGCAGCTTCACGAAGCCGTACTCGGGGCCGGCGAAGTGGATGAGGTCCTCGGCCGCGCGCGCGAGGTGCGTCTGCAGCTGCGCGCAGCACGAGACGAACTCGATCGCGAAGTCGCGGTCCATGACGGCGTCGAGGGCCGACGGCGAGACGGCGGCGAAGCCGAGGTCGCGGGCCATCGCCTCCCGGTCGAGCGGCAGCGCGGCCCCGGCGAGGGCGCCCGAGCCGAGGGGCAGCACGTCGACCCGGGCGCGCGCGTCGCCCAGGCGCGCGTGGTCGCGCACGATCGCCCACGCGTGGGCGGCGGCCCAGTGGCCGAAGGTCACGACCTCGGCCGCGCGGGTGTGGGTGTAGCCGGGCATCACCGCGTCGGCCCCGGCCCGCCCCTGCTCGACGAGGGCGCGGACGAGAGCGGCGGTGCCGGCTCGCAGGCGGTCGATCGCGCCGCGCACGAACAGCCGGAGCGCGGTCACCGTCTGCTCGTTGCGGCTGCGGCCGAGGTGGGCCTGGCCGGCGAGCTCGCCCGCGATCTCGCCCAGCCGCTCCTCGACGAAGCTGTGCACGTCCTCCACGTCGAGCTCGAGGTACGCCGGGTCGGTCGTCGCCTTCGCCAGCACCTGCTCGAGCCCGCGGTCGAGCGTGTCCGCGTCGGCGGCGGAGAGGGCGCCGCAGCGGCCGAGGGCGCGGACCCACGCGCGCGACGCCGCGACCTCCTCTACGATCAGCCGCCGGTCGAACGGGAACGAGCGGTTGAACTCCCAGAACGCGGCGTCGGGAGACGTCTCGTAGTTGCCGCCCCAGAGCTTCATGGTCACCTCGGTTGCAGGGCCGGGCAGGCGTCGAGCACCCACTTCGGCGGGTCGGGCTCGTCGCGCAGCCGCGAGGGGAGCCCCTTCGCCACGCGGAAGCGGTGCAGCCACGACGGGCCGAACCGGCCCACGTAGCCGTCGGGGCTGCGCCACGCGGGATCCTCGAGGGCCGTCTCGAGCGGAACGAAGCGGTAGCCCCGCGCCTCGAGGCGGCCGAGGACGGCGTCGAGGCCGTCCGCGTTGGTGGGATCGGCGTGGATCAGCAGGATCTGGGGGATCGCGCGGCCGAACGTGTCGGCGGCGAGCTCCTCCATGAAGCTCACCACCGCCGCCGCGTGGTCGAGATAGGTCGGCCCCAGGCGGGCGAGCGTCGCCTCGTCCTTCCGCGCGAGCGCGTCCTCCCGCACCGCGTCGAAGACGTAGTCGGAGGTCTCGACGCTGAAGGGCGCGACCGCGTAGCCGTGCGCCGCGAGGAAGGCCTCGAAGGCCTGCCGCGCCTCGAGCGTCGGCCCGGTCTGGGTGAACGGGTGGCGGAAGAACCGCGGCGTGCGCCCGCGCTCGGCGAGCAGCTTCCGCGTCTCGACCTCGCCCTTCAGGACCTCGGCCTCGTACGCCTCGAGCGGCGTCGTCTGCAGGCCGACGTGCGAGTACGTGTGGTTGCCGAGGTCGAGGCCCGCGTCGATCCACCGCCGCAGCAGGGCGACGCGGGCCTCGCGCTCGCCCGCGGTCGCGAGCCCTCTCTCGTTCACGAAGCCGATGGCCGGGACGCGATGCGCGCGGAACGCCGCGAGCATCGCGTCGGTGATCCGCCGCATCTCGCCGAGGTCGCGGGCCGGAATCGCCGGCAGGTCGTCGACCGTGACGGCCATCGTCTGCTCGAGTGCGCCGGGCGCGGCCGAACGGCGGTCGGCCGGCTGTCCGAGCGCCGCGCACAGCCCCGCACCGGCGAGGAAGGCGAGGATCACCGCGCGGCCCACCGCCCGATCAGCTCCGGTAGTGCGCGTTGATGTCGACGTATCCGCGCGAGAAGTCGGACGTCCACAGGAAGCCCGTCGCGTCGCCCTCGCCGATCCGCAGCCGGAGGCGCACCGGGTCCTCGTGCATCGCGGCCGCGGCCTCCTTCTCGACGTAGTCGAGGGCCGCGCCGCCCGCGCACACCGCCACGTCGCCGATCCAGACCGCCGCGCGCGCGACGTCGAACGGCACGCCGGCCCGGCCGGCCGCGGCGAGGATCCGGCCCCAGTTCGGGTCGCCGCCGTGGAGGGCCGTCTTCACGAGGGGCGACTCCGCGATCGTGCGGGCGATGCGGTCGGCGTCCTCGGCCGTCCGCGCGCCCTCGACCACGACCTCGGCGATCGTCGTCACGCCCTCCCCGTCGCGGACGAGCATCAGCGCGAGCCGTCGCGCCGCCTCGGCGAGCGCGGCGGCGAACGCTTCGTACGACGGCCCCTCGCGGTCGACGACGGCCCCCTCTCGCGCGCCGCTCGCCAAGGCGACCGCGCAGTCGTTCGTCGACGTGTCGCCGTCGACCGTGATGCGGTTGAGGCTCGCGCCGACGGCGGCGACGAGGGCCTTCCGGAGGAGGGCCGGCTCGACCGCGGCGTCGGTCGTGAAGAACGCCAGCATGGTCGCCATGTTCGGCGCGATCATGCCGGCGCCCTTCGCCATCCCGCCGACGACGCACGGCACGCCGCCGATCGTCACGTCGACCGACACCTCCTTCGGCCTCGTGTCGGTCGTCATGATGGCGCGGGCCGAGTCGGCGCCGCCCTGCCGCGACAGCTTCGCGGCGGCGGAGACGATCCCGGCGCGCACCTTGTCCATCGGCAGGCGCACGCCGATGACGCCGGTCGAGGCCACGACGACCTCGCCCGGCGCGCAGTCGGCGGCGGCCGCGGCGGCGGCCGCCATGTCGCGGGCGTCCGCGAGTCCCGCGGCGCCGGTGCCCGCGTTCGCGCAGCCGGCGTTCACGACGACGGCGCGCGCCCGTCCCGCCTGGAGGTGCTCCCTCGAGACGAGGACGGGCGCGGCCTTCGCGAGGTTCGTCGTGAAGACGCCGGCGGCGCTGCACGGCCGGTCCGCCACGACGAGCGCGAGGTCGAGGCGGTCCGGCTTGATGCCGGCCGCCACCGCCGCCGCCCGGAAGCCGAGAGGTGCGGTGACGCCGGAGCTCACTTCTTCTTCCGCTTCGCGGCGGCCTTGCGGCCCTGGACCGGCCGGGTCACCTCGACCGCCTTCACGTCGACCGGCACGCGGTCGCGCGTCAGGGCGCGCACGCGCTCCGGCAGGCCGAAGAGGCGGATGAAGCCCTCCGCGTCCTTGTGGTCGTAGGCCATGCCCTCGCCGAACGTCGCGAGGTCCTGGCGGTAGAGGCTGCGCGACGAGCGCCGGCCCACGGCCTCGGCCGTGCCCTTGTAGAGGCGCACCCGCACCTCGCCCGTGACCTCCTTCTCGGTCTCGTCCACGAAGGCGGCGAGCGCCTCGCGCAGCGTCGAGAACCAGAGCCCGTCGTAGATGAGCTGCGCGTAGCGCACCGAGACGCCCTGCTTGTAGTGCAGGGTGTCGCGGTCGAGCACGAGCCTTTCGAGCTCGCGGTGGGCGATGTGGAGGACGGTGCCGGCCGGCGTCTCGTAGACGCCGCGCGACTTGATGCCGACCAGGCGGTTCTCGACGAGGTCGAGGCGGCCGACGCCGTGCGCGCCAGCGATGCGGTTCAGCTCCTCGATCATCTGGATGGGCCGCAGCCGCTTGCCGTCGAGGGCGACGGGCACGCCGCGGTCGAAGCGGATCACGATGAACTGCGGCTTCGACGGGGCGTCGAGCGGGTCGACGGTGAGCTTGAACATGCCCTTCTGCGGCGCGTCCCACACGTCCTCGAGGTTGCCGCCCTCGTGGGAGAGGTGCCACAGGTTGCCGTCGCGGCTGAAGAGGTCCTTCTTCGTCTGGTCGACCGGCACCCCGTGCTTGCGCGCGTAGGCGAGCGCGTCCTCGCGGGAGCGGACGTCCCACTCGCGCCAGGGGGCGATGATCCTCATGTTGGGGGCGAAGGCGCCGTAGGTGACCTCGAAGCGGACCTGGTCGTTGCCCTTGCCCGTCGCGCCGTGGGCGAGGGCGTCGGCCTTCTCCCGGATCGCCACCTGGACCTGGTGGTACGCGAGGAGCGGCCGGGCGAGGGCGGTGCCGAGGAGGTAGCGGTCCTCGTAGACGGCGCCCGCCGCGAGCGCCTTGTAGCAGTAGTCGCGGACGAACTCCTCGCGGAGGTCCTTGACGATGCACTTCGAGGCGCCCGTCCTGAGCGCCTTCGCCTTCACCGCCTCGTAGTCGTCGCCCTGGCCAACGTCGCCGCAGAACGCGATGACCTCGGCCCCGCCGTAGTGCTCCTTGAGCCAGGGGATGATGATCGAGGTGTCGAGGCCGCCCGAGTACGCCAGAACGACCTTCTTCACGCTGCCCTTGTCAGCCATCGGTTCTCCTTCTGGGGTCAGATCTTGAATCTTGAATCTGCGAGCCGGGATTCAAGATTCAAGATCTGACCCCAGCCGTTTCGTTCAGGCCGCCGCCGCGCCTGCGCCCGTGCCCAGCACCTCGTCGAGAGCCGTCAGCAGCTGCTTGATCTCGCCGCGCTTCACCACGAGCGGCGGCAGCAGCCGCAGGACCTTGTCCCCCGCCTTGACGGCGAGGATGCCCTTCTCCTTCAAGCCCTTCACCACCGACCCCGCCTCGCCGCGGAACTCGACGCCGACCATCAGGCCGAGGCCGCGGATCTCCGCGATCGCGGTCTTGTGCTTCCGCTGTAGCTTCTTGAGCCCCCGCTGGAGCGAGAGGCCCTTCGCGCCGACCTCGTCGAGGAAGCCGGGCTCCTCGAGGTGGTCGAGGACGGCGTTCGCCGCCGCCGCGCAGACCGCGTTGCCGCCGAAGGTCGAGCCGTGGTCGCCCACGTGCAGGTGGTGCGCGAGCTCGTCCTTCAGCAGGATCGCCCCCATCGGCAGGCCGCCCGCGAGCGGCTTCGCCACCGTGAGGATGTCGGGCACGACGCCCGAGTGCTGGAAGGCGAACATCTTCCCGGTGCGGCCGAGGCCGCACTGGATCTCGTCGAAGGCGAGGAGGCAGCCCTTCGCGCGGCAGATCCGCTCGAGGCCCTTCAGGAACTCCGGCGCGGCTGGCCGGATGCCTCCCTCGCCCTGGACCGGCTCGATCATCACCGCCGCCGTCCGCTCGTTCACCGCCGCGTCGACGGCGGCGAGGTCGTTCCGCGGCACGAAGCGCACGCCGGGGACGAGCGGCTCGAACGGCTCTCGGTATTTCGCGGTCCACGTGGTCGAGAGGGCGCCCATCGAGCGGCCGTGGAAGGAGTGCTCGAACACGACGTACTCCGTCCGGCCCTCTCCCTTCCCGATGCGGCGGGCGAACTTCATCGCCCCTTCCCACGCCTCGGTCCCCGAGTTCGTGAAGAACACCTTGGCCGGGAACGCGTGGGCCACGAGCCGCGCGGCCAGGCGGCTCGCCGGCTCGTTGTGGTAGAGGTTGCTCGTGTGGATGAGCGACTCGGCCTGCTTCTTGATGGCCGCGACGATCTTCCGGTCGCCGTAGCCGAAGCCGTTCACGGCGATGCCCGCCGCGAAGTCGAGCCACTCGCGGCCCTCCGAGTCCCACAGCTTCGAGCCCTTGCCCTTGATCAGCACGATGTCCCGGTCGTAGACCGGCAGGAGTGCGCTCGTCGTCATCTCGCCACCTCCGTCGCGGCCGCGCGGCCGGCCGCGTCGTTCTTCACTGCGCTCCGCCCGCCACGATCCGCGTGCCCGGGAAGCCGCCCAGGAGCCGCGCCTTGCCCGCGATCACGACCTCCGCGATCCCCGCCGCCGAGGCGGCGAGAGCGACCCGAACCTTCAGGGCCATCCCGCCCGTGATCGTGCCGTCGTCGATGCGCCGCTGCATCTCCCCGGGGCTCAGGCTCTCCACCGCGCGATCCCCGATTCTGACGCCGTCCACGTCCGAGAGGTAGACGAGCGTCGTCGCCCCGACCGCCTTCGCGATCCCGAGCGCGGCCTCGTCGGCGTTCACGTTGACGCTCTCGCCGAGGGCCCCGGTCGACACCGGCGACACGACGGGCAGCAGCCCGCCCGCCCAGAGGGCGCGGATCGCCGCGATGTCGACCGTCTCCGGCACGCCCACGCGGCCGAGGTTCGGCTCGAGCCGGGCGCGCACGAGCGAGGCGTCGCGGCCCGAGAGGCCCACGGCCGGCACGCCGGCGGCGGTCAGGCTCGAGGCGAGCGCCTTGTTGGCGAGCCCCGAGAGCACCATCTCGACGACGTCCATCGCCTCGGGCGAGGTCTCGCGCCGCCCGTCCACGAACCGCGACTCGATGTGGAGCGCCTTCAGCAGGCGGTCCACCGCGCGGCCGCCGCCGTGGACGAGCACGACCTGGCCGCCGCCGCGCTTCACCTCCTCGGCGAGCGGAGGGGCGAGGCCGGGGTCCTCGAGCGCGGGGCCGCCGACCTTGTAGACGCGGACGCTCACGAGCGGGCTCCCTTCGCGACCGCGGACACGAGCCCGTCGGCCTCGGGCCAGCCGAGCGCCAGGTTCAGGTTCTGGATCGCCTGGCCGGCCGCGCCCTTCACGAGGTTGTCGATCGCGGAGAAGACGACGGCCTGGCCTTTCGCCGCGGCGTGGACGCTGATGCGGCAGTCGTTCGTCTCCTGTACGTCGGAGAGCCGCGGCGGGGCGCCGTCGCCGACGTGGACGAACGCGCTGCCGTCGTAGAACGCGTGGAGGGCCGAACGCAGCGCGTCCACCCCGCGCGTCGGCCGCACGTAGAGCGCCGTGAGGATGCCGCGCTTGACGGGCAGCAGGTGCGGGCAGAACGTGATCTCGAGCGGGCGGCCGGTCGTCTCCGCGAGCACGGCCTCGATTTCGCCGACGTGGCGGTGGCTGCGGCCGGGGGAGTAGGCGGAGAAGTCCTCGGCGACCTCGCAGAAGAGGAGGTCCTCGCGCAGCGTGCGGCCGGCGCCGGTCGCGCCGCTCTTCGCGTCGGCCACGATGCCGTCCGTCTCGACGAGCCCCTCGCGCAGGAGAGGCACCAGCGGCAGCATCACGGACGTCGCGTAGCAGCCGGGGTTCGACACGAGCTTCGCGCCGGGCAGCCGGTCGCGGTAGACCTCGGACAGCCCGAACACCGCCTGGCCGATCAGCTCGGGCGCCTTGTGGTCGTGGCCGTACCACTGCTTGTAGGACTCGGCCGTCGGCAGGCGGAGGTCGCCCGAGAGGTCGACGACCGTGGCCCGCGGATGCGCGGCGCGGAGCTTCTGCGCGTACGTGGCCGCGACGCCGTGCGGCAGCGCCAGGAAGTAGGCGTCCGCCGCGACGTCGAGGCCCGCCTCGTGGGCGAGGTGCCCGCCGCCGCTGCCCGTCGTGAAGGCGACCGTCGCGCGCGGGTGGCGCCGCATCAGGCGGACGAGCTCCCGTCCCGTGTATCCCGTCGCCCCGAATACGCCCACGCGTGCGCTCACGGCTTCGTTTCCTCCAAGACGAAAAAGCCCGCCGGGATCACCCGGCGGGCCGTGCGCTCGATCGGCCTTCGCGTCGTCGCTAGGCCGAGAGCGGGAGCCGCCGGGCGGACGAGCCGCGCCTGACGCGGGCTCGGGCTCGGGCGGCGGCCTTCTTCGACATGACGAAACCGAATCATAGGTCCCCCGTGCGGCGTGTCAAGGCCCTCGCGGCGTCGGGCTCTCTGCGCGCGCGCACGACGAACCGCGCCACCCGTCCGACGAGCGCGTCCGGAGCGTTCGCCTCTCGACACGCGGCGGCGTTGGTGGTCTGCTAGCGCAGCCACCGAGGTGCGTGATGGTCTCCCTTGCTCTCTTCCTCCTCGCGCTGGCGCCGGCCGACGCCGCGTCGTCCGCGCCTTCTCCTCCCCTCACCCTCGCCGAGGCCGTTCGCCTCGCGCGCGAGCGCGCGCCGCTGGCCGAGGCCGCGCGCGCCCAGGCCGACGCCGCGGCCCGCGCCGCGCGCGCCGCGGGCCGGCTCGCCGACCCCACCCTCGACCTGCGGCTCGAGAACTGGCGGCCGGGCGGGTCGGACTTCGTCGCGAGCACCGACGCCGACGCGTTCGCGGTCGTCACGCAGCCGCTCGATCTGTTCACGAGGGGGGGCCGCCGGGCGCAGGCGCGCGGCGAGAGCGCCGAGGCCGAGGCGCATCGGCGGCGGGCCGAGCAGGACGTGGTGGTCGAGACGGTGCGCCGCTACGCCGCGGCCGCGCGCGGCCGCGAGCTCGAGGCCGCGCTCGAGGCGCAGTCGGCGAACCTCGGCGACATGGTCGCCGCGATGGAGAAGCGCGTGGCCGAGGGCTACGCGGCCGAGGCCGATCTCCTGCGCTTCCGCGCCGAGGCCGCGCGCGCGGCGAACCACCTCGCCCGCGCGCGCATCGAGGGCGAGCGGGCCGAGGCCGACCTCGCCTTCCTCGTGGGCCGGCCGCTCGCCGGCGAGAGGCTCGAGCTGCCGCCGGTGCCGCCCGCGCCGGCCGGCGACGACGCGGCGCTCGCGGAGGTCGCGCTCGCGCTCCGGCCGGACGTGCTCGCCGCGCAGGCCCGCGCGGCGCGCGCCGAGGGAGCGCTCTCGCTCGAGCGCGGCCGCCGCTGGCCCGATCTCGCCCTCGCCGGGGGCTACAAGCGCACCGCCGGCCACGACACCGCCGTCGTCGGCGTCGTGACGACGGTGCCGCTCTTCGAGCGCAACGGCCGCGCCCTGGCCCGCGCCGAGGGCGACGCGCGCGCCGCCGCCCTCGAGAGGCAGGCGACGGTCGAGCGTGCGCGGGCCGAGGCCGCGATCCTCGTCCGCGCCGCCCGCTCCCTCGCCGCCCGCGCCGCCCGCGTGGACGAGGACCTCGTGCGGCCCGCGGAGGAGGCGCGGCGATCGGCCCTCGCCGCGTTCCACGAGGGCGCCGTCGACGTGCTGCGCGTCGTCGACGCCGAGCGCACCCACGCCGAGTCCCGCCGCGAGGCCCTCGACCTCACGGTGGAGGCGTTCGTCACCGCCTGCCGCGCCCGGCTCGCGGCCGGCCTGGTGGCCCTGCCATGAACGACAGCCACGACCACGCTCCCGAGAACCACGGCCTCGGCCCCGTCCGGGGCGGCCGCCCCCTCG
>WBZP01005562.1_pt1 | contig 12780 bp, 10 predicted proteins | sample 5204301 | NCBI WGS metagenome assembly WBZP01 (sample SAMN12412401, study PRJNA552823) | activated sludge metagenome | isolation source: activated sludge from nitrification reactor of wastewater treatment plant... | place: USA: Pennsylvania | collected 2017
GCAAGGAAGCCGGTGGATTCCGGTTTGGAGCCATTCCTGGAACAGCGAGCTGAGGCGCAAGCGAAGGCAAGAAGAGAAGGCGCTGAATGAGGGTTGATGGGTTTACCTCATCAGTCTTCGCGACCACAAGACGGTCGCCGAGTCCAACCGCCGGATGCGGAAGACCGCATGTCCGGTGGTGTGGGAGGGGTGACGGGCGCAATCCCGTCACCTCGACCCGATCCCGACTGGTAAGCCTGGTAGGGTACGCACCGCGTACCTTTCGGGACTTATTGCCCGGCCTAGCCGTCTTGTTTCGGCGGAATCGCGTGGTGGGCAGAAGCATTTTTTCACGGTCAGGTTACGCCAGTCCCCCGTTCTTGAGTGATTTCGAGGTCATTTGTTATGCCGTCACATCACTACAAAACTGATTTTTTCGCCTGGACTCAGGAACAATCCGACTTGATTCGGGCTCGGAGGTGGTCGGAGATTGACGTTGAGCACCTGGCGGAAGAGGTCGAGGACATGGGGAAAAGCGAGAAGAGAGCCTTGGAAAGCCGCCTGGAAATCTTGCTGATGCATTTGCTGAAATGGCAGGTACAGAAGGACCAGCGTTCCAACAGTTGGCAGAGAACCATCAAGGACCAGCGCCGGAGGCTGGAGAAGCAGTTAAGCGAGAATCCCAGCCTGAAGGCGGTATTGCTCGAGATTGTCGAGGATGTCTATCCGTCCGCGATAGTCGCCGCAGCCAACGAAACCGGCCTTGACGACGAACAGTTTCCTGCCGACTGCCCTTATTCTCTCGCTCAAATCCTCGATGCTGATTACCTGCCCGGGTGATCCGGTGTTGGTCGTTCTCTCGTTGGCTGGACGAGTGCCTGGATATCTGAATCCGACATGACCGACCCAATCCAACGCGAGGATTACGATTCCCCATGGAAGAACATCCCGCTGGAATTTTCAAGCCCCGTAGGACGCTGTCATTCACTCATGGCTCGCGAATCTCATAGTCGCGATCCTGCTTGAGCATTTGATAGATCACCCGGCAGAGATGGCGACCCAAAGCGCGAATCGCCTGGTTGTGGGTCTTGCCCTCGAGGCGCTTCTTTTCGTAATAGCGCTGCGAGGCCGGGACCTGTTTGCGATGTCGGTCCACCCCGGTCATCATGGCCGCCTTGGCGCGGCTGTTGACGTGCCGTGGGGCCTTGGCGCCCTGGTGTTGGCCGGAGCTGTGATCGAGGTTGGCCATGCCCAAATAGAGGGCCAGGCTCGCCTCACCGGCGAAGCGGTCGAGGGTGCCGATCTCCCCGGCCAGTTCGCTGGAGCAGACCAAGCCGAAGCCGGGGAGGGTATCAATGCGCCGAGCGATCTGGGAAGTCGCCGCCAGGGCCTCGCAGCGGCCTTTCAGGGCCTGGATCTGGTCGCGCAGGTCCAACACCCGCCGGGTGTCGGCGACAATCATGGGGCCGGCGTAGGCGACCTCGTGGCTGAAGAAGGCGCGAGGTTGCCAGTGGCGGATGATCGCCGCGAACTTCTTGCCGATGGCTGGGATCCCCAGCAGGGTCTTCTCATGCAGGCGCGCGAGCTTGGTGATGTCCTCGCCGTGGGCCAGCAGGTGCAGGAACCAGAGGTTCTCGACGTCCGTGGTGATCTCCAGCAGGCCCGGGCAGACGGCCTGCAGGTCGTCCTGCAAGCGGCTGAGGACCCGGCACTTTTCGTCCACCAGGGCGCGCCGACGGCGGGTCAGGCGCTTGAGCTCGAGGTTCTCGGCAGGGGCCGCCTGGACCTCCTGGAGCGCATCGCGGGCGCGCGGCATGTGCTCGCCGAGCTGCATCAACTCCAAGCCCCGGCGTGCGTCGATGCGGTCGGTCTTGGCCGCTGCCGGGAAGACCTGTTTGAAGCGGGCGAGCTTGAGGTTGTTGATGTTGAGCAGCCGCCATTGGCGCTCACGCACCAGGGTGTCCAAGGGGCGGGCGTGGCCGTTGTAGCCCTCCATGGCCACCGCCACCGGCCCCGGGTAGCGGCGCTGATGACGCTCGATGCGACTGAAGAAGTCCGCGAAACCCTCCGGACGGTGATCGATATCGAACTCCTCGAGCAGCTCCCCGTTGGTCAAGCCCACCGCCACACTATGGCGATGGCAGCCCACATCGACGCTCACCCGAAGTTCTGGACGCAGGACCATGGCAACCCCCATATGTCGGACCCCTAAGGTATGAACCGCTTGGATCATCCGCCGGTCTCGTCTACATACAGAGCCACGGCCCCACGGCCCGGCACCATCCCGTATGACCTCAGCGGACGATGCAGGGAGACGGGGGCGGCATTTCAAGTCAAGCGAGTCGGCCAAGGCCGGTCGCGGACCCCAAGAGCCACACCCCCGTCTCAACGCCAGCTTACCCCCGTCGGGGTCTGCCGGCTACCTACAAATCCGATGGTAGACCGAAATCAGCGCCTCCCGGGCGACACTCATTGAGTTGCACCCCCATGTTGGAAGAACACCTGGGCTACGTTGCCGACCGCATCAGACTCGAACAATTCCGAGCTGCCGTTGCCAGGGTGTTACAACCCGGTGACCGAGTGGCGGACCTGGGATGCGGCTCCGGCATCCTGGGCCTGCTGTGCCTTCAGGCCGGCGCGGGCCGCGTGTACGGCATCGACTCGACCGCCATGCTGGAAATCGCCCGCGAGACCTTTTCGCGCGCCGGCTGGGCCGAGTGGGCGACCTTCATTCGTGGTCATTCCCTTCGGGCCGAACTCCCCGAACCGGTCGATACGGTCATCTGCGATCATGTCGGCTACTTCGGCTTCGATTACGGCATCGTGCACACGCTTCAGGATGCGCGGCGCCGATTCCTCAAGCCCGGTGGCAAACTGATTCCCGCCCGGCTCAGGTTGCAGCTTGGCGCGGTCGAATCGGAGAGTTGCCGCGACAAGGTCGAAGGTTGGGGTGCAGCGGGTGTGCCAGCGGAATTCCACTGGTTGCGTCACTATGCCGTCAACTCCAAGCAGGCGGTCGAGTTGCCTCGCGAGGCCCTCTTGGGCAACCCTGTCGTCTTGGGCGATCTCGACCTCCAGATCGACAACCCGGATTTCTTTTCCTGGACGGTGGAATTGCGCATCGAACGCGACGGCGTGATGCACGGCCTGGCCGGCTGGTTCGGGTGCGAGCTGGCCGAGGGTGTATGGATGACCAATTCGCCGCTGTCGGATCGGCGGATCGAGCGCTCCCAAGCCTTTCTGCCTATCGCCGAGGCGGTTCCAGTGCAAGCGGGCGATTGGGTCAAGGCGAAAGTCATGGCGCGGCCAGCCGACAACCTGATCGCCTGGGTCCTGGAATTTCCCGGGTCCGGCCGTCGTTTCAGCCACTCGACCTGGCAAGGGCTACTGCTGGCCCCGGAGGATTTGATCCGATCCCAACCGGACCGGGTGCCGCGCTTGAGCCGGGAAGGACAGGCGCGACTCACCGTGCTGGGCTATTGCGACGGCCGTCGCACCGCCCGGGAGATCGAACAGGCGGTGCAACATGACTACCCGGATCTGTTCTCGTCCCCGGAGGAAATCTCTCGTTTCGTGGCGCGGGCGCTGGGCCGGGATACCGAATGATGATCGAGTTCGAGTTGCGGCCCGCCCGACTTCAGCCGCCGGTTGCTCGTCCGCCGTTCCACACCTGGACCTTCCCCGACGGCACACTGTGGACCGAGTTTCATCGCACGAACGGTGGGTATCTGTTGCGCTTTCCCGATCTGGCGGATTTTCGGGTCTCGGCGGATGCGCTCCAGGTCACCGGCTGCCCCGCACCCGAGGTATCGGAGGCCACGGTGCAACATCTCTATCTGAACCAAGTGCTACCGCTGGTTTTGAGCAAGCTCGGCAAGCTGGTGTTCCACGCCAGTGCGGTCGAGGTCGGCGAGGGCGCGGTCGTCTTCGTAGCTGAGTCGGGGCGCGGCAAATCCACACTGGCGGCGAGTTTCGCGGTCAATGGATTTCGCTTCCTGAGCGACGATGGCCTGGTGGTCGAACCTGGTGTTCACGGCTTCGAGGCCCTGCCCAGCCATCCCTCCATCCGCTTGTGGGCGGATAGCGAGGCGGCACTGGTCTCGTCGAGGATCGAGCATGCGCCCCCAGTGCGTTACACCTCCAAGGCGAGGTTACTGGCCGGTGGGGAACTCTTGTTTTGTGATCAGCCGCGGCCCTTGAGAGGGGTGTATTTTCTTGGCGATGGCCGCGCGGCAACCGTGGAATTGAAACGCCTGGCCCCGACTGAGGCTGTGATCGAATGGGTGAAACACTCTTTTCTCTTGGATATCGAAGAGAAACCCCGATTGGCTTCTCATTTCGATCAGGTCGTGGCCCTGGCGAACCATGAGATCCATTATCGGCTCGATTACCCAAGGCGTTTCGAGGACTTGGCACTCCTCCGCAAGGCGATCTTGGAACAGTCAGGGTAACAGCCAATCGAGTGGCTGTTGACGACGAACCAGCCGACTGCACTCGGCACAAAGGCCACATCCCCCATCCCCCATTTCAACCCCAAGTACTGATGAAAAATATGCTGACTCCCGAGGCTCGTTTGCGAATTCCAGATCAGGTGGTCACGCGCCAAGTGGGCGACGAGACCGTCATCCTCAATCTTGAATCCGGGACCTACTTTGGTCTGGACCCGGTGGGCAGCCGCTTTCTCGAATTGCTGTCAGCGGAGGGATCGCTTGCCGGGGTCGTTGCCAGGATGCTGGAGGAATACGAGGTTACGGAAACTGAGTTGCAGACCGACCTTCTCAGGCTCGTGGAGGAGATGATCGACAACGGTTTGCTCGAACGCCATTAGCGCTCTCCGGGCGGTGCCGGGTTCACTGGCGGTGGGTACGACAATGGCCCCCGAACTGGAATCCATTACCATGCCTCGACTGGCGTTGGCGCCTTTTCGGGCCGACGCCGATACAGGACGGATTCTGGAATCCCTGCGCAAAGGGCTGGAAATTGGTACGGAGCCTTTCCTGGAGTTTCTCGGCGCACAATCTTTAGGGCCTCTTTGGTTCGATGTTTTGCACAGACATGGTGTCCTGGAAACCGCGCCCAAGGGATTTCAGGACCAACTCAAACACCGCCGCCAACACTCCGCTGTTCTCTATCTGACTCAGCAGCATGCCTTGAAGCGGATCGACGGGGCATTCGAGGTGGCGTCGGTAGGCTATGCCGTATTCAAAGGGGTCCAGGTTCGCGAACTGGTATACGAGGATCCCTCAGTCCGACCAGCCAGCGACATCGATATCCTCGTCGCCCGATCTCAGCGTGATGTGGCGGCTCGAACCTTGGTCGATCTGGGTTTTGAGTTGTACCCCTGCGCGGAAAATGTCAGTCACGAAGCGACATTTTATGACCGAGGGGCTTCCGTCGATCTTCACTGGTGCATCATGCGGCCGGGTAGAAGTCGGGTCGATGTGACGGAAGCCTTCTTGGCGAGACGTCGACGGGAGGGCTTTTTCTGGGGATTGGATCATTCCGATACTCTTTTTACCTTACTGGTCCATCCAGCTTTCGCCAAATATGTGAATTCTCCTGATGCCCTGCTCTGCCGGTTGGTGGATCTCAACCTCTGGGTGCAAAACCCCAATCTTGATTGGGATAGAACTCTGAGCCTTCTGGATCAAGCCGGGTTAAAGGTCGCGGCGTGGGCCGTGTTGCACTGGGCTTCTGAACTCATGGGCCCCATGGGGCCTCCTGAGATCATGAAAGGATTGGAACCAGGACCTTTGAGAGCGCGTTATCTTCGCTACTGGATGGAAGGGAATCTCCCCTCAAGATGGCGACAGTATCCACTTATCATTCAGATAGCCTTTACCTTGGCATTGCACGACGCACCAAGTGGTGCTTGGAAGGCTATTTTGGGATGGTTGCTTCATAAGTGGAGAATGGGGAAGGAGCAGAAAACTCTTCTGGATGTTGTGAGGCTTGGTCGACCGGGCAAGCAGTTCGATGAATGAAACCGCTCGATCTGGGCTAAGGATATGGGGGCGTTTATCCAAGAACTTTGGTTTTCAACCCTATGGTGTGATGCATTCTTACCATCAGGGGTATCCCTTGTGAGCGGGTATCTTTAGCCTGGCCCCCGCAGGAGGGGGAAGAGCCATAATAAAAAATTTATGCATAAATAAAATACAATTAGTTTTTTCATGTGATGAAACTTTTTCCGTACCTCCCCGTCATGGCTTTGATCTAATACCGTTTCCGGATAGGTCTTATGATCAAGACGCCTGCGAACATGGTGTGGTGAGGCTTTCGGTGAGGGCCCGCCCAGGAGCCGATCTGGATCTTTTCGCGGTGGGGCGCCGCTCCCAGCGAGGGTTTCTCCCCTGTCTGAACAAATGTTCCGAGACCGCCCTGGCACGGGAGTTCGGGAGCTTGCCCCTCAGTTGCCGATTGCAGAAAACCGAATAGGAATTGGTATGAGTACCCTCGAAGGGCCGCGGTGACCCTGGGCGTCGAGGTTTGGAAATCCCCCCATACCCCCCCTTTGTCAAGGGAGGATTAGGAACTGATAGATGGTGAGAGGTGGTGAGGCACCAGGTTGTCCTGGCCCGGGTCCTTCATTGCCCCATGGTATACTGGCGCATTCTTGCCGTAGGTGGTTGTGGAGTGATTTCGATGAAGCGATTGGCTGGAGTACTCTGGCTGGGACTGGCTTGTGTCTGCGCCCCTGTCCAAGCCGAGGATCTCGTCACCATCTATGCATTGGCGCGGCAGAACGAGCCCCTGTTGCGGCAGGCGCGGGCGGTGCTGGACTCGGTCAAGGAGGGCGAACCCATTGCCAGGTCGGCCCTCTTACCCAATATCGCCGCCGGGAGCAGCCTCAATCGGGTCTATTCCGATACCCACAAATCCCCGACCGGCTTCACCGGCACGGATAACTTCAACGACGCCAATCTTTCCCTGAGCCTGGTGCAGCCCCTCTATCGACGGGATCGCTGGATCCGCCTGGAGCAGACCAGGGATCTGATCAGCGGCGCCCAGGCCGATTATGAGGCTGCCCAGCAGGACCTGGTCTTCCGCACCTCCGATGCCTATTTCCGCGTGCTCTATTCCCTGGACAACCTGAGGTTCGCCACCGCCAACCGCGAGGCGACCGCCCGTCAGCTCGATCAGGCCAAGCAGCGCTTCGATGTCGGCTTGGTGGCCAAGACCGATGTGCTGGAGGCCCAGGCCTCCTTCGATGGCGCCCGGGCGACCGAGATCGCGGCGCGCAACGCGGTCGACAATACCTGGGAGGCCCTGTTGCAGATCATCGGCTATCAGAAGCCCATGACCCTGGCGCGGCTCAAGGCCAACATCCCCCTGGACCCGCCGACCCCCGACGACATCAACGCCTGGGCGGAGAACGCCCAGCAGAACAATCTGGGCATCCTTGCGGCCAAGTCCGGGGTGGAGGTGGCGCGGAAGGCGATCGATGTGGAGCAATCCGGCCATTATCCGACCCTGGATTTCGTCACCAGCTACAGCTATGACGATACCAGCGGCAGCCGTGGCGTGCGTACCGATACCGGGGTCTTCGGCCTGCAACTCAGCGTGCCCCTGTATCAGGGGGGTGGAGTCACGGCCCGCACCAACCAGGCCGGCTACAACCTCCAAGCCGCCCAGGAGGGTCTGGACGCCAAGCGCCGCACCCTCGAACGCAATGTCAAGGATGCCTTTCACAGCGTCGCCTCGGCCATCATCCAGGTGGAGGCGCTGAAGGCGACGGTCGTTTCTTCCCGTAGCGCCCTGGAGGCGACCCAGGCCGGTTATGAGGTGGGCACCCGCACCATCATCGACGTGCTCAATGTGCAACGCACCCTGTTCGAGAACGAAAGCAAGTACGCCCTGGCGCGCTACGATTACATCCTCAGCGGTCTCAAGCTCAAACAGGCGGCCAGCATCCTCGGCGAGGAGGATGTCCGGCGCATCAATGCCTGGTTGGAGCCGGCAGGCAAATAACTCTGGGGGGTGACTGGGGATGTCCGGGAACAGCATCGGTCGGCTTTTTACGGTGACCAGTTTCGGCGAGAGCCACGGGCCCGCCATCGGCGGTATCGTCGATGGTTGCCCGCCTGGGCTCGAACTCCGTGAGGCCGATCTGCAACATGATCTGGACCGGCGCAAGCCGGGGCAGAGTCGTCATACCACCCAGAGGCGCGAACCCGACGCGGTGCAGATCCTTTCCGGCGTCTTCGAGGGTCGCACCACCGGCACCCCCATCGGGCTCCTTATCCACAACCAGGACCAGCGCTCCCGGGACTACTCGGAGATCATGGATCGCTTTCGCCCCGGTCACGCCGACTACAGCTATCAGCAGAAATACGCTGTTCGCGACTATCGCGGCGGCGGTCGTTCCTCCGCCCGGGAGACCGCTATCCGGGTGGCGGCGGGGGCCATCGCCAAGAAGTATCTGCGCGAGCGGGAAGGGATTCGGATCCGCGGCTATCTGGCCCAGTTGGGGCCCATCAAGGCGGAGGCCCTGGATTGGGACGAGGTGGAGCGCAACCCCTTTTTCTGCCCTGATGCCGCCAAGGTGGCGGAACTCGAAGCCTTTATGGACGCCCTGCGCAAGGAGGGCAATTCCATCGGCGCCCGCATCAATGTCGTCGCCACCGGGGTGCCGCCCGGGCTCGGTGAACCCATATTCGATCGACTGGATGCGGATATCGCCCACGCCCTCATGGGCATCAATGCCGTCAAGGGGGTGGAGATCGGCGACGGCTTCGCCTGTGTCGGGCAGAAGGGCACCGAGCATCGGGATGAGATGCGGCCCGAGGGCTTCTTGAGCAATCATGCCGGGGGCATCCTCGGCGGGATCTCCAGCGGCCAACACATCCTCGCCAGCCTCGCGCTGAAGCCGACCTCCAGTCTGCGTCTGCCCGGACGCAGCATCGATCTCCAGGGGAATCCGGTGGAGGTGGTGACCACCGGGCGTCACGATCCTTGTGTCGGTATCCGTGCCACCCCCATCGCCGAGGCCATGCTGGCCATCGTGCTCATGGATCATCTGTTGCGACACCGTGCCCAGAACCTGGATGTGCGTTCGCCGACACCGGTTCTCCCCGCCCTGATTCCAAGCTGAGCCCCCCGCACTTCACGCCCGGGCGATGAACAGGGACGGCGCGACGGCCGGCAGCTCCGGGTGTATACCCTACTGGCGCCTGTCCGGCTTCTATTTCTTCTATTTCGCCGCCATCGGCGCCCTGGTGCCTTACTGGGGGCTCTATCTCCAGTTTCGCGGCTTCGATCCCCTGGAGATCGGCCAGCTCATGGCCATGCTCATGGTCACCAAGATCATCGCCCCCAATCTCTGGGGCTGGATCGCGGATCGCACCGGACGCCGCATGGTCATCGTGCGCTCGGCCTCCCTGCTTGCCATGCTCAGCTTTCTGGAATTGTTTCTGGTGCAGGGTTTCTGGGGCTTGGCGCTGGTCATGGTGTTGTTCAGTTTTTTCTGGAATGCCTCCCTGCCCCAGTTCGAGGCGGTGACCATCAACCACCTCGGGCTCCAGTTCCGGCACTACAGTCGTATCCGCCTCTGGGGTTCGGTCGGTTTCGTCGCCGCCGCCAGCCTGCTCGGCGGCCTGCTGGATGTTTTTGGTCTGGATCTGGTGCCGATCAGCGTCTTGGTCTTCTTTTTCGGCATCTGGCTGTGCGCCCTCTGGGTGCCGGATTCCTGTCCGCCTGATAGCCAAGCCTCCAGTGAGAGTCTGCGCGAGGTACTGAAACAACCAGCGGTCCTCGCCTTCCTCGGCGCCTGTTTTCTCGCCCAGGCCGGACACGGCACCTACTACGCCTTTTATTCCATCTACATGGAGCAGCATGGCTATTCCAGTCTGGTCATCGGCCAGCTCTGGTCCCTGGGGGTGTTGGCCGAGATCCTGGTGTTTCTGATCATGCATCGGGTCCTCGACCGTTACTCCGCCCGGGACATGCTGTTGCTGAGCCTGTTGCTGAGTGTTTTGCGCTGGTTGTTAGTCGGCTTTTTCCCTCAGCACCTCTGGCTGATGCTGTTCGCCCAATTGATGCATGCCGGCACCTTCGGCACCTTTCACGCCGCGGCCATGCAGTTGGTCCATCACCACTTCACCGGGCGGGTCCAGGGTCGTGGCCAGGCCCTCTACAGCAGTCTCAGCTTCGGTGCCGGCGGGGCCTTGGGGAGCCTCTACAGCGGCTACTGGTGGGAGCAACCTGGTCCGACCTTCACCTTTGTCTTTTCCGCCGCCATGGCCTTGGTCGCCTATGTCGTGGCGCGACGCTGGATCGGTCGGGGCTGAGGGGAGGCGCTCGCGGGCGCCCCCTCCGGCTGACGAAAGGCTCGGGGCCAAGGCCGATCGGTTCTTTTGTTGTTCTCTTATAGAGAATAATTGCCTAAAAAACATTCTATTTGTTCTCTTTTCGAGAACGAAAATCGGGCTTTTCAGCCGATGCCCGGGACCTTGAACGGGCTTCACTCGTTGCCCATGTCGAGCCTGGCAACAAGGGCGCGATAGTGGTAGGCGGGTCTGGCTAGCCGTTTCGATAGTATGAAATCATGGGGTATGGTGGGTGGTGCCCGCTCTACCTGGATTGAATTCAAGACCGGGTTCGGCCAATGAGATCCTCATTGCGGTCGATGTTAGGCGATTTCCGGCAATCGCCTTAAGCCGCAAAATTTGGCATGGGGAGAAGTCTTTCGGCTTTCCCCCCGGTTCGTCCATTCATGCCACCCCGGCATAAACACCCGCATTCCGCTCTGGGTAGCTCTCGTAGACATGCTCGAAGAGCGCCGCGCATTTTTGATGGTAGATCTCCGGCGTGTAGGCCCTTGGCAGTCCGCTATCCAGCGTGTCCTCGATCGCCAACTTGAGCGTCGAGCGCGCCGCCGATTTCTGGCGCCAGTTAAGTACCAGCAGTGTCTTTAGTCGTGCGAGCAGTTCCCTTGCCACCTTCTTCACCTCGTCGCGTTCGGCCCTGGTCAACTCCGGTGCGGGCCGCGTCAGGATGTCGAAGATGACCAGCTCCTCTTCAGTGAGGTGCTCGCGCACATGGCGCTCCTGCTCGTCATCGAGGCTGTTCGACAGCTTGAGTAGTTCCTCGAAGAGCTGCTCGATGTTGCGGCTGCCGTTGTTGTAGCTCTCGATCAGCGCCTCGAACTTCTCCGCGAAGTCGGCCCGTGTGCGATTCAGGCGCACGAGCTTTTCCAGCTTGGCCGCGATGGCCGCCTTCAGCGCTTCGAGGTCGGTGTTCCTGTGCGTCGATTGCTTGAAGCGCTTGGCGAGCGCCTCGAAGTTGATTTTCGAGAGGTCGATGGCCGGCGGCCCACCTTCGCGGATCGTCAAGCCCGTGATGGAGTCGTCGAGCAGCTCCCCGATCTGTTTGAGGATGGTGGCGATGTCCGGCGGATTGGGGCTGAGCTTGGCGCGGATCGCACCGGCCAGGGTGGCGATGCCCGCAACGCGCCCGGAGAACTCGATCGCCGCCGGGTCCGGCTTCACGGCACGGTAGAGCGTGCCCACGAACCTCTCATGGCCGAAGAACTCCCGCCGCAGGGAATCGGGCGCGATCAGCGCGTCGATGGCGTGCTCGAAGGCCGAGAGGCGATCCATCCCGTCCATCGGCAGGGCCTCCATCGCGGCCAGGTCCACCCCGTGGCCGGCACAGAAGGCCGTCGCTGCGGTGACGGCTTCGCGTAGCGCGGCGACCAGTTGCGCCTTGTCCCTGACCGGGTTCTCGCCACCCCTGCCCGCGCCGTAGATGGCCAGCGCCCGCTCCAGCGAGGCGAACACGTTGGCATAGTCCACGATCACGCCGGAGTGCTTGCCGGGGAAGACCCGGTTGGCGCGGGCGATGGTCTGCATCAGGGTGTGGTTGCGCATCGGCTTGTCGAGGTACACCGTCGAGCAGCTCGGCGCATCGAAGCCGGTCAGCCACATGGCACAGACGAAGACCAACCGCAACGGGTCGTCGGTGTCCTTGAACTTCTCGTCCAGCCCCGGCTGTGACTCGTTGATGCGCTTGCGGTGTGGCTCGATGTCAATCCCGAGCTTCTTCATCTGCTCGATCTCGTTCTGCCCCGGCGAGACGATCACCGCCATGTCGGTGCTGGTCAGCACCTCCAGCCGGGCCTTCAGTTCGGCCCTGCGCCGATCGCGCCGCGCCTGCTCGGGTGTCATGTCGCCACCCGGTCGGTAGTGCAGCTCGCCCAGCTCCTGCTGCACCCGCGCCGTCTCGGCGGCCCAGTGCTTCTTGACCTTGTCGTGCATGCGTAGCGCGGTGGCCTTGTCGATGGACACCACCATCGCCTTGCCGACGAACCCGCGCCCCAGAAAGTGCCGCACGATGTCCTGTGCCACCGTCTCCAGCCGGTCGTCGCGGGTGATCAGGTGGTATTGCCGCCCCAGCACTTTTTCGAGCTTCTCCTCCTGCTCGGCATCCAGCGCGGCTTCCTCGATCAGGTCGTAGATGTCGTCGTTGAGGTCGGGGTTGACCAGTTGCAGCTCGGGCGTGCGGTTCTCGTAGTAGAGCGGCACCGTCGCGCCGTCCTCGACCGACTGCTGGAAGTCGTAGATCGACACCATAGTACAGTACAAAAACTTAACTAATTGATTGTCTTAGGTTAAGCTGCGCGCTTTTTGCCGGAGCCGATGACTACCCTTCCGAAAGACCCGATCCATGAACTCAAAGCCGTACTCGCCGACCAGTTGCCATGGCATGGCGCCAGGATCAGCTTCCTGGCCCAGTTTCTGCTGGCTCTGCTCAAGGTGCGGAGTGTCAACCTCGCGGAGTTGGCGACCGGCTTCGGCGGTC
>WBZP01005563.1_pt1 | contig 12778 bp, 8 predicted proteins | sample 5204301 | NCBI WGS metagenome assembly WBZP01 (sample SAMN12412401, study PRJNA552823) | activated sludge metagenome | isolation source: activated sludge from nitrification reactor of wastewater treatment plant... | place: USA: Pennsylvania | collected 2017
GGGATGAGACGCTTCATCCCTCATCCTTCATCCCTCATCCTTGAGAGGCGGGTTGCCAACCCGCCCTACAAAGTTTATTCGTTAAATAGCTCCCCAACGCTGCGCCCTTCGTGCGAGCGCATGATGACCTCGCCCAGCAGCTCGGCCACGGTCAGGATGGTCATGTTGGGCAGCCGGTCTTGGGGGGCGATGGGCAGGGTGTCGGTGGTGACGATCTCCTTGATGGGCAAGCCGCGCAGCCGCTCGATGGCCGGCGGCGACAGCACGGCATGGGTGAAGGCCAGATACACGTCGCGCGCGCCGTGGGCGTGGACGATCTCCACCGCCTGCTGCACCGACCCGGCCGTGTCCACCAGGTCATCCACGATGAGCACGTCCTTGCCGGCCACATTGCCGATGAGCGTCAACGCCTCGCGGCCGACGGCGTTGCCCATGCGCCGCTTCTCGACAAAGGCCAGGGAGAAGCCCAGCGCCTCGGCGTAGTTGCGCCCGCCCTTGGCGAAGCCCAGGTCGGTCGTGACGACCGTGGCATCGAGATTCTTCTTGCGCATGTAGCCGCAGATGATGTGCAGCGCCGTCAGCGAGTCGCCGGGGATTTTGTAGAAGCCCTGAATCTGCCCCGCGTGCAGGTCAATCGTCACCCAGCGGTCGGCCCCGGCGACTTCGATCATGTCGGCCAGCAGGCGGGCGGTGATGGGCACGCGCGGCTGGTCTTTCTTGTCGCTCTGGGAATAGGACATGTAGGGGATGACCACCGTCACCCGCCCGGCCGAGTCGCGCTTGAAGCAGTCAATGGCGATAAGCATCTCCATGATGTTGTTGTGGACGGGCCGGTTGTGGGTCTGGATCAGATAGACGTCCTGGCCGCGCACACTGCTGTTCAGGCGGATGAAGGTGTTCTCGTTGGGGAAGGTGATGATGTTCCAACGGCTGAGGCGGATGCCGATGTAGTCGGCAATGCGCTGGGCCAGTTCGGGACAGGCCGAGCCGGCATAGAGTTTGATGTCGCCGTACATAGTTGCTCCGATGATAAAGAAAGAGAAACCGCAGATTACGCTCGGCTGTCTTCCAGCCGCGATTATACAGATTAAGCCGGATGCGCCACGGTCTCGGTGAGCAATGGTGGGGGTGCGGTCATATTGCCGATCAGGGCGCGGTTATCGGCTCCAGGGCGGGTTGGCCCAGGGCCGCCAGCGCGGCGGCGAACAGGCGGTCAGCGGCGGTATAGGGATCAAGGTGGCGCTCGGCCACAGCGGTGATCAGTTCGGCGCGCTCGGCGGGGGAGACGACGGCCGCCAATTGGGCGATGAACTGCTCGCGCAGCAGATGCTCGATGGCGTCGCGGCTGCGCGCCCGCTCGCGCGTCGCCCACTCGCCACCGGCGCGCAGATGTTGGCCGTGCCGCTCGATAGTCGTCGCCAACGCTTCGACCCCCTGGCCGGTCGTGGCCACGGTTTGCAGGACGGGGATGAGCCAGGAGTTGTCAGTGGCCAGTGGCGAGTGGCGAGTGGCGGGTAGGGGGCCGTTGGCCGCAGGTTTCTTGCCCTCCTGCTCCCCCGCTCCCCGGCTCCCCTGCGCCGCACCCGCCGGCATGGCCATATGCAACATCATCTCCAGCGACTTGACCGTGCGGCTTGCGCCGGGCTGGTCGGCCTTGTTAACCACCAGGATGTCGGCGATCTCCAGGATGCCGGCCTTGATGGATTGCACGTCGTCGCCGGTATTGGGCGCTTCCAGGACGATGGTCGTGTGGGCCGCGCCGGCGATGTCCACCTCGGCCTGCCCCGCGCCGACGGTTTCGATGAGGATGGGGTCGTAGCCGGCGGCGTCGAGCACCTGGACGGCGGCGGCGACGCCACTGGCCAGCCCGCCCAGACTGCCGCGCGAGGCCATGCTGCGGACGAAAATGCCCTCGTCGCCGGCCAGATCGCGCATCCGCACCCGGTCGCCCAAGAGCGCGCCGCCGCTGAAGGGGCTGCTGGGGTCTACGGCGACGATGCCCACCCGCCGCTCGCGCCGGCGAAAGGCCTTGGCCAGTTCGTTGACCAGCGTACTTTTGCCGGAACCGGGCGGGCCGGTGATGCCGACGATGTGGGCGCGGCCGGTGGCGGCATAGAGGGCGGCGACGATGGCCCGCGCGTCGGCCGCGCCATTCTCGACGCGCGTGATGAGCCGGGCCACGGCCCGTGGGTTGCCCTGTTGGGCCGCAACGATCCAGTCCATAGTAATCTTTTCCGCAAGCACCGGAGCGTATTATAGCACTGTAGCGCGATTCTCCAGAATCGCGTCTTCAAACTCCAGGCGCGATTCTGGAGAATCGCGCTACGCCCTTGTGAAAAATGTGATCAAAATGCGCCGCGCGCCTTTCCCAACGACCGGCGCGCGCCTATACTGCAAAGTTAGAGGGTTTGACAGTACCGGTAAGCCCCACAATCGAACCTGGAACTTGTATTGGCCATGAACAATTTTACCCTCCTGCGTACCCGCCTGCCTCTGCTGACCGTCTTGTTGACCGCGCTGGCGGTCGGCGGCCTGGCCTTCGGTCTGCGCCGCAGCCAGGCCCAGAGCGCCCAACCAACCACGCCGGTCGTCTATGCCGAGGCGCGCGTCAACGTCAGTTCGCTCAACCTGCGCACCGGCCCCCACGTCAGCTACACCGCCGTGGCCTACCTGATGGACGGCGAGCGGGTGAAGCTCGTCGGCCGCAACCGCGCCGGCACCTGGGCCCAGGTGGAGCTGTACAACGGCTATCGCGGCTGGGTCAACGCCCGCTATCTGCAACCGGGCGTCAACATCGCCGCCCTGCCGGTGGCCGACGTCAGCCTGCTGGGCATCACCGCCTTCGTCACCGACGACCCCATCCCGGTTTACGCCGGGCCGGGCGCGCTCTACCAGCGCGTGGGCACGGGCCGGCCGGGCGAGGTGCTGGCCCTCAACGGCCGCAACGACGCCGCAAGCTGGGTCCACGTCTATCTGCCCAACGGCCAGGCCGGCTGGGTGGCCGCCGACAGCCCGTTCCTGCCCTCGGCGTCCCTCAGCGACCTGCCGATCATCACCCCCTTCCTTGACGCGCCACCGCCCGACCTGGCCGCCTTCTACCTGGTCTACACCGGCCCCGGCTTCCTCTATGAGCCGGTGGACAGCGTCGTCGAGGGGCAAACGTTGGGCATCCGCGGGCGCTCGGCCGACGCGCGTTGGGTGCTGGTGCGGCTGGAGAACGGCCGCGAGGGGTGGATCGCCGCCGAAATCCTCCAGATGGCCGTGGCGCTGGAAAACGTGCCGGTCATCGAGGGCATCGCTCCGCCGCAGGTCGTCGGCTGGCAGGCGGCCAACGCCGGGCAGCCCGCCGGCGGCGCGGCAACGGCGACGGCGACAGCGACGACCATCGCGCCGACGCTGCCGCCCACCTATACGCCCGAACCGACGGCCACCGCCGCGGGGGCGGGCGGCGGAAAGCAGCCCGCGCCGGCCACGCCGACCGCCACGGCCGGCAGCGCTGGCGGCGGCAAAGCGCCGGCAATCACCACGCCGATCGCCACCGAGTCCCCGACCGAGCGGCCGACCCGCGCCGCGACGGCCACCCGCGCTGCCACGCGCACCCCGGCCGCCACGGCTACGGTTGCGGCAACCGCCACGTCTGAACCGTCACCAACAGCCACAGACGCGCCGGCAACGAGTGCGCCTACGGCGACAACCGCGCCGGGGATGACTGGCGACGGCCAATCCGTGGTCTACGTCTACGCCACGCCGTCGGACGAGAACGCGCCCATTCTGCGCGTCGTGCCGGGGCAGAGCGTGGTGCTCATCGGGCGGACGGCCGACAGCCAGTGGGTGCAGATCTGGCTGCCGGGCAACCAGCAGGGCTGGATTCGCGCTTCGGCGGTGCAGGTGGAGATCGATCTGGACGTGCTGCCGGTCGTTGAGCCATAGCGAAGAGTTCAACGCCAAGACGCAAAGAAAGAATCTCACGCCAAGACGCAAAGACCGCCAAGCTAAGAATGCTTCTTAAGCTTGGCGGTCTTGGCGTCTTGGCGTCTTGGCGTCTTGGCGTGAGATTCTTCGTGCGGGTTTTCGTGACAACGAGCCTTATATACGATTTTAAGTGGTGTATCGTGCGAAGAGAAGAACTTATCCTAAGGAGTAATCCTTATCCATTATTCTTATTTAGTAGTCGTAGTAGGGGCTGGGGATACGTGGATAACCCCTGCGTGTGCCCAGATGTGGGGCCATCGCCGCATTTGATCCGCTCTGTCGGCCCTATTTGGCGGTTGGGGCATAGGGCGGCTGTGGAGGGCCTGTTGGCAGTTCGCCTGAGCCGTTTTGCCGTCGCTGTCGCCCGTTTGCGCCCATTCCCGGCCCGTCAATGGCCCACCCCCCATATATAGCCTTTCGGCCGCGCGCGGCGGCCATATACAGATTAATGCGCGGCCGGCCCACAAACGGAATTATGTCCAGATGTCCCCAGAGGATAGGGGGTTTTCCACAGCTTTTAGCGAGTTATCCACACAGGGGGACGACCACCGACCGCCGACGGCCGACCGACGACGGATGACCGAGCGCCTATCATCGTCCGCAGTCTGGCGGTGGTCAGCGGTCGGCCGTCAGCGGTCATCCCCAGCGTGCCTCGCCTGGAGCTGACTGAGGGCCAATTTGCGGGCCGTCTGTTCGCGGCGCGCTTCCAGAATGGTCGGCGGCGCGGCCCGCACGGTACACTGCTCCGGCGTCAGCGGGCAGCGTTGGCACGTCTCGTTGATGATGTCGTGGGGGATGGCCGGGTCGTCGAGGAAGCGGATGGTGTGGCGCAGTTCGGCGTCCACGCGAAAGCCGATGATGACGCTGCTGGCCGTGCCCGCGCCCAGCACCATGCGCCGGCCGAAGCCCAGGCACAGGAAGCGCTCTTGGGTCGAGAGGAATTCCGAGAGCTGGATGCCCACCGGCAGCGGTGCCACCGGTAGCGGTGCCACCGGCAGCGGGTCGGCCGCCGCCCCGGGCGCGTCGGGCAGCAGGCGGATGGACAGCCAGCGCCGGCAATGGTGCTCGAACAGGCCGACGCCGCTGGGCACGAGTAGCTGATTCATGTTCAGGTGGCGGACGAGGTGGTAGTCGTCCGTGCCGGTGGCGTGGTGGAAGCGCAGGAAGTGGAGCTTGATGCCGAAGAACTCGGGGATGAGTTCGCTGAAGCGGTAGAGCAGCATCTCCGGCGTCACGTCGTAGGTGGTCAGCAGGGACGAGAAGCGATCCGGCTCCCAGGTGGGCAGGGCGAAGAAGGCTTGCAGATCGGCCAGGACGCGGCCGCGGGGCATGAGCAGCGCCCCGCCGAAGTAGGCCGCGCGGGCGTCGTTGAGCAACTGCTGGAAGGAGTCCACCCGGTCGGGCGTGCTGAGCAGCGAGCGGTCTTTGATGCCCAGGACACAGTAGCCGATCTCGCGGGCCAGGATGAAGCGCACCTGCCGGGCGTAGAGGCGGTTGTTGATGAACAGTTGCGGCCGGCGGCCGGGCAGCAGCAAGGAGCGGTAGGCGCGCAACTCCTCGGTGGCGGCCAGGGCGCGGTCGTCAATGGTGTAGCCATACTCGTCGCGCAGGATGCTCTCCAGCGTGGCCAGCGAGGGCAGCGTGTCTTCGCCGAAGCCGTAACGCGGGCCATAGCCGGCGGTGAAGGCCAGCGCCGCCTCCTCCAGATCGGGGAAGTAGTTCTCGTGCATCTCCAGATAGGCGCGCAGGGCGGCGCGGAGGAACTCCTCCTCGCGCAGGTCGTAGCGTCGGGCGATCTCGATGACGGCGTGGAGCAGCGCCCCGGCCCGCTCCGGCTCGCGCGTCAGCAGCCCCAGCGCGTCGGCCGGCTCCAGGCCGAACTCCTCGAACGGGAAGCGCTGCATCGTTGTCGAAGAGAGGGTGGATTCCAGATAGCGCAGCGAGGGGGCCAGGCGGATGGAGACCAGGTCGTCGTAGGGCTTGCCCAGCGCTTCGGCCATCTTGACGATCTTGTCGGCGCGCGGGTACTTGCGCCCCTTTTCGATCTCGGTCAAATACGACGGCGACATCTCCGCCTGCCGGGCCAGGTCGGTCAGTGTCAGTCCCGCCTCCAGGCGCGCCTGGCGGACTTTCATGCCGAAGATGATGTGGATTAAGTCCATAGTTGATAGTTGTTAGTTATTAGTTGTCAGTAACCAGTGTCCAGTGACCAGTGGGTCAGTTGTCGGATTGTTGGTTGGAGGGTGGCGTTGGTGTCACTGGCGGGGGATGGATTTCCTCTTGAGCGGATTGCCCCCAGCACTCTGTTGGCCCGGCACCTCCGAGTGAATCATAGTGCGAACCATAGATACGTTCTACGGTTTCGAGGTCTTCCAGGCTGATTTGTAACACGGTGCAAGCGCCTTCGTACTCCGTCAGCCGGAAGACGTAGCGAAAGGAGTTCATGTTGCCATCCAGGTCGTAGGTCACTTCCTTGATGCGCGGGAAGCTGCTCAATCGCTCTTCCACTTGGGAGAAAGTTGTCTGTCGTCCACGGGTCCCGCGCCCGCGCCGTCAACCGCTCTTCCACTTGGGAGAAAGTTGTCTTCTTCTCAGGGAAAACTTCCCGAAGAGTCTTAGATGTTTCGCCAAACATGACTTCCCGATTGGCGCGACAAACAGCATGCTCCGGCGGTAATGACAATGCTGCACATAGAGCCTGTTTAGACTCCTCGCTAATGGGATAGTACAGCCAGGGATAATCTACGGCGCGAGTAGCCGCGGCCGCCTGCCTGTCTTGTCTCCAATCCTGCACGATATTGGCCATCATGTAGAGGATAGATGAGTACCCTACACATCCAAAGAGCAGAATGAACAGTAGCGACACTTTCCTTTTTGTGTGTTGCTTGGCGGCTGATGGATGTTCTTCGTGAGGTGACATAGGCCTTTTCAGTTATATCAAGCTATGGGTTGATGGCCCTCTGCGCCAACCGGACGCGGCGGATTGAAATCCGCCGCTAGCGCGGAAGTGCGATGAATCGCACTGAAGAAGCGCGTCCCTCTCTGAAAGTGCGTTTGAACGCACTTCCGCGCTAGCGGCGGGTTCTTCAACCCGCCGCGAGAGGCCGACAGTGTCTATGCCGATTAATTAGCTAAACTCCTAGAATGCACTTCCCCGCTAGCGGCGGGTTCTTCAACCTTCAACCCGCCGCGCCAGATCGGTAGCGACCTAAGCTTTCTCTTAACCATTCGACTACTGAAAAGCCTTGGAAGTGACATCTGTCACTTTACAACCCATGACACTCTGCGTTATAATGACGCAATGCGTCAGATGTCGCACGACGCATAAGGGCAAGTCTAGCGAATATTCGCTGATTGACAAGGACGCGGGCCGTTTTCCTTGACAAATTATCGTAAGTTCTCTTATACTGGCCGGGCCACTAGCGAATATTCGCTAGTGGTGAAGGTTATCTAGGATTTTGGAGAGGATCAGGATGGTGAAAGAGAGGCTTCTTATCCAGGCTGACATATCCCCAGAGTTCGCGACAATTCTGACGCCGGAGGCGTTGGAGTTTGTGGCCGAGCTTCAGCAGGCCTTCAACGGGCGGCGGCTGGAGCTGCTGGCGCGGCGGGCCGAGCGCCAGGCGCAGATCAGCGCCGGCGTCATGCCCGACTTTCTGCCGGAGACGGCCGACATCCGCGCCGGCGATTGGACCGTCGCCCCCATCCCCGACGACCTGCAAGACCGTCGGGTGGAGATCACCGGCCCGGTTGACCGCAAGATGATCATCAACGCGCTCAACTCCGGGGCCAACGTCTACATGGCCGACTTCGAGGACTCCCACGCCCCCACCTGGGCGGCGACCCTCGAAGGCCAACTCAACCTGCGCGACGCGGTCAACCGCGTCATTACCTTCGACAGCCCGGAGGGCAAGTCCTACCGGTTGAACGACAGGACGGCTGTGCTGCTCGTCCGCCCGCGCGGCTGGCACCTGAGCGAGAAGCACGTGCTGCTGGACGGCGAACCCGTCTCCGGCTCGCTGTTCGACTTCGGCCTCTACTTCTTCCACAACGCCCATAACCTCATCGCCCGCGGCACCGGCCCCTACTTCTACCTGCCCAAGCTGGAGAGCCACCTGGAGGCGCGGTTGTGGAACGACGTCTTTGTGCTGGCCCAGGAGCGGCTGGGCGTGCCGCAGGGAACCATTCGGGCCACGGTGCTGATCGAAAACATTCTGGCCACTTTCGAGATGGACGAAATCCTCTGGGAGTTACGGGAGCACTCCGCCGGCCTCAATTGTGGCCGATGGGACTACATCTTCAGCGCCATCCGCAAGTTCCAGAAGCACCCCGAGTTCTATCTGCCCGACCGCGCCCAGGTGACGATGACCACGCCGTTCATGCGCGCCTATTCGCAACTGGTCATCAAGACCTGCCACCGGCGCAACATCCACGCCATGGGCGGCATGGCGGCGCAGATTCCGATCAAGAGCGACCCGGAGGCCAACGAGGCCGCCCTGGCCAAGGTGCGGGCCGACAAGGAGCGCGAGGCCCGCGACGGCCACGACGGCACCTGGGTGGCCCACCCCGGCCTGGTCGGCATCGCGTTGGAAATCTTCGACAAGCACATGCCGACGCCCAACCAGATATTCCGCAAGCGCGAGGACGTTCACGTGACCGCCGCCGACCTGCTGGCCATCCCCACCGGGACGATCACCGCCGCCGGCTTGCGCACCAACATTGACGTCGGCATCCAGTACATGGCCGCCTGGTTGAGCGGCAACGGCTGCGTGCCTATCTATAACCTGATGGAAGACGCGGCCACGGCCGAAATCTCCCGCTCGCAGATCTGGCAGTGGCTGCACAACCCCAACGCCCGGCTGGACGATGGCCGGGCCATCACCGTTGATCTGTTCCGCAAGATGACAGCCGAGGTATTGGCCGAACTGCGGGCTAAGGTGGGCGAGGCGTTCTTCGCCGCCAATAACTATGAGCTGGCGGCACGGCTGTTCGACGAGATCAGCGTGGCCGACCAGTTCACCGATTTCCTGACGTTGAAGGCGTACGAGTACCTGAATTGAGACTGTAGGGCGGGTTGGCAACCCGCCTCTTCAATAAGGCGGGTTACCAACCCGCCCTACAAATAGAAAGGAATGGAGGCGTGAGGATGTTCAAACCATACAATGTAGCCAAGCTGAAGGATGATTGGGAACTGAACAAGCGTTGGCAGGGCATCACCCGGCCCTATTCGGCCGAGGACGTGGTGCGGCTGCGCGGTTCGGTGCAGATCGAGTACACCCTGGCCCGCATGGGCGCCGAGCGGCTGTGGCGGCTGATGCAGCAGGAGGACTACGTGCCGGCGCTGGGGGCCTTGACCGGCAATCAGGCCGTGCAGCAGGTGCAGGCCGGGCTGAAGGCGATCTACCTCAGCGGCTGGCAGGTGGCCGGCGACAACAACACCGCCGCCCAGACCTACCCCGACCAGAGCCTCTACCCGTCCGACAGCGTGCCCAACCTGGTCAAGCGCATCAACAACGCCCTCATGCGCGCCGACCAGATTCAGCACATGAACGAAGAGGATGGCGTCTACTGGTTCGCGCCCATCGTCGCCGACGCCGAGTCAGGCTTCGGCGGGTCGCTCAACGCTTTCGAGTTGATGAAGCAGATGATCGAGGCGGGCGCGGCCGGCGTCCACTTTGAGGATCAGCTCTCCTCGGCCAAGAAGTGCGGCCACATGGGCGGCAAGGTGCTCGTGCCGACGCGCGAGTTTATCCAGAAGCTGGTCGCGGCGCGGCTGGCGGCCGACGTGATGGGCGTGCCCACTGTCCTCGTCGCCCGCACCGACGCCAACGGCGCGCAACTGCTGACGACCGACGTTGACCCCAACGATGTGCCCTTCATCTATGGCGAGCGCACCGTCGAGGGCTTCCATCACATCCACGGCGGCATCGAGTGCGCCATCAGCCGCGGCCTGGCCTATGCGCCCTATGCCGACGTCGTCTGGTGCGAGACGTCGCACCCGGACATGGACGAGGCGCGCCAGTTCGCCGACGCCATCCACGCCAAGTTCCCCGGCAAGCTGTTGGCCTACAACTGCTCGCCGTCGTTCAACTGGCGGCGCAACCTGAGCGAGGCGCAGATCGCCAGCTTCCAGAAGGAATTGGGCAAGATGGGCTACGCCTTCCAGTTCGTGACCCTGGCCGGCTTCCACACCCTCAACGCCAGCATGTTCCAGTTGGCCGTGGGCTACCGCGAGTCGGGCATGGCCGCCTACTCCCACTTCCAGCAGAGCGAGTTCGAGATGGAACACGAGCACGGCTTCCGCGCCATCAAGCACCAGAGCTTCGTCGGCGCGGGTTACTTTGACGAGGTGCAGATCGTGGTTTCGCAGGGGGAGTCGTCCACTGTGGCCCTGAAGGGTTCGACCGAAGAGGAACAGTTCGACGAAGAGACGCCGCTCGTCCACTTCCCGGCATAGCCACTACCCGCTACTCCATTTCATTTCTCCTTCGGTGAAAGGGGGGCGACCGAGCGGCCGGCCCCCTTTCGCGTTGTAGGGCGATTTGGCAAATCGCCCCAATTTGCCAAATCGCCCAAACCGGCGGCGGCCGTCACCGGAGTGACTCGAAAGGCGCACCTGTTTACAGTTCGTCGCGCTCGTCCGGCGGCTCCACGTCGGCTACTTTGGCCATGGCCGCCTGGAACTTCGCCCGGTCGCCCCGTGCAGCACGCTGCTCTAGGTAGCTTTCGGTGGCCAGAGCGGATACCTTTTCGGCCAGGGCTAGGGTGATGAACTGGTTCATGGAGATGCCTTCGCCGTCGGCCAGTTCGCGGGCCAAACGGTAGAGGGATTCAGGGATTTGCACAACAGTATGCGCCATAGCAAACATTATCCAGAGGCAATCGAGAACGATGAATATACCCGAAAACGACTTTAAAGAAATCGAAAAGCTTCATGGAATATTCGTGCAAAAAGGAGTTCGGATCATTCCCAGAGGGCATGTAGGACTCGACCCGTATTTCGACTCAATTCCTGCTTCGTGGCGCGCAAGCTTGGAGCAGAAAGAGTATTCTCCTACGATTACACGAGCTATCTGGGCCGAGGGTGACAAACGAGTACCCGGTGCAATTAGCTCGTTATTTGCACACGTAGTTGATATTGGACTAACTGTTTCCTCTCACAATAAGACTGTGTACGGTTTGACCTATATTTTGAAGCACCAATCGAATGAAGGCACCATTTATTCGGGCTGGCTAGGAGGGCTTCCTGCAACGGATTCGGATGTTGCTGTGTTCGAGAAAGACACCAACACGGTGTTTCCTCTATCCTATCGGGTCTTTTGTGGCGTTCACAATGGGCTATTATGGAACGGAAATGGCGGAATGGGGTATTTGCCAATCCGCAAGCTGATAGCTTGGAGGAACGCTCTGGGCTTTTGTGGAGACGGCGCAGGGAATCTCCAGGTCTTTGATCTGACAAAGCCTCTCGATAACAATGACTACTTAACGTGCGATTGGGATCATGAAACAGACGAATTCACCAAGTGGATGCCCTTTTGGGAGTTTGTAGAAAAGCAATTTCCTACTGAATTTGAATAAATCGTGGCCGCACGCCCGGCAAGTCGAATAGGGCACTGCTTGATGTATACGACTGTCCTAAGAGTATTTGGCGATTCGACATCAGTTCGTGGAACAACACTCTATAATCAAGCGGATGCGCCGCACCTTATTACTTCTCTTTGGTTTCCTACTCTTGCTGTCCGCCTGCCGGCAAGACCCCACGCCGGAGCAGCCGACGGCCGCCCCACCCACCGTATCGCCGGTTCCCGCGGTCGCTGAGAGTCCCGCCGCCACCTCTACCCCCACCGGCCAAATCTTCGTCCCCGTCGCCCCCGGCGAGGCGGCGGCGACAGGAGACAGCTATCCAGCGCCCTCCCCTAACCCCTCCCAGGGGGAGGGGAACACGGTGGCCGCCACCGCCACACCCGCGCCGCCGACACCAACGCCCGAGCCGGAGTACCCGGCCTATACCGGCCCGCCCCTGAACCGTGACGAGGTCGGCATCCAGATCCATCTCCACCGCCAGGACGTGCGCGACCTGCTGCGCCACTTCGAGGCCCTGGGCGTGGGCTGGGTGAAGGTGCAGGTGTCGTGGAAGCTCCACGAGCCGCGGCCGGGGGAGTACAACGAGGAGCTATTCGGCGAACTCGACCGCCTCGTCGCCGGGGCCAAGGGGCAAGGGGTCAAGGTGCTGCTGAGTGTCAGCAAGGCCCCGGAGTGGAGCCGGCCGACGACGGAGATGGACGGCCCGCCGTCGGACTACGGCCAATTCGAGGGGTTCATGCGCTATTTGGCGACGCGCTACACGGGGCAGGTGGCGGCCTATGAGCTGTGGAACGAGCCGAACTTGCAGCGCGAGTGGAACGGCTCGCCCCTCAGCGCGGCCGACTTTGTGGAGCTGATGCGCCGCGGCGCGGCCGGTGTGCGCGCCGCCGACCCGGCGGCGCTGATCATCAGCGGCGCGCCGGCCACGACGGGCATCAACGACGGCGTCAACGCCATTGACGACCGGGTCTACTTTGGGGCGATGCTGGCCGCGGGCGTGGCCGAGTTCGTTGACGGCGCCGGCGTCCACCCCTACGGCTGGGCCAACCCGCCCGACGCCAGAGATGACGACGCCTCCCAGGCGTCGTCATCCCACAACAACCACCCCAGCTTCTTCTTCGCCGACACGCTGGAGGATTACCGCGCCATGCTGGTCAGCGCCGGGGCCGAGGCCACCCCCCTCTGGCCGACGGAGTTCGGCTGGGGCACGTTCGAGAACATC
>WBZP01005564.1_pt1 | contig 12776 bp, 8 predicted proteins | sample 5204301 | NCBI WGS metagenome assembly WBZP01 (sample SAMN12412401, study PRJNA552823) | activated sludge metagenome | isolation source: activated sludge from nitrification reactor of wastewater treatment plant... | place: USA: Pennsylvania | collected 2017
GGTTGGGATGGTTCTACGTCGGAGGATGCCGTCGAGGGCGTTGGGTTTCCCGGCGCGGCGGAGGTGGAATGCGCGGGCGACGGCGTTGTGGGTGGCGATGTAGCCGATGACGAACAGCAGTTGCCGGGTGTAGCCGTAGGCGGGAACGCGTTCGGCTTTCCGTTTGTACTGGCGGTGGACGCTTTCGGTGGCGTTCCGGCGTCCGTACAGCAGCCCGAACTGTGGCGAGCCGACGGGGTAGAACCGCATCAGGTCTGTCCACGACCAAGCCTTGGAGTCGGCGCGTCCGGGTCCGTCGATGCGGACGGCAACGGTGGTGTCGTCGTGAGGGCACGGGACCGGATATTCGACGTACCAGCGGCTACTGCCGTCAGCGTTCGGGCGGTCGTAACCGGTGATGGCGTTGGGTAGGCGGACGAGGATGGTGTTGCCCTCATCGTCGTAGCGCTCTTGATGGATCGCAGACCCGACGGTGTGCAGGCGGTGTTTGCAGGTGTGACCGTTGGGGAGTGTGTGCTCGTGGGTGCGCAGGTATTGGATGCGTTCCACCCGGTTCTCGCTGTTCCGGCCCTGGGTCTGGCGGTCGGGGTTTTCGGCTGCCGGTGGGATGTTGACGGTGATGATGCCGTTGCGGGCGAGGGTCTTGATGTGGTTGCCGCGGAGCACGGTGTCGACGATGACGCCCCGCACGCCGGAGGCGATCTGTTTCAGGTTGAGCAGGGCGGTGACGGTCGGTTCAGCCTCGTCGCCTTGTTGCTTGCCAGGTTTCGGGGTGACGTGCGCGGCGGCGACGATGAACCTGCCTCGGTACTCGTCTGACACCGTTTCAATGAGAACGTATTTGGAGCCGCGTGCGGTGCTGCCACCTTTGGAGTGCAGACCGGAGGCGTCGTCGGTGCGGTGTTGGGTGTCCTCGTCTGGGGAGTGGTCGGATGGCGCTTTCAGAACGGTGCCATCAGTGGTGACCCACTGCCGGAAGTCCACCTTGTTGTACGAAAGCGGGCAGTCCGGGTGGAAATGGCCGAGGCGTTTCGCCTCGCTCATCGCCGCACCCATCTGCGCTTTCTCCACGCGGGCGCGAACATCAGCCCATTCGGGGCCGTCCCACTTTTCAAGGAACGTTCGGAGTTTGGAACGGGTCGCGGGTTTCGCGGGGAGGGCGGACCACCCGTTGGGGGTGTGCGGCTGGGACCAGATGCGGATGATGTCCCACATAACCGGGTCGGCAAAGTAGGCGACGGCGGCCCGCTGGGAGCCGAGGTATCCGGCAACGCAGGCTACGAGGTACAGCGCCCAACTGGGTAGTTCCACGGGGCGGCCAGGTTTTCTCATGCGCGCAGGTGCGTTCCCGGGCATCTGGTCGGCTGCCGCCCAGAACCCAGGGTCGGCCAGGGTGGCGCGGACGGTCTGATTGTCCGAGACGAGGTTGCGTTCCTCATCGTTGCGTGGCCGTTTCAAACCGATGGTGCCGTCCGGTCGTCGGGTCGGGAGGGACGCGCGCCGCCCCGCGATATGCACTGTCACAGTCGGGTTCACCCCGTCCGACAACACCAAGTTCTTGCCGTCCCGGGTGACGGTGACCTGCTCGGCCAACACCGCGGCGGTCATCGCACGTCACCGTCGGGTCCGGGCTGGCGGAACTCGGACTGCCAGTCGTAGCCGCACAGGTGCGCGGCGTCGTCCAACTTGCGCAGGCCGAGGCGGGCGGCGACGGCCTCCACCCTGCCGGTTTCCAGGAACACCCGGCGGGCCACCGCCTCGGTGATGCTCGCGACTCGGGTGACACCGCCCACTTTCAGCCCGGCCCGCTCAATGATCTTGCCGACCGTCATCGATGTGGCCGCCGCCCGGCGACGCGGGTCGTCGTCCTTGCCGGGCTGGGGGTCGTATGCGACGTATCGGTCTTGCCAGTCGGCAGGGTGCTTGTCGGCGAGAGCGCGGAGTCGTGCGGCCAACTGGCCGAAGCACCACGGGTCGTCGATCGGCAGCCACCGTTGGGCGTACCGGTCGCCGCCGTGCGCGTTCACCAGCATCGCCGTCAGGTCGACGTCGCGGACGGTGATGGCACCGACCTCACCAGACGAACAGCCCAACAACACCAGCGCCAACGCGGCAGGGCCTTTCGTCTCCTTGTGCCGCCCCGCCGCCTGGCCTTTCAGCCGGTCAATCTGCTCCGGGGTGAACGGATGGACGTACCGATCCCGGGACTTGCGGGTCGGGAGAGCCTGCGCAGGGTTCGCGTCGGTGATACCCAACCGGAAACACGTATGGAAGAACGCCGACGCGACCGCCCGACGGGCGTACCGGGTGGTGTCCGGCACCGGCTCACCTGTGTACGCGTTCGCTGCGTTCGTCCAGTCCAGCAACAGGTTCGTGGACAGGTCACACACCAGCCCCGCATCCCGGCTGGTCGCGAACTTGACCAGCCGCCGCAGATGCGCCGTGTGCGTACCGACGGTCCCCTCGCTGATCTGCCCCTGGGCGGCCTGCCGTTCCCATTCGGCCACGACCAACTCAGCGGCGTCAGCGACCGGCATCGCGCCGGGCATCGGCAAACCAGCACGCAACACGAACGGGCCGTCCGGGCGTTCCACCCTGCCGTTACGGGTGGGGCGGTTACGGAACCCGCTCACCGCGTCACCCCCACGATCAGCAGGGCTGCTGTCAGGGGCAGCAGCGGGGTGAAGCCGGTACCGGCCTCGCCTGCCTGCCGTCCCGTCCATTCGCCTGCCCCCCGTCCGCGGACGTCCGTCCTACCGTCCCCGGACAACCCGTCACAACCCGAGAGAGCACCAAAGGTGATTGCTGTATTCACACCCTTTCTCTGGGCGGTCACCGAACCCCGATCCGGACATACGAAGACGTTCGTCTTCGCGCCCGCTACTGTCCTGTCATGCCGTCACAAGGGGGGTGCAAATGCACCCCCGACACCCCGGTGCCGCTGCTGTGCCCGGCGTGCAAGGATCACCGCCGTCGCATCCGCGACCGGATCAACCGACGCAAGAAGCGTGCTCTGGCCCGCGGCCAACCACCACGACCCCTCGGCACCGCCCTGCTACCCACCGACACCGTCATCGACCTGACCATCGCCCTGGAAGTCCTCACCGACCTCCTCCAGCGCACCAACCAGTCCGGGCAGCCAACAACCGACCTAGAACGGCAACTCCTCTACAGCCTCAAACAGATCGTCGACACCCTCAGCCCAGCGATCCAACCCGCCCACGACGAACTCATCGAACAAGCCCGAAGCCCCACCCAGTACGACGACTACGAACCGGCCACACCCAAGTTCGCCGAACCGGACTAACCGACGTCCGTCCGGCGGGGAGAGAGCAGGGCCGTCCCGCATGCTGCCTTTGGGTATGTGAACGTCGCACCCCGCCGATAATCTCTAGGCACGAATGACCAAGCGGACAAACGGGGACTGACGTGACCGAAGACGAACCGAAGAAGCCGAAGCGCAATGCCCGCAAGAACGGCAACGGCGGGAAGGAACCTGAGTCGCTGGAAGCCCGACTGTGGGACGCCGCGAACAGGATGCGATCGTCCGTTGAACCAGGTGAGTACAAACACGTTGTCCTGGGGCTGGTGTTCCTCCGCTACATCTCCGACCGGTTCCTCCAACAACGTCGCGCGATCGAAGCGGAACTCACCGACCCCAACTCCGACGCCTACGCGAACGGCGACGAAACGTACATTCAGCAGACCCTGGAGGACCGCGATGAATACACCGCCGAAGGTGTGTTCTGGGTACCCGAGGGCCACCGCTGGGACGACCTAAGGGCCGCCGGAAGCCAACCCGACATAGGCATCCGCATCGACGCCGCGATGGAAGCAATCGAGAAGGAGAACGACAGCCTGAAAGGCGTGCTGCCGAAGACATACGCGCGGCAGGAGTACACCCCGCAGATGCTCGGCGGACTCATCGACCTGCTCTCCCGCGCCGACCTCGTCGACGAGGAGAACCAATCCCTGGACATCCTCGGACGCGTCTACGAGTACTTCCTCGGAAAGTTCGCCACATCCGAAGGCAAGGCGGGCGGCGAGTATTACACCCCTCGATCGATCGTCCGCACCATGATCGAGATGTTGGAACCGTTCAACGGTCGGGTATTGGACCCGGCCTGCGGCTCCGGCGGGATGTTCGTCCAAGCCGAAGAGTTCGTCAGGGCGCATCAAGGCAGCCGCAACGACATCTCCGTCTATGGCCAAGAGAAGAACCCGACGACGTGGCGCCTCGCCAAGATGAACCTCGCCCTGCGTGGAATCGAAGCGGACCTTGGCCCCCGCTGGGGTGACTCGTTCGACGACGCGATGCACCCCGACCTGCGCGCCGACTTCATCATCACCAACCCCCCGTTCGGCAAGACCGTCTACTGGCCCGCCGACAAGTGTCAGGACGACCCCCGGTTCCAGTACGGCACACCACCCGGCAACAAGGTCAACTACGCATGGTTGCAGATGTACCTACATCACCTCTCACCAACCGGGACCGCCGCGACGGTTATGCCCAACGGATCCCTCTCATCCAACGACAGCGGCGAAGGCGACATCCGCCGCAGGATGGTGGACGCGGACGTCGTCGACTGCATCGTGACGCTTCCCAGCCAACTGTTCTACGGTGTTCAGATCCCTGTTTGCCTGTGGTTCCTGACCAAGGACAAGACCGCCCGCAAGGTCAAGTCCGAACGCCCCCAACGCGACCGACGCGGTGAAACCCTATTCATTGACGCCCGGAACCTCGGGTACATGGACGACCGGGTTCACCGCAACCTTTCCGACGAGGACATCCGCCGTATCACCGACACGTACCACTCGTGGCGCGGCGAACCTGGTCTCCCCCACTACGAAGACACTCCCGGATTCTGCGCTAGCGCGACCATCGAGGAAATCGCCGAACACGGCTACATCCTCACCCCCGGGCGGTACGTCGGCGCCGAGGAATCTGAGGTCGATGGCGAGCCGATAGAGACGAAGATCCAGAGGCTTCGGGCCGAGATAGAGGACGGCTTCGAGGCGCGCGCCGGGTTGCAGGAGCGAATTCTCAACGCACTGAATGCGCTAGAGGCACCGGAATGAGGCTCCGAATATGCGGCGAACAGGTCCGAGGATGGCCGAGCGCAACTCTGGACTCCTTGTGTGAGCGAATCACAAGCGGCGGAACGCCGAAGAGGGGAACCGAGGGCTACTACACGGCAGAGGGAGTTCCGTGGGTCAAGACTCAGGAGATTCAGGACGGATTCATCTACGACACAGAAGAGCACATCACGGACCTAGCACTCCAAGAATCCTCGGCCAAGTTGCTGCCTGCAGGGACACTGCTAGTCGCGATGTATGCAGCGCCAACTGCGGGAAGATTGGCGATCCTCGGGCGCCCGATGGCCTGCAACCAGGCAGCCTGCGCGCTGATACCGAAAGATGACCTTCTGGACACTCGGTACCTGTACTACCAGTTGATGAACGCCCGTCCGGACCTACATCAACTGGCGAACGGTGCTGCGCAGCAGAACCTGAGCCAGCGGGTGATCAAGGAAATCGAAATCACTCTCCCACCCCTTGAGACACAACATCGAATCGCCCAAGTCTTAGGAGACCTCGACGACCTCATCGATCTAGATCAGCGCCTGGTTCTTGCCGCGAGGGACCACGCCGCAACGATCTTCTCGTGCATGGGGCCCTCCACTGTCATCACTCTCGGCCAGATCGCTGAGTTAAGGAGGAACGGCGTCCGCCCATCAGAGATGGGGCAGGAAGAGCCCTTCCTGGGTCTCGAAGACTTCGCCGTCAACGGCGGAGGAGTGACTTCAATCGGTGCGGTTTCGGGGGTCACCAGCGCAGGGTCTCGCTTTGAAGAGGGCGACGTGTTGTTCGGTAAGTTACGGCCCTACTTCCGGAAGGTTGACCGGGTGGGTTTCTCCGGAATCTGCACCAATGAGGCATGGGTAATAAGGCCGAGAGCGCCCTATAGCGCTTCATTCGTGTACTCCGTCGTCGAGTCGCAGGAGTTCGTTGATTGGTGCATGGCAGGTGCGGGTGGAACCAGGATGCCGCGAGCGAACTGGGAGCACGCATGCTCCTTCCCTGTGAAGGTTCCCCTTCGAGGCAACTGGGATGAGAAAGCCGAAGCGTCTTCGGAAGAACTATGGCGGGCGGTGTGGTCCCTGCGCGAGGAACAGGCGATGCTGAAACGCGTCCGCGACGAGTTGCTGCCCCTGCTTATGTCGGGACGCGTTGTCCCGGGGGAGGTGGCTTAGGTGAACGAGGCGGGGCTGGAAGAGTACGCCCTGGACATTTTCCGGGAGTTGGGGTGGCAGGTGCTGCACGGCCCGGATGTGGCGCCGGGGATGCCCGGTGCGGAGCGGGATGACTACCGGGAGGTTGTCCTGGTGGGCCGTCTCCACAGCGCAGTTTGCCGGTTGAATCCGCACCTCCCGGGTGATGCGGTGGATGAGGCTGTGAAGGCGGTGTTGCGGGCTGAGTCGCAGTCGGTGTTCCAGGAGAACTGGCGTGCTTACCAGTTGTTGAAGTTCGGTGTGCCGGTTGAGTACGCGTTGCCGGATGGGCGGGTGAAGCACGATCGGGCACGACTGGTTGCTTGGGATGATCCGTTCTCGAACGATCTGCTGGTTATGAACCAGGTGGTGGTGAAGGGCAAGGACGAGCGGCGGCCCGACATGGTCGTGTATGTCAACGGTTTGCCGTTGGGTCTGTTCGAGTTGAAGCGGCCCGGCGAGCGGAACGCGACTATCCGGGGGGCTTTCCGGCAGATTCAGACGTACAAGAACCAGATTCCGGTGGCGTTCACGTGGAATCAGGTCACGGCGATTTCTGACGGTGTGCAGGCCCGGGCTGGGTCGTTCTCAGGGAAGTTTGAGCATTTCGCGCCGTGGAAGACGGTCGACGGTGATGAGACCGTGTCCGGGGCTGTTCCGGAGATTGACACTTTGGTTCGGGGGTTGTTCGCCCCGGAGGTGTTCTTGGATGTGGCTCATCGGTTCGTGGTGTTCTCGGATGAGATGTCGGGGCCGGTGAAGAAGATCGCGAAGTACCACCAGTATTGGGCGGTACGTAAGGCGGTTGAACGCACCGTTGAGGCGGTGGATGGTGACCGGCGGATTGGTGTGGTGTGGCACACCCAAGGGTCCGGGAAGAGCCTGGAGATGCACTGCTACACCGGTGCGGTCGCGATCGACCCGGCGATGCAGAACCCCACGGTTGTGGTGGTGACGGACCGGAACGATCTGGACAACCAGTTGTTTGAGGAGGTGTTCGCGTCGTCGCGGCCTGGGGCGCCGTTGCCGACTGTGCCGGTGCAGGCCGATTCGCGCGCGGAGTTGAAGGAGATGTTGGCCGCGGCGGGTGCGGGCGGTATCTACTTCACGACCATTCAGAAGTTCGGGTTGTCCAAGGAGGACAGGGACGCCGGGCGGTCGTTTCCGTTGCTGTCCGCCCGGTCTAACATCGTCGTGATCGTTGACGAGGCGCACCGCTCCAACTACGACTTCATTGACGGGTTCGCCCGTAACGTCCGCGACGCCCTGCCGAACGCGTCCTTCATCGGGTTCACCGGCACCCCGATCGAGTCCAAGGACAAGTCCACGACCCAAGTGTTCGGGGACTACATCTCCGTCTACGACCTGACCCAGGCCGTTGAGGACGGGGCGACGGTGAAGGTGTACTACGAGCCGCGGCTGGCACGTGTGGAACTGCCCGCGGACACCCTTACCGATGTGGATGAGGCGTTCGCCGAAGCCACATCCGGAACCGAGGAGGAGGCCGCGGAGCGCCTGAAGACGCGTTGGGCGCGGGTGGAAGCGATCGTTGGGGCGGACAAACGCATCAAGGAACTCGCCGCTGACCTCGTCGACCATTGGGAGACCCGACGTGACGCGCTGGACGGTAAATGCATGGTCGTGGCGATGTCCCGCCGGATCGCCGCCCAGTTGTACCAAGAGGTCATCGCGCTGCGGCCAGACTGGCACTCCGACGACGACGAACTCGGCAAAGTCAAAGTCGTCATCACCGGGTCGGCGTCGGACCCCGAAGACCTGCAACCCCACATCCGGAACAAGGAACGTCTCAACGTCATCAAGAGCCGCGCGAAGAACCCCTCCGACGAACTGGAAATGGTCATCGTGCGGGACATGTGGCTCACGGGTTTTGATGCCCCGCCGATGCACACCATGTATGTGGACAAACCGATGACCGGGGCGAACCTGATGCAGGCAATCACCCGCATCAACCGCACCTTCAAAGACAAACCGTCCGGACTGGTTGTCGACTACATCGGCATAGCCGACGACCTGCAGGCCGCGCTTGCGAACTACAGCCCCCGCGACAAGCAGAACCGAACCGCCGGGCAGAACATCTACGACACCGCTGTACCCGGCGTCATCGAGAAAAACGAGGTCGTGTCCACCATCCTCCACGAGTACCCGTGGCGCGACACCCTCGCCAGCGGCGGCGACAAAGCCTTCCTGCAGGCCCTCACCGGCACCGTCGACTACCTGCTGTCCCAACACGTCACCGAAGCGACCGACACACTGGCGGCCTGCACGAAGGAGCGGCCCTGCCGCAAATGCCGCTTCCAGGCCGAAACCCGCCGACTCGTCAGCCTGTTCACTTTGTGCTCCACCGCCCCCGAAGTCGCCCCCCTGCGGACCGACATCGCGTTCTTCGACGCCGTCCGGTCACAACTCGGGAAGATCGAAGGCCCCGACCGGCGCGGCGGTGACCCGAACTCCGAAGCCGAAGCAGCCGTCCGCCAGATCGTGTCCGAAGCGACCGCCACCGCCGGAGTCATCGACATCTACGCCCAAGCCGGGCTGGAACGCCCCGACATCTCCGTCATCGACCAAACCTTCATCGACTCATTCCCACGCAACCCCCACAAGAGCCTCGCCATTGAAGCGGTACGACGCCTGCTCACCAGCCAGGTCACCCAAATCAGCGAACGCAACATCGTCACCGGACGACGATTCTCCGACATGCTCGAACACGCGATCCTCGCCTACCAGAACCGCACCCTCGACTCCGCCCAAGTGATGGCCGAACTCGTCGCCCTCGCCCAAGACATCCAGCACGAACACAACCGCGGCAATGCCCTCGGCCTCGACGACGACCAACTCGCGTTCTACGACGCCATCGCTAACAACCCCTCCGCATTGGAACTCGGCGACGACACCCTCAAACAAATCGCCCGCGAACTGCTCGACATCGTCCGCCGCGACGCCAAGACCGACTGGAACTACAAAGAACAAGTCCGCGCGAAACTGCGCACCACTATCAAGCGCCTACTACGCAAGCACGGCTACCCGCCCGACAAGACCGCCGAAGCCACACAACTCGTCATTGAACAAGCCGAAGTCATCGCCACCTACAGCGACGACGCAGTGACTGTGTGAAACCGCACCTGTTGCTCCCCGCAGAGTCCTGGGGCGAACAATCACTCCGGCTTCGGTAGCCTCCCCAGAGAATCCACGCCGAACTGGTGCAGGACGTCAAGGCTAAGAGACGCGGCCACGCTCTCTACGGAACCAGGTAGCGGGGTGACGCTGGACATAACTGGAGTGAACCGACGCACAGCAATCCCTCTGACATGATCCGTTCTGGACCCGCTTGGCGAACTGTCAAGTAGCACGAGGGGCAAATCGTCCTGGCGTCCAAAGCGAATCCGCAGGTCATAGGTCCCGGGAACACCACGGTATTCCGCCATCACCGCCAGAAGCGTCACGAACTCCAACACGAACTGTTCGACCAGTTCTGCTTCGACCGGGTGTCGATCATCCCACGTGCGCGGCGCAACGATGAACTCATCGGTACATGCGCCGAGGCTGACGGACCCATTCTGATGAATCTCGGCGTGCGCATGCCTGGACATGTCAGTCCAGTTCCCTGAGATGAAGGTTGGAACGATCCATCGCTGTAAGCCGGGCATCACCCGCAAACTGGGATCTGCAAGAGAGCGGATGACGACGGATGACTGGTCAACCCACGCCTGCGTGGACTTGAGCGCCGCATTGAGGATCGCGGTCACGTCTTGCTTGCCTAGACGAGTGGGCTGGGTAAGCGGCACCTCCGGAATTGCGACCGCGATCAGCCAAGGGGCCTTCTCGCGGTCCACACGCGCGAGGAAGTCCTCCTCCTGCTCAACCAACTGCCTTTCCGATCCCTCCCGCCGCTGCCGCCTCTCCTGGTAAGCCCGCTCAAGTTGCGATTCACTCATGTACGCGACGCGGGCACCATCGCGGTAGGGAACCCGGAACTTCTCCCCACGCAAGACTAGGTGCGGCGCATGCGCGCTTCCAGGGACAATCAAGACCAACACCCCCTGTTCACTGCCCTCTGGGAGGGGTAATGGCACCGGCACGATCCCAAGGACAGGCGGCTGAGCGGACCCTGCAATCTGCAAGAGCCGACGTTGTGTGCTCTCTGAGATGTCCACCGGCGTGAGTGAAGCGGCTCGGCCTTGATCCTCGGCCAAGCCGTAGACGATGAGGCCACCCCCGCTGTTCGCCATCGCCGCCAAGTCCTTGACAGCCTCCTCACGCGCCTGCTGATCAGTGCCGGGTAGCGCACTCTTCCATTCCAGCGTCCCGGTCTCGCTCACCTGCGAGGAAACAGCCTGTTGAATCAAATCGATGGCTAGCGGCGAAGGCCCGGAAAGCCCCAACGCCACATGTAGCGGAGTCCACACAGAGTTCATTGCACATCCCCGAAAGTTCGACACTCATGGGCGCTCACGCGCTCCCGATCATTGTCCGTCGCAAGGCAGATCGCTGTCTGCAAACGTTCGGAAATTGCCCCAATCACGTTCGGAGAGCCGAAGGTGGCGTACCTCTGATCAGGGGTTTTGCAGTTATCGCCAACACCCATAGGGGCGGGGACACGATAAGTCGTCGCGTTCCTTGCCTCATCGTATCGGTGAGTTCGGGGTGTCTCGGACTGGCGTTCTCGGGCGTTCACCAGCTATCGAATCCGGTCACGCAGGCGTGTTGTGCGGCTTGTCCTCGTCGCACGATCGACGAACTCGACTCCATCGAGGACCGACTGGCACAGGCAAACAAACCGGGCCACGTCTTCAGCCCACTGGAGCAGCGACTCGTCGACAACCTGGGCCACCTTTACTCGGTGCTGCGGGACGCCCCGCAACGCGCGGCAGCGGCAATCACCGAGATGAAGCGGCACACCAGCCAATCACGGCGCCTACCGGGCAACAAGCCGCGATTCGCAACCGCTGAGTCACGTCACACCTTGTCAGTACATTACCCCTGGCCAAGCTGTGCTAGCCCGGCCAGATCACCTGGACCGAAGCCGGTCTGACCGGTGTTCGTGGCTGCCATCAACTCGGCCTCGGACGCGGCGTGCTTCAATCCGACGACGTGCCCGAACTCGTGCAGCAGAATCGCGCGCAACGCCGCCGGATCCCGGTTGAACCGCCCAGCCGCGTCCACTGTGATCTGCCCTGTTACATAGAACGCCTGGTCAGCGTCCGGAAGCGTGACGGCCGCAGGTCCACCGTGCCCAGCGAAGCCTCGTTCAGCACCGCCAGTCGTCCAGTCGACAAGGATGGGCGCCCACCTGTCCCCGTAACGGTCCGGCTGAAACGCCGCACGATCGCCGGCCGCCTCCTCAGAGGTGATGCCTTCTACGACGAGTTGCAGCCCGGTGGCTCGGGACACCTCTTGCACGGCATCCGTGACCGCCGTGTACCCGTCGGCCGGGGCGTCCGCAACGTTCACGACTACCGGCCAGGTGCGGCACGGGGAGAACGTCACCGGGCTGCCATCGGGATTCATCTTGGCGATGACGTAGTCGTGTGACGACCCCGAAGCGGATACGGCGGAGAGGATGCGCTGTGGCTGCTCACCAAGACCAGCGGGTGGCATCCCCCCAGGTCGGCCCTCAGCCAGCGGTATTCCGGGCTCAGCTTGCCTGCCCGTGACCCGCTGAAGAGCAAAGAGACCTATCGCAACAGCAACAAGTGCCAGCCACGGCCACACCCGCCGCCAACGCGCCCTCCGGCGACCACGCACCGCCTCCCGCTGGGCCGTCCACCGGGAGGCGGCGGCTCTTCGGTCCGCCGCGGCCCACCGCGCCCGCTTCGCCGCCCAGTCACGCTCCACCGCCGACTGCTCCCGCACCGGAGCAGACGCCGCCCATGACTCATCAATGTTCACGTTGGCGAACGGGTCATCCCCGCCGCCCCACCCCGAGGTGACGCCATACGCGAGGTATCGACCGCCAGGTCGTTGGACCTGAGCATCCACGCTGGACCAGCTTGTGGCTTTCAGGTTGCGTCTGGTGGGCCGCGGCGAGTCTTAGGTACCGCATCAGCAGGGCGTCGAGTCTCCGACCGGCGGAGACCCGCCCACGCAATCCCCAACGCGCTCTCTATGGCCACGTCCAGGTCCCGATGTGCCAGACGTAGATCTGGTGACATTCCAGTGGAACTCTCGCAAGCGATTAGGCGTTCGTGCAATGTCCGTTTCGCGTGCTGATGATCTCCCCATCAACCCCGATTCGTGGCGCGATCTGAACAATTGCCGCCACCCGTAGGAGCTGAGAGTTCATCTGATGGGCAGCACCACTCACCACCGCAAACCGCAAGACCCGCGTGAATGTCCGGAACCTGGCCGGGTACATCCGACACATGGACACCAACGTCGTGGACTTGATCATGAACGACCACCGGGAACTCGAGCGACTCTTCGAGCAACTGCAGAGCCAACCGGACAAGCGGCCGGGACTGACACCCGTGATGATCACTCTGCTGA
>WBZP01005565.1_pt1 | contig 12776 bp, 10 predicted proteins | sample 5204301 | NCBI WGS metagenome assembly WBZP01 (sample SAMN12412401, study PRJNA552823) | activated sludge metagenome | isolation source: activated sludge from nitrification reactor of wastewater treatment plant... | place: USA: Pennsylvania | collected 2017
TGCGGCTCCGAGCGCAATTACACGGGTTATTGCAACAAGGAGATCGAGAAGCTGTTCGACGAACAGTCGGCCGAAAAGGACGTCGCCAAGCGCAAGAAGCTGGTGTGGGAGATCGACAAGAAGCTCCAGGAAGACGTGGCGCGCCCGATCATCTTCCACAGCCGCACGGGCACCTGCTGGCAGCCTTACGTCAAGAACGTAACCGTCATGTCCAACAGTTCGTACAACGGTTTCCGGTACGAAGACGTCTGGATGGACAAGTAAGACACGTTCCGGGTAGCGTAGCGGCGATCCAAGGGAGACAAGCCGGATGTTTGCCTATCTCGTCCGGCGCCTTGCCTTGATGCTGGTCACCCTGTTCGGGATCTCGGTCATCATCTTCGTGCTGCTGCGCGTGGTGCCGGGCAATATCGTCGACATCCTGTTCGATGCGGCCGGCTTTGTCGACCCCGCCGACAAGGCCAATCTCGAAAAGGAACTCGGCCTCAGCCAGCCGATCGTCGTGCAGTATCTCAACTGGATCGGCGGACTGTTCCGCGGCGACCTCGGCTATTCCTACGTCTCGGAAAAGCCTGCGCTGCAGGAGATCCTGCCGCGCATCCCGATCACCGCCAAGCTCGCCGGGCTGGCATTGCTTTTCTCGGCGTCGATCGGCATTCCGCTCGGGGTCATCAGCGCCGTCCACCAGGGCACCAAGCTCGACTACGCACTACGCGTCGTCAGCCTGAGCGGACTGTCGCTGCCATCGTTCTGGCTGGGACTGCTGATCCTGATGGCTTCGGTCTCGATGTTCGGCGCAATGCCGATCTTCAATCCGAACCCGAAGACATGGACCGAGGCGTTCGCCATCTTCGCCGTGCCCGCCATGGCCGTCGGCTTCCGCAGCGCCGCGCTGACAATGCGCATCACGCGCTCCTCGATGCTGGAGATCCTGCGCCAGGACTACATCCGCACCGCGCGCGCCAAGGGCGCCTCGGAGGCTTCCGTCAACTACCACCACGCCCTGAAGAACGCGGTTCTTCCCGTCATCACGGTGATCGGCATCGAGGCCGCCTTCCTGATCGGCGGCCTGATCGTCACCGAGACCGTGTTCAACATCCCCGGCATTGCGCGCTTCCTGGTCGAGGCGCTGCGCTGGCGCGACTATCCGATCGTGCAAAACCTCGTGATGTTCATCGCCGTCGTCGTGGTGTTCACGAATTTCGTCGTCGACCTGCTCTACGCGGCGATCGACCCGCGCATCCGCTTCGGAGACTGATTTGGCCGTCGTCAACTACGATAGCGAGCTGCGACGCGCCGGCGCCCATGCAACCCATGGCTGGCGACGTCTCGCCTTCCTTGCCCAGCGCTATGTGCTCGGAACGTTCGGCCTCATCATCATGGTGCTGTTCGTCTGGACGGCGCTGTCGGCAGATCTGATATCGCGCTACGACCCGCTGACGGTGGACTCCGCGCATCGGCTCGCCGCTCCCAGTTGGGCGCACTGGCTGGGGACGGATTCCTTCGGCCGCGACGTCTGGAGCCGCATCGTCCACGGCGCCCGCATCTCGCTAGCGGTCGGCATCGGCTCGACCGCGCTCGGCGCCACGCTCGGCGTGATCGTCGGCCTCATTTCCGGCTATCTCTCGGGCTGGGTCGACCTGGTGTTCCAGCGCGTCACCGACATCCTGCAATCGTTGCCGCTGCTGGTGCTGGCGCTGGTGATGACCGCGGCGCTCGGTCCCTCCCTGCACAACGTCATCATCGCCATCGCCATTCCGCTGATCCCGACGGTCTCGCGCGTGATCCGCGCCAACACGCTGGCGCTGCGCGAGCAGCCTTTCGTGGAGGCCGCCAAGTCGATCGGCATGAGCGAGACGCGGATCGCGATCCGCCATGTGCTGCCCAACACGCTGGCGCCGCTGATCGTGCTTGCCACCGCACAGCTCGGCTCCACCATCCTCACCGAAGCCTCCCTGTCCTTCCTCGGCCTCGGTATTCCCGAACCCTACCCCTCCTGGGGACGCATGCTGTCGGAATCTGCGGCAGAATATGTCCGCACCGCACCGTGGCTCGTCATCTTCCCGGGCGTCGCCATCAGCCTGGCGGTGTTCGGCACCAACCTGTTCGGCGATGCGCTGCGCGACATCCTCGATCCGAGGCAGCGCGGCTGATGAGCGAAGCCAAGACGGAAGATCTCATCCTGGACGTGAAGAACCTGAAAACCGTGTTCTTCACGGCTTCAGGGCTGTTCAAGGCGGTCGACGACGTCTCCTTCAACGTCCGCCGAGGCGAAACGCTCGCGATCGTCGGCGAATCCGGCTGCGGCAAGAGCGTGTCCGCTCTGTCGATCATGCGGCTGGTGCCCGATCCGCCGGGCAGGATCGTCGGCGGCTCCGTGCTGCTGGAAGGCACCGACGTGCTGGCGCTCGACGAGGAGCAGATGCGCGATATCCGCGGCAACCGGATGTCGATGATCTTCCAGGAGCCGATGACCTCGCTCAATCCGGTGATGCGGATCGGCGACCAGATCACCGAGGCCGTGCGGCTGCACCAGAAGATGACGGCAAAGCAGGCCGCCGCTCGCGCGGTGGAAATGCTGCGGCTGGTGCGCATCCCCGAACCGGAGCGGCGGGCGCGCGAATATCCGCACCAGCTCTCGGGCGGCATGCGCCAGCGGGCAATGATCGCCATGGCGCTGGCCTGCCGGCCGGCGCTGCTGATCGCCGATGAACCGACCACGGCGCTCGACGTCACCATCCAGGCGCAAATCCTGGCGCTGATCGTCGAACTGCAGAAGGAGCTCGGCACCGGACTGATCCTGATCACGCACGATCTCGGCGTGGTAGCCCAGACCGCGCAGCGGGTGATCGTGATGTACGCCGGCAAGAAGGTCGAAGAGGCCAGCGTCGACGATCTCTTCGCCGACCCGCGCCACCCCTATACCCGCGGCTTGATGGCTTCGATTCCGGCGGTGCCCGCCCCCGGCATCAAGGCAGAAGAGCGCCTGACGGAGATTCCCGGCATGGTGCCGTCGCTGACGCGCCTGCCACCCGGCTGCGCCTTCGCGCCGCGATGCGCGCTCGCGATCGAGCGATGCCATCAGGAATATCCGCCGCTGCAGGATTTCCGCAGCCAACATCGCGCCGCCTGCTGGCGCGCGGCCGAACTGGCGAAAGCATCATGAGCGACACGCGCCCCCTGCTGGAGGTGAAAGACCTCGTCAAGCACTACGCGGTGCGCGGCGGCGTGCTGCGCCGGCAGATCGGCACCGTGCATGCCGTGGACGGCGTCAGCTTTTCTCTCGGCGTCGGCGAAACGCTCGGCCTGGTCGGCGAATCCGGCTGCGGCAAGTCGACCGTTGCGCGCACCGTACTGCGGCTGGTCGAGCCGACCTCCGGCCAGATCAGGCTCGATGGCACCGATATCGTCCCCTTGAGCAAGAGCGAACTGCGCCCGGTGCGCCGCTCGATGCAGATCGTGTTCCAGGACCCGTTCGCCTCGCTCAATCCGCGCATGACCGCCGGCGACATCGTCGGCGAGCCGCTGAGCGTTCACGGGCTGGCGAGCGGAGAGGAAAAGCAGGCGCGCGTCGCCGAACTGTTCCGGCAAGTAGGACTGCGGCCGGATCAGATGAAGAACTTCCCGCATCAGTTTTCCGGCGGTCAGCGCCAGCGCATCTGCATCGCTCGCGCGCTGGCGCTCGGCCCGAGCCTGATCGTTTGTGACGAGCCGGTGTCGGCGCTCGACGTCTCGATCCAGGCGCAGGTGATCAATCTCCTGATCGACCTGCAGCGCGAGCACGGCTTCTCCTATCTTTTCATCGCGCACGACCTCGCGGTGGTCGCCCATATCAGTCACCGCGTCGCGGTGATGTATCTCGGCCGCATCGTCGAGATCGCCGACAAGTCCGAACTGTTCGCCAACCCCAGGCACCCCTACACGCAGGCGCTGCTGGCTTCCGTGCCGGTGGCCGATCCGAAGATGAAGCGGTTGAAACCCATGGTCGACGGCGACGTGCCGAGCCCGATCAATCCGCCCTCCGGCTGCGCCTTCCACACCCGATGCCGCTATGCCATGGATCGCTGCAAAACCGAGCGCCCTGCGCTGGCGCAGGCCGGGCGCGGCCATCAGGTGGCCTGCTGGCTCAATGACGGGACCGGGCAGCCTGGGTAGAATGAACCCCGGCAGCCTGCCGAAACGGCTGGATTTGCGCCATCTCCAGCCGACGCGGCAATAGCACGCATTGAACCTTGCTCTGTATCAAGCTGTCTGGCGCCACGCAGGATATTTCTACTTTCAATCGAGTTTGCGGAGAGCCGGAATGAGCTACAAGGACCTGTTGCTGACCCTCGCCAATTACCCCGACAGCACGCCGCCGGCGGCCGTCGACGTGGCGGTGGATTTTGCCGCCGCGATCGGCGCCAAGCTTTCCGCGATCGCATGTGAAATCAAGATACCGGTGCCGGGCAGCTTCATCGCACCCGCCTTCCTCAACGTGCCGGCGATGGCCGAAGCCGAAGCAAAGAAGTCGCGGGAGCAGGCCGAAGCGGCGCTTGCCGCGTTTCGCAAGGCCGCGGACGGCAAGGACCTCTTCGAGGAGACCATTCTCGGGCACTGTCTCGCCGCCGAGCTTCCTGGACTGCTGGTGGAGTATGCGAGGTTGCGCGATCTCACCATCGTGCCGGCGGAAGCCAATGAATTCGCCGACCAGCCCGATGCCGAGGCGCTGATTTTCGAATCCGGGCGCCCGGTGCTGGTGGTGCCGCGCGCACCACGCAAATCCTTCGCCCTCAATACCGCAACCGTTGCCTGGGACTTCAGCCGACCCGCCGCACGCGCGGTCGGCGATGCGCTGCCGCTGCTGACCAGGGCCAAGCGCGTCCACATCGTCACCGTGACCAACGAAAAGCGCATCGACACCCGGCGCTCCGGCCCGGAACTGGCCAAGCACCTCGCCCGCCATGGCGTGGAGGTGGTGCTGGAAGCCGTGGATGCGGCAGGCCGCTCCATCGGCGATACGCTGGAAGCCGCGACACGGGCGCACGACAGTGACCTGCTCGTGATGGGCGCCTACGGTCATTCCCGGCTCCGGGAATTCGTGCTGGGCGGAGCTACCCGCAGCATGGTCAATCGCCCTCCGCTGCCGGTGCTGCTGTCACACTGACGCTTCGACGATGCCGGGCCTTTCCGCAAACGAGGCAAAGGCCCGGCTGAACGCCGAAGGCTTCAACGAGCTGCCCAGCGCGAACCGGCGCTCGGTCGTCCGGCTGATTCTCGACGTGCTGCGCGAGCCGATGCTGCTGTTGCTGCTGGCCGGGGGCGCGATCTATTTCGCGCTCGGCGACCTCGGCGAAGCCGTCCTTCTTCTGGTGTTCGCATCCTTGTCCGTCATCATCACGGTCGTGCAGGAGGCCCGCACGGAGCGCGTGCTGGAATCGCTGCGTGACCTGACCAGTCCGCGCGCGCTGGTGATCCGCGACGGCGAGCGTGTCCGTATCGCCGGCCGCGAGGTCGTGCGCGGTGACCTGATCGTACTCTCCGAGGGAGATCGGGTCGCTGCCGACGCCACTGTCGTGCAATGCGACGATCTGCTGCTCGATGAGTCTCTCCTGACGGGCGAGTCCGTTCCGGTGCGCAAGCTCGGCCGTTCCGGAACCGAGGCCGGCCCGCCACGTACCGGCGGCGACGATCTGCCCTTCGTTTTCTCCGGTACGCTGGTCGTGCGCGGCAGCGGGATCGCCGAGGTCACATCGACCGGGATCCGGACCGAAATCGGCAAGATCGGGCAGTCGCTGCGTTCGCTGGAGACGGAAACGCCGCGACTGCAGCTGCAGACCCAGCGCCTGGTGACGATGTTCGCGATTGCCAGCGGCGTGGTCATCGCGGCCACCGTGCTGCTGTACGGGCTTTACCGCGGCGGATGGCTTGAAGGCGTGCTAGCGGGCATCGCGCTCGGCATGTCCATGCTGCCGGAAGAATTCCCCGTCGTGCTCACGGTGTTCCTCGCCATGGGCGCCTGGCGAATTTCACAGGCCCGCGTGCTGACGCGGCGCGCCTCCGCGATCGAATCGCTGGGCGCGGCAACCGTACTTTGCACGGACAAGACCGGCACGCTGACGCAGAACCGGATGACGGTGGCGCGGTTGGTGTTACCCGACGGCACTGAATGCGCGCCCGGCCCGGCAATCGCACCCGCCACGTCCGTGCTGATCGAAACAGGCGCGCTGGCCTGCGCACCGCAGCCGTTCGATCCCATGGAAAGGGCACTCCGCGCGCTCGATCCGGACGCCGGAACGGGCCGGCGGATTGCGCGCAGCTACGGGCTGCGGCCGGACCTGCTCGTGATGTCGAATGCCTGGCGCTCCACCGACAACGCATGCATCGTTGCGGCCAAGGGTGCGCCGGAAACCATCGGCGTGCTTTGTCGAATGAGCACCGGCGAATTTGCCGAACTGCAGTCCTGCGTGGATACGCTCGCCCGCGAAGGCCTGCGCGTGCTGGGCGTCGCGCGCGCCGACGCCGATCCGGACCGCCTGCCGGAGTCGCAGCGCGATTTTCCGTTCCGCTTCTGCGGGCTGATCGGCTTTGCGGACCCGCTGCGGCCCGAGGTGAGGGACGCCGTCGCCGAATGTCGCTCTGCCGGCATTCGCGTGGTCATGATCACCGGCGATTATCCGGCAACCGCTTCGGCCATCGCGCGGCAGGCGGGGCTCGGTCATGCGCGCATCTTGACCGGCGCGGAGATCGAGACGCTCGACGACGACGAGCTCGCCCGCGCCGCACAAAGACAGACTGCCTTTGCGCGGATCGCACCGGACCAGAAGCTGCGGATCGTCACCGCGCTCAAGCGGGACGGCGAGATCGTCGCCATGACCGGCGACGGCGTCAATGACGCCCCCTCGCTGAAGGCCGCCCATATCGGCATCGCCATGGGCGGACGCGGCACCGACGTTGCGCGCGAGGCATCCTCGATCGTGCTGATCGACGACGATTTCGGTTCGATCGTCAAGGCGATCCGGCTCGGGCGCCGCATCTACGACAATCTACGCAAGGCGATGAGCTTCATCCTCGCCGTTCATGTGCCGATTGCGGGCCTGGCGCTGCTGCCGCTATTGACCGGATTGCCCCTGCTGTTCGGGCCGGTTCACATCGCCTTTCTGGAGATGATCATCGATCCCGTCTGCTCGCTGGTCTTCGAGGCGGAGACCGAGGAGCGCGATGTGATGCAGCGGCCGCCGCGGTCGCCGGACGAACCGCTGCTGCCGAAGGCCCTGTTGATCTGGTCGGGTCTGCAGGGCGTGTTGGCGCTGATCCTCGCCGGCGGCGTCATGCTGACGGCCAATGCCTGGGGCATGCCTGAAAACGAAGTGCGTGCGCTGACCTTCTTTTCCCTGGTGCTCGTCATCGTCAGCCTGATTTTCGTCAACCGATCATTCACGAGTTCGCTGAGGGAAGCGTTCCTCCGGCCAAATCGGGCGTTGATTTTCATCATCGTCTTCGTGGTGGCCGTGCTGACGTTGAGTATCGCCTGGCCGAGCGCGGCCAGCCTGTTCCGGTTCGGTCCGCTGCATGCCGACGACATCGCCGTCACCGTCGGCGCCGCGGCGGTATCGCTGGTGCTGCTGGAGGTCTCGAAATATCCGCTACGCCGCGCGCTGGCCGGCGGGACCGGCGACCGTCACGACAGCGCCGCGTCTCCGCTGCGGTAGATCATGAGATCCCGCGAGCCGGAGAAGATCGCGCGCGGCTTCAATCCGTAAAACCGCCTGATCGAATGGCTGAAATGGGTGGAATCGGGATAGCCGATATCCTGCGCAAGATGCGCGAGGTTGATGTCCTGGTTGGCGAAGTGCAGCAGATGGCGGGCGCGCTTCCAGGCGCGGAAGGACCGGAACGCGATGCCGGTCTCTTCCTTGAACAAATGCAGGAAGCGCGAAGACGACAGCCCCGCCTCGGCAGCACAACTCGCCGCCGTCACCGGCTCGCCGGAGAATTTTCCGATCTGGGCGATCGCCCGCACCACGCGCGGGTCGAGTTCGCGCTGGGGCAACGCCTCGCCGAAACACATGGCATCGAGGCGAGAGCTGGTGATGTCCTCGCCGTTCTGGCGGTTGCGCAGCATGTCGTAGGCGCCACGGATCTTCGAGATGAAGAGGCCCTGATGCAGTCCAGTCAGGCGCTCGACGAGATCGTCAAGTGCGCCGGGGGCAAGACCTTCGGGTTCGATCAGGATGGCGATGGCGGAGCGGTGGTCGCTGGTGAGGGCATGGCGCGTATTGGGGGGAACGACGAGCAATTCGCCATATCGCTCCTCGCCGTCGGACGTCGTGAGCCAGAGCCCACCCTTGAGCGCGACATAGACGTTGAATGCGCCCTGGCAGCGTTCACGGGGCCGACCGACCAGTCCGGCGTAAAACACCCGACCCGGCGTAATCAGCATCAAATGACCGGAATCGCGGCCCTTGTCGTCCATGGCTCGTCCTCCTCGCGCGGCTCTTTCCAGGCCGCTGCGATGGTTACGACCATAGCGGAAAATCGGGCGCTGTCACGGCGCGAATGGGCACGGTTGATGTATACCAGAGCAAGGTGAATCGACGCGATTTGATGGCGTCACGCCCTGCGCCGCGGTGCGACGTTCTGGTCCGCCCCGGCTTTGCGCTCCGCGGCAACCGCGCGCTTGTAGGCGTCGCGTGCCTGCAACCGCTCCCAATAGGCGGCGACATTCGGACCGAAATCCTTCGATAGTCCGAGGTTTCCGGCCAGGCGGAGCGCGTAGCCATTGACGACATCGGCCGCCGTGAAACGGCCGGCGCACAGCCATTCGGATTGGCCTATCGCGGCCTCTACCGCGCGCAGACGGCCCAGGAACCACTTGGCGTAGTCGCCGGCAACCTGCGGATTGCGGCGCTCCTCCGGCTCGAGCTGGGTGTAGCGGAGCACCAGCGTCTGCGGGAAGGTCAGGGTGGCATCGGAAAAATACATCCAGTTCAGGAAGGCGCCATAGGCGGGCTCGTCGATCCCGACCACCAGCGGCGTCGGGCCGTGCCGGGTGCCCAGATAGTGGCAGATGCCTGACGACTCCGTCATCTTCGTCTCGCCGTCGATCATGAAGGGGATCGTGCCGAGAGGATTGATGGCGAGATATTCCTTCGCAAATACCCGCGGCGGGAATGGCAGCATTTTCAACTCGTAGGCGAGACCCATCTCCTCCATCATCCAGAGCGGGCGGAACGAGCGGGCTCCTTCACAGTGATAGAGAGTAATCATCAGGCTTTCCCCTTCTTCAGGCCCGGCAGGATACCCATCATCTTGCACAACACCATCAGCATCACCTCATCCGCACCGCCACCGATCGAGGTGAGACGGAAATCGCGATAGGCCCGGCTGACATAGGTCTCGTTCATGAAGCCCATGCCGCCCCAATATTGCAGGCAGGCATCGGTGGCCTCGCGGCCCAGCCGTCCGGCCTTGAGCTTCGCCATGCTGGCGAGCTTGGTGACGTCCTCCCCCGCGACCAGTTGCTCGGCGGCGCGATAGATCAGCGAGCGCAACAGCTCGACTTCGGTCTGCAGTTCCGCGAGCTTGAAGTGCACCACCTGATTGTCGAGGATGGTGCCGCCGAATGCCTTGCGGCCCCTCGTGTACTCGGCGGTCTCGTCGATGATGGCTTCCAGCGCCTTCAGGCAGGACGCCGCACCCCACAAGCGTTCCTCCTGGAACTGGATCATCTGGTAAGTGAACCCCATCCCCTCCTCACCGATCCGGTTGCGTTGGGGTACCCGGACGTTGTCGAAGAAGATCTGCGCCGTGTCTGAGGATCGCATGCCGAGCTTGTCCAGCTTGCGCGCGATCTGCACGCCCTTGCTCTTCATCGGCACGCAAATCAGCGACTTGTTGCGGTGGACAGGACCGTCGCCGGTGTTGGCCAGCAGGCAAATCCAATCGGCCTGCGTGCCGTTGGTGATCCACATCTTGCCGCCGTTGATGACGTAGTCGTCGCCATCGGCACGAGCCTGCGTCTTGATCGAGGCGACGTCGGAGCCCGCTCCGGGTTCGGAGACCCCGATGCAGGCAACGGCATCGCCGGCAATCGCAGGCGCGAGGAATTCGCGCCGCACCCCGTCGGAGCCGAAACGCGCCAGCGCGGGCGTCGCCATATCCGTCTGAACGCCGATCGCCATCGGAACGCCCCCGCATTTGATGGTGCCGAGTTCCTCGGCCATCATCAGCGCATAGGAATAATCCAGCCCCTGCCCGCCGAATTCCACGGGCTTGTTGAGGCCGAGGAAGCCGAGATTGCCGAGCTTCTTGAACAGCTCATGCGCAGGGAAGATGTCATTCTTCTCCCACTCGTCGACATGGGGATTGATCTCGCTCGCGATGAATTTCTGCAAAGCGCGGCGCGGTTCGTCGTGATCTTGAGTGAACAACACTTGGAGTTTCCTCGGTCATTCCGGGACGACGCGAAGCGTCGAGCCCGGAATCTGGAGATAAATCAAACGATCGAGATTCCGGGTTCGCGCAGCGCACGCCCCGGAATGACTACTCATCACAACCCCATCTGCCGGCTGGCGAGATCCTTCATGATCTCCTCGGTGCCGCCGCCGATGGCGTTGACCTTGACCTCGCGGTAGATGCGCTCGACCTTGACGCCGCGCATGAAGCCGGCGCCGCCGAAGATCTGCACCGCTTCCGAGGCGCAGAACGCCATGGTCTGGGTCGCCATGTTCTTCATCATGCAGATCTCGGCAACGGGATTTTCACCCTGTCCGAGCCGCCAGGCCAGCAGTTCCAGCATCGACTGGCTCGCCGCCACGCGCTGCGCCATATCGACGATCTTGTGGCGGATCACCTGGTGCTGGGCGATCGGCTTGCCGAAGGTCTTGCGCTCCCTGGCGTAGGCGATCGCTTCATCGACGCAGACGCGGGCATAGGCGGTGCAACTTGCCGCCATACCCATGCGCTCGCTGTTGAAATTGTACATGATGATCTTGAAGCCGTGGCCTTCCTCGCCGATCAGGTTTTCGACGGGCACTCGACATTCGTCGAAATGCAGCGTGGCGGTGTCGGAAGCCCACCAGCCCATCTTCTTCAGCTTGGTGCGCGACAGGCCAGGCGTGTCGCCCGGAATGAGCAGCATGCTGACGCCGCCGGCGCCCTCGCCGCCGGTCCGCACCGCAACAGTGAGATAGTCCGCGCGCATGCCAGAGGTGATGAAGGTCTTCTCGCCGCTGACGACATAATGGTCGCCGTCGCGCCGCGCTTTGGTGCGAAGATTGGCGACGTCGGAGCCGCCGCTGGGTTCGGTGATGGCGAGCGCGGAAATCTTCTGGCCCGACAGGATCTGCGGCAGCACCCGTGCCTTCACCTCCGGCCGCGCGGCGCGCGCGATCGGCGGCGAGCCGATGGTGTGGCTCATCAGGCTGGAGGAGACGCCGCCGGCGCCGGCGCGGGCCAGTTCCTGCGAGGCGACGATCTTCATGAACTGGTCGGCGGCTACGCCGCCATACTCCTCGGGGAAGCCGAGCCCGAGCAGTCCGACCTCGGCTGCCTTGGCATAGAGCGAGCGCGGGAATTCGCCGGCCTCATCCCATTCGCTGGCGTAAGGCTCGATCTCTCGCGAGACGAAGCGACGCATCACCTCGCGGAAGGCTTCATGCTCCTGCGTGTAGAACGGGCTATGCGGCCGTGTGCGCTCCAGCATGGCGAGATCCTCCCGAGCGTTGGAAATTGCCTCGATTTGGCAGCGGCTCACTTGCGTTGAGGCGCTGCCGACCCAACCGGCACTGTGACCAGCCGTGTGGCGCAAGTATTCCGACAGGGCAACTCCGGTGGTAGGGTAGAAGTAAGCAATAGCGTCGGGTCACAACCGACCGTCAGACTACCGGGAGGAGCACGCATGTCCATCCGTTACTATGACTGGATCGCCCACTACGGGCGCCGCAATCCGGACAAGCCCGCGCTGATCGATCTCGGCAGCGGTCGCCGCTTCTCCTATGGCGAGCTCGACGAGCGTGTCGCGCGGCTGGCCAGCCACCTGCGCGATACCCACAAGGTCTCGCGCGGCGACCGCGTCGCGGTGCTGGCGCTGAACACCACCGACACCATGGAGGTGCAGTTCGCCTGCTTCCGGCTAGGTGCGATCTTCCTGCCGCTCAACAACCGCCTCACCGTGCCGGAACTGCAATTCATCGTCGGTGACGCCGCGCCTGTCGTGATGATCCATGACGCCGACCTCGCCGAAACCGCGCTGACCGTGGCCAGGCTGTGCAACGTGGCTTCGGCGCTCAAGTTCGGGCCCGGCGGCTCCTACGAATCCGCCATCGCGGCGGCAAGACCATTGACGGAGCCCGAGATCGTCACGCTCGATGACGTCTCCACCATCATGTACACTTCGGGCACGACGGGCCTGCCGAAGGGCGCGACCATCACCCACGGCATGACATTCTGGAACTGCGTCAATCTCGGCGGCCCCGCCTACATCTCGCCGGCATCCGTGCTGCTGACGGTGCTGCCGCTATTCCACACCGGCGGGCTCAATTGCTACACCAATCCGGTCATGCATGCCGGCGGCACCGTGCTGATCATGCGCGCGTTCGATCCGGGCGAGGCGCTGAAGCTGATCAGCGATCCCGCTGTCGGCATCAACGTGTTCTTCGGCGTGCCTTCGATCTATCAGTTCATGGCGCAGCATCCGGCCTTTGCGGCTTCCGACTTCAGCCGGCTCATCATCGGCGGCGTCGGCGGCGCGCCGATGCCGGTGCCGCTGCTCAAGGTCTGGGAAGCGCGTGGCG
>WBZP01005567.1_pt1 | contig 12769 bp, 11 predicted proteins | sample 5204301 | NCBI WGS metagenome assembly WBZP01 (sample SAMN12412401, study PRJNA552823) | activated sludge metagenome | isolation source: activated sludge from nitrification reactor of wastewater treatment plant... | place: USA: Pennsylvania | collected 2017
GCGGCGTCGTCCGCACCCGCAACACCCCCGCCGGTGATCTCGCCGAGCTGCTCGTCGCGCGGGCCTACAACGGCCGGCTCGCGGCACCCAGCGGCGTCGGCTGGGACGTCTGGGCCGGTGACGGCCGGCCGGATCGAGGTTGCCTGCCGCGTCGTCCAACCCGGCTTCCGGCCCAGCGAGTCGTACGCCCCCTTCCGCAGCTGGGAGTTCGACGCGTGCGTCTTCGTCCAGCTCGACCCCGCCTCGTATGCCGTCCGTTCGGCGGTCGAGCTGCCGGTGGCCACGGTGCAGGCGATCTCGGCCCACAGCGAGTGGGCCGCCGGGCACCGGGTCCGGGTGGCTCAGGACCTCAGCGTCGCCGAGGGCGCTCGCGACGTGACCGCCCGGTTGCGCGCCGCACTCGTGGAGCTCGACCGGGTCCGCCGCCCCGATCCGGGGCTGCAGGAGGCGCTGCCGTTCGACGCGGTCGAGCTCACCGTCGTCCCGCCGCATCCGGAGGTCGAGCCGACGGGAACGTGTTTCTGCGGGTGCGGCGAGCCCACCGCGGACGGCCGGCACTTCCTCACCTCGCATGACCGCAAGGCCGAGGCTGCGGTGATCCGGGAGCACTACGGCTCGATCGCCGCCTTCGTGGCGGCCCACCGCGGGGTCCCCCCGACGCACTGACTCGGCCCTGCTGCCGGGGGCCGCCGGGATGGGGCCGCCGGGATGGGTCAGCCGGCGGCGACCAGCGAGTCGACCGTCTCGATGTACTCGGCCTCGGCGTCCTCCATCGAGGAGCCCTCGAGGGCGGCCCAGGCGTCATACTTCGCCCGTCCGACGAAGTCCATCATCCCGGGGCGCTTGCCGGTGACATCGCCGACGGTGGCCTGCTTGTAGAGGGCGTAGAGGCGCAGCTTCGTCTCGTTGCCCGGGTCCTTCTTCAGCGTCCCGACCGCAGCGACCGCGGCGTCGAACTCGGCACTGGCCATCGTTGGCATCCTCTCTGGATGGGCGACCTCGTGGACGCCACGCTATCGGGTGTCGGCCCGCCCGCGCGGCTCCCCGCGGCTGATGCCTGACCCGCTCACGCGCGGATGCTGAGCAGGGCGACGCCGCTGACGACGGCGGCGATGCCGGCATACTGCACGCGGGTGAGCCGTTCGTGGTGGACGACCGCCGCGAGGACTGCGGTGACCACGGGGTAGAGCGAGGCGAGCACCGAGGTGACCGACAACATCCCCAGTCCGGCCGCGATCCCCCAGGTGAGGTTGGCGCCGGAGTCGGTCAGCCCGATCGCGGTGAGGCTCGGCAGGTCCGAGCGGGTCAGCCCGCCGAGCCGGCGCAGCCCGAGCGCGAGGCCGATGGCGATGACGGCCGTGCAGGCCCGCATCATCGTCGTCGCCATGAGGGCGCTGGTGCGGCTCGCCTCGGCCATCGCGACGAACATCGTCCCAAAGGCCACCGCCGAGACGCCGGCGAGCACGATCGGGCGGGAGCTGCCGGGGCCGGCGACCTCAGGTCCGCAGGCGAGGATGACCCCGACGATCGCCAGCGCGATCCCGGCGGCTTGCAGAAGGGCGAGCCGCTCGCCGCGGACCAGCCCAAGGACGAGCGGGACGAGCACGCTCAGCGCCGCCACCGGCGCAACAACGCCCATCGTCCCGGTCGCCAGCGCGGTGTAGAACGAGATGAGCCCGACCATGCCGAGCAGCGCAGCGACGGGCGACCACGGCAGGGTGCTGCCGGCATACGCCCAGGCTCCCGTGAGGGTCGCCACCACGGCGAAGAGGACGAAGGCGACCACCTGCGAACCGAAGTACACCGCGTATGCCGACAGCCGCCGCGACACCGTGCCGCCGAGGAAGTCCCCCACCCCCCACAGCACGGAGGTGAGCAGGGCGAGGGCGGCGGCCATCCGCCGACTCTATCGATCCCGATAGCCGTCGCCGTCGCCGCCGCCCTCGTTTTGCCGCTGGCTGCCTCAGAGGTCAGCTGCAGCCGCTGGTGCTCCCGCAGCCTTCGCACACGTAGCACGACCCGGCCGGGCGCATCTTCGTCCCGCAGGTCAGGCACATCGGCGCGTCCGCGGCCTTGCCCTGGAACTTCTCGAGCAGCTCGGCGCTGGAGTGGACGTCCGAGGACGCCGCACGAGCCGCGGCCGCGCCGGTCCCGGAGATGTCGGTGACCGAGAGAGTCTTGGGCTCCGGGGCCTGGACGTGGGTGGTCGAGACCGACTGCGAGTAGCCCTCGAGCTCCTCCTCCAGCTCCTCGGCCGTCTCCTCGACCGCCGGCGCGTACGAGCCGGTCTCGAGCTGACGGGCCCGCTCGGCGGCGGTGTGGATGCCCATGAACGAGCGGGTGTCGAAGTCGAGGTAGTCCAGCGCGAGGCGCCGGAAGACGTAGTCCATGATCGACTGCGCCATCCGCACGTCCGGGTCGTCGGTCAGACCGGCCGGCTCGAAGCGCAGGTTGGTGAACTTCTCGACATAGGTCTCCAGCGGCACGCCGTACTGGAGCGCGACCGAGACCGCCAACGCGAAGGCGTCCATTACCCCGGCCAGGGTCGAACCCTGCTTGCCGAGCTTGAGGAAGATCTCGCCGAGCCGGCCGTCGTCATACGTGCCGGCGGTGAGGTACCCCTCGGCGCCACCGACGGCGAAGGAGGTCGTCTGGGACATCCGACGCTTCGGCAGGCGCTGCCGCACCGGGCGGTACTCGACGACCTTCTCGACCACCGGCGCCTCGACGGCGGAGTCGGCCTTGTCGGCCTTGGCGTCGGAGAGCGGCTGGCCGACCTTGCAGTTGTCGCGGTAGACCGCGAGGGCCTTGAGGCCGAGCTTCCACCCCTGGAGGTAGACCTCCTCGATCTCCTCCACGGTCGCCGACTCGGGCAGGTTGACCGTCTTGGAGATGGCGCCGGAGAGGAACGGCTGGACCGCCGCCATCATCCGCACGTGACCCATCGGGGCGATCGCGCGGGCGCCCATCGCGCAGTCGAAGATCTCGTAGTGCTCCGGCCGCAGCCCCGGGGCGTCGATGACGTGACCCTTGTCGGCGATGTGCTCGACGATCGCCTCCACGGTCTCCTGGGTGTAGCCGAGCTTGGTCAGCGCCCGCGGGATCGTCTGGTTGACGATCTGCATCGACCCGCCGCCGACGAGCTTCTTGAACTTGACCAGCGAGAAGTCCGGCTCGATGCCCGTGGTGTCGCAGTCCATCATGAAGCCGATCGTCCCGGTCGGGGCGAGCAGCGAGGCCTGGGCGTTGCGGAAGCCGTTCTTCTCCCCCAGCGAGACGACCTGGGCCCAGGCCTTGGTCGCGGCGCGGTGGATGTCGCCGTCCATCGAGTCCATCGTGCGGATGTGGTCGTTGGCGCTCTGGTGCTTGCGCATGACCCGGTTGTGGGCGGCGGCGTTGCGCGCGTACCCGTCATACGGGCCGACGACCGCCGCGAGCTCGGCCGACCGGCGGTATGCCGCCCCCGTCATCAGCGAGGTGATGGCCGCGGCGAGCTGCCGGCCGCTCTCGGAGTCGTAGCCGTGGCCGGTGGCCATGAGCAGCGCGCCGAGGTTGGCGTACCCGACACCGAGCTGACGGTATGCGCGGGTCGTCTCGCCGATCGCCTGGGTCGGGAAGTCGGCGAAGGTGATCGAGATGTCCATCGCGGTGGTGACGAGCTCGACGAGCTTCTCGAAGGTCGCGGTGTCGAAGGTGTTGTCGTCGCGGAGGAACTTCATCAGGTTGAGCGAGGCGAGGTTGCACGAGGAGTTGTCCAGCGACATGTACTCCGAGCAGGGGTTGGACGCGGTGATCCGGCCGGTCTCGGGGTTGGTGTGCCAGGCGTTGATCGTGTCGTCGTACTGGATGCCCGGGTCGGCGCACTCCCAGGCCGCCTTGGCGATCTTCTCGAAGAGGGTCTTGGCGTCGACGGTGTCGATGACCTCACCGGTCAGCCGGCCGCGCAGACCGAAGGGCGCGCCATCCTCGACCGCCTTCATGAACTCGTCCGAGACCCGCACCGAGTTGTTCGCGTTCTGGTACTGGACCGAGACGATGTCCTTGCCGCCGAGGTCCATGTCGAAGCCGGCGTCGCGCAGGACGCGGATCTTGTCCTCCTCGGCCGCCTTGGTCTCGATGAACTCCTCGATGTCGGGGTGGTCGACGTCGAGGACGACCATCTTGGCTGCCCGGCGGGTCGCTCCGCCGGACTTGATCGTCCCGGCGGAGGCGTCCGCGCCGCGCATGAAGGAGACCGGGCCGCTGGCCGTGCCGCCGGAGCTGAGCAGCTCCTTGGACGAGCGGATCCGGGACAGGTTCAGGCCCGCGCCCGAGCCGCCCTGGAAGATCTTCCCCTCCTCGCGGTACCAGTTGAGGATCGAGTCCATCGAGTCGTCGACGGAGAGGATGAAGCAGGCGCTGACCTGCTGCGGGCTCTGCGTGCCGACGTTGAACCACACCGGCGAGTTGAACGAGAAGACCTGGTGGAGCAGGGCGTAGGTGAGCTCGGCCTCGAAAGTGTCGGCGTCGGCGTCGGTCGCGAAGTAGCCGTTCTCCTTGCCCGCCTTGACGTAGGTGAGGACGACCCGGTCGATGAGCTGCTTGAGCGAGCGCTCCCGAACGGCGGTCCCGAGCGCGCCGCGGAAGTACTTCGTCGTGACGATCGTGCTCGCGTTGACGCTCCAGAAGTCGGGGAACTCGACCCCGCGCTGCTCGAAGATCGTCTCGCCGGTCTTCCAGTTGGTCTGGACGACGTCGCGGGACTCCCAGGTCACCTCGTCATAGGGGTGGGTGCCCGCGGTGGTGTAGATGCGCTCGACCGTCAGGCCCTTGCCCTTGGCCCCGCCTCGGCGTGCCCCGGTGCGTGCAGTCTCCGTCATTGTTCTGGTCCTCCCTGACCCGTCGTCGTCCGCGTTCTCGTCATCTGGCTGAGCCCGTCGGTCGCGGGCCTGGTTGTCGTGCGCCCGCTGGGAGCGGGACCTAGCTGTGCGTGCGCTGGTGCGCCCGCGGGGACGGTCCTCCCCCGTCCTCGGCGTCTTGCTCCACGCGGAGCAAGGTGATCGCCGACTCGAAGTCGTCGAGCGACTCGAAACTCTGGTAGACGCTGGCGAAGCGGAGGTAGGCCACCTCGTCGAGATGGCGCAGTGGCTCGAGGACGGCCAGCCCGACCTCGTGCGCATCGACCTCGGCGCTCCCGCAGGCCCGGATGCTCTCCTCGACGTGCTGGGCGAGCAGGGCCAGCTGGTCCTCGGTCACCGGGCGGCCCTGGCAGGCCTTGCGCACCCCGGCGATGACCTTCATCCGGCTGAACGGCTCGGTGGCCCCGGAGCGCTTCACCACGTTGAGGCTGGCGCTCTCGAGGGTGGTGAACCGGCGGTTGCAGCTCGGGCACTGACGGCGCCGCCGGATCGACAGACCGTCGTCGGCGGTGCGCGAGTCGATGACGCGCGAGTCGGTGTGGCGACAGAACGGACAGTGCACCGAAGCCCTCCTTCGCGTCGTTGTCGACCGCCCTCCGTGCCGCCACAACCCCTTGCCCTGGGGACGAGGATGGGGATGGCCTGTGGATGACGTGTGGGTAAGCCTCCGCCACCTGGGGACTAGATGTGGACGACTTACATCTGTGTAACTACTAGATGTAGGGGTAACTGTAGGTCGGCTCTGGGGGTAGGTCAAGAGCCCCGCGCGGTATGTCGCCCCGCGTGTCCAGGCCCGCGCTCAGCGCCAGGGATGGTCACTCAGGGCCGGAGGTCAGCGTGCCGGAGTCGTCGCTCCAGGCCTGCGGTCAACGACTCGGGATCGTCACTCCGGGCCCCCGGTCAGGGGCCCGGGATCGTCACTCCAGGCCCGAGGTCAGCGCCCCGGGATCGTCAGCACCGCCCCGGCGCGGACCGCCGTGGAGCTCATCGCGTTGGCCAGCTGGATGCGCGTGATGGCCTCATCCAGGGGCAGTCCAGGCAGCTCGGCGAGGGCGATCTGGGAGAGCGTCTGCCCCGCTTGGACCGTGATGGCGTGCGCCGGCGCGCCGACCCCAGCAGCGGTCCCGCGACCGGCCCAAGCGGTGAGCGCGAAGGCTACACAGACCGCGACCGCCAGGAGCGTGAGGGTCAGCCGGCCGGCACGGGTCACTCGCAGCCGAACCATTGCGGCGGGCTGTGGCGTCGGCACGACATGGAGGTGACGCTGCGGGCGGGCAGCCGGGCGACGCGACGGCGCCAGCACCGGCGCGGTCGCCGGAACGGGGGACCAGGTCACTGCGCTCATCGAGGCCTCCGAGTCGTGTGGGTCGAACGCGTGTGCGATCGAACGTCTGAACGATTAGTAGCACATCCGTTCGAGGAATGTCGAGACACGCTCGTACAGATGTTTGGTAAACGTGTACGAACGGCATACCCTGTTCTCATGTCCTGAAGCCAACCAGGGACCACTGACAACCCTCTGACCAGCGCTTTCACCGACCGACAAGCAAGGAGCAGCCATGGCGGAGATCCGGGCCCTGCCCGACCGTGAGCGCGGAGACGGCCTCACCGTGCGCCAGCGCCGGGTCCTCGAGGTGATCCGCAACTCGATCGACCGGCGGGGGTACCCGCCGAGCCTGCGCGAGATCGGTGACTCCGTCGGGCTGACCAGCCCGAGCAGCGTGGCGCACCAGCTCGCCGCCCTGGAGCGGAAGGGCTACCTGCGCCGCGACCCCAACCGGCCGCGCGCGATCGAGGTCGTCTCCCCCGCCTCGACGCCCGGGGCCCGTGGCTACCGCGCCGGAGACAGCCACGCCAATGTCATCGACGAGCCGGTCGACCCGACGGGCAGCGGCGACGCCCGGCCGGAGGCGTCATACGTGCCCGTCGTGGGCCGGATCGCCGCGGGCGGACCGATCCTCGCCGAGGAGGTCGTCGAGGACGTCTTCCCGCTGCCGCGCCAGATCGTCGGCGAGGGGCAGCTCTTCCTGCTCAAGGTGGTCGGCGACTCGATGGTCGACGCGGCGATCTGCGATGGTGACTGGGTCGTCGTCCGTCAGCAGCCGACGGCCAACAATGGCGAGATCGTCGCGGCGATGATCGACGGCGAGGCCACCGTGAAGACCTTCCGGCGTCGAGACGGCCACGTCTGGCTCATCCCGCACAACCCGGCATACACCCCGATCGACGGCGACGCGGCCACCATCCTCGGGAAGGTCACCGCGGTCCTACGTCGGATCTGAACCCGCCGAAATACCATTCGCGCGCGGCGCCGTTCGCCCCAGCACCCGAGCGGGCAACACGCTCAGGAGCCCACGGCTCGAGCCACCTCGACGCCGGGAACTGGCTCGGGTGAGCAGAATCGACACCAGGACGTCGAACTCGCTCACCCCAGCGCGTCGACGCCGGGCGGCGTCGATCACCTCAGCACCCGAGCGGGCAACACGCTCAGGAGCCCCGGCCCGAGCGACCTCGACGCCCGAAAGCCGTTCAGGTCCCTCAGCTGCGGCCACCCAGGCGGTTGTAGCCCCCTCGGGTGAGCAGAATCGACACCAGGACGTCGAATTCGCTCACCCCAGAGCGGCCACGAGCCCACCAAGCGTCGGAGCGAGCGCAGCGTCGACCCGCAGCGACGCCTCCCCGTCCCCTCGGGTGCTCCCGCGCGTCACGATCCCCACCGGTATGCCGCGCGCCGCCGCCGCCCGGACGAACCGGTACCCGGACATCACCGCCAGCGAAGACCCGAGGACGAGCACCGACCGGCTCGAGTCCACCGCATCCAGACACCGCTGCACCCGATCGCGCGGCACCGACTCGCCAAAGAAGACGACATCGGGCTTCAGCGTGTCCGCCCCGCAGACCAGGCACAGCGGCGCAAGAAAACCCTCGACCAGAGCATCGGCCAGGACGATGTCCCCGTCCGGGCGGATCTGGCTGCTCACCTGGGACCCGTCCGGCGCGACCTCCCACACGTCGTCGGCGAAGCCGGGGTTGGCATCCGCGAGCCGCTCCTGGACCAGGCTCCGCGCGCTTCGGTCGCCGCAGGTCAGGCAGACCACCTCGGCGAGCGAGCCGTGCAGCTCCACCACGTCCGGCGAACCGGCGCGCTGGTGCAGTCCGTCGACATTCTGGGTGACCACCTCGTCGACCAGTCCGAGCTGCTGCAGCCGCGCGACGGCATGGTGCCCCGTGTTCGGCGCCGCGGCCCGAAACCGCTGCCAGCCCACGAAGGACCGCGCCCAGTACCGCCGGCGCGCCGCACTCGACCCGGCAAACTCGGCATACTGCATCGGCGTGACCCGCCGGACCCCGTCCGGACCCCGGTAGTCGGGGATCCCCGAGTCGGTGGACAGGCCCGCCCCGGTGAGGACGAACAGCCCGCCCGCGCTCACCTGCTCGACGAGCCGCTCCAGCTGGTCGCGCGGTAGGCCCGCCTCGGCATGGAGCTGGGCGAAGGACACCCCCGCAGTATGCCGCCTCGCCGATCTCCATCACACTGGGAACCTGTCGGGCCAAACCCGATAACGCGGGGTTATGATTCCATCATGATCGACGCAGCGGGGCTCCGCGTCATGAAGGCGATCGCCGACGAGGGGAGCTTCACCGGCGCCGCGACCTCGTTGGGGTACTCGCAGCCGGCGATCTCGCAGATGGTCCGGCGGCTGGAGCAGCGCTTCGGGACCGTCCTGGTCGAACGGGTCGGCCGGCATGTCCGGCTCACCGAGGCCGGCGAGGTGCTGGCCCGCCATGCCGTCACGGTGCTCTCAGCCCTCGACGCGGCTGAGGAGGAGGTCGGGGCGATCGCGGGGCTGCGCGCCGGTCGGGTGCGGCTCATGGCCTTCCCGTCGTCCTCGGCGTCGCTGGTCCCGCGGGCACTCGCGCTGGTCAAGGCGCGGCACCCCGACGTCGTCGTCACCTTCACCGAGGCCGAGCCACCGGAGTCGCTGGCCGCCCTCCGGGCCGGGGACTGCGATATCGCCGTGGCCTTCGCCTACGAAGGCGTTGACGTCGGACGCGGAGAGGACCTCGAGCCCTTCGTCATCCGCAAGCTGCTCGATGACGAGGTCCGCCTCGTCGTCCCGGCGAACCACCCGGTAGCCGGACACGGAGTCGCCGACCTCGCCGAGGTCCGGGACGACCCATGGATCGCCGGCTGTCCCCGCTGCCGCGGGCACCTCCTCTCGTTGGCCAAGGGCGCCGGTTTCGTCCCCGATGTCGCCTTCGAGACCGAGGACTATGTCGCGGTGCTGGGACTGGTCGCCGAGGGTCTGGGCGTGGCGCTGGTACCCGACCTCATCCTCGGTGCGGCGCAGACCCGTGGCGTCGTCGCCCTCCCCCTCACCAGGGTGGCCCGCCGGCATATCCATGCCGTGACCACGCCGGACCTGCAGCGGGTGCCTGCCGTCCGGGCCACCCTCGACGCCTTGTGCGAGGCAGCCGCGGCAACCCGCCCGCAGCACGCAGCGACCCCGGTCCCCGCCGGCTGACCCAATCGGGCACCCGGCACGCGCCGCGTCCCTGCATCCGAACTGCCCACCCCGGTAACCGACAGCCCGCCGCAGAAGGGTCGCCCGCACCCCTCAGGGCCCATGCGTCCGCACCCGAAGGACGCCGTCCGAACCCTTGACCACCGCGATATCGCCGGACTGGTCGGTCCGCAGGACGTGGTAGCCGAGCTCGCTCAGCACCCGCAGCGTCGAGGGCGCGGGGTGTCCGTAGTCGTTGTCCACCCCGACGCTGACCAGGCCCAACGGCGCAGCAACCGCGGCCAGCAGCGCGTCGTCGCGGTTCGCGGAGCCATGGTGCGCGACCTTGACGACATCGAAGCCTGCCGCGAGCACGGAGCCCTCGGCGCGCAGCGCCCGCAGCACCTCACCAGCTGCCTCGGCCTCCACGTCCCCCAGCAGCAGAGCCCGCAGCGGACCGAGGTCGGCGGTGATGACGAGTGAGGCGTTGTTCGGCACCGAGCCCTCGTCGATCCTGCGGCGGGGCCACCACACCCGCAGCCGGGCCGTCCCTAGCGTGAGGACGTCACCGGCATACAGGGTCCGCAGCGGGACTCCCGCCGCCGCGCACAGTCGGCTCACCGACTCGGCCTCGTATGCCGGGTCGGTGATCGGGGTGGCGAGCACCTGGGTCACGTGTCGGCCGGTCAACACCCCGGACAACCCGTCGACATGGTCGGCGTGGAAGTGGGTGAGGACGACGGCGTCGAGGACCTCGACGTGCAGCTGGCTCAGGCACCGGTCGACGGCGGGCGGGTCGGGGCCGGTGTCGACGAGGACGGCGTGCCCCGGCCCGGTGGACAAGGCGATCGCGTCCCCTTGCCCGATGTCGCACATGACCAGCTGCCAGGGCGGTGGCCAGGTCAGCGACTGGGTGGGGACGACGCCCACCCCGACAAGCAGGACGACCACAGCGGCGCTGGTCGGGCGGAGCCGGGCCACCCGGACCAGCCACGGCCCAGACAGCAGCACCACCGCGACCACGGCGACCAGCAGCGCCAGACCCACCGCGTCGCTCGGCCAGGGCACCGACCCCCACGGCAGCTGCGCGCCGACCCGGGCGATGGTCGAGATCCCCAACGCAGGGATGGCGGCCGGCCAGGCGAGCCACGCCCCTGCGGTCGACCAGACGGAGGCGACGAGCGCAGCAGCCACCCCGAGCACCGTCGCCGGAGCGACCAGCGGGCCGGCGAGGAGGTTGGCGGCGACCGACACCGTCGACAGCGACCCCTGCATGGCGACGATGACCGGCAGACAGGACACCTGGGCCGCCACCGGCACGCTCACCGCTGGGCCGAGCCAGGCCAGTCGGCGCGGCAGGCGCGCGGTCAGCGCGGCGCCCCACGGTCGGGCGAAGAGCAGCAGCCCCAGGCTGGCCAGGGTGGACAGGGCGAAGCCCGGCGACCTGGCCAGCCACGGGTCCCACACGAGGAGGACGACGACGGCACCGAGGACGAGCACGGCGAGCACCGGGCGACCGCGCCGCCGCAGCCCGACGAGCCGGGTGAAGCCGACGACCGCGGCGACGACGATCGCGACATTGGAGCCACTGACCGCCGACAGATGGGTCAGCCCGGTGTCGAGCATCGCGGCGGTCAGCTCCGGCGGCGTCTGCGACGTGTCGCCGAGGACGAGCCCGGGGACGAGCCCGCGCGCATCGGCAGGCAGACCGGCGGTCGCCGCCCGCAACCGCTCCCGAACGTGGTCGGCGACGCCGAACATCAGCCCGGGCTCGGAGACCACCTGGGGCGGCCCCATCGCGCGGAGCATGGCGACGGAGCGCTCGGCCGGCTCAGAGGGCGACAGCCGGCCGACGACTCGGACCACCGCGCGCCATCGCACGTCGGCCCACCGCGGGTCCCCCACCAGCAGGACCGGGGTCGCCACCGTGGCCCGCGAGCCACGTCCGGTCACCTCGGTCACGGAGAGGGATACCAACACAATGGGTCTGCCGCCCCGGTCCTGACCAGTGAGCACCCGAGGCTCGCTGTCCACACTCGCCAGGACATCGACCATGGCGCGCTGCTGGGCGAGGTCGCCGACCGGGCCGACGGTTCTCAGCCCCTGCGCGGCACTAAGCGCACCGAGCATCAGGGCGCCGACCACAGCAGTGAGCAGGAACACGCCAGCGGCCGCGCGGCCCCGTCGGTTGACCAACCGGAAAATCACGGCGCAGAGAACCGCCTGCGACACGGCGATCGCGGTCAGCACCTTCCACGGCTGACCGAGCCCGATCGCCACATCGGCCCACCCGACCAGGGCGGGCAGGGCGAGCCGCAGGTCCGCGACTGCGCCGGGACTCTCGGAGGCCCTGCTCCGAAGGTCTACGGGGTCCCCGGCACCGCCCCCCGCGCCCCCAGCCCTGCCCGCGCCCCCAGCCCTGCCCGAGCCCGCGGCCCTCGCTGACCCAGTCGACATCCTGGTCGGCATACGACGATGGGCTCCGCCGCGGCTGGGGCGCGCGCCTCCAGCGCCCCCGCTCACACGCGGACCTTGGAGCGCAGCTGGGCGAGGAGCTTAGGACCGATCCCGGGCACCTCACCGAGCTCGTCGACGCTGCTGAACCGCTGGTGCTCCATGCGCCAGTCGAGGATCCGCTGAGCGAGCACGGGACCGATGCCGGGGAGCCCGTCGAGGTCGCTGAGGGTTGCCGCGTTGAGGTTGACGAGCCCACCCGAGCCCGACCCACCACCGGTCGGCGCGCCGCCCGAGGACGAGGGCACCCACTCCCCTGGCTTGGGCACGACGACCTGCTCGGCGTCGACGAGGATGCGGGCGAGGTTCACCCCGCCGAGGTCGGCGGTCTCCAGCGCTCCCCCGGCGGCCCGGATCGCGTCGGCCACCCGCGCGCCCGCCGGGAGGGTGACCAGCCCCGGATGGGCGACCTGCCCGACGATGTGGACGACGACCTGGGCCGCAGCGCCGGTCGGGCCACCGCCCGCCCCGCCGCTCGCACCGCCGCTCGCACCGCCGCCCGCGGCTGCCCCGTCGGATGCCAACGCCGACGGAACCGAACGGCTCACCAGCCCCGCCGGCGTGGCCGAGACCGGCACCGGTTCCGCCCCCGCCTGCGCGACCGCTAGCCGCAGCGCGAGGACGAGCAGGGCCACCACCGCGGCACCGCCGACGGCGAGCACCTGACGCCGCGAGACGTCGAGCCGGGGCCGCCGCAGCGACTCGGGGACCTGCACGACCGGGACGTCGGCCTGCGGGATCGCTACCCGCACCCGCTCCCAGAACCGGTCGGGCAGGTCACGCATCCCGCCACGCTAGGCACCCCGGGCGGGACGCGCCCAGCCGTCACGACGAGCCTGGGGATGACGTGAC
>WBZP01005568.1_pt1 | contig 12769 bp, 10 predicted proteins | sample 5204301 | NCBI WGS metagenome assembly WBZP01 (sample SAMN12412401, study PRJNA552823) | activated sludge metagenome | isolation source: activated sludge from nitrification reactor of wastewater treatment plant... | place: USA: Pennsylvania | collected 2017
CGCGTGGCAGGCGTTGCAGGTGGCCGCGGTCACCGGCCGCAGCCCCGCCTTCGCGGCGGCCGCCCGGTCCTTCATCACCGCGAGAGCCTGGTATTCGCTGCCGGCGCCGTGGCAGGACTCGCAGCCGACGCCGTCGCGGACGTCGTAGGTCTTCGTCACCTTCGCGTCCGGGTTCCCGCCCGTGGCGTGGCACTTCAGGCAGGCGTTCGAGACCTGGGGGTCGCCGAGGACGCCCATCTTCTTCGCGATCTCCGCGGCGGCCGGGGTCGAGAGCGCCGCGTAGGCCTGGGCGTGGGCGCTCATCCGCCAGAGGCTGAGCTGGTAGCCGCTCTGCGCCCCCTGGTGGCAGGCGCCGCAGGCGTTCGGACCGACGTACCGCGGCCCGGGCCCGTCGCTCGGGTCGCCCCAGGCGAGGGCGAGGGGACGCGGGGCGGGGGCCGTCGCGGGCGTGGCGCCCGCGACGGCCGGCGGCTTCGGCACCGGGTGGGCGAGCTCCTCCCAGGCCTTGTCCACGTCGAGCTGAGGCTTGCGGTGGACGGAGACGTGCGAGCCCTTGACGTAGTGGCACACGGCGCAGTCGCGCTTCGCGAACTTGCGCAGGCCGGCGCGGCGCGCGGCCTCGGGGTCGCGCATGACCTTCTCGCTCATGTACTCGCTGCCGGGGCCGTGGCACTTCTCGCACTGAACGCCGTCCTCGATCCGGAACCCGGGATCGCGCTCCCACCTCTCGGCGTCGGCGGCCGTCGCGTGGCAGCCGAGGCAGATCGGCGCCTTCTCGGGCTCGTCGGTGATGCCCGAGAGGCGGGCCATCACCCTGGCCTCGGGCGTCGCGAGCGAGGCCCACGCCTTCGAGTGGGCGGTCTCGAGCCACTTGCTGTACTGGTTCCCGGCGGCGTGGCCCTCGTGGCACTGCGCGCAGGCGCGCGAGCCGACGTAGACGGGCTGCTTCACCGCCTGCGCGTCGAGCGCGACCGGCGCCGCGACGAGAGCGAGGAGACCGGCGGGAACGGAGAGGACGAGCGGGCCGCGCCGCACGGCTACTTCCGCCCCTGCTCGACGCGGAAGACCTGGCCGGCCGGGACGTCCGTCCACGCGTCCGTCGTGCCGTCGGGCCAGCGCACCTCGACCCGGTCGGCGCGGTCGGCCGTCCCGAGGCCGAAGTGGGCTCGCGCATCGCCCTGCGAGAGGTAGCCGTTCACGCCGACGATCTCGCGGAACTGCGTACGGCCCCCGGCCGTGACCGTCACGCGCGCGCCGACGGCCGTCCGCCGGCCCCCGCGCGTCCTCGCGTCCACCTTGATCCAGCGGTTCCCGGTCCCCCCCGCGTTGCGCAGCAGGTGCGGCGGCCCGGACGTGTCGACGACGAGCACGTCCACGTTGCCGTCGTCGTCGAAGTCGGCCCAGGTCGCGCCCCGGCTCGACCACTTCGCCCGGAAGAACTCGCCGGAGTCGTCGGCGACGTCCACGAAGCGGCCCTTGCCGTCGTTGCGGGCGAGGACCGCCTCCTCCGGGTACTCGTGGTGGGAGTCACCGTTCGAGATGAAGACGTCGGCGAAGCCGTCGTTGTCGAAGTCCTGTACGACCGCACCCCAGCCGGTGTACTGGCCGCAGATCACGGCGAGGCCCGAGCGGTCCTGCATGTCGGTCCAGAACTCGCCCTGCTTCGAGTGCAGGCTGCCGTAGTCCATGTCGGGCACGAGGATGTCGAGGTGACCCGGGCTCGTGAGCTCGGCGACCGCGGGGCCCATCGACGAGACCCCCTGCCCGTTCTGGCCGAGGGCGAGGCCGAGCTCCATCCCCCGCTCGACGAACGTGCCGTTCTTGCGGTTCTCGTAGTAGTAGCTCTCCATGGAGTCGTTCGCGACGAACAGGTCGAGCCAGCCGTCGTTGTTGAGGTCGGCGGCCACCGCGCTCATCGCCCGGCCGTTCGCGTTGTGGACGCCGGCCGCCTTCGTGACGTCCGTGAACGTGCCGTCGCCGTCGTTGCGGTAGAGCGCGCACGAGACGCCGTTGTAGCTGAGCGGCCCCGGGTAGCCCTGGGCGGCGTAGAAGGAGCGGAAGCGGCCGGCGTCGTACTCGAGGTAGTTCGCGACGAAGAGGTCGAGGTCGCCGTCCCGGTCGTAGTCGACCCAGATGCCGTCGAGCGCCCAGCGCGGATCGACGAGGCCGGCCTTCTCCGTCACGTCCTCGAACTTCCCGTGGCCGTCGTTGCGGTAGAGCTCCGGGCCGTTGTAGGTGAGCACGAGGAGGTCCCCGTCGCCGTCCTCGTCGTAGTCGGCGGCCGAGCAGCCGAAGGCGAAGCCCTTGCCCTCGACACCCGCCTTCCCCGTGACGTCCTCGAACTGGAAGCCGCCCTTGCCGCGGTAGAGGGCGTTCCTGAGCTGGCCGATCAGCTCGCGGCCACGGTTGTCGCTGACCGTCGTCTCCCAGCGGCCCTGCGGGAAGTAGACGTCGAGGAGCCCGTCGCCGTCGAAGTCGAAGACACACGCGCCGGAGCCCGTGCCCTCGACGATGTTGCTCATCTCGTGGTCGCCGAAGCTGCGGGCCCAGGTGATCCCCGACTGCGGCACCACGTCGACGAACACCGGCAGCCGGCCGGGGGCCACCGCGGGGGCGGCGGCCGGCCGTGCCGGGGCCGGCGGCTGCGCGGCCGCCACACCGGAGGCGGCGAGCGCCGCGAGAGTGGCGAGCGCGAGACGGCGGCTCATCGCTGTCCTCCGATCGAGCTCACGTACGCCCGGACCGCGTCCGCCGTCGCGCCCCCGTCGGCGGCGGACGCGAGCGGCCGGCGCTGCTCGACGGGCGGGTTCAGCACCGGCGCCGGCGCGGCCAGCGCCTTCACGAAACGGTTCGGGGGCGCGAGCTCCGGGTCCTCGTGGCACCCGACGCAGCCCTGCGCGCCGTGGTTGCGGACCCAGAGCCAAGTCGAGCGGCGCAGCACGCGCCCGCCCGCGTCGAGGAGCTGCAGCTCCACGGGCGTGTTCGCCGGCACCTGCACCTGGCAGGAGCCGTCGTCGAAGATCGGCGCGTCGCCGAGCAGCCGCCGGCCGGCGGGGCGATCGGCGGTGGCGGGAACGCCCTCGACGACCCGCAGCGTCTTCGCCGCGCCCCCCGGCAGCTCCTCGCCGGGGGCCTGGAGCGAGACGTCGAGCGTGAAGATCTTGCCTTCCTTGTCGTCGTCGCGGACGACGCTCGACCGCGAGTCGGGCGTCGGCCGGGGCGCGACGAGCTTCGCCGCCACCGAGTGCCACGCGCGGTCCTCGAACGCCTTCTCGCGCGCGCCGGTCGCGGGGTCGAAGCGGTAGATGCCGAACCGGCCCTCGCGCGAGGCGCGCCAGGCGACGAGCACGCGGCCGTCGGGCAGCGGCGCGGGCGCGCGGTAGAGGCCGTCCTTCTCCGTCGTCAGCGAGCGGTAGGTGTGCAGCGGGCGCGCCTGCTCGACCGCGGCCAGGCGCCCCGCGCCGTCGCCCGCGATCGCGTCTTTCTCCACGAAGACGACGAGGCCCTTCGCGGTCGGGGCGGGCATCTGCTTCACCCTCAGCCCCTCGTCGCCCGCGTACACCTGGTAGTCGATGCCGTCCTCGTTCACGCCGAGGAGCGGCACGCGGCCGTTCGGGCCGCCCTTCGCGGAGCCGGGCAGCCAGCCCGCGTACACCATGCGCCCGTCGGGGAGGACCACGGGGTCGACGTCGTTCGAGAGGTTGTAGGTGATGCGGCGCAGCGCCGTGCCGTCCGTCTTGACGGTCCAGAGGCTCGTGTTCGGGGCGACGCGCGCCTCGTTCCGCTCGCCCTTGTTCTCGCCCACGAACGCGACCTGCACCCACGGCTCGACGCTCTTCGTGGTGATCGTGTAGATCGTCGACTGGTAGACCGGCTGCCGCGCTCCGGCTTCACCGCAGGTGACCCGGCGGGCGCCGGTGCCGTCGGCCTTCATCTCCCACACGCACCACGGGTCGCCCTTGGCCTTCTGCCCGGCGAAGAGGATCGACTTCCCGTCGAACGACACTTCGGGGTCGGCCGCGCTCGCGAACGCGCCGGTCAGCACGCGGGCCGCGCCGGCCGGCGTGACGAGAACGAGCCGCCCGCCCTCGCCGAACGGCGCGCGGAGCGACCCGCCGCCGAGGGCTTCGGCCGGCAGGGCGCCGGCCGGCACCTGGGCGACGACGAGAGGCGCCGCCGACGCAGCCGCCGCCCGGGCCGGGGCCGTCGCGGCCGTCTGCGGGCGCGCGGTCGGGGAGGACAGGAACGCGGCGGCGAGGGCGAGGGCGGCCGGCCCGCGCCGCCTCACAGCCGCGCCCCCCGCGCGGGCAGCACCACGGTCGCGTCGAGCTCGAACAGCAGGTCGTCGCGGCAGACGTCGGCCACGGTCGTCAGCAGCGGGACCGACGCGAGCGGCGAGCGCTCGACGATCCGCTCGAACGACTTCGTGTCGCAGGGGTTCTTCACGAACGCCGTCGCCTGGCGGATGTCGGCGAGGCTCGCGCCGGCGCCCTCGAGCAGAGCGCCGACCGCCTCGAGCGTGAACCGCGTCTGCGTGTCGAAGTCGCCCACGTGCACGGTGCGCCCGTGGTCGTCGATCGAGGCGGTGCCGGACACGAAGACGACGCGCGAGTCGCCGAGCACGACCTCCATCGCCCGGGCGAAGGCCGAGCCGTACTCCGTGGCCTCGTTCTGCTTGCGGTTGTGGAGACGGTGCATCTCGAAGCGGCCGCCCGGGCGCGGCTGCATCGCGACGAGGTCGAGCGCGCTCCAGCCGCCGCGCGCGTTGCGGCCCTCGATGCCCGTGCTGGCCGGGATCTTCCCGTCGCCGTTCGGCCCCATGAGGCCCATCCGGCGGAAGGCCGCGTTGCGCACGGCGTTGAACGGGCCGTACCAGTCGAGGATGTCCCGCAGGTAGAACCAGGTCCGCGCGACGTCACGGAAGGAGAAGCCCTCGCGGGCGAGGAGCTCCTCCGCGGCGCCCAGGCACGCGCCGGCGTCCTCGGCCGGCGCCGAGGCGAGCCGGGCGTCCGCTCGTCGTCCCACGTCCGACAGACCGAGCACGCGCGCGTGCGCGGTCTCGACGAGTGTCCCGTAGACGCTCTCGCCCTCGACGACGGGCCGGGCCTCGCCCCGCGCCCCGACGACGTGGATTCCCGCGATGCCCTCGCGGCCGACCGGGGCGCCTTCGACGATCGTGGGCGGAACGGCCCACGCGGCGGCGCGCGCGCCGAGGCCGGCCGCGCGCCCGCGCGCGATCTCCGGCGCCAGCCGCAGGTCGGCGAACACCCGCTCCTGCACCGGGACGCAGCCGCGGGCCGCGAGCGCGTCCCCGATCGCCGCGTAGGCCTCGGCCACCGACCGCGCGGCCTCCGGCCCGCGGACGCCGGAGGCGCCCGGCCAGGTGAGGAGCACGAGGTCGGAGTCGACTTCACTCGCCAGCAGGTTCAAGGTCGGCTCCGTTTCGATCGACGTCGTCATCGGGGCAAGCTCCTTCGGCGCGCGGGGCGCCGCTCCTGCGGCTCCCGGCGTGCGGCGCGACGAGCGCCAGAGTGCCCGTACGAATGGACCGGGTCAATGAGGTGAATGCACCAACCGAAGCCAGTTTCGCCCAATATCGACGCGGGTTTTGTACGATCTCGCCCTTACGATTTCCTATGCGCCTCGCGTAAAACGTATTCGTTGATTTCGCGGCGAGCCGCCGCGTAGCATCCGTGCGGCGAGCGTCCTCGCCGTCGTTCCTCGACACCGTGGAGTCCTCATGAGCGACAGCGTTCGGGCCGTTCAGATCCGGGACTGCGCCATCGGCGGCCCCGAGATGGTCGTGATGGCGGGCCCCTGCTCGGTCGAGTCGCGGGAGCAGATCTTCCACGCGGCCGAGGTCGTCGCGGCGAGCGGCGCGCGTTTCCTCCGCGGCGGCGCGTTCAAGGTCCGCACCGCGCCGACGGCGTTCCAGGGGCTCGGCTGGGACGGCTGGAAGCTGCTGCGCGAGGCCGCCGACGCCCACGGCCTGCTGACCGTCAGCGAGATCCTCGACGAGGCCCAGATCGACGGAGCGAAGCGCTACGTCGACTTCGCCCAGATCGGCAGCCGCAACATGCAGAACGTGCCGCTGCTGAAGGCGCTCGGCCGCTCGCGGATGCCGGTCATGCTCAAGCGCGGCTTCGGCTGCACGATCGACGAGTGGATCCACGCGGCGGAGTACGTCCTGCGCGAGGGCAACGACGCGGTCGTGATGTGCGAGCGCGGGATCCGGACCTTCGAGACGGCGACGCGCTTCACCCTCGACGTGGCGGCGGTGCCGATCGCGAGGAAGCGGCTCGGCCTGCCGGTCGTCGTCGACCCCTCGCACGCGGCCGGCCGCCGCGAGTGGGTCGAGTGCCTCACCCTGTCGGGCGTCGCCTGCGGCGCGGACGGCCTCCTCATCGAGACGCACCCCGAGCCCGCGAAGGCGATGTCCGACGGGCCCCAGGCCGTCGTGCTCGCGGAGTTCCCGGCCCTCATGGAAAAGACGCGCCGCCTGGCCGAGGCGATGGGCCGCACGATCCCCGTCAGCACCCGCGCCGCGGCCTGACCCCGGCCGGCCGGTCACGGCCGGAGCCCCTTCCTCGCCGCCCCGCCCGCTCCCGCGGTCGGCGCGTCGCAGATCGCCGCCACCGCCGGGTTCTTGATGCGCCGCTCCGCGGAGACGCCGTAGACGCGCGCGCGCACCGCCTCGGTGCGCCCGACGACGCGAAGGCCGCGTTCCCGGAGGAGCGCCTTCTCGACCATCGTCGGCATCACGAAGACGCCGAAGCCCGCGAGGCCGAACTCGCGCAGCAGCGCCCCGTCCTCGAACTCGCCGACGACGAGCGGCCGGACCGCCCGCTCCTCGAACCACTGGTCGAGGCCCCGCCGCAGCGCCATGTTCTCCGTCGGCAGCAGCACGGGACGGCCGTCGAGCGAGCGGGGGAAGCCGCGCCGGCACGCGGCGGCGAGCGCCGGCGCCGCCACGAAGCTCACCCCGCTCTCACCCAGCAGGTGGTTGTAGACGCGGACGCCCGCCGCGGAGCCGACGGGGTCGTCGGTCACGAGGAGGTCGAGCTCGTGGCGGCCGAGGGCGGCCAGGAGCTGCGCCGGGCTCGCCTCCCGGCAGACGACCCGGACCGGCTCGGGCAGCCGCAGGGCCTTCGCGATGACCCGCTGCGCGAGGAGCTTCTCCACCACGTCGGCGACCCCCACCACCACGCGCACGGGCCGCCCGGTCGGCCGGCCCCGCACCGCCTCCAGCAGCTCGCGCCCGCTCGCGAAGATCTCGTCGGCGTAGTCGTAGACGAGGCGTCCCATCTCCGTCAGCGCGAGACGGCGGCCCGACCGCTGCAGGAGCCGTTCCGAGAGGCTCTCCTCCAGCCGGTGCACCTGAGCGCTCACCGTGGACGGCGCGAGGCGGAGCTCTGCCGCCGCGGCGGTCAGCCCCCCGGCGCGGACCACCGTCCAGAAGTAGAGCAGGTGGTGGTAGTTCAGCCATTCCACGCCGGCCCTCCCTTCGATCAGACCGAACGGTTCTGCGGATACTTTCTCATTGTTCGATGCTCGCCGCTCCGCTACGGTCGAGTCGAGGGCCCGCGGGCCCCGGGGGCCGGCGGGAGGAACACATGGGAATCCGTGATCTGCGTCCGATCGTCGTCACGCGCACCGACCACGAGCGGCTCACGCGGCTGCTGGAGACGACGCGCGCCCGCCGCCGGTGGGAGGAGGTCCACCTGCTCGCGCTCGCCGAGGAGCTCGACCGCGTCGAGCTCGTCGAGCCGGGCGAGGTGCCGGAGGACGTCGTCACGATGCGCTCGCGCGTGCAGGTGCTCGACATGGTGAACGGCCAGCCGTCCACCTACACGATCTGCTACCCGGTCGAGGCGAACATCGCGAACGGCCGGCTCTCGGTTCTCGCGCCGATCGGCACGGCGCTCCTCGGCTACCGCGAGGGCGACGTCGTCGAGTGGCCCGTGCCGGGAGGGGTCCGCGTGCTCAAGATCGAGCGGATCCTCCACCAGCCGGAGTCGGCGGCCCGGCCCCGGCGCGTGGTCGCCTCGTGAAGCCCGCCTCGCGTCTGGTCGTGAGCGGCCTCGACGGGGGCCTGCTCGACCCGGTCACCCGGGACTACGACGGCGCCCGCGCCGCGGTGACCGCGCTCGCCCGCGCCGGCGTGCCGCTCGTGCTGTGCAGCTCCCGCACCCGCCGGGAGGTCACTCTCGTCTCGCGCGTCTTCGGGCTGGGGGCTCCGATCGTCGTCGAGAACGGGGCCGCCCTGCTCGTGCCGGAGGGCCACCTCGACGGCGGGGTTCCCGGCGCCGAGACGAGCGACGGGTGGCACGTGCTTCGCCTCGCGCCTCCGCGCGAGGCGCTGCGCACGGCGCTCGCGGGGATCGCCGCGGCGGCCCGCGTCCGGCCGCGCCTGTGCTCGGAGCTCACCTCGGCCGAGCGGCGGGAGCGCGACGCGCTGCCGGCCTTCTTCGGCATCCCCCCGGCGCCCCGCGAGCACACGGAGCCGTTCGTCCTCGACGACGACGAGGACGCGGCCGCCCTCTCGCGGGAAGCGGAGGCCCGCGGACTGCGGCTCGCGCGCGGCCAGGGCTGCTTTCACCTCTGCGGCGGGGCGGACAAGGGCCTCGCCCTGCGCACGCTCTTCGCCCTCTACCAGCGCGAGGGGCGCCTTCCGCGCACGATCGGCCTCGGCACGTGGCCGATCGATCTGCCCCTCCTCCGCACGGTCCACCACCCGATCGTCCTGCCGATGCGCGACGGGACGTGCCATCCCGAGCTCGCGGCCAGCCTCCCCCGCGCGGAGCGCGCGTGGCGCGGCGGTGCGAGCGGTTGGAGCGACGCCGTCGTCGCCGCGATCACGGGCCGTCCGCTGCCCCGGCTGGAGGCGTCGCAGCCCGCCGGCGCGCGGCCGGGCGCCGAGCGGCTCGCCGCGTCCTGACGCGGCGCTCAGGCCGCTTCGACGACGAAGGTCGCGCGGTACGGCGAAGGAGGAATCGCCGCCGCGCTCGGCGGGTACGGCTCCACCCTCAGGAGCGTCAGCCGATGCCCGTGAACCTCCGCCGTCCCTTCCGGCTCGAGGGTGAACGGCTCCGCCGCGGGGCCGGCCGTCACGCTCACCACGACTCGGCCGGCCTGGATGCACGTGACGTCCTTCGGGCATCGCGAGTCCTCGGCGACCGCCACGAAGCGCACCGGCAGGGCGTCCTCCCCGACGAGGACGGACTCCCGGGGCGCGAGCGAGAACTCGACGCCGAGAGGCACGTCGCCCGGGGACCCGCTCGAGCCGCAGCCGGCCGTGGCCGCCGCCAGAAGGAGAAGAACGCACGTCGACACACTTCGCACCGCGGAGGCTCCTTCTCCCCATCCTGACCGCGTCCGGCGGCGGCCACACCTCTCGTCCCGCGTAGGCCGTTTGGCCCTTGGCGGGCGAGCGGCGCGCGGAGCGAGAATCATCCGGGGAGCAGGCCATGAAGCACCCGTGCACGCGCCGCCGTTTCCTCGGCCTCGCGGCCACCGCGCCGCTCGGCCTCGCCGCGTCGTGCGGGAAGGACGCTCCGTCGAGCCCGGGCCCGGGCGCCACCGCGAGCGCCGCCGTCGCGATCGTCCGGGCGCGAGCGTACGGCTCGGAGGCCGCCACGGCGCTCCGCCAGTCCCTGGATCTGCTCGGGGGGATCGGCTCGCTCGTCAGCGGCAGGACGGTCACGGTGAAGGTGAACTTCACGGGGTGGCCGTTCTACGCGATCGGGGGCCGCGCGCCGGGCGAGAGCTACGTCACGCACGGCGACACCGCCCTCGCGCTCGCCCAGCAGCTCGTGGCGGGCGGCGCCCGGCGCGTCCGGTTCGTGGAGTCGCAGGGTGTCGCGCGGTCGCTCGAGGAGGTCGCCGCCGCCGCGGGCTGGGACGTCCCCGCCCTCCTCGCCCTCGGCGCCGAGTTCGAGAACACGCGCAACCTCGGGAAGGGATCGAGCTACTCGCGCCTCGCGGTGCCCGACGGCGGCCGCCTCTTCTCGCACCTCGACGTCAACCACTCGTACGCGGAGACGGACGTCTTCGTCTCGCTGTGCAAGATGAAGGAGCACGCGACGGCGGCGGGGATCACGCTCTCGATGAAGAACCTGTTCGGCATCACCCCGAACGCGCTCTACGGCGCCGACGGCGCGGGCGAGGACCGGCTCGGCTACCGCGGGCCGATCCACGGGCGGGCGGAGGGCTGGACGCAGCTGCTCCCCGGCGAGAAGCCCGGCCTCGACGCCGCGGCGGTCGGAGTGCGCGTGCCGCGGACGATCGTCGACGAGAACCTCGCCCGGCCGGTGCACCTTGCGATCGTCGACGGCATCCGCACGGTGCGCGGCGGCGAGGGCTGGTGGAACGCCGGCGTCGCGCCGATCGACCCGGGCGTTCTCGTGGCGGGCTTCAGCGCGCTGGCGACGGACGCCGTCTGCGCCTCGGTGATGGGCTTCGACCCGCGCGCCGCCCACTACACCGCGCCGTTCGAGACCCGCGAGAACCACCTGCTGCTCGCCGAACAGGCCGGCCTCGGCTCGGCCGATCTCACGCGCATCGAGGTGCGGGGCGCGCCGATCGCGTCGGTCCGCACGCCCTTCCGGGCGGCCGGCTATCGCTGGGAGCCGCCCCTCGCCACGGCGAACGGCGCGCCGATCGGCTAGGGCGCCGCAAACGGAAGGAGGTCGGCATGCCGGCCGGGCGAATCGGGACGCTCCTCGTGGCGACGGCGCTGCTGATCGGAGTCCCTCGGCCGGCATCGGCCGCACCGGCGAACAAGTTCGCGCTCACCGCCGACGAGGTCGCCGACCTCACGCTCCGCGCGGACAGCGGCGACGCGGCGGCCCAGAACCGGCTCGGCGCCTACTACTCCGAAGGTCCGAAAGCCACGCGCGACATGGCGAAGGCGTGGGACCTCGCGCGTCGCGCCGCCGAAGCGGGCGACGCGGAGGGCCAGAGGCGCCTCGGCCGCCTGTACGACTTCATCGACCCCGCGCACGGCGACTCGAAGGAAGCGGCGCGGTGGTACGCGCTGGCCGTCGCGCAGGGCGACGCCGTCGCGGAGAACAACCTCGGCATGCTGTACCTGCGCGGCGACGGCGTCGCGCGGGACCGCGAGCGCGGGCTCGCGCTGCTGAAGCGGGCCACGGCCCAGGGGTACGGCCTCGCCCACCGGAACCTCGCGGAGATCTACGAGGACGGCCGGCACGGCGTCGCCGCCAGCATCCCGACGGCGATCGCGTGGCTCGAGAAGGGCGCCGCCGCCGGCGACGCGGACTGCCAGACGATGCTCGCCGTCCACTTCCACCGGGGCACGGGAGTTCCACCGGATCACGTGCGGGCGTTCGCGCTCTTCCTGAAGGCCGCTCGCCAGGGAGACTCCGCGGCCCAGTTCTACGTGGGCCGGTTCTATCGGGACGGCCTCGGCACCGCCAGAGACTGCGCGCGGGCGCGCCGCTGGTTCGCGCAGTCGGCCGCCCAGGGAGACACCGCCGCGATGGTCAACCTCGGCCGAGTCGGCTCGCAGAGCTGCCCGGCCGCCGATCCCGAGGAATCGCTCCGGTGGACCCGGGCCGCGGCCGACGCCGGCGAGCTGGACGCGGCCTGGAACCTCGCCCTGTACTACAGCCAGGGCGAGATCCTCCCGCAGGACCTCAAGGAAGCCGCCCGCTGGTACCGATTCGCCGCCGAGCGCGGACACGCTCCATCCCAGTCGGCCCTCGGCCTGGCCTGCCTCAACGGCCACGGCGTGGAGGTCGACCACGCGGAAGCCGTGAAGTGGTTCCGCCTCGCGGCGGCGCAGGACTACTCCCCGGGCCTGGGCAACCTCGGGCTCGCGTACGCCCGCGGCTACGGGGTGCCGCGCGACGGGCGGGAGGCGCTGCGGTGCTTTCGCCTCGCGGCGGAGCTGGGGGACGAAGTCGCCATGTACAACGTCGGGATCTTCTACCGGGAAGAGGTCGCGCCCCCGGACCCGATCGAGTCCTTCTACTGGCTGTCGCTCGCGGACCGGTACGGCTTCGACGCGGCAGGAGCCAAGGCGGACGAGACGAGGAGACAGCTCACGCCCGCGCAGATCGCGGACGTGGAGCGGCGGGTCGCCGCCTGGCAGCCGAAGAAGGCGGGCGTCCGGTAGACGGCCGGCGCGCTCCCGCCGGCTCCCGTTCACGTCCGAAAACGGCTAGTCGATCGACGGCCGACTCCGTATGCTCTGGTCATGGACGCCCCCGCCGCCGCGCTGCCGCCCCGCGCCGTCCTCGACCGGGCCCGCCGCTCGCGGGACGCGCGGTTCGACGGCCGCTTCTTCGTCGCGGTGACGTCGACCCGCATCTACTGCCGTCCCGTGTGTCCCGCCCCGAGCCCACGGGACGCGAACGTGCGCTACTACGCGACCGCCGCCGCCGCGGCCGACGCCGGGTTCCGGCCGTGCCTGCGGTGCCGGCCCGAGGCGGCCCCGGGCACGCCGGCGTGGCTCGGGGCCTCGGCCGTCGTGCGCCGCGCGCTCGCGCTCATCCACGACGGCGCGCTCGACGAGGCGCCGGTCGAGGCGCTCGCCGCGCGCGTCGGCATCGGGCCGCGCCACCTGCACCGGCTGTTCGTCGAGCACGTGGGCGCGCCGCCGGTCGCGGTCGCGCAGACCCGGCGGCTGCACTTCGCGAAGCGGCTCGTCGACGAGACGGACCTCACGATGACGCAGGTCGCGATCGCCTCGGGCTACGGCTCGCTGCGGCGCTTCAACGCCGCGTTCCTCGCTACGTACCGCCGC
>WBZP01005569.1_pt1 | contig 12768 bp, 12 predicted proteins | sample 5204301 | NCBI WGS metagenome assembly WBZP01 (sample SAMN12412401, study PRJNA552823) | activated sludge metagenome | isolation source: activated sludge from nitrification reactor of wastewater treatment plant... | place: USA: Pennsylvania | collected 2017
ATATTTAAATAAAAAAACTAAAAATCGCCCAACAAAAATATTGCCGAAAATGCCTTTTGCTCTAAGCACCAAGCCAACGCTCAAAAGGCACTTCGTCAATATAGGTCGTTGTGGGAGATTAAAATGTCAATTAATAAATTCAATTATAGTTTGTAAACTTTATTTTTCAATATATTACTTTTATATTAAGCAAATTACAACCATATATTTAATACTTATGAAATTAAGAATAAGACTGTTTTTAGTGTTTTCTTTATTATTTGTTAGTTTAGCCTTTGGGCAAACCAACGTGGAATTGACTTCTTTTTATGGAAGTAATAAAGAAGTAATTGACAAAATATTATTTGCTGTATTTGGCGCACTTTTAGGATTCCTATCAAACTACTTGCTTACAATGCGTAAGGAAAAAAGAGAAGAAAGAGAACTTTCATACGATTTAAAGATTGAAGATGCGATAACTATGGTTGAAAGCCCAATAAAGACTAATATTGATTTAATGTATAAAAATCACAAAATAAAGAATTTATCGTTTGTTTCATGCGTCGTAAAAAATACAGGTGCATTAGTTGTTAAAAATGAAACGATTAGGTTTGAGTTTAATACAAAGGAGTCTAATATACTTGAAGCATATATAGAGCCTAAGCCAGAAGAAGAATTGGGTGTTATGGAAGTAGCTATAGACATGGATAGGCTAAATCATGAGAGAAAGTATGAAATAGGGCATTTGGTCAAAGAAAAGGAAGTTAGATTTAATTTTGTTGTTGCTGGTCCAAAACCTAATGTTTTGATTCATGACCGTAATCCAGATGGAAATGTTAAGTTTTCGCCCCAAAATGTTAATGTAAGCAAAGATGACTTAGCAATCTTAAAACAATTTATATATATAAATTTAGCATTGATAAGCGTTTTTCCTTTGGCTAATTCTTATATAGCTTCAAGCATTGGATTAGACATGGCTTTAGGAGCGGCATTTGTTGTATTTAATTTAACACTTATTCAGCCTATTTCACCAATAATTGCTCGAATACTTTATAACAGGGTGCAAAATAATAAAGATACAAAACCACTAAAAGTTGATATTTTAGGTGATAATAATATTGTCGCTAATAATGAAGGCGAGCCTCTATCAATTACTGTTTATAGTGCTAAGGAAGAAAAGTAAAATCACGAAAATAAAGGCTCCCACAACAGCGGTTTTGCGCAACGCGGGCATTTGTGGTTTCAAAAGTCATCGCGTTGCTTGGAAAATTCCGTTCCTTTTGATACATTAGATCCGATCCCTGAAACCCGCGCTGCGCAAAGCCGCGGACCGTTCTCAAACAGTCTGCGCAAGCCCTCGTTTTTTTCCTCGCAAGCTCAAAAAAAAGCACGCACTCCCGACCGGTTTTAGAACAGCAACTTTACGTTATTTTTGTCGTTTTGGGAGAAATATTTATATTTGTGGTGAGAAAAACGGAACGCAAAGCTGCAAACCGTTAGTCAAAATACCAAAGACAACAATAATGAGTAGAAGTTATATCGCCATATTTCCTCGCAACCCTTTGACTGCAAATCCCAACAAGCAATTGGTTATTAACAGGCTTAAAGAAAATGGATTCCTTGATGAGCGAGATTACGAATGGAAAAATCCCGAGACAGAGTTAATAGTTACATATTATCGACCTGGTATTAAATATCAAGAGTTTTATGACTTATTTGAGAACTCGAAAATAAATATTCAGGAAGACCTAAAACAGACATTGATTGACTTTAAAGAACATGATAAAATTGAAGTTGAAGTTTATGCCCCTGGAGAATTTTTTGTAACGAATCCAGAAACTGGTTCAGCGCTTGGAGAGGACTGGTCAGATGAATTAGGTCAGTTCCTTGATAATAACAATCATAAATGGACAGACCCATTGAATAATAAACAATATTACTTTTTTGAATTGCAATGTAGCGACATTGGACTTGGACAACACTTTCTTACAATAGAAGAAGGATTGGGAGAACCAAATTCAAAGCTTTTAAAATTGTTACATAATATTACTGGACAAGAATATAAATGGATATGGACAAAGTTGTAGGTACTACACCTAACAGCACATTTGCAATAGGCGGGGTTTGGTGTCCTGCAGACAATTTTTTGGTTACAGAAAGTTCTGTGTTCCGCATAAACATTAGTGGTAAAAATCCCGCCCATCGCAAATCTGCGAACCGTTCTCAAACAGTCTCTCCCACAAAGCCCTGATATTTTTTCACAGGCTCAAAAAAAGTACGCACTCCCGGACCGGTTTTAGAACAGCCGCTTTTCGTGATTTTTGTCGTTTTGGGAAAAATATTTATATTTGTGGCGAGAAAAACGGAGGCAAAGGTGCGAACCGTCAGCGGTAATAAATTATAGAAGAATGAAAGATAATTTTTATTTCATGGACGAGTATTTTATGGGAATACCCTTTTCATATCCTCCACAACAAATTGGGCCACCGGTTTTGTGGTTTCAACCTGAAAATTTCAAGAAAGTCATAGACGTTTGTCAAAAAAAGGGTTTAGGTATATCCACAATTGAGGTTTATAAGGGTGGTTATGCAGACACTTTGTTATCCGAAGATTTTGGAGGAAATCCTTACGACCCTAATTGGTATATAAGGGAATACGAAAACTTAATTAAAAAATATTGTATAGGTACAGATAATAGAGACGTATTATTTTCGGGCTGGTATCTGGAGCCCAATAATATTAATAAAACTACCGCTAATAACACCTTGCCAAAAGCGGGGCGGACGTGTTGGCAAAAACTTTTCGGCTCCAAATAAACTTTATCCTAGCTTTACAGGTCGGTGCTCCGAAAGCCCCTCCTTCGGCAAGCTGCAAACCGTTAGCTGATATACTATTAAGTAAATTATGACAACAGAAGAATTATTTGACATATTCATCAATACGATAAACGCAACAGAAGAAATTTCCTCAGTTGAATTTAATTATAACGAAAGTGTAAGAAAAGCATTTCTTTTAGTGTCTGATAATGTATCACTTCAAAAAGCAATTCAAAGAGAACTACCACATAATTATAATAAATTTTGTTCTCTGATTAGTCTTTTAATGAGATTTATTGAAACAAAGAAACTGGATCTTGAAGTTGCTAACCATTATATCAATAAACTTGAGAAGTACTATACCAAATATTGGCAAAAAATTGAATTGGTGAGACAAGCAGTTGAACGAAATAACCTTGAATTAGCTGAAAAAATCACATCAGAAATTCCGGACGAAGACAGTGGACCAGCACAATACGTTGCTCATCGACATATTTTAGAACATTATGCTAAAATAGGCGACATTGAACATTTCAAAGAAAAGATAAAACCATCTAAACTTGGGAAGTTTCCAAGATATGGTATTGAAGCATATAAGTATAAATTAATAGAAGGATATTCAAGAAGAAATGGAATTATTGAAGCATTTTCGCTATTAGAAGATAAATATTTTGAAAAAACAGCCTCTATTTCAGCACTTCGTTGTTTTGCCAAAACATTGACTTTAGATGAAATTGACAAATATTTGCAAACTTATCCAAGGGTTTTAAGCGAGACAATATCAGCAAGAGCAGATTTATATGTTTTGCACTTTAGAGAACAAAGGCCAATAGGAATTTCAAAAGAAAACTTTGAAAAGACTTTGATAGAGATATTAAAACAGAATAAAGATGTTAAATTTGGTGATTTACGCTATAGAGATAGTTTATTGCTTGACCTTGGTTCTTCGACCACAAATAAGAAACAAGCTTTAGAATGTAAAAAGAATATTATTTCACCAAAAGTAAAAACTGAACTTAATTATGGAATAAAATACTATGAAGACAATAAAATATACATCAGCTAAGGATTCACTGTACGTACAGACTCCCTATCGGTCGTCCGTCATCAGTGCTAGACATTACCTGCCATTTTTTGGGCGACAGTGTAAACATGAACAGACGAACATAAAACAGACGACAATGACAATCATCAAATTACTTTTTATCGGACTTCTTCTTTTGACAGTTGAGACGACAATCTATGCGATTAATAAACTTTAGTGCTGGGACAATATACGGTTTCACAAGCCCACCTTCGCCAAGGCCAAAAACGTTCTCAAACAGTCTCGCGCAAGCCCTCATTTTTTTCCTCGCAAGCTCAAAAAAGGACACACTCCCGACCGATTTTAGAACAGCAGCTTTTCGTGATTTTTGTCGTTTTGGGGAAAATGTTTATATTTGTAGCGAGGAAAACGGATGCAAAGGTGCAAACCGTTGGCTGCAAGCGTAAAACGATACATAAAAATAAAATATGAACCCTTTTTGGACACAAATAATCATTCAGACAACGCTACGACACCGTGATAAAAAATCTTCGGAGAAAAAAAGGTATTCAGACTTTGAACTTGCCAAAGGTTATAGGGAATTTATTATAACGACCAAACGACAATTTAAAGATTTCATACTAATTACAATAGGGATTTTCTCTGCATCTTTTGGGTTTAAAGGCTTTCTTCTAACCAACCATTTTATCGACGGAGGAGCAACAGGCATTTCTTTACTAATTTCTGCACTTACTGATATTCCACTTTACATTCTGATTATTTGCGTAAATATTCCATTTATCATTCTTGCTTATAATGTAATGGGAAAGGAATTCGCAATCAAGACTGCTATTGCAATAACTGGACTTTCTTTTGTTCTTGCTACTGTTACATTCCCGAATGTAACCAATGATAATTTGTTGGTTGCAATTTTTGGTGGTTTCTTTCTTGGTGCAGGGATTGGCTTTGCAATTCGCGGCAGTGCAGTTATTGATGGGACAGAAGTGCTTGCTATCTTTTTAAGTCGCAAATTCGGGACAACAATTGGTGACATCATTATCGCAATTAACGTTCTCATATTTGGAGCAGCCGCATACTTCCTAGGGGTTGAAATAGCTCTTTATTCAATGATAACCTACTTGTCGGCTTCGAAAACGCTAGACTTTATTGTAGAAGGTATTGAAGAGTATATTGGCGTTACAATAGTTTCTTATCATAGTGAAGAAATCCGACAAATGATTATAAATAAAATGGGGCGTGGAGTTACAATTTATAGTGGAAAACGAGGTTATGGAAAACGAGGTGAAATCAAAGAAGTTGAAATTATTTACACAGTAATTACAAGGCTTGAAATAAGCAAACTGACAACTGAAATAGAAAAAATTGAACCGACAGCTTTTGTAGTAATGAATAGTGTGAAAGATACAAAAGGAGGAATGATAAAAAAAAGACCGTTAAAACATTAAAAACGCAATAATGACAATAACGTCAGCAGGTAACACAGGTTTGGCAAATGTGGTGGTTCAGTGCTCCGCAGACACATTTGTGGTTAGTCAAAGTTTGGTTTCTCCGCATCAACATTTGTCGTGAAAATAGCCACCTTCGCCAAGTCCGAAAACGTTCTCAAACAGTCTCGCTCAAGCCCTGATAAGTAACTGACCAAAAAAAACTGACACCCTAAATATGTATTTGAATGGTAGGATTAGAAGAGATTTCAGGGCTAACGCCCCTACGAAAATTTCAGGGCTAACGCCCCTAAATTTTGAAAATAAGTGACTGACCATAAAAACCCTGACACAAATTGTTTCTTAAAAAAAAATTGATTAACAGGATTTTATCATATAAACCTGAATGTCGGTTTTCTTTTGTCCACTTACTTATTTCCCTCTCAGGCTCAAAAAAAGTACTCAGTCCCGGACTAATTTGAGAACAGCAGATTTTCGTGATTTTTGTCGTTTTGGGGAAAATGTTTATATTTGTGGCGAGAAAAACGGACGCAAAGCAGCGGGACGTAGTAGGCAATTTTCTCGACACCCTTCAAATATTCCAAGGACAAAATTTTATGAACGAAAGACTTCAGTTTTATTACAACCATTTCAAATCACTAATGGGCGACAAATGGGACGAGGCTAAAATTTTAGAGCAAGCTAATTTTATGGCTGATAAAGAAAAGACTATTAGGAAAGGAGAAAATGTACTTCATATTGATTATTTAGGCGGTCTACTTTCCAATGACGACCTTATAGAATTTGAAGTTGAATTAAAAAAAATCGGCGTTGAATTAAGTTCCTACGATAGAACAGGTGTCCAGTACAATTCTCTTGATGAACTTACAGGAGTTGTAAGACAAGTTTTAAGCAGCGGAGTAACTCACGATATTTTAATTAGCGTAGTTGGAAGTGCAGTTTGGGTGGGCTTATGTAAAGTCTGGACACTAACTTATAAAAAATTAAAAGGAAAACAAATTACCAAATTTTCAGCAGGTGGACATTCTACAATTAAAGACGCAACAATGTCAATTGTTTTAAAACTTAATCCAACAACATCAATTGAATATAATTTAAGAGGAGACTTTGAAAGTGAAGGTGAGGCATTAGAAACGTTTAGAAAAATTCTTGAAAATGCAAAATCACTTCCCGTAAACGAAATGCCGAGACGACCTTTTGTAGCAGAGGCAAACTTTGACAGTAAATCTGTTGAGATTATTGACGAAGAAAAATTCTTCCAAGATAAAATCGCAAAGCAAAAGGAAAATGAGAAAAAAATTAAAGTAAAAAAGAAAGCTAACAAAAAAAAGAAGAAGTAAAACTGCCTACAACATTGGGTTTTGTGCAAGTTGGGCTTGATAATGTAACATTTACTAATTACAAATCCCAGCTTCAGTTTCGGCAGACAAATTACTATCAGCTTTTGTACTTAACTTCATCAATATATTGTCAATCAGCAGTGGTTATGGGCAGACGGAATACTAATTCCCAACCTGCATAAAGCCCTGCCCGTTCTCAAACAGTCTCTACAAATCCATCATGTTTTTCCTCGCAAGCTCAAAAAATGTCCACAATCCCTGACCGATTTGAGAATAGTAGCTTTTCGTGATTTTTGTCGTTTTGAGGGAAAAGGTTTATATTTGTGGTGTCAAAAACGGACGTAAAGGTGCAAAACGTTACCTGCAAGCGTAGCGGACGACACCACAACAGACTAAGAAATGGAAATAAGACTTATCGTAATTCGGACAAATGACCAAAAAAGACTTGCTGACTTTTATAGTTTACTTGGTTTGTCATTTGAGTTTCATAAACACGGTAATTCACCTATGCATTATTCAACGACCATTGGAACCTTGGTTTTAGAAATTTATCCTTTGACAAAAAGCCAGACAGAAATAGACAAAAACCTTAGATTAGGTTTCGCAATTGACTGCTTTGAGGAAACGCTGAAAGTTCTCAGTAAAAACGACATTGCATTTTCAGAACCGACATTGACCGACTTTGGTTTCTTAACCATTATTTCAGACCCTGACGGAAGGAAAATTGAACTTTATAAAAAATAACTTGAAAGTAATTAGAATAAAAGTAACCAGTTTCATCAGTGATGACCAGCCAGGTTTTGTTGAGTGTAAGTTCAATGACGCTTGGAATAAAGAACATATTGTTCAAGACAAAGTTCCCATCGTGACAGAAAAATATTTAGACGCAAATAGCGAATATCCTCAAGACGGTGTAATTGCTTGCGGGATAATCAAACAATGGCTGGACGAAGACGGAAGAAAAATTTTGACAATATTAACAGAAAAACCGTGGGCAGTTGAGAACATTGATGTCTTGACGGAATTTGATGTTTTAGAAGACCAATTAACTGAACTCAATCAATGACAAGAACGCCAGCAGGTAGCAGCACATTTGCAATAGGCGTGGGGTTTAGCTTCGCTGATTTTCAATTCGTGCTCCGTAGACAGTTTTGTGGTAGCCGAAAGCTCAGTTCTCCGAATAAACTGTTGTGCTGAAAGTCCCGCCCATCCGCCAATCTGCAAAACGTTCTCAAACAGTCTCGCTCAAGCCCTGATATTTTTCTCACAGGCTCAACAAAATTACGCAAGTCCGGACCGGTTTGAGAACAGCGGCTTTTCGTGATTTTTGTCGTTTTGGGGGAAATGTTTATCTTTGTGGCGAGGAAAACGGACGCAAGGGTGCAAACCGTTAGCGAAAATTTTATGAAAACTACAATTTCCCTTTTGATATTCATTTTTAGTGTATTTCATATAAATGCTCAACAAATTGAAATTTCAATTCTAAGGGGTGATGAAAAATTTCCAACATTTAAAATACAAGATGTGTATCCAGGTGCTTATGCTATTGTAAATGATACAATAATAAACATAACTGAAAGTAATGCAAATGGCTCATGGTTAATTAACTGCAATCCTTCCATTATAAAAGATGACAGTATATCTATTAAATATATATTTGACTATTCAGTAATTATTATTAACCATAAACCAGATACCAAGATAATATTGCCTACATTTATTGAAATTTCTGATTATTTGACAATAAAAGATCGTTGGTACAAAAAGGATGATTATAGATACTACAAAAAGATATATAAAAGTCCTATGATTGAGTATAATTCAGACTCATCGTATTATTGTGTAGGCAAATATAAAGGCTTAAATTACAAATCACCATATGATTTTAGTTTTACATTTTATGAAAATGGGGAATGGAAATGTTATAATAATGAAGGAAAATTGGTTTCAGAATATGGTTTTAAAAAAGGCAGGTTAAATGGGAATTACAGACTGGAAACAAAGAGTATTAAGATAAATGGACAACATTTAGAAGGGAAAATGATTGGTGAATGGGTGTTCGAAATTGATGGAATCAAGTCAATCTGGACATTTTATAATGATTATGTCATATTTGATTATAAAAAAAACATTCGCTAACACGTTTTTTGCGTTAGTGGGCGGACAGTGCGAATAGAAACATTTGAGCGATTAATAAACTTTAGTGCTGGGACAATATACGGTTTCACAAGCCCACCTTCGCCAAGGCCAAAAACGTTCTCAAACAGTCTCGCGCAAGCCCTGATAAGTAACTGACCCAAAAAAACCTGACACCTTAAATATGTATTTGAATGGTAGGATTAGAAGAGATTTCAGGGCTAACGCCCCTTTATCAATGTTGGGAATGAATTTTGCTACGAAGATGACAGGGCTAACGCCCCTAAATTTTGAAAATAAGTGACTGACCATAAAAACCCTGACACAAATTGTTTCTTAAAAAAAATTGATTAACAGGATTTTATCATATAAACCTGAATGTCGGTTTTCTTTTGTCCACTTACTCATTTCCCTCTCAGGCTCAAAAAAAGTACTCAGTCCCGGACTAATTTGAGAGCAGCAGCTTTTCGTGATTTTTGTCGTTTTGGGGGAAATATTTATATTTGTGGCGACAAAAACGGACGCAAAGCTGCGAACCGTTATAGCCAATTTTAAGAGAATCAACAATGACAGAACAAACCGACAAATTTATACTTGACAAAAGTGTCTGGACGCAAGACGACTTTGAGATAATGGGTTGGCATGACGCAAACATTTACGGGTTGACAATCGAGAAAAGCGAAGACAATTGGACTGCCGACTTCTTGCTTGACTTAGACTACATTTTTAAATGGGTTAATCCAATTCCTCCGGTGCAGACATTTACATTTTGGGTTGCTCCTTGCACACTAATTTTTAAAGCATGTTTTGACTTACACATAGACTTCAAAACGGACGGTGGTTGTCTTGACTTAATGGAAATAGCTGACCTTTATTTAAAAAGCAAAGTTGAGCAAGAGAAAAATAAGTTTGTTTACGAATGGACAATTGAATTGCAACAGGGACAAATAACTTTGAAGTCTTACGGACTTGAACAAATTGTAAGACAACAGCCTCTGCATTTGCAAGGACAAGTTTTAACTTTAGATGAAAGAGGTGGAATAAATTTTGGAAGAAAACCATGCTGACAGAAAGAAAAGCTGGCTATAATATGTTTTTGCCAGAATGGGGGCAGAAGTGCTAGATTGAGGATTTGTAATTCTATTGAGCTTTTGTACTAAATTTGAACATTCGTACATTGAATTCCCCCACTTCGGCAAGCCCAAAACCGTTCTCAAACTGTCGCACCACAATCTGGATATTTTTCTTCGCAGGCTCAAAATGCCCACAATTCCCGACCAATTTTAGAACAGCCGCTTTTCGTGATTTTTGTCGTTTTGGGGGAAATGTTTATATTTGTGGCGAGGAAAACGGACGCAAGGGTGCAAACCGTTAGCTGCAAGGCAACGACGACAGACCTAACTTCAAGAAAATGACTTACAATTTTTTCGCTGACAAAGTAGATAAATTAAATATTCTCGAATTTATTTTGAATGAAACCGACTTGCATATTTACGATTTAGGTTCACCTTTTGGACAAGAAATTTGCGAATACAAAACTGTTGAAGAAATTTCATTAAAATTTGACCTCGATAATGGGGACAAACTTGCAAACACATTTCAACTTTGGACACCCAGACATAAAGGAAACCCTATTTTTAGAAAAGTTGACCTAGACCCAAAATATTGTAATGGACACACTTTTAGATATTCGACGGAAGGTTGGGGACTTATTCAATTATATTTTGGTGGACTTAAAAACAATGTGCTAAACCAATCTCATATTGGACACTTTAACGAAAAAGGAGCTTTAAAATGGGGAGGAACAAATAAAGATAATGGACTTGTTGGTTCATGGGACTGGTCAGAAATCCAAACAACTTCAAGAAAATTAAAACACCAAATACATAATAAACTTGCGATAAGAAAAACAGGAAGCCTTGGAATACTTTCAGGTGCCGATAAACTTGAAAAAATTGGAATAGAATTAAGATGAAAAACACTCATTCTAACGGATTGTGTGGTGGGATGTCGCATTAGCGACAAAATGTCGGTAAACCTCCTGCACCTTCTCAAAGTTCAGCCACTAAAGTGGCTGTTAGTGGGTTGGAAATGCTATTTTCAACCGACATTGAGTGCCTACGGCACAGAAAAACAAGCGTTTTTATTGCTGCCACACAAACCGTTAGTATCAGAAAAAGCGATTAACAATAAGCCCAGCAGCCAACATGGTTTTGGCAAAAGTGGGGCTTTAGTGCTAGGCTGAACATTTGTACTTTCTATTCGCTTTTGTACTAAATTTGAACATTCGTACATTGAATTCCCCCACTTCGGCAAGCCCAAAACCGTTCTCAAACAGTCTCGCTCAAGCCCTGATATTTTTCTCACAGGCTCAAAATGCACACAATTCCCGACTGATTTGAGAACAGCAGCTTTTTGTGATTTTTGTCGTTTTGGGGAAAAGGTTTATATTTGTGGCGACAAGGATGGACGCAAGGGTGCGGGACCGTTAGGTGAAATGGCTCTGAACAATGAAGTGTCTTTGTCGCTTTGGGTATTGCAATATATTAATGAAAAATGAAAGGTTGATATATCATGAATTATAGAAAAGAAGGATTTGTTTCTTTATGGTTAGGTACAGTTAAATCAGAAAAAGATCTTGAAAAGCTAATGATTATTGGCTATACGGATGATGGCGATTTGATACCATCCGGTTTTTCCAAACTTTTTAGCATGGGTAGATATAATGATGATTTCAGGGAAGTACGTTTCTATGATAAAGGGATTAAGAGTATTCCTGAGGCATTAAATGGTTTTTCGTATAGTGATGACATAACGATGTATTTTGAAAGTCTAATTCCGGCAGAAAAGTTGCATGGTTTTAATTCAGTAGTCTTAATATATAATTTTCAATATAGCGGAGATAAAACAGAGGTCGAAAACTCAACTTTCGGGCACTTTAAATACATAGGTTTTACGCGATATTGTTTTACGAGAGAAGCTCTAGTTGCTGAAATCTCCAAAAACTTAGGAGGGATTCCCTGGGACTATGAAAAGAAGATTTTTAGCCTGGATCTTGATAAGAGAAAGCAGTTGTTTAGTAAGATCAGTGAAATCAAGAGTATTCAAGGCTTAGATAATTTATTATAATCCAAATTCGAAAATATTCGATTTGATCTATTGAGACCAATTTTTTTTATCAAAGACATGTAACTGTTCTTTTGTTTTTGGGCCACTTCGCCTAACCAAGGGTATCTGTAAAGGTGGGGATGAGCAGGACGCATAGTAATGGCTCCGGAGCAGGAGCATGGAGAATGCCGCACTTACATCCTCTCACGGGCGCAGTCGCGCGCTCCGCAGGAAAGGACTCTGGAGACCGTTTGAGGACTTCAGATACCTAAACTGTTCTCAAGCAGTCACGCCCAAGCCCTGATATTTTTCTCACAGGCTCAAAAAAAGCACTCAGTCCCCGACCCGTTTATGAACAGCCGCTTTAGGTGATTTTTGTCGTTTTGGGGAAAAGGTTTATATTTGTGGCGAGGAAAACGGATGCAGAGGTGCGGGACGTTCCCGGCAATACCGAAAAATAAAAAAACATTGAAGTGACATTTTTTTGCAATACAATTTGAAAAATATAATCAAATGAGAATCATATTATTACATTTTATTTTGACGTGTTTATTGTTTCCCTGTAAAGGACAGACACCAAAAGGGAGTAGCAAATGTAGTTGCCCTTCGGATTATCCCGTAAGACAAGAAATAGAGTACGAAGAAGGCCGGATATTAATTCTGTGTTCAGAAGGCGAGGCTGAAAGTGGTTTGGGTGAATATAAAGTAATAGATTGTGAAGGTAATCTCATTTCGCCCGAATTATCCGGATTTACTTACCATGAAAATATACAAATAAATTCGAGTATCGCCCCGCTAATGATAACAATAGGAGGAATTATGGCGAATGAATCTTCAAAAGATGTTCTTATGCAAAAGTATGTGTATGAAAACGGTAAATTTGTGGTAAGAACGCATTT
>WBZP01005570.1_pt1 | contig 12767 bp, 14 predicted proteins | sample 5204301 | NCBI WGS metagenome assembly WBZP01 (sample SAMN12412401, study PRJNA552823) | activated sludge metagenome | isolation source: activated sludge from nitrification reactor of wastewater treatment plant... | place: USA: Pennsylvania | collected 2017
CGAGAGGCTGTACAAAAACGCCTCTTACGTGCTACGCGCTCAGTCCAGCCCGATAGCGATACCGATCAGCCGCCGGATTTCCGCAAGCTGTCCGTCGTTGATGCGTGAAGGAGTTGGCGTGATACGGTGCTTCGAGGTGGTGGTGACATGATGAGCCAGGGCGTAGCAAAGCTTGGTGCAGCCATTTTCCGTCGTCGGCGGGATCCTGACCGACAAATCCTCAATCGCGACATGCGGATCCTCGGCCAAGGGGGCCAGGATGAGATTGGGATAGGCGTCGTCGAACAGGCCCCGGTCCTCAACCACAATAGCTGGCCGCTTCTTATTCGGCTCCTTGGGCAGACCATCACGCCAGTCCACCAGGACGATCTGCCCCGGCGCATAACTCATGGTCCTATCCCTTCGGCAGTCGGGGTTCCCCACTCCGCATAGAAGGCGCGACCTTCGGGTGAGGAGGCAAGGTACGCTCCCACGGCGCGGCTTTGCGCGCGAATGCGCTCGCGCCGGACGCGTTTGGCTTCGTCCACCGCCAGTTCGCGCAAATACGTCGACAAGCCAATACCCCGCGCCTTGGCAGCCTCTTCAAGCGTCACCTGAATATCTTCGTCCAGCCGCACGGAAACAGGATGACCCATAGCTGACCTCCATCCGTTGTTGTCCGAAATCAGACTACTTGATCGAAATACATTATAGTCATACCAAACAGCAATTTCGATTCCTGCCCCGTTCGCCTTGGCGCGATTGATGGGTCTATGGGGTGCGTGGTGCTGGAGTGGTTTGACTCGGCAGCGGGTTACGCCGTGCTCACCCGTCCTACCTGCCGCTTGCTAAATGACTAACGCGCGTCAAGCGTCCGGCGCGGCCTCGCCCAGCAGCAGGAATTCCATCAACGCCTTTTGAGCGTGCAGGCGATTCTCAGCCTCGTCCCAGACCTGGCTTTGCGGTCCGTCGATCACCTCGGCGCTGACCTCCTCGCCCCGGTGCGCTGGCAGGCAATGCAGGAAGATCGCGTCGGGCTTGGCCTGGGCCATGACCTCCGCGGTGACCTGATAGCCGGCGAAATCCCGCGCCCGCCGCTGCTGTTGCTCTTCCTTGCCCATGCTCGACCACACATCGGTGGCGACCAGATCGGCATCCCGGGTGGCGGCCAGCGGATCGCGCAGCAAGATCACCCGGCCAGTGGCTTGCTTGAGCAGTTCCGCGTTCGGCTCGTAGCCCGGCGCAACGGCAATGCGCAATTGGAAATCGCATTGAATGGCGGCCTTGAGATAGCTGTTGCACATGTTGTTACCGTCGCCGATCCAGGCCACGGTGCGGCCACGGATGTCGCCGCGGTGTTCGATGAAAGTCTGGAGGTCGGCCAGCAACTGGCAGGGATGGTTATAATCAGTCAGGCCGTTGATGACCGGCACTGTGGAATATTCGGCGAAGCGCTCCACCTTGGCGTGTTCGAAGGTACGGATCATCACCAGATCCACCATGCCCGACAGCACCCGCGCCGTATCTTCAATCGGTTCGCCCCGGCCCAACTGGGTATCCTGCGGCGATAGAAAGATGGCGCTACCGCCCAGTTGCGCCATGCCGGCCTCGAAGGAAACCCGGGTGCGGGTGGACGCCTTCTCGAAGATCATGGCCAATACTTTCCCCGAAAACGGGGCGTAGCGCTCCCCGCGCCGGTGCAGGGCTTTCAACGCGCTGGCGCGCCGCAGTACACGCTGCAATTCGGCGGGCGTCAGATCGAACAGGCTGAGAAAATGGCGTGGTTTCATTAAAATTGGTCCGCAAGCCGTTCGCTAAATCAAAACGGCAGCATCGAATCGAGCTGCCGCGCAAAAAAGGATTATAGGCGAATTTTTCCCACGGGTCCGTACCAGCCGGGATTTCGCGCTCGGCCGCGCCGCGCCCGCCCAAACCCCAGGACTCCTCGCCATGCCAGTCAATTTCTGCCCACAATGCGGCCAGCCGCTCCACACCGCCGACGTCCACGGCCACTCCCGCCGGCGCTGCATCGCCGCCGGCTGTGGTTACGTCCACTGGGACAATCCGGTGCCAGTGGTCGCCGCCATCGTCGAACTCGACGGGATGATCATTCTGGCCCGCAACAAGAGCTGGCCGGAGAAAATGTACGGGTTGATCACCGGTTTTTTGGAAAAGGGAGAAACGCCGGACGCAGCTATCCGGCGCGAGGTGCATGAAGAACTGAGCTTGAACGCCGTCGCCGTCGATTTCATCGGCAACTACGCATTTTTCGAGATGAACCAGTTGATTCTGGCCTATCACGTCCCGGCGCGGGGCGAGATCGCGCTCGGCGAGGAACTGGCCGATTGCAAGCGGGTGCCAGTCGAACGGCTGAAACCTTGGACCCTCGGCACCGGCCCCGCCGTCCGCGACTGGCTGGCGCGGCGCGGCCAGCCGTCGGAGTCCATGGAAAGTCGCGCCGTCGTCCGCGACTGGCTGGCGAACCAAACTCCCAACCCCTGACAGGTCCCATTTCCATGCTCGCTTTCCTGCCCACCCCCGTTCGGGGGGTACTGGCCTTGCTGCTGTTTGTCATCAACACCGTGTTCTGGTGTACGCCCCTCTACATCGTGCTCTTGGTCAAGGTCATCATCCCCCGGCCGGGCTGGCGCGAGTTCCACGCCCGCCTGATGATTCGGTTCGCCACGGCCTGGATCGACTGCAACAACGCCATCATCAACCTGACCCAGCGCATCGAGTGGGACGTGGCGGGCCTGGAAAACCTGCGGCGCGACGAATGGTATCTGGTTGGCTCCAACCATCAGTCCTGGGTGGACATCGTGGTGTTGCAGCGGGTGTTCAACCACCGCATCCCGTTCCTGAAGTTCTTCATCAAGCAGCCGTTGATCTGGGTGCCGGTGCTGGGCGGCGCCTGGTGGGCGCTGGACTTTCCGTTCATGCAGCGCCATTCGGCGGCCTATCTGGCCCAGCATCCCGAGGCGCGCGACCAGGATTGGGAAACCACCCGCTTGCGGTGCGAGCGGTTCCGCGACACGCCGACCACCATCCTCAATTTTCTGGAAGGCACCCGCTTCCGGCCCGACAAGCACGCCCGCCAGCAATCGCCCTACCGCCATCTGCTGCGCCCCAAGATCGGCGGAATGGCGTTTACCCTGGAGGCGATGCCCGACCGGCTGCGCACCCTGCTGGACGTGACCCTGGTCTACCCGGACGGTCCTTGCACTTTCGGCGATCTGCTCATGGGCCGCATCCGCCGGGTAATCGTCCGGGTCCGGCAACTGACGATTCCCGCTGAATTGCTCGGCGGCGACTACCGCAACGATCCCGAATTCCGGACGGTGACTCAGAACTGGATCAGCCAGATTTGGGCCGAAAAGGATGCGCTGATCGAAGAGCTGCGGGGAAGACGCGGAGCGGTGGCAGCCGGTTGATTGGCGCCTGGAGAGTGAATCATGAATAGTCGTTACTGGAGTCCCGTGGTGCATCGGTTGATCCCCTATGTGCCGGGCGAACAGCCAAAGCTGAGCAAGCTGGTCAAGCTCAACACCAACGAAAACCCCTATGGACCTTCGCCCAGGGTGCTGGAAGCGATCCAGTCCGAGTTGTCCAGCGTCCTGCGCCTTTACCCGGACCCGAACGCCGAGCGGCTGAAACAGGCCATCGCCGACTACTACGGCATTACGCCAGCGCAGGTCTTCGTCGGCAACGGCTCGGACGAAGTGCTGGCGCACGCTTTTCACGGTCTGCTCCAGCATCCCGCGCCACTGCTGTTCCCGGATATCACTTACAGTTTCTATCCGGTGTACTGCGGCCTGTACGGCATCGACTTCGCCACCGTGCCACTGGCCGAGGATTTCACGCTGCGCGTGGCGGACTACCTGCGGCCGAACGGCGGCATCATCTTCGCCAACCCGAACGCGCCCACCGGTTGCCTGCTGCCGCTGGCCGACCTCGAATGGCTGCTTGATCGCAACGAGGATTCGGTGGTTGCGGTTGACGAGGCCTACATTGACTTTGGCGGCGAGACCGCCATTACGCTGGTGGACCGCTATCCGAACCTGCTGGTGACGCAAACGCTCTCCAAATCCCGCTCGCTGGCCGGGTTGCGGGTCGGGCTGGCGGTGGGGCACCCGGATTTGATCGAGGCGCTGGAGCGGATCAAGAACAGCTTCAATTCCTACCCACTGGACCGTCTGGCTATCGCCGGCGCGGTGGCGGCGTTCGAGGACCGCGAATACTTCGAACGCACCCGCCAGGCGGTGATCGTCAGTCGCGCCGAACTGGTCGCGGCATTGGAGGAATTGGGCTTCGAGGTGCTACCCTCGGCGGCCAACTTCGTCTTCGCCCGCCATCCGCGCCGGGATGCCGCCGCGCTGGCCGCCGCGCTGCGTGAGCGCCACGTCATCGTGCGTCATTTCCGTCTGCCACGCATCGACCAGTTCCTGCGGATCACGGTCGGCAACCCGGAGCAGAACGCGGTGCTCCTGGCCGCGCTCGGGCAAATCCTGGCGGGAGATTGAAGCGTGCAACTCAGCGAACTGGTCGCCTATACCGACCGCCTGCTGGCGGTGGAGAATTTCAACGACTACTGCCCGAACGGCTTGCAGGTGCAAGGCCGGGCGGAAGTGCAAACGCTGGTCGGCGGGGTCACCGCCTGTCAGGCGCTGCTGGACGCGGCGGTGGAACGCGGGGCCGACGCCGTGCTGGTCCATCACGGCTATTTTTGGAAAGGCGAGAACCCGCGCATCGTCGGTATGAAACAGCGGCGGCTCGCCACACTGCTCCGCCACGATTTCAGCCTGATCGCCTACCACCTGCCGCTCGACGCCCACCCGGAATTCGGCAACAACGCCCAACTGGCCCGGGTGCTCGGTCTGACCGTTACCGGGACCGCCGGCGGTAACGCGCGCACACCGGGACTGGTCATGCTGGGCGAACCGGGCAAACCGCTGAGCGGGGAAACCTTCGCCGCTCACCTTGCCGCCCGACTGGGCCGGGAGCCGCTGTACATCTCCGGCAACGATGCGCCGATCCGCCACCTCGCCTGGTGTACCGGCGGTGCGCAATCCTTCATCGAAACCGCTCTCAACGCCGGCGCGGATACGTTTCTGACCGGCGAGGCGTCGGAGCAAACCGTCCACTTCGCCCGTGAGAACGGCCTGCATTTCTTCGCCGCCGGTCACCACGCCACCGAACGCCATGGCGTACAGGCATTGGGTACGCATCTGGCCGAGCGATTTCCGTTAAACTTTGTTTTCGTGGACATCGCCAACCCGGTCTGAGTCGAATATCCATGCCGCCGGCCGGGGCGCGGCCCGCCGCAATGGCTAATCCAAGACAACAACAGTTGAAACGGTTATAGTTTTGCCGCGCCGCGGAAGCAGCGGGAGTTTACCCCGCCGATGATCGCGATAGCTGATCCACGACAACAAGGATTGAAATCCAACCCATTCTAATTTAACAATAAATCCACAACAGGAGACCTGCGTATGAGTACGGTAGATGACGTCGACCTCGGCAGACGCCGCTTTCTGACCGCCACGGCTACCGTGGTCGGCGGCGTTGGCGTGGCGTTCGTCGCCGTTCCATTTTTAAAGTCTTGGTCGCCCAGCGAGCGCGCCCAGGCCGCCGGCGCGCCGGTGGAAGCGGATATCAGCAAGCTGGAGGACGGCGCCGTAATGACCGTCGAATGGCGCGGCAAGCCGGTCTGGTTGCTGAAACGCACCAAGAAAATGCTGGATGACCTGTCCGGACTCAAGGATCAGTTGCGTGATCCCAACTCCGAGGAGGCCAGCCAGCAACCCAAATACGCTCAGAACGCCTACCGTTCCGTCAAACCCGACGTCTTGGTGCTGGTTGGCATCTGCACCCACCTGGGTTGCTCGCCCACCTTCCGTCCCGACGTGGCGCCGGCTGATTTGGGGCCAAGTTGGAAGGGTGGCTTCTTCTGCCCCTGCCACGGTTCCCGCTTCGATCTGGCCGGCCGCGTCTACAAAAGCGTTCCCGCGCCGACGAATCTGGAGGTTCCTCCCTACCAGTTACTGAGCGATTCCCGGATATTGATTGGCGTTAGTCCGGAGGCTGCATAATGGCAAACACACAAGGCACGACCGGTCTGGTCGGCTGGATTGACGAACGCTTCCCGCTGACCAAGTCCATCCGCGAACATCTGACCGAATACTACGCACCGAAGAACTTCAACTTCTGGTACTTCTTCGGCTCGCTGGCGATCCTGGTGCTGGTCAATCAAATCCTGACCGGCATCTGGCTGACCATGAACTACAAGCCGTCCGCCACTGAAGCCTTCGCTTCGGTGGAGTACATCATGCGCGATGTGGACTGGGGCTGGCTGATTCGCTACATGCACTCCACCGGCGCTTCAGCGTTCTTCATCGTCGTCTATCTGCACATGTTCCGCGCCCTGATCTACGGCTCCTACAAGAAGCCGCGCGAGCTGATCTGGATCTTCGGCGTGCTGATTTTCCTCGCGCTGATGGCTGAGGCGTTCATGGGTTATCTGCTACCCTGGGGCCAGATGTCCTACTGGGGCGCCCAGGTGATCATCTCGCTGTTCAGCGCCATTCCCGGCATCGGCCCGGATCTGTCGCTATGGATCCGCGGCGACTATGTGGTATCCGACGCCACCCTGAACCGCTTCTTCTCGTTGCATGTGATCGCGGTGCCGCTGGTGTTGCTGGGGCTGGTGGTCGCCCACATCCTCGCTCTGCACGAAGTCGGCTCTAACAACCCGGACGGCGTCGAAATCAAGAAGGTGAAGGGCGCGGACGGCATTCCTCTCGATGGCATCCCCTTCCATCCCTACTACACGGTCAAGGATCTGGTGGGCGTAGTAGTGTTCCTGATTTTCTTTTCCGTCGTGATCTTCTTTATGCCCGAAATGGGTGGCTACTTCCTCGAACACCCGAATTTCGATCCAGCCGACTCGATGAAGACTCCGCCGCACATCGCTCCGGTGTGGTACTTCACCCCGTTCTACGCCATGTTGCGCGCGGTGCCGGACAAGTTGGGCGGTGTCATCACCATGGGTGGCGCGATTGTGATTCTGTTTTTCCTGCCTTGGCTCGACCGCAGTCCGGTTAAATCCATCCGTTATCGGGGCTGGCTCTTCAAGCTGGTTTTGGCGGCGTTCGTGGTCGCGTTCCTAATCCTGGGCTATCTGGGTGCGCTGCCGACGACTCCAGGCCGCACCGATATGGCGCGGATCTGCACCTTGATCTACTTCGGATTCTTCGCGGTGCTGCCGCTGCTGCCGATGTTTGAAAAGACGAAGCCCGTACCGGAAAGGGTGACTTAACAATGAAAAAAACCCTCATTGCACTCGCGTTGCTGGCCCTGCCGGGTCTGAGCCTTGCCGCCGGCGGAGAAGGGTTTCCGCTGGAGAAAGCGCCGATTGACCTGCACAACAAGGCGTCGCTGCAAAAAGGCGCCAAGCTGTTCGTCAATTACTGCATGGGTTGTCATTCGCTGGAGTACCAGCGCTACAACCGCATGGCGCGCGATATCGGTTTGACCGACGAACAGGTCAAGGACAACCTGATCTTCACCGGGGCCAAGGTCGGCGAAACCATGAAGAACGCCATGCCCAAGGCGGACGCCAAGCGCTGGTTCGGCGTCACCCCGCCCGATCTGAGCGTGATCGCTCGGGCGCGCGGAGTGGATTATCTTTACACTTACCTGCTGACTTTTTATCAGGACTCCACGCGGCCCTTTGGCGTGAATAACGCGGCATTCCCGAATGCCGGCATGCCGCATGTACTTTGGGAATTGCAGGGAATGCAAAAGCCGGTCTTCGAGACTCACAAGGACCACGATGGCAATGAAACCAAGGTCATCAAGGAGTTTGAACTGGTGCAGCCAGGCAGCATGAGTCCGCCGGAATACAGGGAAGCCGTCACCGATTTGGTGAACTTCCTGGCCTACGTCGGTGAACCCATCCAACTGGAACGCCAGCGAATTGGTATCTGGGTCATCCTGTTCCTGGGACTGGCGTTCGTGGTGTTCTACCTGCTGAAGAAGGAGTTCTGGAAGGACGTGCACTGACACCGTTGCCGTCGGAGGGTCGTACTCTCCGACGGCGCTCCTCGATCCGCTCCCCGCGCCCGACGAGGAGCCCGATTTCCCGCGATCCGCCAACGATCCATCCACCATGACTTCGACCCGTCCCTATCTGATCCGCGCCCTGTATGAGTGGATTGAAGACAACGGCCTGACGCCGCACATTCTGGTCGACGCGGAAGCGCCGGGGGTGACCGTGCCCAAGCAGCACATCCGCGAGGGGCAGATCGTGCTCAATATCAACCCGTCGGCGGTGCGCGACCTGCGGCTGGGTAACGACTGGATCGAATTCAGCGCCCGCTTCGGCGGCGTGGCCCGGGCGATCCAGATTCCCGTGGCGGCCGTCCTGGCCATCTACGCCCGCGAGAGCGGTCAGGGCATGGCTTTTGGCGAAGAAAAGAGCGGCGACGAACCGCCGCCCCCCGGCGCATCACCGCCGGACAAGCCGGACAAGCCGGACAAGCCCGCGCGTCCCGACCGCAGGCCGGCGTTGAAGATCGTGAAGTAGCCGCGCTCAGCGGATGTATTCGAACAGCGTCACCACCTGACGCACGCCATCGACCTGGCTGGCTACATCCGCTGCCGCGTTCGCTTCCTGGGGCCGCACCAGTCCCATCAGATAGACGACTCCACGTTCCGTTATCACCTTGACCCGGGTCGGATCGAAATCCGGGATGTCGTTGATCCGCAGCAGCGCGGTTTTCACCTTGGTGGTGAGCAGCGTATCGTTGCTACGACTGGACAGCGCGCTGGGCGGACCGATCACCAATTCATTGTAAACTTCGATGACGGGTGGATCGATGCCGCGGGCAATGGCTTCCGCCTGCTGCCGGGCCTGCGCCGACACGGCTTCGCCGCTTAACAGCACGGCGCCGTTATAGCTGGTGATGTTGATGTGATTGCCCGGCGGCAACTGCTGGTTGAGCGCATCGTACAGCTTCAATTCGATGGTCTGATCGTCCACCACGGTTCCCGTCGTGCGCCGGTCGTGCGCCATGCCGATGCCCACCGCCGTACCGCCCACCAACAGCCCCACGCAACCGTTCAGCATCGTCGTGGCCAGAGCCGCGACCGCCAGATGGGTTTGCCATGCGTTCATGACGGTTCCTCCTCGCCAAACAGTTGATGATCCACCAGATCGCACAGGCAGTGGATGATCAGGATATGCGTTTCCTGAACTCGCGCGGTCGCCGCCGCCGCCGCCCGAATCTCGATATCCCCCTTGCCCAGTTGCCCGGCCATGCGTCCGCCGTCGCGACCCGTCAGCGCCACCGTGGACAGTCCCAATTCCCGCGCGGCGGCCATGGCGGTCAGGACGTTGGGCGAGTTGCCGCTGGTCGAAATCGCCAGCAACACGTCGCCCGGACGACCCAGGGCGCGGACTTGCCGGGCGAAAATTTGCTCGAAGGCGTAATCATTGGCGATGGAAGTTAGCGCCGAACTGTCGGTGGTCAGCGCGATGGCCGCCAGCCCGGGCCGTTCGATCTCGAAGCGGTTGACCAGTTCAGCGGCGAAGTGCTGGGCGTCGGCGGCGGACCCGCCGTTGCCGCAGACCAGGATTTTATTGCCCTGGCGCAGCCGTTCGGCCAGAAGTTCGGCGGTTTGAACGATGCGCGGCCCCATTGCATCCAGCGTGCGTTGCTTGGCTTGGAGGCTGGCGGCGAAGTGCTGTGCGATTCGCGTGAGCGGTTCCATCATGTCCACCCGGTGAAGTACGGTGAATGAAAAGCTTAGCGCATTCCCGTTCGATTCAGGCTTTCGATGGCGCATAATCCGCCCCTTCCGCGCTCTACTCAACCATCACCGACCACCATGCTTGCTTCTGCTTCTGACGAATTCCGGACCGGTGCGCTGGCGCCGCTGTTGGTCGGGGTCATGCCCTTCGGCATGATCTACGGCGCGCTGGTGGGAGGCTTCGCAGTGTTGGGGGTGTGGCCGTCATGAACGAGACGACACTAAAGCCCGACGCCATCTATACGGCGAGAAAACCAGGTTTAGGTATTTGCCGCCGGGTCGCCCAGTGCTTCAATGCCCGGCGGCAAGCTTAACTCTCGACCCGGAAATACGCCTCGCGCTCCGGCAGATCGACGCCGGTCAGCCGTAGTGGCAGCACGCGGTCCGGCGTCACGTCCTCGGCGACCTTGACCCTCGCGTCCCGGGCCAGGGCGGGAATCAGCACGACCCCGCGCGGCATCCGTTTCTCGACCAGCACACCCTCGCCCCGCCAACCGGGATGCTGTTGCAGATAGACCAGAGTCCAGTGCTCGCGCGACAGCCGCTCGGCCCGGCGCACTCCGGCCGCCACCGCTTCCGCCGCCCCGACCCGTTCGATAATCGCTTGGGCATCCAACACCGCGCCACCTCGCAGGAAGGCGCGCAACTGCTGGTGGCTGACCAGATCCAGATAGCGCCGCAGCGGGCTGGTCACTTGGGCATAGACTTCCAACCCCAAGCCGCCGTGCGGTCCCGGCTGGCCACTGTACTGCCGGGGTCGCAAACTCCGCCGCAAGGCGTACATCGCCGCCAGTCCGGCCGGTTCCCGATCAGACACCTCCATCGCCACATCCTGAGTGGTGAACGGAAATGGTAGACCGTTGGCCAGCGCGAACCGCGCCGCCGCCTCGCCAGCCATCACCATCGTCTCGGCCACCAGCATTCGGCTGCGCAACCGGGGCAGCGGCTTGATCTCCACCTGGCCATTGCAGACCCACATCTTCACTTCCGGCAGATCGATGAAGATCGCGCCGTTGGCGCGGCGACGATCCCGATGCCGGCACGCCAGTTCATGCAGGCGGCGGAACGGCTCCTCCTGGGCCAGCCGTTCTTCCACCTCTTCGTAGCTCAAGCGCTGGACCCGCACCCAACTGGGCGCGATTTCCACATCGGTCACAACCCCGTTCGCATCCAGTCGCAGGCCGAACGAAAGCGCCGGCGACACCTCCGCCAGCCCAAGTCCCAATCGTGGCACCGCTGCCTCGGGCAACATCGGAACCGTAGTTTCCGGTAGATACAGCGTTGCCCCGCGCGCGCGCGCTTCCAGATCGGCGGGACCGTCGGGCGGGACCAGCGCCGCGACATCGGCGACATGCACCCACAAGCGGTCGCCATCCAAACCGATGGCGTCGTCGGGATCGAGATTGCCCTCATCGTCGATGGCAAAAGCCGGCAGGCCGGTCAAATCCAGCCGTGGTTCGTCCGGCAGTTCGGGCAGGCCCACCCCCGGCTGGTTCAGCAGTGTCCCGATCCGGCGCGGCCAGGGATTCATCCTCCCATCCCAATGCTTCAACCGCAGCAGCAGGGCATGAGCACTTTGCGGGTTCTGGTCGCAGTCAAGCGCCTGCAACACCCGGCTCTGCTCGCGCTGGCCCCAGGCCACCTCCTCGATTTCCCGCAGATAGGGCGCATCCTCTGGCGCGCAATGGCCCGCCCGCGCCCGCTGGAGAAAGCCGTTCCACGCCTCTCGCTCGGCCGCCTTCGCCTCCCGGATCGCCCGTTCCCGCTCCACCTCCGCCAGCGGCCGGGCGCTGACCGCCTCCGGCGTCCCCCGGAAATGCAGCCCCTCGTCCACCAGCCGCCAAGCGGCCCAGGCGGTCGCTGGGGTATAGGCGCCATAAACCAGTTCCGCCAGTTCGGATAGTGTGGTCTGCCCACCGTCCAGCAACTCGCAGGCCGCCTCCGCCTCACCCGCCGGCGCGTCCAGTTCGCGCAACCCTTTCAAGGGTCCGGGATGCAGCAGCAGCACATCCTTGGGGCGGACTCGCAGCGACCGGCCGTCCTCCAGCTCAATGTCCAGCTTGTCGCCGATGGCGGCAACCCGGGCCGGACCGTTTTTGTACAGCACCAGACTATTTTGCGGGATGTTCATCGAACCTCGAACGAAATGGGGTCCACCGGAAGCTACCATATCTTGGGCTGAAAATTCGCGTCGTTCAGAATCTTTACGGTGTCGCCAGTTTGCGCCAGCACAAACAGCCCCTGCCGGTAGGCGTAACGATCCGCCCCGTCTTCAATCCGCATCCCCGCTACCGCCCCATGCACCGCGCCACCCGCTGCTGCTGGCCGCCGGACAGTTGCGTCTTCAATCCGCATCCCCGCTACCGCCCCATGCACCTGCCAGTCGGCGTATTCCGGGAAAAAATCCCGGAACCGCCCCAGGTCGTCCAGAAACTCTCGCACATCCGCCACACTCAGGCTGGCCTTGACTTCCACCACGACCACATGACCGGCGTTGACGACCAGTACATCAATTTCCAAGGTATCGCCGCCCCGCCGTTTTTTCACCCGCTGGCTGACCATCTGCACCGGGATGCCGCGCTCGTTGAATACCCGCTCGCAGGCCGGGGCCACCTGATTTTCGACAAACAGTCCCCATTGCCCGCCCAGATTGCTCACCAGCCGTGCGGTCTCCTGGAACTTGCGGTCGGTCTCCTGGAACTTGCGGTCGGTCTCCTGGAACTTGCGGTCGGTCTCCTTTTGCGCGTCCATCAGGTCCTGGAACTTGCGGTCGGTTTCCCGGAACAAGACCAAAATGTCTTCGTAGGTCGTCGCCATCGTTCTATCTTCCCGCTGCATCAAGGTTCGTAGCATACGCTCGCAAGCGACCACAAAAAAACTATGGAGGCAAACTCTGCTCAGGCGTGGTCTAACCAGAGAGGAAGGAACGACTTTTGAGGTAAGGTGGAGGTGTGCCATGAAGACGCGACGCGCGGAGG
>WBZP01005571.1_pt1 | contig 12763 bp, 7 predicted proteins | sample 5204301 | NCBI WGS metagenome assembly WBZP01 (sample SAMN12412401, study PRJNA552823) | activated sludge metagenome | isolation source: activated sludge from nitrification reactor of wastewater treatment plant... | place: USA: Pennsylvania | collected 2017
GGCCCGCAGGTGCGCGCCGCCCTCGGCTCCGGCCATTGCCGTGAGCCGGCCGCGCGCCGTGTCGATCGAGGCCACCGCCTGCCGGCTCCAGCTCACCGCCGCCTGGCCGGGCGACGCCATGGCGGCCAGTGCGCGCCGGGCGTCGGACAACGCCCCCTGCAGCGCACGGGCATCGGCGGTGGACGTGGCGAGCATGCGACGCTGGTCGAGCGCGGTGCGCTCGAGCATCGCCGCCCAGTAGCAGCATCCCGCGGTGGCCAGAATGGCCACCGTCAGCACCGTCCAGCGCGCGGCAGGCAGTCGCATGGCAGTCGTCGGGCGCGGCCCGCGCTAGTCCGACGCGCGGCCCAGTTCGTCGGTGACGAGGCGCAGCGGAATCACCGACGGCTTCGCCGCGTGTTCCATCTGCACGTTGTGCCCCTTCACGGGCGGCAGGTCCTGGTACATCGCGTCCCACTTCCAGCGCTCGGACGGATTCGACGCCTGCAGCCAGGTCTCGGCGCTGACCGGGCGGTTGAACACCTGGCCGGCCAGGCCGGCGTAGGCCTCGTTGCCGGCCAGCGCGGCGGCCAGATCGGCGCGCACGGCGGCGGGCGTTTCGTAGGTGAACGGCAGCCCGAGGGCGGCACCCACACTCGTGAGGATCTGCCAGTCTTCCACGGCATCGCCGGGCGTGACGATGGCCTTCGAGGCGGCCTGCACCAGGCCCTGGTCGTTCGTGAAGCAGCCGTCTTTTTCGACCCACGCCGCGCCCGGCAGCACCACGTCGGCGGCGGCGGCCATCGGCCCCGCCAGCACGCCCTGGTACACCAGCGCCTTGATGCGGCCCGCGGCGCGCGCCTCGATCACCCACGCCACGTCACCGAGCGATTCGGCTGGGCCCGGATCCACCACGTAGAGCACGTCGACACCGCCGGCATCCACCGCCGCGCGCAGACCGGAGAGGTCGGCGGCGCCAGCGTTGCCCGCCCCCACGCCCAGGCCCAGATCGCGTGCGCCGTTCACGTTCGGTGCGTCGGTGGCGGGCACCACGAACTTCGTGGTCGCGGGCTGCGACTTGGCCGAGCGGCGCCACGACACGGCGACGTGCGCGGGGCCGGCGTCGCCCTTGAGTTCGGAGGCGAGCCGCTTCACGAGGAAGAACTCCTCGAGGCTGGCGTGCGCCGAGACGAGGAAGCGCACCGACGCGGGATCGCGCCGGCCGGCGGCGTTCAGCAGGTCGCGCACGCGGCCGAGCGCGTCCTTCCACGAGGCCGCCTGTGACGCGCCGTCCTTCGACTTCAGCGCCGGCTTGCGCAGCCGGTTCTCGCCTTCCACCCAGCCGTACTGGAAGCGGCCGATGTCGCACATCCAGTAGCCGTTCACCTGCGGGTTGAAGCGCGGCGTGGTGCGCACCAGGCGCGAGCCCTTCGCCCATTCCGGCTTGGCGCGCAGCCAGCCGGTGGTGCTGCAGCCCTTCGAGCAGCCGGTGCAGATCGTGTCGATGGCGTTCGGGTTGTCCCACGGACGCGAGCGGAAGCGGTACTGCTTGGTGGTGATGGCGCCCACCGGGCAGACGTCCATGAGATTGCCCGACAGAATCGAGTGGACGCCCTGCTCGTTGAAGGTGGCGATCTCGCTGCCGTTGCCGCGGTTGATGACGCCGATCTGCGCGTCGCCGTCGACTTCCTCCATGAAGCGCGCGCAGCGCGTGCACATGATGCAGCGGTTGCGGTTCAGCATGAGCGTCGGGCCGAAGTCGATGTCGGCCTTCACGCCTTCGCCGTCGAACGTGCGCCGCGGGAAGTCCATGCGGCTGGTGACGTTGCCGAACTCGGACGAGAAGTCCTGCAGCGGGCACTCGCCGCCCTTGTCACACACCGGGCAGTCGAGCGGGTGATTGATGAGCAGGAACTCGAAGACGCCGGCACGGGCTTCGGTGCTCTCGGGGTCTTTCGTGTGCACCACCATGCCTTCCGCCACCGGCGTCGAGCACGACGTCTGCAGCTTCGGCATCTTCTCGATCTTCACCAGGCAGACGCGGCACGAGGCATCGATTCCGAGGCCCGGGTGGTAGCAGTAGTACGGCACCTGGATGCCGGCGGCAATGGCCGCCTGCAGCACCGAGGTCCCCTTGGGCACCGTGAGCTGCTGCCCGTCGATCGTGAGCGTCACCTGTTCCATGGCGTCGGGCATCATACCACGCGAATCCACGCAATTCCGGCCGCCCGGCGGGCTGGAAGTGACTGACGGCGAACGAGATCGCGGCCTCCGCGTGGGGCTGGCGCCGACCCGGCGCGCCGACTCAAGTCGCGGTCGCGCCAGACCGAAATCTTCAACGTGCGCATTCCTCTGTTCGGCGGCCGCGGGTGCATCATCCTGCTCGTCCTGGCGCTCGTCGCCTCCGGTCCGCGGCCCGCGGCCGGCCAACCGGCGGGTGACGTGCGCACCCAGGCCCGCAGTGCGGCCATCGCCGGCCGACGCACCGAGGCCGTCTCGATGCTCGAGACACACCTGGCCGACTACCCGCGCGACGCCGACGCCCGGCTGCTGCTCGGCGTGGTGCTGTCGTGGGACGGCAAGTACGACGAGGCCCGGAAAGAACTACGGCAGGTGCTCGACCAGTCGCCCACCTACAACGATGCCCGCGTGGCTCTGGCCAACGTGGCCTGGTGGACCGGCAGTTACGACGAACTTCGGGAGCTAGCCGAGACGGCGCGCTCCCAGCGGCCCTACGACACCGAGTGGTTCATGCAGGAGGCGCGCGCGCTCGACGGCCTCGGCCGCCACCGCGAGGCCCGGGCGGTCGTGCTGGCCCTGCTCGCCCGCCAGCCGGGTCACGTGCAGGCGCGGGCGCTCCGCACGAGGCTCGATGCCCGCCTGCGGCCGTGGAGCGTCACGGTGGGCTACGGCGGCGACCGCTTCTCCGACGGCCGCGAGCCGTGGGGCGAGTATCAGGCGTCGCTGAACCGGCAGACGCCGGTCGGCAGCGTCATCGGGCGGGTGTCACGCGCGGAGCGGTTCGGTCTCAGCGACCAGATGGTCGAGCTCGAGTTCTACCCGTCGATCCGTCCCGGCACCTACGGCTTCGCCTCGTTCGGCATGTCGCAGGACGACACGCTCTACCCGAACTACCGCGTCGCCGCCGACATCTATCAATCGATCGGACACGGCATGGAAGCATCGGTCGGCATGCGCCGCCTGGGCTTCAGCTCGACCACCGACATCTACGTCGGCACGCTCACCAAGTACGTCGGCAACTGGATGCTCACCGGCAAGGCGTTCGCGATTCCCGACTTCGAGGGCCCGGAAGACTCGATCTCGTACCACGCGGTCGTGCGGCGGTACGTGAAGGGCGACGGCGAGAGCTTCCTCGGCGCCGGCTACAGCCGCGGCTACAGCCGCGAGGAAGTGGGCGACGTCGCCGAACTCGCGCTGCTCAACGCCGACACCTTCCGTGCCAACGCCGAGATTCGCGTCGGCCGGTTCGTCGTGTCGGGCACCGCCTCGACCAGCCGTCAGGAACGCGCCAACCGCGCCACTCTCTGGCAGCATTCCTTCGGCGCGTCGCTGTCGGTGGACTTCTGATGCGCCTGGTGCCGCTCGTGGCGCTGCTCGTCGCGGTGACGCCGGCCGTCGCGCAGGTGCCCGACGTGGCCCGCACGCCGATCGACGGCGCCGCGATCACGTCCGACGAGCGCACCGCCGACGCCGCCGCGATTCGCGCCGTCGACGCCGAGCAGTGGGAGGACGCGCTGGCGCGCGCGCTCGCGCTGGTGCAGCAGTTTGGCGAGCGCCCCGCGTATCTTGCGCGCCTCGCCACCATCTACAACCGCCTGCACCGACCTGCCGACGAAGTCGCGCAGTGGGAACGATTCATGACGGTGGCGCCGCGGCCGTCGCAGGCGTGCCCGGCACTCGGCAAGGCGTATCGTGGCCTCGGCCAGTACGAAGAGGCCATCAGCGCCTTCACGCGCTGTCTGGCATCGGATCCGGAAAGCGCGCTGCTCGTCTACTACCTCGGTCTCGGCTACGAATGGGCGGGCGACTTCGGCCAGGCGCGCCAGACCTACTCGCGCGCCGCCACCATGGCGCCGCCCGGCTACGAGCCGCGGGTGGCGCTGGCCCGCGTGAACCTGCACGAGAACGCGCTCACCGCCGCGCGCGACGGCGCCGCGTCGGTGCTGGCCCAGGTGCCGACCCACGTCGAGGCGGCGCTCGTCGCGGGCCTCGCGGAACAGCGCGCGGGCCGGCGCGTGGAGGCGCGCCGGTACCTGGAACTCGCCGCCCGGTTGTCGCCCGAGTACTTCGACGTGCGCCTCGCGCTCGGCATCCTCGAGTTCTCGGAAGACCATGTGCCGGCGGCGCGCGGACACTTCGAAGCGGCGTTCCTCGCCGATCCCGGGCGCCGTGCCGACGTGCAGCCGTGGCTCGATCGCACGGCGCCGAAGTAGATGCCGCCGGAATCCCGCGCCCTGCTCGCCGCGCTGCTGCTGGCCATCTTCGGCTGGACGCTGACGCCGCGCGCGCTGCCGGCGAAGGCGGGCGACGACGAGACGGAGAAAGCGCTGGCGCTGAGCCGCGAGGCTTTCGACAAGCGCAACTGGGAAGGCGCGCTGGCGCCGACGGCGATGCTCGTCGAGCGCTTCCCGAACCAGCAGGTGTTCGCCGAGCGCCTGGCGAAGATCTACGCCGGCCTCGACAAAGCCGCCGATGAAGCCTCGGCGTGGGAGCGGTTCCTGCGCGTGTCGCCCACGCCGCAGGACGCCTGCCCGGCGGTGGCCGACGCCTACTGGCGGGCCGGCGATCCGGCCAGGTCGCTCGACGCGTCGGAGCGCTGCCGCGACTTCGATCCGCTGAGTGGCGAACTCAACTACTTCCTCGGCCGCGCCTACGAGCGCGCCAATCGGCCGGCCGATGCGAAAGCCGCGTACCTGAAGGCGCTCGAGGTCGAGCCGCCGCACGTCGACACGCGCGTGGCGCTGGCCGGCATGCTGCTCCGCGAGGGCAACACGCGCCAGGCGCGCGACGTGATTCGGGTGTCCTTGCCGGTGAATCCCGACAACTCAGACGTGCTGCTCATGGTGGGCATCGCCGAGCAGCGGCTCGGCAATCGCGCCGACGCCCGCACCGTGCTCGAGAAGGCGGCGCGACTCAGTCCCACGTACGGCGACGTCCACCTCGTACTCGGAATCCTCGACTTCTCGGAAGGGCGCCTTGCCGCGGCCCGGCGACGCTTCGAGACGGTGCGCCGTCTCGATCCGGCGCGGCGTGACGTGGACGTGTGGTTGCAGCGCACGACGGGGGCGTCGTGATCGCGGCCGCCTCGCTCGCTCGCCTGGTGGTGGCGTCGTTCTGGCTGCTCGCGGCCGCCTACGCCTTCCTCACGTCGGTGCCGTTCGCCTACGAGCAATTCGTGGCGCCACGTCTGGTACCGGGCCTGGTCGAGTTCGCGGAGTGGCATCGCTGGATCGCCCTGGCGCTGCTGCCCGTCGCGTGGCTCGGTCTGGCGCCGCGGCTCGCCCACGCCAGGGCGCGTCTGGTCGCGCGAGTCACTCTCGGGATGGTGGCGCTTGCCGGTATCGGCCTACCGCTGGTGCCGCCGCTGGCCCACCTCGAACCGAACACCTGGGCCGTGGCCGCCTGCTTCGCCTGTCTGGTGATTCCGCTGGGCCTCGCGGTGACGGACCTCGTCGCCGGCCCGGCGTGGCCCGAGACCATCGCCGACGATCGGTCCGCCGCCGATTTCCTGGCGCTGGCGGCGACGGCCGTGTTCGTGTCGGTGGTCTACGCCGCGCGCGCCCGCGCCGCCGGTGCCGGCGACGTGCTGGCGGGTGGTCTCGGTGCCAGCCTGCTGCTGCACGGCGTTTTCGCGGCCGGCATCTTCCTGGTCGTCACCGCCATTCGCGGCACCGCGGCGGCCCGCGGACGCGGGTCGGCGCGCCGTGAGTTCTGGCTCACGACGGCAGTCGTGATTGCCGTCTTCGAGGAACTGGCGCTCGGCATCATCCTGCCGACGCTGTCGGTGTCGGGCAGCAGCCGCGCGGCTGCCGCCGCGGCGCTCGCATTCGTGCTGGCGCTCGTCCTGGCGGCCCGCGGACGCCACGGTTGCGCCCCGGCCGGCGACGGTGTGCAGGTGGCGCTGGCGGCGTTCGTGCCGGGATGGATGCATCGCGAGGGGTTCGTCGTGCCGCTCGTGACGTGGCTCGTCGTCGTCGCCGGCGTGGCGACCGGCTTCGCGGCGGCATCCGGCGTGGTGGACTGGAATTTCGTGCTGGCGCGCATCGGCGCGCTGCTCACGTGGTGCGCGGGCGTCGGTGGCGCGCTGGCGCTGGCTGGGCCTGGTGTCAGGCGGCCCTCGGCCGGCGTGGCGTTCGCGCTCAGCCTGGTCGTGCTCGTGGCACACCAGATGCTCGTGCCCGCGCCGGGCCTGGCGTCGGGATCCGCGGCCGAGCGCTGGGCCATCGTCGATCCGTCGTACCGCATGCTGCGTGAGGCACTGCGTCCGCCGACGCCCACCGACCCGACGTTCTATCCGTACCTGCAGCGCAACACCAATCTCGGGCGCGACGTGACCGTCGGCCCCGTGGACGTGTCGCTGGCGCCACTCGACGGCACGCTGGCGCCGAAGCGGCCGCACATCTTCCTCTTCGTCGTCGACAGCCTGCGGCGCGATTACCTGTCGCCCTACAACGACGCCGTCACCTTCACGCCGAACATCGGGCGCTTCGCCGCCGAGAACGTCGCCTTCGAGCGCGTGTTCACGCGCTATGGGGCCACCGGGCTCTCCGTGCCGTCGATCTGGGTCGGTGGCATGATCCTGCACAAGCAGTACGTGCAGCCGTTCGCGCCGATGAACGCGCTGCACAAGCTGCTCGCCGACCAGCGCTACACGCGCTGGATGTCGCGCGACAACATCGTCGACGTGATCGTGCCGCACGTGGACGAGGGTCCGGCGCTCGACACCTCGCGTGCGGTCAAGGACATCCGCTTCTGCGAGACGGTGGCCGAGATCCTGCCGCGCCTGCCGGCGTTGCGGACGGCAGCGACCCCGACCTTCACGTGGACGCTGCCGCAGGACATCCACATCTCGGCGATCACCCGTGAAGGCGCGACGTCCATCGACGGCGGCGACTACGGCGCGTTCTACGCACCCTACGCGTCGCGACTCAAGCGCATCGACGGCTGCTTCGGGCAGTTCGTCGACGGGCTGAAGGCGGCCGGTCTCTACGACGACAGCGTGGTCGTTCTCACCGCCGACCACGGCGACTCGCTCGGCGAGGAAGGCCGCTGGGGACATGCCTACACGCTGTTCCCGGAGATCCTGCAGGTGCCACTCGTGATGCACGTGCCGGCCTGGTTCGCGGCCACGCACACCGCCGACCCGCAGGCGCTCGGCTTCACCACCGACATCACGCCGACGCTCTACGCGATGCTGGGCCGCGCGCCGACACCGCCGGCGCCGATGTTCGGCCAGCCGCTGTTCCGCGCCAACGACGAAGCGGCACCGACGCGCGCCGCCGACGGCCAGCTCGTGGCGTCGAGCTACGGCAGCGTCTACGGCTGGATCAGCGACAACGGGCGGCGCCTCTACGTGGCCGACGGCGTCGATTTCCGCGACTACCTGTTCACGCTCGACGGATCGCCCACGGGACGCGCCCAGTCGGTGGGCGCCGACGATCGCCGTGACGGCCAGCAGGCGATTCGTGCCGCCGTCGACGCCATCGCGCGCTTCTACGGCTTCGCCGGCGGATCGTGAGCGGCGCCGTCAGCGCCGATCGAACGTGCCGAGCGCCAGGTCGTCGCGGTTCAGCTCGACGTTCCTGACGGCGGCTCGCGCCTTCAGCGAGATGGTGCCCGACGCGTCGGTGAACCGCACCACCTGGTCCTCGCTCGTGCCGTCGACGTACTGCAGGGTGACGGTGACCGGCACGTCGAACACCTCACCGACCTGCTCGTAGGCGACGTCGACGCCGCCGGCCTGCACGGTGGTCGAATAGCGCACGCGCGGCAGCGTCGCATCGAGCACCCAGCGGGCGAAGAAGCGCTCGAGCGGCTGGCCGCTGGCCTTCTCCATCGCCAGGCGCAGGTCGTCGGTGCCGGCCTTGCGGTAGCGGAACTCGCCGTAGAACGCGCGCAGGCCGGTGAGGAACGCGTCGTCGCCGACGAACCGCCGCAGCATGTGCAGCACCGCTGCGCCCTTGTTGTAGACGAGCGCGCGGAACACCCGTGACTCGTTCCGGATGTGGCCCAGGCGGTAGCCGAGCGCGATCGGCCCCTGGTCGGACTGCGCCTGCGACCAGCGCCGCAGGTTGCGGATGGCGGATCGGTAGGTGTTCTCGCCGCGCTTCTCGCGCGCGTACAGCGTGGCGAAGTACTGCGCGAAGCCCTCGCTCATCCACTGCTCGTGATAGTTCTTCCAGCCCACCGCCTGGCCCCACCACTGATGCGCGATCTCGTGCGCCATCACGAACTCGGGGAAATCCGAGAACATGGCCGGGTCGTTGCGCCAGACGAACGGGGCGGCTGGCAACGGATTGTTCAGCACGGCGAAGTACGGCGGGCTGTGGCCGCCGGGCAGCTCGCTCTCGAGCATCGCGATGGTGAACGACGGGTACGGCACGTCGCCCATGATCCCGGCGTAGAAGCGCAGGATGTCGGCGGCGACCGGCAGGGCGTCGCGGGCCCGTCCCTCCTGACGTCGGTTCGCCATCACCACGAGGTCCACGGTGTTGCGGCTGCCGACGGGCGAGGGCTTCGGCGCCGCGAACAACTCCTTGACCGAGATCGACTTCGGCGCTGGCGGCGCCGGCGGCACCACGATATCGAGGGCCACCGTGGCGGCATCCACGCGCGTCATGCGGCTCACGACCACGCCGAGATAGCGCACCGGATGTGCCGTGGCGAACGAGAAGAGGCGGCGCGGCGGACCGCCGGGCAGCGGAGGCAGGGGCGCGGCCTCGCTCGACTCCGGCATGCCCGACGCGGCGACCAGGAATTCTCCAGGTACCGCCACCCGCAGCGTAGCGGTGGCGTAGTCGGTCACCGGCGACTGCGGATACCACGCCGCGCGGTTGCTGAACAGCCAGTTGGGCTCGGCGGCGATGATGGGCGAGTCTTCCGGACGCAGCACAGGCCGGCTCTCCTGCAGCACGATCGACTCGGCGTCGATCGCCTGCCGTTCCAGGCGCCCCTGATACTGCACGGTCAGGGTGAGCTCGTAGTCGCGCGACACCGGTGTCGGCAGGTTGACGACGATCGCCGACTGGTTCTTCACGCGCAGGAAGAGCAGCCGGCCGAGCTCCTTGCTCGTGATCGACGACACGGTCAGCGTGTCGGCCAGCTTCAGGTTGAGGGCGCCGAGCACGAACGCCTTCACGCGCAGCTTCAATGTGGAAGTGCCGACGATCCAGTCGCGGTCGGGGAACACCTCGAGGTCGATCTGGTGGTCGAGGACGTCGTACTCGGTGAGGTCGTCTTCGTCGTAGAAGTCACCGCGGCTGGCCAGTTTTTGTGGCGAGGCGTAGATCGAGATGTTCTTCTTCCGCTCGCGGTTGAAGAACGTCACGTCTTCCGCTTCGCCGCCCGCCCGCGCGTAGGTGAGCGTGCGGTACTTGCGCGTGCGCACCTCGGCGATGACGTCGCCCGGCTGCGGCAGGATCGACCAGGTATCGCGGCTGAGATCGCTCAGATCGAGGCTGAACGACTTCGCCACGTCCTCGTCGAAGATCTCGCGGGCGCGCGCCAGCTGACGGCCGTCGACCGGCGCCGCAACGAGGGTGCCGGCGGCCAGCAGCGGCTCGAAGTCGTACGGATTCACGCGCACGAACGCGGCGTCGAAGCGGCTCTCGACCGTGTCCTCGCCCGAGAAGAGCCGCACCTGCCCCCGTTCGGTCTTCGGGGCGGGATGGAACGACATCAGGCCGTCGCCGACCAGCACCGCCGCGGTGACGCCTTCGGTGGTGTCGGCGACGAAGACCGAGCCGGTGACCAGCTTCAACTCGAAGTCGACCGACGTCAGCACGAAGTCGCGCGCCTGGAACATGCGCGCGCCGTTCACGGCCAGGCGGTGCAGGGTGTCGACCTGCGACAGCCGGTCGTGGGCCACGATGCGCCACGGTGTCTCGCCGAGTTCGTCGGCCCCGGCCCCCGCCGGCCGCCGGATGTCGAGGCGCCAGGTGGCGAGCTGGCCCCGTGGACCGCTTTCGGCGAAGACCTCGACGACGAGCTGGTAGCCGTCGCCCGGCAGGGCGCCATCCAGGGCATGGCGATCGCGTTCGCGCACCACCGCGCGAGTCACGCCGCGCGGCACCGACGCATCGAAGAACTCGCCGGCGGCCCCGGTATCGCCGTTCACCGAGATCAGCGACAGCCACGCCGCGCGATCGTTGGCCGCGAGGGCCGTTTCGATACGTTGCAGCAGCCGGGTGATGAGCAGTTCGTCGGGGTCTGGTTCGGCGGGCTGGGCGAGAACGGGCAGGGCCCACAGCACCAGCGCCGCGGCCAGCAGGCAGGCCCGGCTCATGGTGCGATTAGACGCCAGATCCGGACGAGGCGCTACACGTTCTGCACGGATGGGACGAGCGGCGGGACCGGCGGCGCGGGTGGTACCGGCGGCACCACCGGGCGGCTCAGCACCAGCACGGTGAGGTCGTCGGCGAGCCGCTCACCGTGGCGGTGATGGTCGACGGCGCGGAAAACAGCACGGCTCAGCACGGCCGCCGCCACGCCGGGCGTGGCCCGCACCGCCGCTTCGAGCCCGGTTTCCTCGAACATCACACCGGCCGGCGATTCCGCCTCGGTGATGCCGTCGCTGTACATGATGAGCGCGTCGCCCGGATCGAGGCGCGCGAAACCCGACTCGTAGGTCGACCCCTCGAACATCGCCAGCGCCACGCCGCCTGTCTGCAGCCGCTCCACGGTGCCGCCGGCGCGCAGCAGCAGTGGCGGCGTCTGGCCGGCGTTGACGAACTCGAGGTCGCCGGTGGCCGGGTCGAAGAGGCCCAGGAAGAGCGTGATGAACCGCGAGGGCGGCGCGTGCTTCGACACCTGGATGTTCAGGCGCCGCACCAGCTCGGCCGGCACCAGGTGTTCGTCGACCAGCGTGCGCAGCATGGCCAGGAAGAGCGCCATCAACAGCGCCGCGGGACTCGCCTTGCCGGCGACGTCGCCGAGCGCCACGATCACCCGTCCGTCGTCCTGCGGCAGGATGTCGTAGAAGTCGCCGCCCACCGTGTTGGCCGGCCGCGTCAGGCCACTGGCTTCGACGCCCGGCGCCGCCCAGGTGCCGTCGGGCAGCATGGCGAGCTGGATCTCGCGCGCCACTTCCAGATCGCGCTTCAGCGACAGCCGATCGAACACTTCGAGCAGCACGATCAGGTTCATCAGCGCGAACGCGAAGATGAGCCAGTTGGTGCCCGGCTGGAAGTCGAGGGTGGGCACGCCGATGCGGAACCAGAACGGCGGCACCACGATCGGCACGCCGAACACGCTGACGCCCCTGAACAGCTTCAGCACGCCGATGGCGGCCGCCACGAGCGCCACGCCGTACACGGCCCGGCGGGCCGGCGACATGCGCATCGTGAACGCCATGAAGAAGGCCTGCGTCCACTTCACCGCCCGGGTGTACCAGGGCAGGGTCCGGAAGGCCTTGCTGTCGACGCCGCGTGTGAAGAAGCGATAGGCCTCGGGCGCGTCGCGCGTGAAGACCTTGCCCAGCTCGTCGCTGGTCAGGTCCTGCGTGTAGGCGGCGAAGAATTCCCGCGCCCGGGACATGGGGGGCATCGCCTCCAGTACTACGCGGCTAGATCACGCCAAGTTCCCGGCCGACCGTGCCGAACCTGTCGAGGGCGTACTGCAGGTCCTCGCGGGTGTGGGTGGCCGAGACGATCGTGCGCAGCCTCGCCTGGCCCTTGGCCACGGTGGGGAAGCCGATGCTCTGCGCGAAAACGCCCTGCGCGAACAGCTTGTCGGACATGGTGGCGGCCAGCGCCGCTTCCCCGACGATCACCGGAGTAATCGGGCTTTCGCTGTTGCCGGTGTTGAAGCCGAGGCCCTTCAGGCCGGCCTGGAAGAAGCGCGTGTTGGCCCAGAGCTGCTCCATCCACTGCGGCTCGGTCTCGAGCACGTCGAGCGCAGCGATGCAGGCGGCAGTGACAGCCGGCGGATGCGAGGTCGAGAACAGGAACGGCCGGGCGCGGTGGTGCAGGAAGTCGATGAGCGCGGCGGTGCCGGCGACGTAGCCGCCCAGCACGCCAATCGCCTTCGACAACGTGCCGACCTGGATGTCGACGCGCCCATGGCAGCCGAAATGGTCGACCGTGCCGCGGCCCTGGCGGCCGAAGACGCCGCTGGCGTGCGCGTCGTCGACCATCATGATGCAGCCGAACTCGTCGGCGAGGTCGCACAGCGCGGGCAGCGGCCCGAGGTCGCCGTCCATCGAGAAGACGCCGTCCGTGATGAGCAGCTTGCGCTGGCCCGCCGGCAACTCCTTCAGGATGGCGCGCGCGGCGTCGACGTCCTTGTGTGGGAAGACCTTGATCGGCGCCTTGCTGAGCCGGCAGCCGTCGATGATGCTCGCGTGGTTCAGCGCGTCGCTGATGATGACGTCGTCTTTCGTCAGCACCGCCGACACCGTGCCGGCGTTGGCCGCGAAGCCACTCTGGAACACCACCACCGCCTCGACGTTCTTGAACACCGCCAGACGCTTCTCGAGCTCGACGTGCATCGCCATCGTGCCCGAGATCGTGCGCACCGCGCCCGAGCCCACGCCGAACTCACGCAC
>WBZP01005573.1_pt1 | contig 12762 bp, 8 predicted proteins | sample 5204301 | NCBI WGS metagenome assembly WBZP01 (sample SAMN12412401, study PRJNA552823) | activated sludge metagenome | isolation source: activated sludge from nitrification reactor of wastewater treatment plant... | place: USA: Pennsylvania | collected 2017
GCGGCCAACGGCCGGAACCCACTGTCCATCGTGGTGCCGTGCCACCGGGTGATCGGCACCTCCGGATCCCTGACCGGGTTCGCCGGCGGTGTGGCCACGAAGCACTGGCTTCTGGAGTTCGAACGCCAGCACGCCGCCAGGCGTACCGTGGAGGCGTGACCGGGCCCTCGACAGCCTGCCCGCGCTGTGGCCGCTCTCTGGGCCTGGCACGGCCGGATGAGTTCGGCATGCTCACCTGCGAGTGCGGCTTCACCACCTACAGCGGTTATCTGCAGGAGTTCGAGTACCTGACGCAGAGGCGTCAATGGCTGTGGGACCGCGTCGTGGAGCAGTCCGGCCCTCCGGACCCCGCGACGGCCCGGCAGTACGCGGTGTGGCCGGCGCCACGGCAGCCGGTCGGACCACCGCCACACCGTGGAAGTTCGGCACAGATCCTGCTGGTGGTGCTGGGTGCTGGATTGCTCATCCTCGCCGGTCTGGTGTTCGTCGCGGTGGCCTGGGATCTCATCGGCGCCTACGGCCAACTGGCGATGATGCTGCTGGTCACAGTGCTGACGGGCGGGGTCGCGTGGTTCACACGAGCCCGGACTCCGCGGACAGCGCAGGCACTTGCGGTGGTCTCCTTCGCACTGGCGGTCATCCTTGTCACGGCAGCCCCGTCGTTGGGCCTGGTACCCGACGAGTGGAGCGAACCCCAGCGTCCGTACTGGCTGATCACGTCCGCGGCACTCATGGCTGCCGGGCTCGGGCTGGGTCGGGCATCCGGCCTGCGGGCGTGGTCCGCGCTCGGCTGGTTGCTCGCTCCGTTCGCGCTGGCAGCGGCCTTCGGTGTCGTCGCCGGCTGGGTGGACAGCGGTCACCTCGAGATGACATTGGCCGCGGTGGCCTTCCTCGCGCTCTCGCTGGCCCTGTTCACCATCAAGCCATGGGCAGCGACCGTGGTCAGCGCGGCACTGAGCCTATCGGTGGCGGTGGTTCTCACCCTCGCGCTGCTGCAGATGACGCCTCCGGTGGGGGCGATCGTCACGATCGCGGCCGCGCTATTGGCGCTGCTGGTCATGAGCCGGCGGTTCGCCGCCGCAGAGTTCATCGGTTGGCCCCTGTTCGCCCTATGGCTCACGTTGCTGCTCGGGCTGCTGCCGACCAGCCCGTTCACCTCCGTGGCGGCGGCCGTGATCGGCGCAGGGCTGATGGTCGGCCTCGCCGCGCGCTCGGTCCCGTTGGCCGTTGCAAGCGGATGGACCCTCTGGACGAGCTGGATCATGTCCGCCCCCGACGATGCGTGGATCGTTCTCGCGATCGCGGCCGTCGCGCAGTTCGGGCTGGCGACCCGACGCACAGCCGCCCCGGTGGCCTGGGTGGGTGCGCTCAGCGCCGAGGCCGCCCTGCTGCTGAAGTGGGACAGCACGCCGCTGTTCGAGGGGCCGACCCTGGCACTGGCCCTGCTGCTGCTGGGGGCCGGATTGCTGCAGCGGCGTGCCGGCGAACGGCGGTCCTCGATCGTCTACGGCCCCGCGGTCACCATGGCCCTGCTGCCGAGCGCATTCATGGCCTGGGTCGATGTCTGGTCCGTGCCGTCGCTGGTCCGGTTCGGTGTCGTGATGATCGCGGGGATCGCGCTGCTCCTACTGGGCGTCAAGCGGCGGATGTTGGGGCTCGTGGTGCCCAGCACCATCGCTTTGTCGATCGCAGCGACCGCGCAGATCTTCGCCGGCTTGGACCTTCTGCCCCGTTGGCTCGCGCTGGGCGTCGCCGGCTCGATCCTGCTGCTGGTGGGGGCGCGCATCGAGTGGGTGCGCGGTAAGCAGCAGGAGACCAGTGCGTGGCTGCAGTCGCTGCACTGATCACTTCAGGGCGTACTTGCCCACCACTCCCGCGTGGTCGGAGTGCCAGTAGCCGAACGACTGCTCCCTGCCGACCACCCAGGTCTTGATCCGCTTCACCTTCTTCGGCGTAGTGGTGAAGATCTGGTCGACGCGGTGGTCGAAGTCGTTGATGGAACCGCCGGTCTTCAAGTCGTAGGAGTCGGCGATGCAGCAACTCAATGGTGTGGTGGTGCCGATGTCACGGAAGCCGGCCTTCGTCAGCGCCTCAAACGCCTGCTCATCACCAGGCACGAGCCCAGGAGAGTCGGAGTTGAAGTCGCCGAGTGCGATCAGCGGGCCCTTCACCTTCGACATCGCCTTGGCGAACTCCTTGGCCTGCAGGGCGCGGATGCTCGGAACCACGGTCCGATCGTCGAACGCCTCCAGGTGGGTGTTGGCGAACGTGAACCAGGGCCCGTCACCGACCTTGGCGCGCGTCGACAGCCAGCCCCGCAGGGAGGTCACCGTGACGAATCCGGCGACCTTGGCGCTGTAGGAGTTCTTCACGGTGTACTGCTTGCCGCGCTGGTCCTTGGTCTTGATCCCCGCACCCTTTCGCTTGAGGATCGCGTCGCGCATGGTGAGGCGGTAGTTCGCCTCAGCGCCGGAGGTGCCGGTCTTGAGGTTGTTGTCGAGGTCGGCGGGCGCTTCGAAGTCGAACTCGTCCTGGACCTTCACGACCTCGTACTTGACCTTGCCCTTGTTCACCTCTTTGAGCAGGATCTGCAGGAAGTCCTGCACCACCTTCTTGGCGACCGGCTTCTGGCTGTACACGGCGTTGAGGTTGACCTTGCCCTTGCGCCAGAGGGCGACCTCCTGCAGGCCGATGAGGTCGGGCTTGCGCTGCTGGATCTCGGCGGCGAGGCCCTTGGCCCGGCGGGGCATGTTCGTCGCCTCGACCTGTTTGACGATCTCTCCCACCGCCCCGAGGAACTCCCCGCCACTCTTGGCCCGCAGAGCAGGACCGAGGTCGGCTCCGAGGAAGATGTTGCGGGTCATGACGGTCACGTCGTCGGCGGCCTGGGCCGTTCCGACCCCCGTGATGGCGATGGCGCCGGCAGTGGCGGCGATGAGCAGGCTTCGCATGGGCTCACGATAGGCGAGCGTGACCCCTGATCGCCATGAGTCACCGACTAGGTACCGAACTGGTTGAGGAACGCGCCAGACGCGTCGAGGGCAACCAGTTCAGTACGGTTGGCGGTCCGCTTCGCACCTCTCATCCGTTGAGGAACGTACCGAACTGGTTGGGTCGCGCAGCGGTCCAACCAGTTCGGTACGTTCGATGGATCAGACCAGCACGAGGCCGTCGCCCAGGACATCGACGGTGACGGCGTCCCCGTCGCGCACCTCGCCGGAAAGGATGGCGCGTGCGAGCTGGTCGCCGATCTCCTTCTGGACCAACCGACGCAGCGGCCGGGCCCCGTAGATCGGGTCGAATCCGTGCTCGGCCAGCCAGGTCTTCGCGGCGTCCGTCACTGTGAGGCTGATCCGACGACTCGCGAGGCGCTCGTCGAGTGCCTGGACCTGCAGATCCACGATCTGTGTGAGTTCCGCCGGGTTCAGCGGCTGGAACATCACGACGTCATCGAGGCGGTTCAGGAACTCTGGTTTGAAGGACTGCCGCACGACGGCCATGACCTGCTCCTGCCGCTCCTCGAGCGGCTTGGTCAGATCGATCAGGAACTGCGAGCCCATGTTCGAGGTGAGCACGAGGATCGTGTTCCGGAAGTCCACTGTCCGGCCCTGGCCGTCGGTGAGCCGACCGTCGTCGAGCACCTGCAACAGGATGTCGAAGACCTCAGGGTGCGCCTTCTCGACCTCATCGAGCAGCACCAGGCTGTACGGCCGGCGACGGACCGCTTCTGTGAGCTGCCCGCCCTCCTCGTATCCGACGTACCCGGGCGGTGCACCCACGAGACGCGCCACGGAGTGCTTCTCGGAGTACTCGCTCATGTCGATGCGGATCATGGCCCGCTCGTCGTCGAAGAGGAACTCGGCCAGGGCTTTGGCGAGTTCGGTCTTGCCGACGCCCGTCGGGCCGAGGAACAGGAACGAACCGGTGGGCCGATCGGGGTCGGCGATCCCGGCACGGGTGCGTCGCACCGCGTCGGACACCGCCCGCACGGCCTCCTCCTGGCCGATCACGCGCTTGCCGAGTTCCTCCTCCATGCGCAGCAGTTTCTCGGTCTCGCCTTCCATCAGGCGACCGGCGGGAATCCCCGTCCACGCGCCGACGACCTCGGCGACGTCCTCGGCGGTGACCTCCTCGGAGACCATGCCTCCTTCCGGGCCGGCCTGGTTCTCGAGTTCACGCTCCAATTCGGGCAGCTCCCCGTATTGGATGCGCGCAGCTTGCTCGAGGTCACCGTCGCGCACCGCCCGGTCGGCGATGTTGCGCAACTCGTCGATGCGGATCTTCAGGTCACCGATGCGATCGAGGTTGGCCTTCTCGAGGTCCCAGCGCGAGCGCAGTGCCCGCAGTTCCTCCTCGTGGTCGGCGAGGTCGGCGCGCAACTTCTCGAGACGCTCGACCGACGCCGGATCCGTCTCCTTGGCCAGGGCCATCTCTTCCATCTTCATGCGGTCGACCTGCCGCTGCAGCTTGTCGATCTCCTCCGGACTGGAGTCGATCTCCATGCGCAGGCGGGACGCCGCCTCATCGACGAGGTCGATGGCCTTGTCGGGCAGGAAGCGCGCGGTGATGTAGCGGTCGGACAGGGTCGCAGCAGCCACGAGTGCCGCGTCGGCGATAGCGACCTTGTGGTGCGCCTCGTACTTCTCTTTGAGCCCACGCAGGATGCCGATGGTCTCCTCGACGCTTGGCTCTCCGACGAGCACTTGCTGGAAGCGGCGCTCGAGTGCCGGGTCCTTCTCGATGTGCTCGCGGTACTCGTCAAGGGTGGTCGCACCGACCATGCGCAGTTCACCGCGCGCGAGCATCGGCTTGAGCATGTTGCCCGCGTCCATCGCGCCCTCGCCGGACGCGCCGGCCCCGACCACGGTGTGCAGTTCGTCGATGAAGGTGATGATCTGGCCGTCGGAGTTCTGGATCTCCTCGAGTACGGCTTTGAGCCGCTCCTCGAACTCGCCGCGGTACTTCGCGCCGGCCACCATGCCGGGCAGGTCGAGGGAGATCAGAGTCTTGTTCCGCAGCGACTCGGGGACGTCCCCGGCCACGATGCGCTGGGCGAGGCCCTCGACGACGGCGGTCTTGCCGACACCTGGTTCACCGATGAGCACCGGGTTGTTCTTGGTGCGCCGGGACAGCACCTGGACCACCCGGCGGATCTCGGCGTCGCGGCCGATCACCGGGTCGATCTTTCCCTCGCGGGCGCGTTCGGTGAGGTCCACGCCGTACTTCTCCAGGGCCTGGAAACTGGCCTCGGGATCCTGGCTGGTGACACGGCGGTCGCCGGCGACCTTGGTCAGCGCGTCGAGCAGCGCGGCCGGCTCCACAGGCAGGAGTTCGGGCTGCTTCTCGGCGACCCCGATCAGCAGATGTTCGGTGGAGACGTAGTCGTCGCCACGCTGGGTGGCGAGCTCCTGCGCCGCCTGCAGGACGGCGTGCATGGATCGGGACAGGGACGGTTGGCCCATCGTCGAGCCGCTGGCCGACGGCAGCGCGGACAGCGCGGCGCGCACGTCGGCATCGAGAGCCGGCCGGTTGACCCCGACCGTATCGAGCAGGCTCACGGCGATGCCCTCACCCTGGGCAAGCAATGCGTGAAGAAGGTGCGCAGGGGTCACTTCGGAGTGCCCGTCGGCTGCGGCTTGCCTGATCGCAGCTCCAAGGGCGTCCTGCGCCTTAGAGGTGAAGTCCATGGTTCAATTGTGCCGTAGTGAGCAGCGCGTGTCAATAACCTTGAGTCCCTACGTATCAATGTTATTGATCGACTTAAGTGACGTAGCGTAGGGGAATGCACGCTGCAGACAGCCACGACCGGATCCGGGTCCACGGCGCGCGGGTGAACAACCTCCGCGACGTCAGTATCGAATTACCCAAGCGCCGGCTGACTGCATTCACCGGCATCTCCGGATCGGGCAAGAGTTCGCTGGTCTTCGGGACCATCGCCGCGGAGTCGCAACGGCTGATCAACGAGACCTACAGCGCCTTCGTCCAAGGTTTCATGCCCAGCCAGGCCCGGCCCGACGTCGACCTCCTCGATGGTCTGACCACAGCGATCATCGTGGACCAGGAACGGATGGGCGCGAACGCCCGCTCGACCGTCGGCACCGCCACCGACGCCAACGCCATGCTGCGGATCCTCTTCAGCCGCCTCGGCGAGCCCCACATCGGTCCGGCGCAGGCGTTCTCGTTCAACGTGGCCTCGGTCAGCGGTGCGGGGGCCGTGACCATGGAGAAGGGCGGGCGCACCACCAAGGAGCGACGCAGTTTCAGCATCACCGGTGGTATGTGCCCGCGGTGCGAGGGCATGGGTGCGGTCTCCGACTTCGATCTGACTGCGCTCTACGACGCCTCGAAATCACTGAACGAGGGCGCCCTGACAATCCCCGGGTACACGATGGACGGCTGGTACGGGCGGATATACCGGGGCTGCGGATTCTTCGACCCGGACAAGCCGATCGGGAAGTTCTCGAAGAAGGAACTCGACGCTCTGCTCTACAAGGAGCCGACGAGGATCAAGATCGACGGGATCAACGTCACCTTCGAGGGTCTGATCCCCAAGATCCAGAAGTCCTTCCTGTCCAAAGACGTCGACGCGATGCAGCCACACATCCGCGCCTTCGTCGAGCGGGCGGTCACCTTCGCCACCTGCCCGGAGTGCGAGGGCACACGGCTGACCGCCGCAGCCCGGTCGTCGAAGATCAACGGCATCAACATCGCCGACGCGTGCGCCATGCAGATCAGCGACCTGGCGGACTGGGTGCGCGGGATCGATGACCGGTCGGTGGCACCCCTGCTGGTGGGCCTGCAGCACACGCTCGATTCGTTCGTCGAGATCGGGCTCGGCTACCTTTCGCTGGACCGGCCGGCCGGAACTCTGTCCGGCGGGGAGGCCCAGCGCACCAAGATGATCCGTCACCTCGGTTCCTCACTGACCGATGTGACCTACGTCTTCGACGAACCGACCATCGGTCTCCACCCGCACGACATCGCCCGGATGAACGAACTGCTCCTGCGCCTGCGTGACAAGGGCAACACCGTGCTCGTGGTGGAACACAAGCCCGAGACCATCGCCATCGCGGATCACGTCGTGGACCTCGGACCGGGCGCCGGCGACGACGGTGGGACCATCTGCTTCGAAGGGACGTTCGAACAACTGCCCGCCAGCGACACCCTGACCGGCCGGCACATCGACGACCGCGCCCACCTCAAGGACTCGGTGCGGGAGCCAACCGGGGTCCTACCGATCCGCAACGCCACCGAGAACAACCTGCGGAACGTCGACGTCGACATCCCGCTCGGGGTGCTGTGCGTCATCACCGGGGTTGCCGGTTCCGGCAAGAGTTCGCTGATCCATGGGTCCATGCCCACCGAAGCCGGCGTGATCGTCGTCGACCAGGCCGGCATCAAGGGGTCACGCCGTAGCAACCCGGCCACCTACTCGGGGCTGCTCGACCCCATCCGCGCTGCGTTCGCCAAGGCCAACGGGGTGAAGCCGGGCCTGTTCAGCCCCAACTCAGCCGGCGCGTGCCCCAACTGCAACGGCAACGGTGTGATCTACATGGACCTCGCGATGATGGCCGGCGTGAGCACGATCTGCGAGGTGTGCGAGGGCAAGCGGTTCCAGGCCGAGGTGCTCGAGTACACCCTCAACGGCAAGGACATCAGTGAGGTGCTGGCGATGTCGGCCACCGAGGCGGAGGCGTTCTTCGCTGACGGTGCGGTGAAGAAGCCCGCGGCCCACGCGATCCTGACCCGGATGGTGGACGTCGGGCTCGGGTACCTGCGACTGGGGCAGCCACTGACGACTCTGTCCGGCGGCGAACGGCAGCGCCTCAAACTCGCGATCCACATGGCCCAGAAGGGCGGCGTCTATGTCCTCGACGAGCCGACCACGGGGCTGCATCTCGCCGACGTCGAACACCTGTTGGCCCTGCTGGACCGCCTGGTGGACGCGGGCAAGTCCGTCATCGTGATCGAGCACCACCAGGCCGTGATGGCGCACGCGGACTGGATCATCGACCTCGGTCCCGGGGCGGGTCACGACGGCGGCCGGGTGGTGTTCGAGGGCACGCCCGCCGCGCTTGTCGCGGACCGCTCCACCCTTACTGGGGAGCACTTGGCGCGGTACGTGGCGGCTACTTCGCGCGCTTGACCTTCACCGTCACCACTGGCGACGACCCGGCGCCGTTCACGGCAATGATCTTCACCCTCGGCTTGCTCTTCGGCTTCAGCTTCTTCACCGTGAACGACGGCTTCGTCGTCGTCTTCGTGGTCTTGCCCACGGTGACCCTGTAGGAGGTCGCGCCCGGCACGGAACGCCAGCGGATCACCGCCTTCCTCGCTGTGCGCTTCACGCTCACCCCGGTGACCTTGGTCGGGGGCAGCAGCGTCGGCTGAGCCTGTTGCTGCTGATCCGGCGGCGGGACCTGAGTCGCCGGCACCGTCCAGGTCGCTGTGGCCGGCGTCGGGTCGACGTTGCCGTGCGTGTCCTTCGCGCGGACCTCGAAGGTGTGGTTCCCGGGTCCGAATCCGCTCAGTTGCACTGGGGACGTGCAGGCGGCGAACGGCGCGCCGTCGACGCGGCACTGGAAACCGACCGGCGTCTTCGCGTCGGAGGAGAACCCCACTGCCCAGGTACCCGGGGATGTCTCCGACGGGCCGGAGGTGATGGATGTTGCCGGCGTCACCAAGGCGTCCACCGCATCCAAGGCGCGGTCTGCGTTCAACCGCCCGCCGGAGGCAACCGGGCGACTCCCGGTCTGAGGGTCGAATTGTGCGACAGGGTCAACAGACGACAGCAGCGCCTGCTTCAACTGCATGGTGCTCGCGGCGGGTTCGTAGGCGGCGAGCAACGCCGCAGTACCGCTCACATGCGGTGCGGCCATCGAGGTCCCGTTGAGGTATCCGAGGCTGTCACCGTCCTCCTGGCCCGCAGGTTCGGGACAATCCACCCGCACGTCGCCCACCCAGAAGTTGTTCCACCCCTGGTCGGCACCATTGTTGTAGGTGTATCTCACCGAGTATTCGTGAAGGCCGTCCTCTGTGGTGAACGGGACCACCTGGTATCGAGGGAGGAATCCCCAACGACGCCCATCCGAAGCGATCGGTTGCCCATCCTTCAGGACTTCGATCGTGTAGGTTGCGCCGCCGCCCAACGACGGCGACCGATATGTCCAGGCCACACACGTGTTGACTCCGCTGATGCTGACCGCGGGGGTCACGGCGGTGGAGGTGGTGTTGGGCGGCGCACCCTGCGCGATGATGCCGGGTTTCCCCCAGAAGTCCGTTGTGAGCGTGAAACCGGAGGTGCTCCAGTTCTCGAACGCGAAGTTCTCGTAGAAGTCCTCGGTGAACACGGTGCGCGGGTCGATGTAGGTACTCGCGATCTGCGTCCCGGGCGCCGCTAGATCCACCTTGTCCCTGCCCCAGTTGGTGAACCACGCGGGAGCATCGTTCTGGTCGCTGGCCGCGACACAAACAACATTGTCCACCGCACCCGGGATCGCGGACTTCGTGGGATCCCAGGAACACGGGTACGTGGCGCGGGACGGCAATTCCGTATCGACGCCCTCATTTCCCGCCGAGACGACGAACAGGGTGTTGGGGTTCGCGGCGAAGGCGTCCTGGACCAGTGACACACCGTAGAAGCCGCCGAGCGACATGTTGGCGACCCTCGCCCCGTTCGATCCCGCATAGTTGATCCCAGCGATCTGGGCGGAGAACGGGCACAGCACGGCCTGTTCGCTCGGCGACCATCCGCAGACCCGGATCGGCATGAACGAACCTCTTTGGGTCACTCCGGCGACGCCGAGCCCGTTGTTGACTTCGGCGGCGATCGTTCCCGACACGTGCGTGCCGTGGCCGGCTCCGATGCTGTCGTCCATGGGGTCGCTGTCGAACTGCAACGGGAGGACATCGATGTCCTCGCCGGCGAAGTCCATCCCGAAGGTGTCGTCGACGTAACCGTTACCGTCGTTGTCCAGACCGTCCCCGGCGGTCTCGTCCACGTTGGACCACATCCGGTTCTTCAGGTCCGGATGTTCCGGACGTGTCCCACTGTCGAGTACCGCGACGACGACCGACGGATCGCCTACGGTCTTCGTCCAGGCCTTGAGCGCGTCGATATCCGCCCCCGGTGTGGAGGAGGCGACCCCGCCGACGTTTGTCCCCTGGTTGTCGAGCCCCCACAGCAATGGGAAGAACTGGTCATCGGGGGTCGTGTCGTGCAGAACGGAGTAGCCGTCCCTGGCAGCTTCAGCAACATCCGGGTTGGACTTCAGGCTCTCCACCGCTGCGTCCGGTGGCTGACCGGGCTCCAGTGCCAGGAGTTGGAAGCGCCGGCCCAGCGACGTGAAGTCCTGCGTGGCCACCTCTTCGCGGGCTTGCCGCCGTTCGGCCCGATCGGCGCCGGCCTTGAACCGAACGATGACCCGATCGCTCGGGCCTGGCGGCGAGGTCGCCGTCCACGCGTTTCGCGCCTCCCGAACCTCGAGGTCATCACGACCGGCGGCCTGCGCCACGGAGGCAGTCGGCATGGCGAGCGCCAGGCCCAATAGACAGCCAAGAACCGCTCTCATGCCGGGATTTTCGCAGAAGTTGATCACCCGGTCCATAGGTCGAACGAAGGACTAATCGTGCTTCCCCTTTCACCTATCGTTCGCAAGCGACCCGGATTCGGCCAGAACGATCAACGCTTCGCGCGCTTGACCTTCACCGTCACCACCGGCGACGACCCGGCGCCGTTCACGGCAATGATCTTCACCGTGGCCTTGCTCTTCGGCTTCAGCTTCTTCACCGTGAACGACGGCTTCGTCGTCGTCTTCGTGGTCTTGCCGACGGTGACCCTGTAGGAGGTAGCGCCGGCGAGAGAGGCTCCAGCCAGGAGCACGAGGGCGGCGCGCATACGCGGAAGTATGGCATGCCTAACTTGAGACGGTTCATCGGCCAGCCCAGTCCCCGCGCAGCCACTGAAACGACGAAAGGTTGTGAATATCTGGCGATCAAGCGCACAGATATTCACAACCTGGAGCCGGGCGGTCACCGCCGGCCCGGCCGCCACACCACCAGCGCTGTCGAGCGTTCCTCACGCTCGTAGTTCTGCAGTCGATTGCGAAGCTCCACTACCTCTTCCTCGAGTTCGAGCACCCGGCGGATGCCTTCGAGGTTGAGACCTGCGTCGCTGAGGTGCTGCACCTTCTCGAGCCGGCGGATGTCGCGCAGGCTGTACAGCCGGTACCGCCCCGAGCGATGCGGCGTGACCAGACCCAGCCGGTCGTACTGCCGCAGCGTCTGCGGGTGCAGCCCGGACAGTTGTGCCGCTACGGAGATCACATATGCGGGGAAGTCCTCATCCATTGCTCATCGCCTTCCGGTATTGCTCAATGGCCTCGCGGGCCTCGGCGTTCAAGTCGGATGGAACCTGGACTGTCACGGTGGCGAGCAGGTCACCCTTCGTGCCGTCCTTGCGGGGCGCACCTTCACCGCGGATGCGGAAGGTCCGCCCATTGCTCGTGCCGGGCGGCAGTTTCAGGGTCTTCGTGCCACCGAGTGGCAGCGGCACCTTCACCTGTCCACCGAGGGCGACGTCATCGAAGTTCACCGGTACGGTCACCGTGATGTTGTCGTCCTTGCGCGCGAACGTCGGGTCGGCCGCAACGTGCACCGTGATGTTGAGGTCACCGTTGTGACCTCCGCGCTCACCGGGAGCGCCCTTGCCGCGCAGCCGTACGCGCTGGCCGTCCTTGACGCCCGCCGGGATGCGCGCACTCACCGTCGTGGTGGATGCCGCGCGTCCCGATCCGTGGCACCGCAGACACGGGTCATCGACCACCAGGCCGCGCCCGCGACAGTGCGGACACGGTTCAGCGAACGCGAAGCCGCCGGCGTTCCTGGTGGACATCCCCGTGCCCTCGCAGTCAGGACAGACCCGTGGGACGGTGCCGTTCTTGGCGCCGGTCCCGGCACAGTCCGGACACACGTCCTCGCTGGTCAGCCGCATCTGCGTGGTGAGCCCACGCAGCGCCTCGGCGAACGAGATGTTGACGTCGGCCTCGACGTCGGCGCCCCGGCGTGCACGCTGTTGTGCACCGCGCCGGTTGAACAGACCCGACAGGGTCTCACCGAAGTCGCCGGCGCTTCCGCCAGCCCTTCGGAAGATGTCACCGAAGTCGAAGTCCGGTCCCGGCCCCGCGGCCCCCGGCATCCGGAAGCCACCAGAGGCGACCATCTCCCGGGCCTCGTCGTACTCGGCACGCTTCTTCGCATCCGACAGCACGTCGTTGGCCTCCGAGACCTCCTTGAACCGCTCTGCGGCCTTGGGGTCCGGATTCGTGTCCGGGTGCAGTTCCCGGGCCAACTTGCGGTACGCCTTCTTGATGGCGGCGGAGTCGGCGTCCTTCGGGACGCCCAGGACCTTGTAGTAGTCCTTCTCCATCCAGTCCTTCATGCTCATCGGCGTCCCTCCTTTCGCTTACTCCTCAACGCCTACGCGTGCCGGGCGCAGCACCCGGTCCCTGAACGTGTATCCCACGGCGAACACCACCGACACCTGCGGAACCTCGAGGTCGGACCCTTCGTTGTGGGTCATGGCCTCGTGGATCGTGGGGTCGAACGGGTCGCCGACCTTGCCGAACGCCACCAGGCCGAGCTTGGTGGTGACGGCCTCCAACTGGTCGCCGACGCTCTTCAACGCACCCTCGTACTCACCGTGCTCGCGGGCACGGCCGAGGTCGTCGAGGATCGGCAACAGTTCGTTGACCACCGCAGCGG
>WBZP01005574.1_pt1 | contig 12758 bp, 7 predicted proteins | sample 5204301 | NCBI WGS metagenome assembly WBZP01 (sample SAMN12412401, study PRJNA552823) | activated sludge metagenome | isolation source: activated sludge from nitrification reactor of wastewater treatment plant... | place: USA: Pennsylvania | collected 2017
CCATTCGGGTGCACCCGCGGTTCACCCGACCAGCGTCGTGGGTGACTTTGACGCCGTCGACAGCATGCCCCGCCGAGTGCCCGTCCCTGCGCTTCGGGCGGACTTGTCCCAATGTGTGCCGACAGGCGTGACGCTCGACAACCACTCTCGGGTGCTTGTCATGCGCGACGACGGCGGAGTGGCCGATGCCCTGTCCGCCAAGCTGGCGGAGTCCGGCGTGACCTCGCTGGCGATCGATGCCTCGCTGCCGACCGACGAGGTGCTCGAGCGCATCGCAACCGCGCGGTCCGAGGGCGAGATCGACGGCGTCTACTGGCTCGCCGCCCTGGACGATGAGGGGCCGCTCGACGCCCTTGATCTGGCTGGCTGGCGCGAGGCGCTGAGGCGGCGCGTGAAGACCCTCTACGCGACAATGCGGCTTCTGTACGAGGACAGCCCGTTCCTGGTCACGGGTACCAGGCTCGGCGGTTACCACGGATACGACGAGGCCGGTGCTACCGCCCCCATGGGGGGTGCCGTCACCGGATTTGCGAAGGCGTACAAGCGAGAGCGTCCCGAAGCGATCGTGAAAGCGGTCGACGTGTCCTCGGACACAACGGCTGAAGTCGTGGCCGATCACCTCGTGGCCGAGACGTTGGCCGACCCTGGTTGCGTAGAGGTCGGCCGAGCTGCGGAACTGCGATGGGGAGTCGGGTTGGCCGACCGTCCCTTCCCCGGGCGGGATTCGCCCCGCGAAGGAGCGATGGTGCTCGGTCCCGACAGCACGGTCCTGGTCACCGGCGCCGCCGGAAGCATCGTTGCTGCGATCACGGCCGACCTCGCGCGGGCTGCCGGAGGTGGGACGTTCCACCTGCTCGACCTGGCGCCGGAGCCAGACCCGACCGACGAGGACCTTCGCCAGTACGTCGAGGACCGCGAAGGGCTGAAGTCTGCACTGGCGAGCCGGATGAAGGAACGCGGCGAGCGGCCGACCCCGGTGGCGATCGAGCGTGAGCTCGCCCGGTTCGAGCGGCTGGCCGCGGCCCTCACAGCCATCGAAGCGGTGCGGGACAGCGGAGGCACCGTGTACTACCACTCGGTGGACCTCACGGACTCCGATGCGGTCACGGCGGTACTGACCCGCATCCGGGACACGAACGGCAGCATCGACCTGTTGCTGCATGCCGCTGGTGTCGAGGTCAGCCGTGCCCTGCCCGACAAGGAGCCGCGCGAGTTCGACCTGGTGTGTGACGTGAAGGCCGATGGCTGGTTCAACGTGATCAGTGGGGCAGGCGACTTGCCGATCGGCGCGACGGTGGTGTTCTCCTCCGTCGCCGGCCGATTCGGCAATGCCGGACAGACGGACTACAGCGCTGCGAATGACCTGCTGTGCAAGGTGACGAGTAGTTTCCGGCGCACCCGGCCTGAAACACGGGCGATAGTCGTGGACTGGACCGCCTGGGGCGGCATCGGGATGGCCACCAGGGGTTCAATACCGAAGATCATGGAAATGGCGGGCGTCGAGATGCTGCCGCCTGCGGCCGGAGTCGCCTGGATCCGGCGGGAGTTGACCTCGCAGCCCTTCCGCGGCGAAGTCGTCGTCGCGGGAGCGTTGGGTCGGCTGGCAGAGGGCTACCACCCCACCGGGGGTCTGGACCCCGCCTCGATCGCCACCGACGGCCCACTGGTGGGCGAGGTCGTCGCCGCCGACCTGCTTGATGGGCTGGTCGTGCGCACGACGATCGACCCCACGGCGCAGCCGTTCCTCGACGACCACCGGATCGATGGGACACCGGTCCTGCCGGGTGTCATGGGGATGGAGGCCTTCGCCGAGGCCGCCCGCCTGCTGACCCCCGACCAGCATGTTGTCGCTCTTGAGAACGTCGACTTCCTGGCGCCGGTGAAGTTCTATCGTGACGAGCCGCGAACCGTCACGATCACGGCTCTCATCAGGCCTCAGGACGACGACCTGGTGGCCGAGTGCCGGCTGTCGGCTCAACGGGTCCTTGCGGGCAGCGACGTGCCCCACGACACGGTGCACTTCACGGGTTCGGTGCGGTTGTCGGGGCAGCCGGACGCCCCGGCCGAGGGCGCGGTGATGGCGAAGGAGGCGGATGCGCAAGGCGTCGCGCCCGAGGACGTGTACCGGCTGTACTTCCATGGACCGGCCTACCAGGTCGTGGCGGAGGCGTGGCGGGACGACGGCACGGCCGTTGGACGGCTGGCGACCGACCTGCCGGTGGATCGCGAGCCTGCCGGCTCGACCTTGCAGATCGGGCCGCGGATGGCGGAGTTGTGCTTCCAGGTCGCCGGCCTGTGGGAGGCGGGTCGCGAAGGACGGCTGGCGCTTCCGGCGCACGTCGACTGCCTGAGCATCCTCGGAGATGTCGAGTCAGGCGTGGTCGAGGGGGCCGTGGCAGTCGCCAGGCCGACTGCCGGCGACACCGGCGAGTTCGACTGCTATGTCGTGAGCCCGGGGGGGCAGATCCTTCTACGAATGGACGGCTACCGGACCGTACCGCTGCCGAGCCCGCTCCCGGAGGACGTGCGTGGGCCACTTCGTGACGTGATGAGTTGAGGGCTGGGAGAAGAAGCCGTGAAGCAGATTCGTAGGCTCGCGGTGGTGAACCGCGGTGAGCCTGCCATGCGCCTGCTCACCGCGGTGGCAGAACTGAACCGCGTCGCGGGGTCCCGGCACGGCACCGGGCCCGGCATCACCACGGTGGCCCTGTACACCGACCCGGACGCGGAGGCGTGGTTCGTCCAGGAGGCCGACGAGGCCATATCGCTCGGGCCGGCCACGTACCTCGATCCCCGTGACGGGCACCGCAAGTCGGCTTACCTCGACGAGGCGGCAGTCGTCGAAGCGATGGTCGCCGCTGGATGCGATGCGGCTTGGGTCGGGTGGGGTTTCGTTTCCGAGCGGGCATCCTTCGCGCAGCGCTGCGAGGAGGCCGGCATCCTCTTCGTCGGACCATCCAGTGCCACGATCAGGGCGCTCGGCGACAAGGTGACCGCCAAACGTCTGGCTGAAGGCGCGGACGTGCCGGTCCTGCCGTGGGGCGGCGGACCCGTCGATGATGCCCAAGAAGCGGCTGAGCAGGCGGAGCGGCTCGGCTACCCGGTCCTGCTCAAATCCTCGGCGGGCGGAGGCGGGCGCGGCATCCGGGTCGTTCGTTCGCCCGGGGAGTTGCCCGGGGCTCTGGCCGCCACGCGCGGCGAGGCCGAACTGGCCTTCGGCGATCCGACGGTCTTCCTGGAGCACTTCGTCGAAGTGGCCCGGCACGTGGAGGTGCAGATCATCGCCGACTCCCATGGCCACACGTGGGCCGTCGGGCTGCGCGACTGCAGCGTCCAGCGGCGCAACCAGAAGGTGATCGAGGAGTCAGCCTCTTCCGTACTCGACCCCGCGACGGAGGCGGCCATCAAGCAGGCCGCAGTCCGGCTTGCCACCGAGGTCGGGTACCAGAATGCTGGGACGTTCGAGTTCCTCGTCAACCCCGACACCCGCGAGTTCTTCTTCATGGAGGCCAACACCCGCCTGCAGGTCGAGCATCCGGTGACGGAGGCGACCACCGGCTTGGATCTGGTCAAGCTCCAGCTCCACGTTGCCCGCGGGGGGGTGCTCGACGGTGAACCGCCACAACCCCGTGGCCATGCAGTCGAGGCGCGGTTGTACGCCGAGGACCCGGAGCAGGGCTTCGAACCCGCACCCGGGCGCATCGCCATGCTGCGGTTGTCGTCCGGCAGCGGAGTGCGCATCGACTCCGGGGTCCGCGAGGGCGACACCGTTTCGCCCGAGTTCGACTCGATGCTCGCCAAGGTGATCGCGTGGGGCCAGGACCGTGATGAGGCACTCGCGCGGTTGCGCAGGTCGCTGGCTTTGAGCACCGTCGTGATCGAGTCCGGCACGACGAACCGCTCGTTCCTGCTGGGATTGCTCGATCGGCCGGAGTTGCGGTCGGGCGAGTTCGACAACCACTGGCTGGACCGGCTCACGTCAACTGGAGACCACGTCCCCGGACCGCAACCCATTGCCCTGCTTGCAGCTGCCGTCGAGGCATATGCCGCCGATCATTCCGCTGCGCAGGCGGCCTTCCACACGGGCGCACGCCGGGGCCGCCCAGAGATGCCGGAGCGGGTGGGGACGAAGGCCCAGCTGAGTTACGCGAACGGCACGTATCAGCTTCTCGTCTACCGGACCTCACCGGGCTCCTACCGTGTGTGCTGGAACAACGTCGCCGCCGACCTCGAGGTGGACTTCGTCAACGATTACGAACGAAGAGTGAGGTGCGACGGAAGGCAGTACCGGGTCGTGGCGGTGACTCAGGGGTCGAGCTTCCGCATCGTCGTGGACGACACCAGTCATCGAGTCACCCGCGATGACGGTGGCGTCGTGCGGGCCGGATGGCCTGCGTTCGTCGTCTCGATCCTCGTGGAGCCGGGTGAGGCCGTGTCGGTCGGCGACCCGCTCGTCGTCCTCGAGAGCATGAAGATGGAGACCACCGTCGCGGCCACCCACTCTGGCGTGGTGTCGTCGATCGAGGTCATGCCCAACGCGCAGGTGAGCACCGGTGGGCCCATGCTGCGGATCAGACCGAGTGAGCCCGCTGCCCCCGTTCTGGAGGGTGCGCCCACCGTCGACCTCGGCGGACTCGAGGCCCGCCCGGCGCCCGGGACTCCGATCTGTGAGCGGGTCTTCGGCTCGCTGCGGAACTACTTGCTGGGCTACGATCTCGATCCGCAGACCCAGCGACGTCTGCTGACCGAGCAGCGCCGGCTGGGCGCGGTCAGCCCTCCCGGTGATCCAGGACTGCTGCACTGCGAGGACGGCTTGCTCGATCTGTTCGCCGAGGTGAGCGCCCTTTACCGGCCGAGGACCGGACCCCAGCCGTACGACATGCTTGCGCCGACCAGCGAGCAGGAGTATCTGCTGTCGTACCTGCAGTGGCTCGACCCGGACCGTGCCGGCCTTCCGGATGCCTACCGGGAGCGCCTCCAGGCCGCTCTTGGCCGGTACGGCGTCGAAAGCCTGGAGCGGACCCCGGACTTGGACGCAGCGGTCGTGTGGATGTTCCGTTCGTTCAGCCGGGTGGGGGAACTGGTCCCGGTCGTCGTGTCGATCCTGGAACGCAGGTTGCGAGCCGGTGCCATCCTTTCCCCGCTGGCCGACGCCGAGATGCGAGCCCGGCTGGACCGGCTGGCCCGGGCCACTCAGGGTCGGCATCAGGGGATCGCGGAGTTGGCCCGCGACGTCCGGTTCCGCTACTTCGACGAGCCCGTGCTCGAGGCGATCGTGTCGGCGGAGTACAGCCAGACGGAGAAGGTGCTGGACGAGGCCGAACAGGACCCCCACGGGTCCGGGCGTGATGCTGCCATCGACAGGCTTGTCCGCTCGCCTCATCCACAGCGGGGTGCGCTGCTTCGGCGCTGGCTGGGTAATGAAGATTCCGGTTTCCACCGGGTCCTTCTGGAGGTGTACGCGCGAAGGTTCTACCGCATTCGGGACTTGCGGGATCTGACGTTCGATGAGCGGGACGGCGTCCTGTTGTGTGCTGCTGACTACGACTGGGAGAACAAACACATCCACCTGGTGGTGGGCTACACCGGACTGGAGCAGCTGCCCGACTTCGCGCGGGCGGTCGCCGCCCATGTGGCTGAGATCCCCCAGGACCGTCGCGTCGTTGTGGACCTGGCGGCCTGGCGGCCGGCGGAACACCGGTCGCTGGATGAGACTGTGCCCGAGATCGAGGAACTGCTGGCCCGCTGTGACTTCGGGTGCATACCGTGGCGGGTCGACATCACGTTGACCAGTACCGGAGGGGTACAGGCCGAGCACTTCCGCACGATTCACCTGAGCTATCGGTCCCGTGCCGAAGGGGGGCTCAAGGAGGACCCGCTGTACCGCAACTTGCACCCGATGCTGGCCAAGCGGCTCGACCTGTGGCGTCTGGCCAACTTCCAACTGGAGCGACTGGCGTCCGCAGAGGACGTCTACCTGTTCCACGGCGTCGCCCACGAGAACCCCAAGGATCACCGACTGTTCGCGCTCGCCGAGGTTCGCGATCTGACTGCAGTGCAAGATGCGGCGGGAGAGTCGTCGTACCCGTGGTTGGAGCGGATGGGTTTGCAGGCGCTGGCGGCCATGCGAACCGCCCTCACCGACTACGAGCCCAAGCAGCGGCCCAAAGCGAACCGGATCGTGCTCTACGTCCGTCCCCCCTGGACGGTGGCGCGCGAGGCCTGGCCCGCCTTGGCGCGCTCCTTCGCGCCCCTGGCAGAGGGTGCCGACCTCGAGAAGGTGCTGCTGCGGGTCCGGATCCCCGAGCCGGACGGTTCGACCAGGATGGCTGTGCTGGAGGTGCAGGGCGTCGGCGGCAAGGGCGTGACCGTCCAGGAGCGTCCGCTCGGCAACGAACCGGTGCGCCCGCTCTCGCCCTACCGGCAGAAGGTACTGGTGGCCCAGCGTTTCGGGGTGCCCTACCCGTACGAGATCGTGCGGATGCTGACCGCCGAGCCGGGCGCGTCGGCGGCCTTCCCGCCGGGAGACTTCGTCGAGTACGACCTCGGGCCTGATGGCGCACTGGAACCGGTGGACCGCGAACCTGGCCGCAACACCGCCAATCTCGTCGTCGGAGTCCTGACGAACCGCACGGAGAAGGTACCGGAGGGCATGAGTCGTGTCGCACTTCTCAGCGACCCGACCAAGGGCCTCGGCAATCTCGCCGAGCCGGAATGCCGCAGGGTAATGGCGGCACTCGACCTCGCAGACCGGCTGCAGATCCCGGTCGAGTGGTTCGCAGTGTCATCGGGTGCCTTGATCGCGATGGACACCGGAACCGAGAACATGGACTGGATCGCGGACGTCTTGCGTGGACTCATCGAGTTCACCCAGCGCGGGGGTGAGATCAACATCGTGGTCACCGGCATCAATGTCGGCGGTCAGCCGTACTGGAATGCCGAAGCCACCATGCTCATGCACACGCGCGGCATCCTGATCATGCTGTCGAACAGCGCGATGGTGCTCACCGGCAAGCAGGCGCTGGACTTCTCCGGCGGCGTGTCGGCGGAGGACAACCTCGGCATCGGGGGGTACGACCGTGTGATGGGCCCCAACGGGCAGGCGCAGTACTGGGCCTCAGGGATCGAGGACGCGTGCCGGATTCTGCTGCGCCACTACGACCACACCTATGTCGTGCCCGGGGAGAGGTATCCCCGCCGCGCGACGACAAGCGACCCCGCGGACCGGGACGTGCGCACAGCCCCTCACGCGGAGGTGCCGGGAGGCGACCTGCGGGCGGTCGGCGACGTATTCTCCGCCGAGCACAACCCTGGCCGTAAGAAGCCGTTCGACATTCGCTCGGTCCTGCGAGCGGTGACCGACACGGACTCCGAGCCGCTCGAACGATGGGGGGGCTGGCGTGGTGGGGAGACCGCGGTGGTCTGGGACGCCCACATCGGCGGTCTGCCGGTCTGCCTGCTCGGCCTGGAGTCACGGACGTTGGCTCGGCGCGGATACGTGCCGGCCGACGGCCCGTCATCGTGGACATCGGGAACCCTGTTTCCACAGTCGGCGCGGAAGGTGGCCCGGGCGGTGAACGCCGCGAGCGGGAACCGACCGCTCGTGGTGCTCGCCAACCTGTCCGGGTTCGACGGGGCCCCGGAGTCGATGCGTCACTGGCAGTTGGAGTACGGCGCCGAGATCGGCCGTGCCGTGACGAACTTCGCCGGACCGATCATCTTCGTGGTGATCTCGCGCTACCACGGCGGGGCGTTCGTGGTGTTCTCCAAGAAGCTGAACCCGTTGATGGAGGTTGCCGCAGTCGAGGGTTCGCACGCCTCGGTGATCGGGGGGGCGCCAGCCGCTGCGACCGTGTTCGCCCGCGAGGTGAGATCCCGCACCGAGAGTGACCCGCGTGTGGCCGACCTCCGTGAAGCGCTCGCTGGCACCGAGGGCACCGAGGCCGGCATCCTTCTCGCGCGACTGTCTCAGGTGACGCAGGAGGTGCGCTCCGAGAAACTGGGTGAGGTTGCCGATGAGTTCGATGCGATCCACACCATCCAGCGAGCAGAGCTCGTCGGCTCCGTGGACCGGATCATCGCCGCCGAGCAGTTGCGTCCCTATGTCATCGAGGCACTGGAACGCGGTATGGCCCGGGCGAAGTCGCAGGGGCTCTGACGTCGTCAATCGGGCGGGGGCCACACGGGGCTTCTCACCCAGGAGTGGGTCGGGACCGCGCGAGTGAGGTCCCCCGACCCGGGTAGCGGGGTCGGCGGACCGAGCCGCGACCTGGCCGCCACGGTGACCAAGAAGGCTCCATCCCGCCGCCACCAACCGCTCAGGAGCCCCCCTTCTGCCGGTCGGATCCCGAGTCGTCGCCACCCACCGGCTGTGTTCCTGCCGGCGCCCCGGCAGCCCCACCCAGTCCAGCCGCCCAGCCCGGCACCGAGGGAGTCGGTTCCGATGTCCACCTCCACCGATCGGGTGTCCCTTCGTAGGCCGGTCTTCAGCACCTTCAGGGCGCTCTCCTTCGCCGACCAGATCAGGTTGGCGGCCACGTCTTGGTCGGATTCCGGCAGTGATCTGACGTACGTCTGCTCGCCAGGAGTGAGGAAGTCGGTCACGAAGCCCTGCGAGCGTGCCTCGACGATCTCGAGGTCGCACCCGACGTCACTCAGATCGTCGCCCACGACGCAGATGGCCCAGCCGGCGCGGTCGGTGATCGAAACCTCGAACCCGATCTCGGCTCCGTCGACGCTCACGTAAGGTGCGCCGGAGGGCCGGTTGGCCACCTCGATGCGCGCCATCGTGGCGAGGCTGACGTCCAGTCCCGCCGCTGAGCTGACCGCTTGCTTGCAGACCCAGCGACGCAGTAGGTACTCCGACCGGCGCTTCGTGAACCTCATGCTCGCGGCCCGCGACGACTCGAGTTCGGTCAACCACAGATCCGACTCCGGGAGCTCGCGCTCGTCGCGGGCCATCCACCGCAGGGTTGTGGCGCCCGTACCGGTCATGGAGCCATCATGGGCCATCGGCGGGCGTGGGCGACGGGCGCTGCCTGAGGCCTTCCCCGGGACCCTCACCTGGTGCGTCGGGGAACTCTTGGGCTTCACGGAACGCCTTCTGGAGTGTCTGCAACCCGTCGCGCAGCGGAGCCGCGTGATGGTGCCCCAGGTGTGGCACCGACGCGTTGACCAGGCCCGCGAGAGCCTCGATCAGGATCCGGGCCTCAGCCAGGTCCCGATCTGCCTCGGTGCCTTCGTAGAGTCCCAGCTTGACCGCCGCTGCGGTCATCAGATCCACGGCGTTGGCACCCACGATCTCGATAGCCGACAGTTCAGCAAGATCACGGCTCGCAGCCGTGGCGGTGGACGTCATGCTGGTGTCACGGTCTGCGGATTTGGCCGGGGGAGTGTCCATGCCGCTACACTGGCATGCGACCCATCCGGATTCGTCGTCAGGTATGGCTTGGCGGGTCGGATGCGCAAGCGGACAGTTCGTCCCACCTCGCAACCCATGGTTGTCTTGGTACCGGTCCACGGCGATGCTCTCGCATCGTCCGCTTGCGTTTCCTGCTGCTTTTCCGGGTGAGTCACGGACGAAGCCCTGCAACCAAGGAGGCGCCATCAGCGTCGAACCCCGTATCAACGACCGGATTCGTGTGCCCGAGGTCCGCCTTGTCGGACCCAACGGTGAACAGGTCGGCATCGTGCGCATCGACGATGCGCTGCGACTTGCGCGGGAGAGTGACCTCGATCTCGTCGAGGTGGCTCCGCAAGCCCGGCCTCCGGTATGCAAGTTGATGGACTACGGCAAGTTCAAGTACGAGGCCGCCCAGAAGGACCGTGCTGCCCGTCGTAATCAGACGCAGACAGTGATCAAGGAGATGAAACTCCGGCCCAAGATCGATCCTCACGACTATGAGACCAAGAAGGGTCACATCGTTCGGTTCCTGAACCAAGGCGACAAAGTCAAGGTAACGATCATGTTCCGGGGTCGCGAGCAGAGTCGTCCGGAACTGGGTTTCCGGTTGCTGCAGAAGCTCGCCGAGGACATCGAGGAGATCGGCTTCGTGGAGTACTCGCCGAAGCAGGAGGGGCGCAACATGATCATGGTCATCGCCCCGCTCAAGAAGAAGTCAGAGGTGAAGGGGACCCGGAGCCAGCAGCGCCGGGACCGCGAAGCCAAGGAAGCAGATCGAGTTCCGGAGGACGGCGGTAGCGAAGAGGTCGCCGTGGCCGAGGACACCACCATCGTCGAAGACGAGTAGGAAAGAGGACGGCCAATGCCGAAGATGAAGACCCATAGTGGCACCAAGAAGCGGATCAAGAAGACCGGCTCCGGCAAGTTGCGGCGTGAACAGGCCAACAAGCGCCACCTGCTCGAGGTCAAGTCCAGCAAGCGCACCCGCCGATTGGCCGCAGACGTGGACGTGTCCAAGGCCGACACCAAGAACGTCAAGCGCCTGCTCGGCGAGCGCTGATCAACCGGGAACGAGGAGAACGACAATGGCGAGAGTGAAGCGGGCGGTCAACGCCCAGAAGAAGCGTCGCGAGGTCCTGGAGCAGGCCAGCGGCTACCGCGGCCAGCGGTCCCGGCTGTACCGAAAGGCCAAGGAGCAGGTCACGCACTCCATGGTCTACGCGTTCGACCACCGCAAGGATCGCAAGGGCGACTTCCGGCGTTTGTGGATCCAGCGCATCAATGCAGGCGCCCGCGCCAACGGCATGACCTACAACCGGTTCATCCAAGGCCTCAAGATCTCGGGAATCGAGGTCGACCGCCGCATGCTGGCTGAGTTGGCAGTCAACGACCCGGACGCTTTCGCCGTGCTGGTCGACCAGGCTCGCTCGGCCGTCGCCGCGGCCTGAGGCCCATGTCATTGAACGGCCCCACCTCGGTCAAATCAGACCGGGTTGGGGCCGTTCGCCGTCTCTCCAACCGCTCCTTCCGCAGTAAGGTCCAGCGATTCCTGGCAGAGGGCCCCCAGGCGGTGCGCGAAGCCGTGTCATTCCGGCCCGAAGCTGTGGATGAGCTCTTCGTCGTCCCGGAAAGTGGCGAGGCCGTTGCACGCATCGCAGAGCAGGCAGCCTCGGCGGGACTCCGGGTGACGGAGGTCCCCGAGCAGGTGCTGCTTGCCATGACCGAGACCGTTCACCCGCAGGGGATCGCCGCGGTCTGCCGGTTCCTTGATACGGATCTCAGCGACATCCTTCCCGGCGCCCGACTCGTGATTGTTCTGCACGAGGTCCGCGACCCCGGTAACGCGGGGACGATCTTGCGCACGGCAGACGCCGCCGGAGCAGACGCCGTGATCTTCGCTGGCGATTCGGTCGATCCTTACAACGGGAAATGCGTTCGTAGCACGGCCGGTTCGCTGTTCCACGTGCCCTTCGCCCGAGCCGATCTGGCCGACGTTCTTCAACGTGGTCAGGGGTCCGGACTACAGGTTCTGGCGGCGACCGGCACCGGGGACCGTGACCTTCAGCAGATGCAGCGGACCGGCGGGCTTGCGACAGCCACGATGTGGGTATTCGGCAATGAGGCTCGTGGTCTGCCCGAGGGCGTCACCGCAGATGCCCAGGTGGCGATCCCCGTATGGGGACAGGCTGAGTCGCTGAATCTGGCGAGTGCCGCCGCTGTGTGTGTATACGCGAGTGCGTTCGCCTTGCACCGCTGACCCGTCCTGCCCAACTGCTCCGCCTGGCCTCGCCCTCACGAGGTCAATCAGCCAGGTTAGGCATCCCGTCTGTCCAGCCAGCGCATGATCCCTGCGACGTTGGCGGCGGTGCCCGACAACGCCTCCTGTTTGGCCAGAACGTCGGGGTCGGCGTACAGCCGCTCGTGCCGGGCGCGGTCTCTGTGGGCGACCATGGCGATCGCGTGGTCCATGTCGGGAGTGACCTCGCGGGCGAGCTTGACCGCATCGACCCAGGCGTGGAGCTCGTCCACCGACGCGTCGAGGGTTGCGTCGATCTCGGTCACGGGGCCGAAGTGGCTGAACAGGAGTCGAGTCGGCTCGACGGCCCGCATCGCCGCCAACGATGCAAGTGCCAGGTGCAGGTCGAAATCAGGCGGGGGAGTGGCGGGGCGGACATCTTCGGTTTCGGGGACATAGACGCCCGCCGCATCGCCGGTGTACAGATCCCCTGTCGCGGAATCCACCAACCCGATGTGGTGCGACGCATGCCCCGGATTGTGGAAAGCCGCCAGTGACCGGCCGTCGCCCAGGTCGATCGAGCCCTGCGTGGCGATGGTCGTGATGCGCGCCGCGTCCGTTGGCCGCAGGTCTCCGAACAGCCGGTCCATGGTCTCGCCGAACACCCGATGGGCGCTGGCCACCAGTCGACTGGGGTCGGCCAAGTGCCGCGCCCCTGTCTCGTGCACCACGATCTGAGCGCCCGGGAACATCTCGGCCAGGTCGCCCACTCCACCCGCGTGGTCCAGATGGATGTGGGTGACCACGATGGTGCCGAGGTCATCAGGTCCGACGCCCAGGCGTTGCAGTTGCTCGGACACGATGGGAGCGGAGCGGGCCGTCCCTGTTTCGATCAGGCAGGGCTTGGAACTGCGGATGAGATACGACGAGGTGATCGAGTCGTAGCCACCCATGCGCGTATCCATCATGAACACGTCGTCGCCCAAGGGCGTTGTGTCGTCATGCACGACGCCATCCTGCCGCGTCACCTCGCTGGATGAGCGGATCAGCGGATCAGCGGATGAGCGGATGAGCGGATGAGCGGATGAGCGGATGAGCGGATGAGCGGATGAGCGGATG
>WBZP01005576.1_pt1 | contig 12754 bp, 9 predicted proteins | sample 5204301 | NCBI WGS metagenome assembly WBZP01 (sample SAMN12412401, study PRJNA552823) | activated sludge metagenome | isolation source: activated sludge from nitrification reactor of wastewater treatment plant... | place: USA: Pennsylvania | collected 2017
CACCCGAGAGTAGTCCCGTAGACCCATGCGCTGATGCACGGTCAGCGCCAACTCGGCTGCGTCTCGCGCGGTGTCATCGCTGATACGAGCCGGGCAGAAGAACTCCGTGAGTCCCGCGGTGTAGCGGGCGTTGTAGTCGTAGAAGCCACCGTCGGGCACGATCTCGACGGCAGGAAGCGCGATCGGTCCCCCACTCGTCTCAATAATCGAGACAGCGATCTCGGTCCCGACGACGCACTGTTCGATCAGGGCCACATCGCCATAGGCGAACGCTCCCACCATCGCGGCGGGCAATTCACCTGCTTCATGAACGATGGCGGCCCCCAGCGCCGAGCCACCCCGGGTCGGCTTGACGACGAGCGGCAGACCGAGTCGCTCGACGAGGCGGGTCAGCAGTTGAGTTGCTCCCAACTCACGGAACACCGAGTGCGGCAAGGCAACGGCCGCGGGGGTTGCGATGTCCCATCGCCGAGCGGCTGCCTTGGCGACCCCCTTGTCGAACGAGATGCGCGCCGCGTCGGGCGCAGAACCGACATAGGGCAGGCCGAAAGCCGTCAGCACGTCCGCCAGCGCCCCATCCTCACCGGCTGCACCATGCAGCAACGGCACGACACAGTCCGGCCGGGCGTCCTCCAGCTTGTTCAGCAGCGCAGCGTCCACATCGGCCGTGGTGACCGCCAGCCCCTGGCTGCGCAGAGCTTCGGCCACACGACGTCCCGACCGGATCGAGACGTCGCGCTCGGGCGACAGGCCGCCGCACAGCACCACCACGGTGGGGATCGAGTCGGTCATCGGGGTCCTTTCAGGCCAGGTCCGGCGCCGGGGTGGCGCTGCCAGTGGGGTGGTGCAGTGAGGAGGAGGTGCCGAACGTCTGTCCGATCTCGATCTCCTGTTCCATCACGGCTGCCAACCGGCGAACGCCCTCTCGGATGCGCTCCGGCTCTGGGTAGCAGTACGACAACCTCATGTTCTGCCGGCCCTGTCCGTCCACGTAGAACCCGGTGCCGGGCACGTACGCGACGAGCGCGCTGACCGCTCTGGGGAGCATCGCCGTGGCATCGAGCCCATCCGGCAGTGTCACCCACGAGTAGAACCCGCCGGCTGGCTTGGTCCACGTCGTCCCCGGAGGCATGTGCGCATCGAGTGACTCCAGCAATGCGTCACGGCGCTCCCGGTAGACGTCGCGGAACACGTCCACCTGCTGGCGCCATGGTTGGGTGGCCAAGAACTCCGACACGACCCCTTGAGTGAAGTTGGAGGGGCACAGCACTGCGGCCTCCGCCGCCAGCACCAACTTCTCGCGCACACCGTGCGGTGCCACAGCCCACCCGACCCGTAGCCCCGATGCCAACGTCTTGGAGAACGACCCCAGGTAGACGACCTGTTCGGAGTCTTCGGCCCGCATCGCTCGTGGCACCGTGCCCTCAAACCCCAACAATGCGTACGGATCGTCCTCGAGGACCAGCAGGCCCTCGCGCACCGCCAGATCCAGGATCTCCTTGCGGCGCTCGGCCGGCTGGGTGATGCCTGCCGGATTGTGGAAGGACGGGATCGTATAGATCATCTTGACGGTCTTGCCGTCGGCACGCACCCGCGAGATGGTCTCGGCGAGTGCCTCGGGGATGAGTCCGTTGTCGTCCATCGCCACGTGGATCACATCGCACTCGTATGCCCGGAAGATCCCCAGTGCACCGACGTAACTGGGGGCCTCGACCAGCACCACATCGCCGGGATCGCAGAACACCCGGACCACCAGGTCCAGCGCCATCTGCGAACCGGTGGTCACGATGACGTCGTCGGGGTGTGCCACGACACCCACGTCGGACATGACGTCCAGGATCTGCTCGCGCAGGATCACATCCCCTTGGCCGGAGCCGTACTGCAGGGCGGACGGACCACGCTCGCGGATCAGACGCGCCACCGTGTCGGCCAACTGGTCCAGCGGGAGCGCCTCGACGTACGGCATCCCACCCGCCAGCGACACGACTTCGGGTCGTGATGCCACCGCAAACAGGGCGCGGATCTCTGACGCCTTCATTCCCACGGCGCGTTGGGCGTAGGACTCGATCCAGGGATCGAGTCGCGAGCCGGGGCGGGGCGGCAGATCGGCGGGGGACACGGGAAGGACTCCTTGTTCGAGGCCCAACGGACGGTGGGCACGTTCTACGATGCCTGAGTGTCCCAAGGAAACCAAAGCCGACTCGGCAAATGGTTGGTGATCGCTTTTGTCGGCGGCACCGCTGCGGGGTTCATCTGGGCGTTGCTGCGTCCGCACCCCCAGTCCGAGTACCGGGCGTCACTGGCGAACCAGCGCGAGGCGCTCTGAGTCCCGGGGGCTGACGGGGGGCTGCAACGGTGAGTCCCGGGCGGAGGCTCCCCACCGGGTGAGGCCGCGTCCGCAGCGAGAGACACACCGGGGTCGTGTGGCAACCTGAGGCCCGACAGGGAGGCGTGCCCATGACTGACAGCACCCAGCGAGGAGCGCCTGCGCGGCGCCCACCGGCGGCGTTGATGGCAGTGGCCGTACTCCTGGCGACCGCCCTGACAGCAGCATTGCTGGCTGGGGGGACCGTCACGGCGACGCAGGCGCGGGCCGCGGTGCCGCTGACAGTGCGCATCACCAACTCCACTGCGATCCCCGACGACCGGGTGTTCGTGACCATCGACCCAGGGGGTTCCGGTCCCGTGACGGTGTCAGGTGGTGGCGGCCTTGACGTGGGTTTCGGCAACGGAACCCGCCTGTCGTCCATGACGGGGTCCGGCACGGACGCGGCCTCGCATACCTACGCTTTCTCTCTGACCGGCGCGGTGTCCTCGATGAGGATCTACTACTCGTTCGGCAGGGATCTGGACTCGGCACCGAGCGCCGAGCGTGAGTCCGTGCGTTACGACTACGCCGAACTGACCACCGACGGCAATGGTCGGTTCGACGGGGATCTGACGGCGATCGATCAGGTGGGAATACCCGCACGGTTGCAGTTGCTGGACGGCGCCGGCGCGGTCATGACCTCAGGAGGGGCCCCGGCAGATCGGCACATCTCATGTGTCCAAGATGTACACGACGCGTTGCGGTCGGCGGCCCCGGCGGGTTGGGACGTCGAGTCAGTGGTCAAGAGGGACGCCGCAGGTGCCTTCTTGCGGATCATCGGACCCAACGCCGGGCCGGAGGCGTCCGCGCTGTACCCGAGTATGCGGGCCTACACTCAGTCACTCGAGGGCCAGACGTTGACCATCAAGGGCAACTACGCGGGCAACGGCTCGACCAACGCGACCGCGTACGACTACAGCGGGGTCGTCGATGGCGATGGCAACATCAGGCTCGCCGGTTCGATGACGGGCGGCGGGTACACCCCCAAGACAATGTTCGTGTCCGGTGGCGACCTGTTCGACGCCACGACCGCAGGTCACAGTGGCTACGGCATCTACCTTCAGAACGGCCCTTACACCCTCGACGGTGCCGTGACATGGGACGCGGGCACCAGTCGCTGGGTCTACTCAGGTGGCGGCGCCACGCAGTCCGTGCAGAACGACGTCTACGGCTGGATCTACGGTGATCTTGTGACCGCGTTCGCGTACGGCTATTGGGGCGGCAAGTACGGCAACGACTCCAGCGCATTCCACAGCCAGCCCGCATTCTCATCGGCCCGCACCACGGCCAGCCCGTTCGCGGCGTGGAGCCTGTACGAGCAAGCTATCTGGCAGACCTCGGATTCATACGGGATGTCGTTGGGCGAGCGCTTCGGATCCGCCGGAAAGGCCAGCCCCCTGATCTCCACCGGACCGAACCCGCCGGTCGACACGATGGCGCTGACGCTGTTGGCCAACGACGGCTGCTCGCCGCTGCCTGATCCCGACCCCAGTCCGAACCCGAACCCTGGGGCGAAGGCGAAGCAGGTTCCCAAGGGCAAGCTTCACCTGCCCCGCAAGGTCAAGAGCAAGGGCAAGACCGTACTGATGCGCAGGGCTGCAACGACCAATGCGGGGCAACGGATCGCCGCGTCGATCTCGTGTACGTCCACCAAGGGCAAGAAGAAGTTGCCGTGTCACGTGAGCAAGACACGATCCGGCCGGGTGAGCATCCGATTGGACGGGAATCGCCCCACGACAGTGCGGCTCAGGTTGACCGCGCCGCAGACCAGTTCATACCGGGCATTCGCCAAGGTCAAGGTGTACCGGACCAAACGGGTCCGATGACCAGAAGTGGGGGCCAGTGACCGAGGGGTCGGGGTGATCGGCGCGGTCAGATGATGTGTTCGGGGGAGAAGAACCTCTCCACGGATTCGGAGATGGCCCGGGCGAGGGTGTCGATGAACATCGGATCGGCCAGTCGAGACTGGTCCCCGGGGGCGGACAAGTTGCCGCATTCGATTCGGACGGCAGGCATGCGGGTCAGGCGCAGCAGGTCCCAGGTCCGGCCGTGGCGGTGGAGGTTGGGCAGGTCGGTGCGCTCGACGATGCCGTCGAGGAACAGACCTGCGGCCAGCTGTCCGGGTACTGAGTGGGAGTCGCCGCTCTCCTGGCCGTAGTAGTAGGTGGCCACTCCCGGGCCGCGGTCCGGGTCGTCGGTGATCATCAGGTTGAGTAGCAGGTCGGCGCCGACCTTGTTGGCGAAATCGGCCCGCAAGGAGTCGTCGCCCTGGTCATCGCCGGGCGGTAACGTCAGCGAACGGGTCACCATGACCTGGGTGCCCAGAGCGGTCAGCCGACCCTCGACGCGTGAGGCGAGGTCGGCGCAGATGTGGGCCTCGGTCACCCCTCGGCCGGGGTCCAGGACGACGACCTTTCCACGGACACCGGTACGGATCTCGTTGAGCGAGTATTTCTCTCGCACGGCTTGGCCGGATTGGCGCCCGACGGTGCGCTTCAACTGACCCAGCGCCCGGAAGGTCGCCGGCCCGCACACGCCGTCGGAGGGGATTCCGGTGTTGCGCTGGAACTCCCTGATCGCGGCATCGGTCTGGGGGCCCAGGTGACCGTCCTCACGACCGGATGGGAAGCCGATGGCATTCAGGCGCTGCTGCAGCTCCAGCACGTCCTCGCCGACCGTGGGATGAGCAGCTGCGTACGACAGGATCCGGTCGCCGAGGCGCCATCTGGCTTCTTCGAGCCGGCGGAATGTCTCGGGGCCGACGATGCCGTCGACCGTGATACCGCGCTGGTGCTGAAACTGCCGCACTGCCTGCTCGACGGACTTGTCGAACTCCGCGCTCACCAGTGCCGTGGTGGCCCACTGCGCGGGTTCGGCGACGTGGTCGATCGGTCCGCTGCGCAGGGGGTCCTCGTCGGCGTGCTCGGCTGCGTACTGCGATCCGGGGAGCAAGCCCAAACGTGCCAGCCGGGCCCGGACTTCGGCGACCGCTGGTCCGCGGTCGCCCAACTGGAACCCGGTGGTCACAGGAACTCGGCGAGATCCTTCAGCAGGGCCTTCTTGGGCTTGGCCCCGACGATCTGTTTCACGACCTGTCCGCCCTGATACACGTTCAGGGTCGGAATGCTGACGACGCCGTAGCTACTGGCGGTCTGGGGGTTCTCGTCGACGTTCAATTTGACCACGGTGATCTTGTCGGGGTTCTCGGCCGCGATCTCTTCGAGGATCGGAGCCACCATCCGGCATGGCCCGCACCACTCGGCCCAGAAATCGACAAGCACCGGCTTATCGGCTTGAAGAACGTCCTCAAGAAACGAGGCGTCGGTCACGGCCTTGGTGTTTGCACCCACGGTGTCTCCTTCTTCGGTGATCTCACGATAGGTGAGAGTCGGCTCTGGCGGGAACGGCTCGCTGGGCGTCAGTCGCCCAGGTTTGCCAGGAATCGCTCGGCGTCCAGCGCCGAGGCGCATCCGGTGCCTGCGGCGGTGATTGCCTGGCGGTAGGTGTGGTCGACGAGGTCGCCGCATGCGAAGACGCCGGACACGTCCGTGCGGGTGGACGGGTGTTCGACGACGACGTAGCCCTCGCCGTCGAGCTGTACCTGGCCCTTGACCAGTTCTGATCGTGGGTCGTGGCCGATCGCGATGAACAGACCAGTCACCGGCAGTTCACGTTCCGCGCCGGTCACCGTGTCCCGGAGCGTCAGACCAGACAACTTGTCCTGGCCGTGGATGGCGCTGACGGTGCTGTTCCAGGCGAACTCGATCTTGGGGTTGGACAGGGCCCGATCGGCCATGATCTTGCTGGCACGCAACTCGTCACGCCGGTGGATCACCGTGACCTTGTCCGCGAACCGGGTCAGGAACGTGGCCTCCTCCAACGCCGAGTCCCCACCGCCCACCACAGCGATGTGCTGATCGCGGAAGAAGAACCCGTCACACGTGGCGCACCACGACACACCGTGGCCGCTCAGCCGGTCCTCGTCGGGCAGGCCGAGTTTGCGGTAGCCGGAACCCATCGCCAGGATCAAGGCCTTGGCGCGGTGCTCGTTGCCCTCGCCATCGACCACGACCTTGATGTCGCCGTCGGCGCGGATCTCGTAGACGTCGTCGGTGACCAGTTCGGCGCCGAAACGCTCTGCCTGGGCCTTCATCTGCGCCATCAGTTCGGGGCCCATGATGCCTTCGGAGAATCCCGGGAAGTTCTCGACCTCGGTGGTGTTCATGAGTGCGCCGCCCGCGGTGACCGCACCTTCGAACACAAGGGGCCGCAACTGCGCCCGAGCGGCGTACACGGCTGCTGTGTATCCAGCCGGCCCAGAGCCGACGATGATGAGGTTCCGGATATCGGTCACGGTGGTCCTTCCAAGGCGTCCCGTCCGAGGGTAGTCGCCCTCCGCACTCGTAGAACCACGACGGTACGGTGATCATTCCGCGGATGCAGACCGCCCGCGCTCGGGGTGCTCCTACTCTGGCGGGACGACATCCGACGTGTGAAGGATCAGGTGCACTGTGGCAAAACTCCCCCAGATCGATCCCGATGGTCTGAAGTTCCGGCGCAAGTACCTCGTGCCACTGTTCAACAACAAGGCCGGCTACTGGTACTTGACCAAAGTCGCGCCCAGGATCGACGCGCGAATGACTCCGCTGACTCGCGGATGGATCAGTTCTGCACCGGCGACGCCACTGCTGCTCATGACCCATATCGGTGCGAAGTCCGGACTGCAGCGCACGACGCCGCTGATGTACTTCTCACGCAACGACGACGTCATCGTGATGGCCTCGAACTACGGGCGGGACAAGCATCCAGCCTGGCTGTACAACGTCATCGCCAACCCAGACGTGACTCTGGAGTTCCGCGGCCGCACCGGACACTACCGGGCCCGAGTGGCCGAAGGCGCCGAGCGCGACGAGTTGTGGGAGTCGGCCAAGCGCTTCATCGCCAACTACGCCGACTACGAGCAACGGGCCGGTGACCGCGAGATCCAGATCGTGGTGTGTGAGTACGCGGACTGAGCGCTGACGTCATGACGGCCGCGGCCCGACGGCGCTGTCCGCCCCTGCTTGCCGTCTGCTCGGGACCGGCGCGACACTGGACGTAGAGGGGTCGTTCGCCCCGGGGTTCGGGTTCGCCCCTGGGGAGGGGTGGATCATGAACAGATTCGCAGGCATGTCGATGCTGGCCACGGCCGGATTGGTGGCTATGGCCCTGGTGAGTCCGGGGACCGCCGGCCCTTCGCTGGCTGCGGATACCGGGTTCCAGTTCGTCAGCGCCTGGGGGACGGTGGGTGCCGCAGGGGGCCAGTTCAATGCACTGCACGAACTCGACGTGGCTGCCAACGGTCAGGTGTTCACCGTGGAGACCGGCAACCAGCGGGTCCAGACCTTCTCGGCCGGCGGGGTGTTTCGATGGCTGTGGGGTAACCCTGGCCCCGCGGGCAGTAGCGCGGTGGGTCAGTTCGACGGGCCACAGGATGTCGCGGTCGGCAGCGACTCCCGCGTCTATGTGGCGGACACCGGCAACCACCGCATCCAGTGGTTCACGCCCGAGGGTGTTCCGGGTGGATCCTGGGGTTCCGAAGGCACCGGCAACGGTCAGTTCGACGTCCCAGCGGACCTGGCTGCGGCTCCGGATGGCACCGTCTATGTGGCCGATTTCAACACAGGTCGGATCCAGCGGTTCACCAAGGACGGGGCTTTCTTGTCGGCATGGGGATCGGATGGAACTGGTCCGGGACAGTTCTCGTGGATGACCGGCATCAGTGTCGGCCCAGACGGAACCGTCTACGTCGTCGAGCAGGAGAACCATCGTGTCCAGCACTTCAGCGCCGCAGGTTCACTCTTGGGTGCCTGGGGCGTGGAGGGATCGGGCAACGGGCAGTTCCTGTCGCCGAGCGCTATCGACGTGGGACCTGACGGGAGGGTGTTCGTCGCCGACAAGGAACGCGATGATGTGCAGGTTTTTGGTCCGGCAGGCGCCTATCTGGAGCGGTTCGGGGGATCGGGAACAGGTGAGGGCCAGTTCGAGATCCCCACGGGTGTGGCGGTGTCGGGCAGCGGCATCGTCTATGTGGCGGACAACAACCAGGAGCGCGTGCAGCGCTTCGGACGGTTCGATGCCACGACCGACAGCGACGGCGACGCGCTGCCCGACCAGTGGGAGTTGCTCGGCTATGACCGTGGTGACGACGGGACGATCGATGTGGCCCTGCCAGCGATGGGATCGGACCCGAACCACAAGGATGTGTTCGTCGAGATCGACTGGATGACCAACCACCACCTCGACAATGCTGCGATCCGGCAGGTGGTCACCTCCTTTGCTCAGTCGCCGGTCGACAATCCTGACGGCCGTTCAGGAATCACGTTGCATGTGGACAACGGAAGCGACTCGATCATGACGGGGAACCGCACGTGGGGCACCCTCAGTGACTCCGATCAGTTCACCCATGTGCGGGCGCTGGGTTGGGGTTCGACGGCCTACAGCTGGACCTCATTCGACAACATGAAGCGCCAAGGGTTCGCGGCCGCTCGTCGGCCGATATTCCACTACGTCGTGTCGGCCCACAAGTACGACGACACCACCTCGAGTGGCATCTCGCGCGGGATCGGTGGGAGTGATCTCATCGTCTCACTGGGTTCCTTCTGCGCCGCCGGATCCGACTGTTCGGGCACCACGGACCAGCAGGCCGGCACGTTCATGCACGAACTCGGACACAACCTCGGGTTGCGTCACGGCGGCGGGGACCATGTCAACCGAAAGCCGAACTTCCTGTCGGTCATGAACTACGCCTTCCAGATGAGCGGACTCACGCGCGACGGGACGGGCGGGGTGTTCGACTACTCGATGTTCCCCGGTGGCGGCGAGGTGCTGGCCGATCTGAATGAATCCTCACTGGACGAGAGCCTCGGATTGGGTGGCAGCGGAACGCTACTGACGCGCTACACCACCACGTGGCGCTGTGGGTCCTCGTGGCAGACGGGTCCCGTGACAGGCACCCTGGATCTGGACTGCGACGGGACACCGTCGCACAGCGCGCGCGTCGACCTGAACGGCGACGGGCAGTTCAGCACATTGGCGCCTTGGAACGACTGGAGTCACATCGTGTTCGACGGTGGGATGGTCGGCGATTCGGCAGGGGAGCCCTTGCCGTCCCGCACTCCCGTCATCGAGCCGGGCAAGCGTGTCCTGATGCAGACCGCGAGGGTGATGTCGCCGGATCATCGGGCGCCGTCGGTCAGAATGCGCGGCCTGCGCCACAGTCGACTGACGGTCAAGGCACGCGACAACGTGGCACTTGACCGTGTGATCGTCACGCTGGATGGACGCACGCGTCAGTACCGCGCGATGGACCGCACCACCCAGACCGTGCGGATCCGGTTGAAGCCGGGCAGGTCCGGACTTGCCCGCCACCGCGTCAAGGCGAGCGCACTGGACGCTGCCGGTAACTCCTCGAAGGTTGTCAGGATCACCACCGGGCGACGCTGAGAGATCGACCAGTTCAGGGCAGTGGCACATCCATGAGCAGTTGGGCGCGCTGCCCGCGGCAGTCGACAGCCAAGGCCCGAGTCGGCGGAGAGACGATGGCGACAACTGCGGGGGTGTCCTCGTAGAAGCCCCTGTCGAGCACGACCACCTGGGCGGAGTGCGCTACTCGTACGACGCAGTCCAGTATCCGTTCCGCGGCGTTGGGCGCCATGGGTGCGTATGTTGCGGTGGGTTCCCCGGTGGCGGGGCTCTCGCTGCTCTGTGCCGTGGGGTCGCTGCCGGCAGCGGCGGTCCGGCACGCGGTGGGCATCAGGGCCTGCGCCTGTGTGGTCAGTGCTGCCTGTTGGTAGCGGGTGCCGGAGTCGTAGGTCAGGGGGTCCGGCGCGCACTCGAGCGCGGCCGGCCGGGCGACGCCGGCCGGGGGAGCGACCTGGCTGGAAGTATCCGCGCTGACGGGGGTGGAGTTCTGGCTCCACTGTGGGACCACGATCACTCCGGCCAGGACCACGACGGCGGCCGCGACCGCTGCGCCGAGCCACATCAGACGGGGGCTGCGCCTGCCCGTGTTCCCGAAGTCAGGGCGGGGTTCCGCGGCCAGCGCCATCAGGATCCGGTCCTGCACACCCGGAGGCATCGTCGGGCGCGGCTGTGCCGCCAGCAGATCGCGGATCTGCTGTTCGGCGGCGTCGGAGAAGTCGCCGGACTCCCCGTTCACGGATCTCACGCCTGGTCACCTCCCGGTTCTGGGACGCCTGACTCGCCGTCGTGGTTCCGCAGGAGCGTGTACAGGCGCGCCCGACCCCGGTGGCAGCGGCTCTTGACGGTTCCCGGTGGGCACTCCAGGATCTCGGCGGCCTCGTCCACGGACCAACCCTCGAGGTCGACCAGGGTCACCGCCAGCCGCTGGTCGGTGGGCAGTTGACCCAGGGCGCCAAGGACCGTCATCCGCGTTGTGTGTTCCGCTATCGGGTCGCGCCGGTCGGGCAGTCCGGTGTCGGCGCTGTCCTCGGGCAAGGGGACGGTTCGTCGCACCTTCTTGGCACGCAGCCGGTCCAAGCAGGCATTGACCACAATCCGGTGCAACCACGTGCTGACCTTCGCGGTTCCGCGGAACGTCTCGGCCCTCCGGTAGGCGGAGATCAGGGCATCCTGCACGGCATCCGCCGCGTCGTCGGGATCGCGGCAGGTGCGCAGGGCCACGGCCCACAAGCGGTCACTGTGGCGGTGCACGAGTTCCGAGAACGCGCTGCCGTCGCCCGCCACGTGCGCCGCCAGCAACTGCTCGTCCGAAGCGTCCCCCCACTGTTCACGAACAGAGGCGACGGGATCACTCATAGCGCCCTGACTCTATCCGTCACCCCGCAAGAACCCGAACAAGACACCGCCGTCCCCGATCCCCCTGAGGCGACCAGCACAGACAACCTGACGGTGACCTGTTCCGTCGCACCCACGAAGTCTGAGCAAGAACGGGCGAAGTCTGAGTAAGAACGGGTCACAAAGGGTGGCGGCGGTCGTGTGAAGACCCCTTCCGAGAAGTATAGAAAACAAGCAACCAGCACAAGACCAAGAACCGCAAGACGGCTTTTCGGAAGGGGCCTTCACACGACCACCACCACCCGCCGCACAGCACCGCCGCGCGGCAGTCAGCACCTGCCAGTGAGTCAGCCGACGACCTTCACATCGCGAATCCCACCCACGTACGAGGCCCCGTCGAACGGCAGCCGAGTCAGCCACACCATGACGAACCGTGCGTCCCTGGCCCGCGGCATGCGTACGGTGATGGAATCGCCTGCCGCGGTAACGTCGACGACCTCGCGGAAGTCCTTCATCTTCGTCGGCTTCTTCTTGGCTGTGAGGATCTCGAAGTCGGTGCCGCTGCCGACCAGCTTCAGGTCCAGCGCCCGCACCGGGCGCACGGCCCCCAGGTCCACCACCAAGCCGACTCCGCCCTTGCCGTTCAGGTCGGCACTGCCGTAGGCGTCGGTGTACCAGGCGGAACCGCGGTTGCGGTCGACACCGTTGCGCACGGTGTCACTGCCTTCGGTCCCGTCGCCGAAAGGGTCGAAGTCCGAGGCCTTGACGATTGCGAAGGGCTCTTCGGGAACGGGAGTGTCCACCTGGGGCAGCGGCTGAACCAGCGCGGAGCTCGTGGCAGCCGGCTCGTCGGGTTCGGAGACCCGGTTGGCCAGCAACTGCCACAGGAGCAGGCCGATGCCTGCCACAGCCAGGACCACGACCGCGACAGTGCTGAGGCGCCCGACCAGCCGGTCGGTTGCGGTGTCGGTGCCTTCGGCGAAATCGGCATCGGAATCGTCGGTGGGCAGCGATCCATAGGACCGCTCCAGGGAACCGATGCATTCGCCCACACTGGCGAACGACCGAGTCCCTGGGGGCAACTGACCGTGGACCAGGGACCGCCCGACGATCAGGTCCAGCGCAGCCGGCACATCGGCCACCACCGTACTGGGGGGCAGGGTGACGTCGTTGGCCATGGGGGCCGGGGGCAGGCCGTCGGTCGGCACCATGCTGCTGGTGGGCCATCGACGAGTGAGCCCGGCATACAGGATCGCTCCGATGCCGTGCAGATCGGCATCATCTGGGTCCACTGCGGGGTCGGGGCCCCACAAGGCAGCCTCGACGCCCAGTCCTCGCAGACGCACCTCGCGGGTGTCGGTGATCATGATCGAGTCGGGGCGCAGCCGACCGTGGGTGACGCCGTTCTTGTGGGCCGACTCGAGCGCTCGTCCCACCTCGAGCGCGACGACGGCCGCCTCCTGGGCGCTCCAGCGTTCGGTCAAGAGGTTCGACCAGGAGTCCCCCGTCACCCACTCGGTGATGACCGCGAGGTAGCCCTGGGCCTCGACGACATCAAGGACACGAACCAAGCGGCGGTCGTGAACC
>WBZP01001689.1_pt1 | contig 12753 bp, 13 predicted proteins | sample 5204301 | NCBI WGS metagenome assembly WBZP01 (sample SAMN12412401, study PRJNA552823) | activated sludge metagenome | isolation source: activated sludge from nitrification reactor of wastewater treatment plant... | place: USA: Pennsylvania | collected 2017
CTGGGCGTGCTCCTCGGAATTGCCAGTGAGATTCTGCATCAGCACCCGTTTCCCGGTCCGGGCTTGGCGATTCGCTGCGTCGGTGAGCTGCGGCGCGATCGGGTGGACATCCTCCGCCGTGCCGACGCCATTTTCTACGAAGAGCTGGTCCGCCGGGACATGTACCTGCGAACCTGGCAGGCGTTTGTGGCCCTTCTGCCGGTGCGTACCGTCGGAGTGATGGGCGATCAGCGCAGCTACGAGCACGCGCTGGCGATCCGTGCGGTGTCGTCGGTGGATGCCATGACTGCCGATGTGACCGAGTTTTCCCTGGCGGAGCTGTTGCCGATCGCGGCGCGGCTGATCAACGAAGTGCGCGGCATCAACCGAGTGGTGTACGACCTGACCACCAAGCCGCCCGGGACGATCGAGTGGGAGTAACTGGGAAAAATTTGCTCACATTGGCACTCGGTGTTACCGAGCCCCATGCCGTCGCGTTCGCCCCAGATTGACCTGTTCCTGCCGGAGCTGGGTCTGCAGCAAGTGACTGAGACTCTCCAACAAACGCCTGTGTCCGCCGCTTCGCTGTCACTGCGAAAACAGGAGCAGCAGACCCGACGACTGCTCGCGAAGAGTCGTCAGCGTGGCGATCTGGTCGAGCAGGCCGCATGTTTTTTGCGACTCGGAGATCTAGAGCTGGCGCGTGGTGACAGTGAGCTGGCCGGGGATTTTTACCGTCGGGCGCTCAAGCTGTCGCAGACCGCCCACGAGTCGCGCCAAGCCAGTGCCCGCAGTGGCGCCACAGTCAAGTAGCCTCTTGCCCGCCGCAGCGGTCTGCGCTACCCAATCGTGGCCATGTCTAAGCCGCCAACCAAGTGGTCCTTCCCGCGCCGCTCCTCCTTTGGGGTTCTTGAGCGCTTTTTAGGCCAGGAGATCAACGTCTTCGGCCCGCGCCAGAGCGACGAGCACGACAACTGTCTGGGCGGAGGCTTTCTGATCAGTATCGAGGACGGCTTCCTGCTGCTCGCCGAGCGTCCGAGTGAGGCGCCGGACCTAGCGGTGACCTTGTCTGAAGTGGTGGTAATCGCCGTCGTCAAGGATCGTCCCGAGCTGACGGCTGTCGACGGAGGCAAAGTACACCGCTTCCGCCGCCCTGATGCGCCGCCGCCAAATGACGACGATCTCGACGAGAACTAGCCCGCTTCCCAAGGCGATTCGACTCTGCCTATAGTCGGCCCATGAGTCGCCCTTTCGCTGGTCGTTTCCGTCGAAGCTTGCTCGGTTCGCTCCTGATCGCAGGCGCCTTTTTTTGCGCTTCGCTTGGAGTTTCATCGTCGCTGGCTGAGCCACCACCGCAGCTGAAAACGCGAGTCTTCGGCTACATCCCTTACTGGACGGCGAGCAAGAAGACCTGGGACTATCGCGGCCTGACCGATGTCGCGCTGTTTTCCGTCGGTGCCAGCGACACTGGTAGCCTGACCAGCACGACGTTTTGGCGCTCGAGCCAAGCGCGGACCCTTATCGACGAGGCCCACAGCCGAGGAATCGACGTCGAGCTGGCCGTCACCAACTTTGATCCCGCCAGCCTGCACACCTTGCTCACCAGCCCTGCGTCCGTCGATAAGCTGGTGGCCGCACTCGTGCAAGAAGCGCTGGTGACCCAGCCGGGCGACGGACTCAGCATCGATTTCGAGGGCCTGCGCGGCGCCGATCGCCAGCCACTGGTTGACTTTATCCGCAAGCTCCGCGTCGCTATGAAGGCCAAAAGCAGTCGCTCGCAGCTGTCGCTCGCAACACCGGCCGTCGACTGGAGCAAAGCCTACGACTACGCTGCCCTCGCTGCCGAGAGCGACGCCCTGTTCATCATGGGCTACGGCTATCACTGGAGCGGCAGCAGCTCACCGGGCCCAGGCGCGCCGCTGTCGTGTGGCTCACCGTGGGGGAATATCTGCCTGTCGAAGACCGTTGCGGAATACCTGGCTGCCGTCGGACCTGCGCAGCGTCACAAGATCATCCTCGGGCTACCGCTCTACGGCTACGACTACCCGGCTGACTCGGACAAAGTGGGCGCCAAAGCGCTTGATAGCGGCTCGGCGGTGCTGTACTCGGCGGCGCGCAAGCAAGTCATGAATCGTCGCTACGAGCCGGTTTCGCAGTCGCCGTGGTACGTCTACACCGACGCCAAAGGTGTACTTCATCAAGTCTGGTACGACGACGAGCAGAGCCTAGGCAAAAAGATCGACTACATCGTCGACCAGCAGCTGGGTGGCGTCGGGCTGTGGGCGCTCGGGTATGAGGATGTCAGCTTCTGGACGCTGATATCCGACAAGCTGCTCTTGTCCGCGCCGCCTGTGCCCGCATCGTCGCTGCCGCCGCTTCCGCCGGCTTCACCGGAGTCGCCGCAGATCGAGGACCTTCCGCCGAGCCTCGCCGAGGCCCAAGGCTGCTCGCTCGGTGCATCCTCACGAACCTCCGCAAGGAATGCCTTGATGCCACTTGGACTGCTGCTGCTTGGTGTCTGGTGGCGCCGTCGTCTGCGCTACAATTAGGCAGTTTGTTCCGTCGGCGATCGCCGCAAATTGGTTGCGTCACGTTGCGGCGCTGATACCCGATGACGTAGGCTTGAGAACATAGGTGCCCTTTGTCTGCGGAATCCACTCCAAGTCCTTCAATCTCCTCTTTGTCCGGTAGCGCCATCGCCAAGCTGCTCATCACGCTGCTCTGTAGCGCGGCGGCGATCACGCTGCGCATCCAGCATGTCCATATCCCTCCCCTCGAAGCGCTCTTTCTCTTCGGTGGGGCGGTCCTCTCGGCGGCGTTTATCCTGGCCTGGGCTGCCGAAGCCCTGCAGGTGGACATTGCCAAGGGCCTGGCGATGGCGGTGCTGGCCTTCATCGCGGTGCTGCCTGAGTACGCTGTCGACCTGTATTTCGCGTCGATGGCTGCCAAAAATCCGGTGTACGCGCAGTACGCCGCTGCCAACATGACCGGCTCGAATCGGCTGTTGATCGGCGTCGGCTGGTCGGTGGTGGCGCTGTGCAGCGTCTACGCGGCGATGAAAAAGCGCGACCCCAACACCCCCAAAGATCCGTCTCCCGGCGTCACACTGGGCGAGGGCTATGGCATCGATCTGGTGATTCTTGGCGCGGCGACGCTGTGGTCGCTGACGATGCCGCTGTTCGAGCAGATCGCGCTCTGGAACGGTGCGGGGCTGCTGGCGCTGTTTGCGTTTTACGTCTGGCGGGTATCCGGTGGTGCTGACTCCGAGCCCGAGCTGACCGGCGTCGCCCAAGAGCTGGGCAGTCTCCGTACAGTCCATCGTCGGACCAGTGTCGCGCTGCTGCTGCTCGTCGCGGGTGGTACGCTGATTGCCGCTGCCGAGCCGTTTGCCGAGGCCCTGATCGGTACTGGCGAGCGCTTTGGCGTTGATCGCTTCCTGCTCGTGCAGTGGCTGGCACCGCTCGCGTCGGAGGCCCCCGAGCTGCTGGTGGCGATCATCTTTGCGCTGCACGGTCGCGGCTCAGCGGGCATGGCTGCGCTGCTGTCGTCAAAGGTGAACCAGTGGACACTGCTGGTCGGGACGCTGCCGATTGCCTACTCGGTGGCGCTCGGGAAGCCGGGAGCGCTGCACCTGGACGCGCGTCAGGTCGGCGAGCTGGTCCTGACCGCCTCTCAGAGCCTGCTCGGCGTCGGGGTGCTGCTCAATGGCCGGCTCGAGGCCTGGGAGGCGATCGTGCTGCTGGTGCTGTTCCTGGTCCAGCTGCCCTTTCCGCAAGCCAGTGTCCGCTATGGGCTGTCGCTGCTGTACGTGCTGCTCGCGATCTTGCTGTTCATTCGCTATGCGCGCTATGTGCCCGGTCACATCCGGCTCGCGTTTCACAAAGAGTCGTCCGACAAGGAATAGCCGGTGATGCGGAGGGTGTCAGTTCAGCTGCGGCTGCTGCTCTCGCCGCTCAGTGGACTGCTCGAGCCGGCGCGCGATCTGGTCGCCCGGGCGCAGACTGCCTGCGAGAGCGAGCAGCGAGGGGCGATGCTGCGGGCGTTTGTCGAGCTGCATTCGCTCTGCGTGCCGCCACTCGACGCGCTGATCGAGCAGCGAGATACGGCGCTGCGGTCGGCTGACCCGTCGGAACAGGAGCCGGTGGGAAGATCACCAGACGTTGCTTCGTCGGTGTGTCTGGGTCTGCTCGGGCTGTGGGATGAGCTTCTCGACGTGGACATCGAGCGCGAGAACCTGCTCGAGCTGCTGGCGCTTCACTCGGCAAACAGTGAGTCACCAAGTGAGCCGGCCTGTCCCGAAGGACTGGCTACTACGGAAGTGAACATCGTCGCACAGCAAGCTTGGCTAGAGCGGGTGCTGTCCGGGCGTGACCTGCCGCAGCGGCAGTGGTGGCGACGGCTGACTCGACGGGCACGCGGGCCGCTTGGCAATCGGGCGCGACTGACGGTCGAACGGCAAGCGCTGCGAGTCGTCGAGCAGCTGCCCGAGCTTGATCCACCGCTTAATCAAGATGCGACAACTTTCGTCGGTGAGCTGCGGGCCGGTGATCGACTTTCACTCGCGGTGCAGGTGCCGCTCCCCGGTCAGCTGGCGGTGCTTCATGCCAGCGGGAGCGTGCAGATCGCTCGGCTGGACATGGTGCTGCCCGAGACGGTGAGCGAAGAGGTCGTGCGTCGGCAGCACGAGATCGTCGAGCTCTCTGGCGAGCTGGCCACCGAGCGAAATCCCGACGGCAGCATCGCGGAGCAGTCGCTGGTGGTGGTCTGGGTTCCTGAGGTGATGCCACCGTCGTGGATGGTCGACATGCTGCTGCGCCAAGGCGTTCCTCCCGAGGCCCGGGTGTGGCGGTATCTTTACCGGGTCATCGATTAATTTTCCCGTCGCTGTCATCTGCTTTCCCGAGCCATTTTCCGGTCCGAAAAATTTACCGCGCCGCCGCCGAGTGGTATTTGGTGAAGTCTGCTACCCATGATGCGCAGTCGTCGCCAGTCCATCCGTCTTAGCCTCGGTATCGGAGGTCGCTCACGGCCCAAGGCGCGCAGCGCACGGTCGCCGCAGCTGTTCGGTGCCGTCGGTATGCGCAGTGAGCGGCGGTCCGGTCAGAAGCTGTGGCAGAAGCTGCGGGCGCCGCTGCAGATCCTCGGCGCGCTGGCGGTGCTGCTGGTGATAAACCTTTATGTGCTGTATTACCGACACGGCACGTCGCTGCCGGCCTTGCTCAAGCAGGCGGAGACGGGCCGAGCACTGAGCGCTCGACTGAGTGGTCCCGTCGGAACGCCGCCACAGCCAAGCCGTCCGATGCGCAAGCCGAAGGTGCTGCCGCCACTGCCGGACTACCCGCGTGTCGTCGAGCAGCCGCTGCATGCGAGCGATACGCTGTCCGAGGTCTTGACGAAGGTGGCGGTGCCGCAGCGGCAGAAGCTGGAGCTGGAGTCGACGCTGCAAGGTGTCCTCGATCCGGGTGGCCTCGGTCCGGGCCAGTCGATGACGTTCTTTTACGACCACGAAGATCGCCTGCAAGCGGTCGACTATCGGCTGACCGAGTCACTGGCCTATCACCTCGAGCGGGTTCAGACGGGAAGCGCCGATCGGTTTGTGCCGGTTAAGCAGACCCAGCCACTGGTGCTGTCGACGCAGCGGATCGAGATCAAGCTGGAAGCCAAGAGTGATCTTGTGGCCGCTGTGCAGCGAGCCGGCGAGGCTCCGGCGCTGGCGGCGCGGCTGTATGAAGTCTTGGCGTGTGAGTTTAACCTCTACAGCGACGCACAAGCTGGCGATCGGCTGCGGCTGCTGGTCGAAAAGCAGCACCTCGGTGAGCGATTTTATCGCTATGGGCGTCTCCTCGCGGTGGAGTATGTGCCAGCGACGGGCGGGGCGCGGACCCGACGACTGCGTGCCTTCCTGCGTACCGACAGCAGCCCTCCCAACGCTGGGGCCGCACCAGGCGCCGGTCAGCTGTACTTTGGCGATAGCGGCGACAGCATCAGTCGTAGCTTCTGCAAAGCGCCGATCTTGTGGAGCCGCAGCAGCCGTCCCATGCAGTCGAGCCATCCGATCCTTCAAGGCGATCGCGGGCGCTACCTGCTCGACTATCAGACGGAGGCCGCTGTGCCGGTCGTGGCGATTGGAGCCGGAAAGGTCAAGCTCGTGCCGGGTCGAGCCGGCAAGCCGCAGACGGTCATTGTCAGTCATCCCGGCGGCATCGAGAGCAGCTACGGTCCACTCGGTCGGCTGGCGCGAGGTCTTGTCGATGGTCAAAGCGTTCGGCAGCGACAGATCGTGGGCTATGTCGCAACGGCACCCGGTCATGAGCTGTCGCACCTACGCCTACAGGTACGAGTCGGTGGGCGAGCGGTCGATCCAAGCAAGCTCAAGTCAAGCCGCGAGCCTGGAGTTCCCGACGGAGAACGCGCCGCCTTCATCGCCCAGAGCAACGAGTGGGCCGAAAAGCTGGCGCGCAGCGACGAGCCGGTTATCGCGATCCGTGGCGGTGAGTCGCGGTAAACAGCAGAGCGATCCGAGGCTCTTTGCGAAACACGTACGCGCCACCCAGCCTGGCCTCGGCCATCAGCTCATGAAGTACGGTGGCGGCCCGGTTGCGCAGATCCTCGATTGTCCGATGTTCATCCGTCGGAGTCTTGACTGAGTCCAGCTTGGCGGCGATCTTGCGTGACAGCTCGCGCGCCTTTTGCGCGATGTCGAGGCCCAGCCCTACCCGCGACAGCTGCGCTGGGTATGTCTCGGCAAGCAGCGCCAGGTCGAGCAGATCCCGCGCCAGATCGGCCAGGCCTTCTCCCTCGGCGATCGCGTCGAGCGACTCCATTACCTTGCGATCTTTGCGCAGCGTCAGCCGTGCCGCGAGAAGCAGCTGACTGCGCAGCTCCAGCGCCTGGCTGACCACCTTCAGGTCTGTCGGGGTGCTCTGCTTGCCGCGCTGCGATTCTAGCTGCGTCTGCGCTTCATGGAGCGCCTGCGCATACAGCTGCAGCCCCTGGAGCATCGCGTCCGAAAATCCAATCTTGGCCAGCCGCTCGGCGTAGAGCTTGGCGACCGCAAACAGGCCCAGCGCTTCGCTGACCAGCTGTGGGACCGGCAGAATCGGCGAGGTCACATGCTCTTTGGGAACTCGGGACAGCATGTCGGTTACCCGAGGCAGCACAGACGAGCCCAGCGTAAGCTGCGGCGCTGTTGCCAGTGGCGAGACTTTGGTCGCGCGCACAGCGGCTTTGGCGGACTTTTGGGGCGTTTTTGGCGTTTTTGGCGCGTTTTTGGGGGCTTTGGGCGCAGCTGGAGCCTTTGCTGGAGCCTTTGGGGAGGCTTCCGGCGCTTTGGGTGGCGATGTGGCAGCAGCCGAGGCCGGAGCCGGCGAGGTTCCTGCGGAGCTTGTGGCCGGCTTGGACTTGGCCGGCTTGGACTTGGCCGGCTTGGACTTGGCCGGCTTGGACTTGGCCGGGCTCTTCTTGGTCGGCTGGGCCAGCTCACGAAGTCGGGCCAGCGCTGTAGCTGTCGGGGCCGAAGTCGCGATGTTCAGAGGCTTTTTTCCAGGCTGTTTTGAAGGTGCTTTCGCCATATCTAGCAAAACTCCCCCAATGTGGGGCGAGTCCGCAAGCGTCTTTGTAGGTTCATGCACAGCGAGGCCAAAGCCCGGTCGAGCCCTTTACAGGGCCGGGTCGCTGCTCTACGCTGAAGCTTCGCCTTCGGAGGCAAGATGGCCAAGGGTATCGAGGACGTTCAGTCGTACCTGCTCAAAATGGATTTGCGCTCGGAGGAGCCCCGAGAGGGAATTTGGGTGCTCAGCGGGCTTGATGGCATCGACAAGCTGGTCATCACGCTCGCCGGTCCGGTGCTGGTGTTTCGCGTCAAGGTGATGGAGCTACCGCACCGCAACCGCGAGGATTTGTTCCGTACGCTGCTGGAGCTTAACGCCAGCGAGATGATGCACGGCGCGTACGGCGTCGAGGGTGATGCAGTCGTGATCTGCGACGCGCTGCAGCTAGAAAACCTCGACTATAACGAGTTTGCTGCAACCATTGATGACATCTCGCTGGCGGTCGCTTCGCATCACAGTCGACTCGGGAAGTTCAAAGATCCCCTGCCGGCGTAAGCGCAGCAATCGAAGCGGAAACCCGAGCACGCTCACTACTTCAGAAGGATTAGCGATGGGATTTTTCTCTCGTTTGGGGTCGCTCATCAAATCGAACCTGAACGACCTGATCTCGAAGGCCGAGGACCCGGAGAAGATGCTCAATCAGGTCCTGGTCGATATGAAGACCCAGCTTGTCGAGGCGAAGAAGCAGGTCGCGGTGGCGATTGGCGACGAAAAGCGCCTCAAGAAACAGTGGGACGAGCAGGTCGCGCAGGCCAAGGACTGGGAGCGCAAAGCGATGCTCGCGGTGCAAGCGGGCGACGACGAGCTGGCCAAAGAAGCGCTGTTTCGTCAAAAAGAGCACGAGGACTTGGCGACGCAGTTTGAGCAGCAGTGGACGACGCAGAAGGATGCCGTCGACAAGCTCAAGGTGCAGCTGCGGATTCTGACGAACAAGATCGAGGAGGCCAAGCGCAAGCGCAACATCCTCATCGCCCGTCAGAAGCGCGCCGAGGCCCAGCGGGCGATTCAGAGCACGATGGCGGGGCTGTCCGACACGTCGGCGTTCGATACGTTCGACCGCATGGCGCAGAAGATCGATCAGCTCGAAGCCGAGACGGAAGCGAGCAGCGAGCTGGCCGGAGAGCTGGAAGGCGACTCGCTGACGCAGCGGTTTAAGGCGCTGGAAGCCAAGAAGACGCCGTCCGATCTCGCTCTCGTCGAGCTGAAGCAGAAGATGGGACTGTTGCCGCCGGCGTCGACCTCGGCACCGAAAGCCCTGCCGCAGACCGCGACCGCCCAAGCGGACGGAGAGTCGAAGTCTGCCGGGACGGGTGGCGAGTCCAAGTCCGATCCGGCCTCACCTTCCTAGCGCTTGCGAATCAACGTCCGATCCATGGCTCCGTTACAACGGAAAGCGGCGCGCTGAGACGTTGTAGACAAGCCCAAGTGCCGCCATCACCGTCAGCACGGACGAACCTCCGTACGAGACGAGCGGCAGCGTCACCCCGACCACCGGCGCCAGGCCAATCACCATCGCGATGTTGATGGTGACGTGCCAAAACAACAGCGCCGCGCAGCCCAGCACCAAGTAGCGACCAAAGCGATCCCGGCACGCCGACGCAATGTGCAGCGTCCAGAGGATCAGAAACAGGAAGCAGGCCAGCAGCAGCAGACAGCCGCACAGGCCCCACTCTTCGGCCCATACTGCAAACGGGAAGTCCGTCCAGTGCTCGGGAAGGAACTGCAGGTGGTTTTGGGTGCCGCGCAGATAGCCCTTGCCAAAGAGCCTCCCAGAGCCAATTGCGAACAAGGCCTGCCGCGCGTGGTAGCCGGTGCCGGTCGGGTCCAGCTCGGGGTGCAGAAAGGTGAGCAGCCGCTTCTTTTGATATTCCTTGAGCCCAAAGCGCACGACCAGGAAGGCTCCCGACAGCCCGACCGAAAACACCCACAGCTTGAGCTTGGGCGGCAGCGGCACCAGGAAAAACAGCGACAGCGCCAGCAGTCCACACAGCAGCGCCGTTCCCAGATCCGGCTGTTTGAGGATGAGCAGCGCCGGCACAATCCACAGTGCGTGCCACTTGAGGACGTAGCGCCACGGGCGATGCACGAGTCCCTGCGGATCGCTCGAAAACAGGTGCGCTCCGAGGAGAATCAGCGACAGCTTCATCAGCTCTGACGGCTGAATGCCATACGATCCCCAGCCGAACCAGCGCCGCGAGCCGTTGACGACCTTCCCGACGAGCAGTACCGCAACCAGCAGCCCTGTCACCCCCAGATACGCCGGCCACGCCAGTCGCTTGAGCAGCTGTTGATCGAGCACCGCCACCCCAACCAGCAGCACCAGGCCGATCGCAATCCACATTAGCTGCGACGAAAACATGCCCTTTGGCGCCACTCGCGTCGCCGAGTACAGATTGAGCAGCCCAAGCCCAATCAGCGCCACCACCGCTGCCGTTAGCGGCCCGTCGACAAGCGACCAAGTGCGACGCAGCGCCGACATCGACCTCATCTGGCTCCGGCAGAGGCCGGGAGCGTGGTGCGCAGCTTGATGGCGGGGCCTTCGGCGATCGGGCGCGGCTTGTGCTCGGGATCGATGCGATCGAAGTAGCCCTGGATGATGCGGGTTGCCGTTGGTGCAGCGACGTGACCGCCCAGGCCACCGTGCTCGATGAGAACAGCGACGGCAATTTTGGCATTCCGCGACGGCGAGTAACCGACAAACCATGCGTGATCGTTCAGCTGATCCCAGCCACTCGACTCGCCGCGACGGTTCTTGCGGACCTGTGCAGTGCCTGACTTGCCGGCGACATCGAGCCCTTCGATAAACGCGGTGCTGGCGGTGCCCTTGTGATCAGCGACGACATCGACGAGTGCGCGACGGAGCCGCTCCAGCGACGAGGGCAAAATCGGCAGCTGGGCACGCAGCTGGGGCGCAAACTGCTCGACCGAGTCCCCCGACGGTGTCTCCAGCCTCTCAACGAGCATCGGCTGATACAGCTTGCCGCCGTTGCCGAGCGCCGCGTAGGCCATCGCCAGCTGCAGCACCGACGCGCGCACCGCCCCTTGCCCCAGCGCCGTGTTGAGTGCGTAGCCGCCGCGAAACCCACCATGTTGCTTGTAGTAGTCGAGTGTCGGCACAAACCCACTCGCCTCACCGAGCCCCAGGCCCATCGGCTGCCCGAAGCCAAACCGCTCCGCCCAGCGCGCCATCCGCTCGAGGCCGACCTTCTCGGCGAGGTGATAAAAGTAGACGTTGCACGACTGCGACAGCGCCTCATGCAGCGGCACCGGACCGTGCGCTTTCATGCAGCGAAAGACATGGCGACCCAGCTCGTAGCGACCGTAACAGACCTGCTTTTGGTCGGGATCGATTAGCCCTTCTTCCAAGGCCGCCAGAGCCGGAATGATCTTGAACGTCGAGCCCGGGTAGTACGTCTCGCGCAGGGACTTGTCGAGGAGCGGCCGGAACGGATCGCTCTCCAGCCGCTGGGCCTCGCCGCGAGTCAGCCGACCACCGAGGAGGTTCGGATCGGGACTCGGATACGACGCCATCGCCAGCACCCGACCCGTGTCCGCTTCAACCACCGCCGCCGCCGCCGAGGCATGCCGCGACAGCGCTTCCTCGACAATGTGCTGCAGATCCAGATCGATGGTCAGCACCGCCGTCAGACCCGGCTGTGGATCGCGTCGCATCTCCTGCGGGGCCAGCTGCGCCATCTTGCCCAGCTCGTTCTCGCTCTTGCGCCGGCCGTGTGCGTCGACGAAGATTCGCTCAAAGCCGGGGCTGCCGCGCAGCTTTTGCTCCAGCTTCTGCTCCAGCCCCGATCGTCCGACGTAGTCCCCGTGCTTGTAGCCGCGCTTGAGATCCTCGGGCCCCGCCATGTTGAGATAGCCGAGCAGGTGCGCCGCCGTCGCTTTTTGCGGATAGACGCGCCGAGTGCGGGCCTCGATGTCGATGCCGGGGAGTAGATCTTTTTCCGACTCCAGCGCCGCCAGCTGATCGCGACTGATGTCTTCGGCGACGAGAACCTGCTTACTCGCCTCGCCGCCGCGCTTGCTACCGAGCTTCTTGGCCAGCGCCTCTCGCTGTTCCTCGGACAGCTTGAGCAAGCGAGCCAGGCGACCGAGCGTCACCTGCGACACATAGCGCGGCGTCGCATAGACATGGAACGTCGGACGGTTGTCCGCCAGCACTTCCCCGCGTCGATCGCGAATCTGACCGCGTACCGCCTCTAGCTCGCGCTCGCGGATGAAGTTGTTTGTACTCCGCTGTAGGTAGTCGTCGCCAAGCAGGGCTTGCAGCTGCACCAGTCGACCGGCCAGCCCCAAAAAAGCGACCACCGCCACGCAGACGGCAATTCGCAGCGGCAGTGGTGCACGCAGCGAGGTCGCATTCGGCTCTCCAGACGAAGCACTCGACGGAGCGAACGAGGTCGTAAGGCCGATACGGAGGTCAAAGTGGAGCTTGCTGCGACGGAAAGGTTTCATGTCCGCAGACCCGGCCGAGTCGTCTTAGACCACAACCGAGCGTCGATGCGGCTTAGCACAGATAACACCAGCGGCGCCACCCCCACGGTCAGCAGCAGCTGCATCGGCAGACCGCGCAGGCCGCTCCACAAGAGCGCCCGTTCCCCGTCGGCAATCAGCATGATCACCGTCAACAGCAGTCGAAACAGGAGCATCGCCAGCGCCGCCACCGCGCCTTGAGCCGGCCAACCACCGACGAGAAGCTGGCCCGCCACTCGATGCAGCAGCAGCAGCAAGATCGCCATCCCGAGCGCGCGCAGGCCGTGTGGGGTTCCCTCGACGAGGTCAGTGGCATAGCCGATCGCCGCCCCGAGTGCGAGCATGCCGAGAGCCGACGCATCGCGCTGAGCAGCCAGGGCGCCGCCGCTGTGTCGACTGGTCAGCCCCGCATACAGCGCCGTCAGCAGCGCCAGATCCGGCAGCGGCAGCTGGGTCAGCGGTGACAGCCCCGTCGAGACGATCGAGCCGAGGATCGACAAGAGCAGCAGCCACAGCGCCCGCGACCAGCTCACCGGGGGACTCCAGGGCCACGTGCCGACTCGAAGCCGCGCTTGCCAGCGTCGGGATCGGGGGGCGGCGGCGGCGACAGCACAATCAGCACTTCGCGCAGGTGAGCAAACGGAACGGTGGGCTCGACTTCGATCTCTTGGTACAGGCT
>WBZP01001925.1_pt2 | contig 12751 bp, 11 predicted proteins | sample 5204301 | NCBI WGS metagenome assembly WBZP01 (sample SAMN12412401, study PRJNA552823) | activated sludge metagenome | isolation source: activated sludge from nitrification reactor of wastewater treatment plant... | place: USA: Pennsylvania | collected 2017
GCGGCGCGCCTCCGAGCGCGGCAGCGGCGCGCAGACGATGCCGGAGGTATGGCGGATGATGAAGGCCATCTTCTCCGGCGTCGCATGGACCGCGGCGAGAATCAGGTCGCCCTCGTTCTCGCGGTCCTCTTCGTCGACCAGGACGACCATGCGCCCGAGACGCATTTCAACGATGATCTCTTCGATCGGTGAAACGTTGCCGGAAGTGCTCTGTGGTGACATGTTCCGTGCTCCTCTGCGGCACCTGTCGGCGCCGGCTGTCGCGTCTACCGGCGTCGATCCGGCGCAGCGCACATTCTCTCAGTTTACGGCCGCTACCGCCATCGGCGTCTGCCGGCGCAGAAAACGAAAAGCGGCGCGGAAGATCGATTGCCCTCATGAAATCGCCGCCGAACGCCATGCTGGGCTAAACTTCGCGTTTTTGTCAAAGGAGCGAGCATGCCCATTGTCACCACCCCTAGCGGTCTCCAGATCGAAGACATTATCGTCGGCAGCGGTCCGACCGCGACTTCCGGCCAGCACGTCATCGTGCACTACACGGGCTGGCTTGCCGACGGCCACAAGAAGTTCGACTCCAGCACGGACCGCAATGAGCCGTTCCGCTTTCCGCTCGATGGGCGGCACGTCATTGCCGGTTGGGAAGAGGGGGTTCCCGGAATGAACGTCGGCGGTATCCGCAAGCTGACCATTCCGGCCGAGCTGGCCTACGGCGCGCGCGGCGCCGGCAGGATGGTGCCGGCGAATGCCAAGCTGGTCTTCGAGATCGAACTGCTCGATATTGCCTGAGGAATGGCCGAGCGGCCGAGCCGGGCGCTGATCCGCGTCGCCGGCAAAGGCGCGCCGGAAGCTGCCGGGCCGCCACCGGCGGCTGCCGCGCGCGCCACCGGAGCCTCTCCCGCCGTGACGCCAGACGGCAGCGGCATCAGGGTGGCCAAGCTGATGGCCGAGCGTGGCCTTTGCTCACGCCGCGAAGCCGACGAGTACATCGCGCGCGGCCTGGTTTTCGTCGATGGCCGGCGGATAAGCGCGCTGGGGACGCGCGCCGCGGCGAGCGCCGTCATAACGCTCGACAGGCAGGCGCAGGCGCAGCAGCGCAGCCAGGTGACGATCCTCCTGCACAAACCGGTCGGCTACGTTTCCGGGCAGCCGGAAGCCGGCTGCACGCCGGCCGTCTCGCTGATCCGTGCCGAGACGCAGTTCCCCACGGCGGACACGCCGGCCTTTCATCCGTCATGCCTGCGCGGGCTGGCGCCGGCTGGCCGGCTGGATGTCGATTCGACCGGCCTGCTCGTGCTGACGCAGGATGGACGCGTCGCGCGCCAGCTCGTCGGCGAGAACTCGACGCTCGACAAGGAATACCTGGTGCGCGTCGAAGGCCGGCTCGACGCGCGCGGGCTCGCCTTGCTCAAGCACGGACTCAGCCTCGACGAACGGCAGCTCAAGCCGGCCAAGGTCGAGTGGTTGAACGACGATCAGCTGCGCTTTGTTCTGCGCGAGGGCAGAAAGCGCCAGATCAGGCGCATGTGCGAGCTCGTCGGGCTGCGCGTCGTCGGGCTCAAACGGGTGCGCATCGGGGCCGTTCGCCTGGCGGACCTGCCGCTCGGTCAGTGGCGCTTTCTGCGCCCCGGCGAATCGTTCTGAGCAGAGCGGGCAGGCCGGCCGCGCGCCCGACGTATGGTCGGCCCGGCGGGCACAGGCGCCTCCTGCCGGCCGGGCCGCGCTGCGGTTTGCCGCCGGTTGCTCAGCTTTCCTCGCTGCCGATCACCTTGTAAGCGGCCGCACCGAGCAGCGCACCGATGATCGGGGCGACCCAGAACAGCCAGAGCTGGCCGAGCGCCCAATCGCCGACGAACACTGCGACGCCCGTGCTGCGCGCCGGATTGACCGACGTGTTGGTGACCGGAATGCTGATCAGGTGGATCAGCGTCAGCGCCAGACCGATGGCGACCGGCGCCAAGCCTGCCGGCGCGCGCTTGTCGGTGGCGCCCAGGATGACCAGCAGGAAGAACATGGTCATCACCACTTCCGTGACCAGGGCTGCCAGCAGCGTATAGCCGCCAGGCGAGTGCGCGCCGTAGCCGTTCGAGGCAAAGCCCTTGCCGACATCGAATCCCGGCGCACCGCTGGCGATGACATAGAGCACGCCGCCGGCGACGATGGCGCCGAGCACCTGCGCGACGATGTAGGGAAGCAGTTGGCTGGCCGGAAAACGTCCGCCCGCCCATAGCCCGACGGAAACGGCCGGATTCAGGTGGCAGCCGGAAATGTGGCCGATGGCAAAGGCCATGGTGAGTACCGTCAGGCCGAAGGCGAGCGACACGCCGTGCAGACCGATACCGACGTTGGGGAAAGCGGCGGCCAGGACGGCGCTGCCGCAGCCGCCGAGAACCAGCCAGAATGTGCCGAGGAACTCGGCGCCATATTTCTTCATCTGTTTCTCCCAGGAAAAATGATAATAAATGAACTGTCGACATGGAATCTGTCGAGCGGGCGGCGATGGTAGCGGACGCCATGCTGTCCGTCAAGTTGCCCGGCAAGCATGTTGCCCGGCAAGCATGAAACGCGGCAATGGCGCAGACCGTTTGACGCCGCATCCGATTTTCGCTCCGATACCCTTCAGACTTCATGGCCGGCGGCCGTTGACCGGGTGTACCGTCGACGATCCGCGCTGGACGCGAGCGGTACATGGAGGCGCCGGGCCTTGGCCGGGCGCTTGTGTTCTGGCATGAGGAGAGGGCAATGAGCGAAACGACAGGCAGGTCAACGGCCGTACTCGGGAGCGTCGGGGCAACGATCGTCCTGCTGCTGGCGCTGGCGGCAGTGTTCCTGATGCTGCGCGGCGCGGCGCGGCGCAGGAACTCGACGACGTGGCCAGCCAGCGCTACCAATCCTTCCTGTTGGCCGACGAGCTTAGACAGAGCTCCGACGACCTGACGCGTCTGGGCCGCAGCTACGCGGTGACGGGCAACCCGGCCTACGAGCAGCAGTACAACGACATTCTCGACATCCGCAACGGCAAGAAGCCGCGCCCGCAGGCCTATTGGCGGATCTACTGGGACTTTGTCGCCGCCGGGGAGGCGAAGCCGCGCCCGGACGACAAGGCCGTGCCCTTGCAGGACCTGATGAAACAGGCCGGTTTCACCGAGCAGGAGTTCGGCAAGCTGAAGGAAGCGCAGGCGCGCTCGGATGGCCTGGTGAAGCTCGAAGTGGAGGCGATGAACGCCGTCAAGGGCTTGTACCGGGATGAGCGGGGCGACTACAAGAAGGAGGGCGAGCCCGATCTCGAGTTGGCGCGACGCCTGGTGCACAGCGCCGAATACCACGCCGCCAAGGCCCAGATCATGAAGCCGGTAGACGAGTTCTTCGTCCTTCTCGACGAAAGGACGCAAAAAGTGCAGCGCGAGGCCAAGGATCGCCTCTCTGTCATGCAGACCTTGTTCCTTCTCCTCCTGCTGGCGCTCCTGGCATGCTTTGCCACGACCGTCTGGCTGGGCTATCGGCAGATGGTCGTCAGACTGGGTGGCCAGCCTGCCCAACTGGACGCGTTGGTCGGCGAGCTGGCGGCCGGCAACCTGGGCGTGCGCCTACCCGCTGCTCCGGCCGGCAGCGCCATTGCCCGCATCGGCGAAATGGTTCGCCAATTGCGGAGCCTGGTGCAGGGGCTTGATCAGGCCGTCGTCCAGGTCGACGATGCGGCGCGCGAGCTGACGCGCAATGTGGACGCTTCGGCCAAGGTGGCGAGCGATACGCGCGATTCGACGGCATCGATGGCCGCGTCGATGGAAGAAATGTCGGTTGGCATCAGCCATATCGCCGATGCGGCGAAGAGCGGCACACGCATCGCCGAAGCCTCCGGCGTCAAGTCGGAACGCGGCGGCGAAGTGATCGAAAGGGCGGCCGCCGAAATCCGCACCATCTCCGACATGATCGGCGACGTATCGAGCCGCATCGGCGACCTGGGCCAAAGCTCCGAACGCATCTCCGGTGTGGTGCAGGTCATCCGCGACGTGGCGGATCAGACCAATCTGCTGGCGCTCAACGCCGCTATCGAAGCGGCGCGCGCCGGCGAGACCGGCCGCGGCTTCGCGGTCGTGGCGGACGAGGTGCGCAAGCTGGCTGAGCGCACGGGTTCCGCCACTGGCGAGATCTCGGCCATGATTTCGTCCATCCAGGCCAGCGCCCACAATGCCGTCGAGGCGATGGGGCGGGCCGTCGAGCGCGTCGGCAGCGGCGTCGGCTATTCTGAAGAGGCGGCGCGAGCGATTGCCGACATTCGCGACGGCGCCCGCAAGTCGGTCGACATGGCACAGGAAATCAGCAACGCGCTGGCGGAGCAGAACGCCGCCGGACAGTCCATGGCCGCGCAAATCGAGCGCGTGGCCAATGCCGCCGACGAGGGACGCCATGCCAACGACCAGGCGGCCAAGTCGGCGCGGAACCTGGAAACGCTGGCCGCCAGCCTGCGCGAGATGGCCTCCCGCTTCAGGACTTGAGCGCACGGTGGGCGGCGGCAATGGCGGACGGCCAGCGCGGTGGAGGCCGCCCTTCGTCTCCGGCCCTCGCTTGCCGCCGGCAGCGGGCCGCCGTCTCTGCCGTTCAAGGCGGCGCTGCCGTTGGCGCACGCCAGCGCCGGCCAACACGCGCGGCGCACAGCCCTACGACCCCCGTGCCGTCATTCCGGCGCCAGCCGGCACGCCGCAAGGCCAGCGCTTCGATTGACCCCGCCTGCGGGCGGAACCTATACTGCCGGCCATGCCATCCGCTTTGCCTTCGATTGCCGAGCGACTCCTGCACGTGGCCACTGCCACCTGGGCTGCGGCGCGTGGCCAGCTTCGCTCCGCTTGCCGCCGCCTTGCCGCATGCAGCTCGCCCGCCTTGCTCGCCGGCGGCGGATTCGCCCTCGGTGTCGGCCTGGGGGCGGTGGCGCTGCTCGGCCTCGGTGGCTGGTTCGGGCCCGGTCTGTGTCTGCTCGCCATCGGAGTGGCGATGGCCGCCGGTTGGAACGTGCAGCCGACGCTGCGCGGCGCGCCGACGCCGCCGGTGGTCGCCAAGCGCGGCGCGGCGCCGCCTGTGCCAGAGCCAGAGCCAGAGCCAGAGCCGGAGCTAGCGCCAGCGCCAGCACCAGCGCCAGCGCCAGCACCAGCGTCAGCGCCAAACGCCGACGCTGTCGCGCGCGAGCGGCCGCCGAGTCCGCCGGTAGCCGACCGGCCGCCGCGCCTCGTCGTCGACCTCGGCGGACTGATGGAGGTGGTCGAACTGCCGGGGGGATCGTTCCTGATGGGTTCGCCGGAGAGCGACGGGCTGGCTTTCGAAGACGAGAAACCACAGCGGCGCGTGCGCGTTTCGGCGTTTGCCATGGCCCGCCTGCCGGTGACGCGCCAGCTCTATCGCCAGATCGTCGGCCGGAGCGCCGAACAGTGGCCGACCGGCGCGGACGACGATCGCTTGCCGGCCACCCACATCGACTGGTTTGCCGCCATCGACTTCTGCAATGCCCTTTCGCAGCATGCCGGACTGCGCGCCTGTTATCGTCGCCACGGGCAGGCGGTCGAGTGGGAACGCGAGGCGAACGGCTACCGCCTGCCGACCGAGGCCGAATGGGAGTACGCCGCACGCGCGGGAACGACGACGCGCTGGTTCTTCGGCGACGACCCGAAAGCGCTGGATCGCCATGCCTGGTGGGCGGAGAATGCCGGCGGACAGGTCCATCCGGTCGGCGAAAAGGAGGCCAACCCCTGGGGGCTGCACGACATCATCGGCAATACCTATGAATGGTGTTGGGATTGGTATGCCGCTTATCCGGCGGCGGCGACCGCCACCGTGGCTGATCCGGCAGGCCCAGCGGCGGGCTCGTTGCGGGTGCTGCGCGGTGGCGCCTTTTGGGACGTGCCCGGGGACCTGCGTTCCGCGGTCCGGGACGTGAACGGGCCCGAGGACCGGAACTACGACTTCGGCTTCCGCTGTGTGCGTGGTCCGCGCCGCCAGCCGCCTTGACCGATTGACCCATTGGCGTCTTGTGCTTTTCTTCCTTCTTCACTTCTCTGCTCGCGCGCAGCGCGAGCGCCGCGGGAAAGCGCTCTGACAAGAGTGTCTATCGGCGGACACTCTTGTCATTCTTCCACCGCAGTGCGTCAGAAAAGCAACAAGCCCCGATACGCGCGCAGCGTGCAGACCAGGGCATCGTGTCCGTGTTCGGCAGCGCGCTGCAGGCGCTGCGCGAACGAACGGCGCAGCTTGCGGCTGGGCGTGATGCCGGCGCGGCTGACCCGGTAGCCGAGGAAGATGGCGGGCGCTGTCGTCGGCAGGACGTTCCATCGCTTTGGGTTCAGTTCGAGCCGCCGTTCGGCCGCCAGCCATTCGGCGATTGCCGAGCGTGCGGCTGCCAGGCGTCCGGCGTCATCGTCGAAAAGCACGAAGTCGTCCATGTAGCGCAGATAGGCCGGGACCTTCAGTTGTCGCTTGACAAAATGATCCAGCCCGTCGAGGTAGAAGGTGCCAGCCCATTGGCTGAGATATGAACCGAGCGGCAAACCGGTGTCCGCGGGCAGCGGATGGTGCTCCAGGTCGAGGATCTCGATCGCCGACGGCGTGCGGTAGACGGCGGCGCCGGCGGCCAGCAACTGGGCGATCAGTGCGCGACAGCGCTCATCGTGCAAGCGCCGGAAGAGCAGCGCGCACAAGCTTGGGTGATGGATGGAAGGGAAGTAGCGGCGTATGTCGAGCGTCAGACGATACGCGTGACGACGCATCTGGTGCAGAAAATGGAGGACGGCGCGCTGCGGGCCACGCCCGCGGCCGGCTGTGTATGAGTGCTCGATGTAACTGCGCTCGTAGTGGGGGCCGATCTCGTTGAGCAGTGCACGATGCAGCACGCGATCGCCGATCGACGGCGCCGCGATCAGCCGGGTTTTCGGGTCATGCACGACGCGTAGCCGCCAGGGGTCGGGCCGGTAGCGGTTCTCAACCAGCGCGCGCTGCAGCGCGCAGAGATGGCGGTCGGCGTCGAGGTCGAAAAGCGCCATGCGCGGTTGCCGGCTCTTGCCGCGGCGGCAATCGCGATAGGCGCGCCACAGCGCCGGCAGACTGCTCAGGCGCTCATGGCTGCCGCGCGGGATCGTGCGCATGACGGGAAAAACCTTTCGTCAGGAAGATGCCCGCCCGGACGTTCGACGCGAGGTCTACCAGAACGGGCGGGCGAGGGATGACGGGCCGCAAGCGGCCCTGGCAGATCCTGCACGCAACCATGTTTGGCGGCGTGTTGGCGGCGCGGACCACGCACACAGCGGAAGCCGATGTCGTTGTTCCGGTTCTCGGGCCTGTTCTCGTTCCGGTTCGCGGAACGCAGGTTCCTGGGCTCGTTCCAAAAGGCGCCACCGCGCAGCACCCGTAAGCAGCAGTTTTTTCGGATCTGCCGGTGTCCATCATGCCGTATCGAGAGCGCGTTGCCAACCCCCCAGCTGGCGGCCGATACGATCGGCGCAGTCCAGCGCAAAGAGCATCTGCGATTCGGCAAGGAGGCCAGTGGCGCCTGCCAGCCGCAGGTGCAAGCGCAGGAGAATCAGGTGTTCGTCAGCGTCGGCGAGACGCTCGGGACGAGACCAGCCCTTGAGCGCCAGTGCCACAGCGTCGAGGACGTGCAGCGCGTCCTGGGAAAGCGTGCGCGCCAGGACGCCCGTTTGCCCGTCGACGTGGCGGAGCAGCCACTCGCTGAGGGCAAACGCGTCGGCAAACAGAGGCGCCTGTTTCATCCCGGAAAGCCGCGCGGACGCCCGTCCATGCGCCGCATCAGGCCCGCCAGGGCGGCCATCAGTTCCTGCTCGAGTGCATGCGTCAGTTCGTCCGCGCCCTGCGATGCGTCGAGCAGCAACTCGCACACCGCTCGACTCGCCTGGTCGCGCGCCGCGCGATACGCCGCCGCCTTTTCCTGGCGGTCGAAGCGATGACACCCCTCGGTCAGCGACTCAAGCACGTGTTTCAGTGCGACACTCGCCGGGTGATCCGCCGCCAAGACCTGACAGGCCTTGTAACGACATCCGTGTCCGGCGGGCAACAGTCACTCGCCAAACAAATGCCACGTTGTCATTCGTGTGACAAGGGCAAAAAAAAACGCGGCGCTTCGCGCCAAAGAACGAGGCTGGAAAAGCAAAGAAGCAAGAGAAGCAGGAAAAAGCACAATAAACCAATGGGTCAATCGGTCAAGGCGGCTGGCGGCGCGGACCACGCACACAGCGGAAGCCGATGCCGACGTACCGGTTCACGGGCCTGACCTCGAACCGGACCGCGGAACGCAGGTTCCTGGGCTCGAGCCAAAAGGCGCCACCGCGCAGCACCCGCGAACCACAGGCGCCAGCAGTGGCCGGCGAAGATTCGATCGTCAAGCCGGTGGCCGCGCGACCGGCGTAGGCCTCGCGCTCGTAACAGTCGTCCACCCATTCCCAGGCGTTGCCGTGCATGTCGTGCAGGCCCAGCGCGTTGGCCGCTTTCTTGCCGACCGGATGCGTCCGCTGGCCGGCGTTGCCAGCGAACCAGGCGTGGTCCGCGAGCGCCGCCTCGTCGTCGCCGAACGACCAGCGCGTGGTGCTGCCGGCGCGCGCCGCGTATTCCCATTGCGCTTCGCTCGGCAGCGAATGACCGTAGTAGGCGCAGAAGGCGCTGGCGTCGTGCCAACTGACGTTGATCGCCGGTTGGCGGTCGCGTCCCCAGCCCTCGTCAGCCGGTTTGCTGCGTTGCGTGGCTTCGGCGAAGCGGTCGTACTGCGCGAAAGTGACTTCGTTCCTGGAGATCGCGAACGGCGCCACGGCGACCTGGTGGGCCGGCTTTTCGTCGTCATAGGCTTGCGCGTCGGTGGGCGGCGAACCCATCGTGAAGGTGCCACCGCAGACGGCGACGAACGGCAGGCCGCTCGCCGGGTCGGTCTGTTCGTGCGGGCCGCCGCGCAGCAGCAGGTCGGGCGCGCCGCCGCGCAGCGTGGCCAGGCGCTCGGGCCACGCTTCGCGCAGGCGTCTGACGCCGGGGAAATCGAGCGCTCTGGCCAAGGCGGCGAGATCGTCGGCGGCGATGATCGCCTGGCGGCCCTGAAAGCCGGCCAGGCTGGCCGGCGGCGGGGTGGTGGCAGGAACGACGACGAGCAGTTGATCGTCGCGCGTCGCCGCTGCGTCGACCTGTAGCAGCTTGTCGTGCTGCGCCGGCCAGTCCTTGCCGAGCAGCACCGCATCGGCGCTGCCGCGATCGAGCAGCGCGATCGCCAGTTGACGGGCGGCGCGGTCGGCCGGGTCGGCGGCGATGGCGACCAGGCTGCGGCGCGGCCAGTTGGGCTCGCAGGCGCGCACCGGTTGCGCCAGCGTGCCGGCGCGCCAGCGCTCGCTGCCGGCGAAGGGCTCGCGGTTGGCCTGTTCTTCCCAGTGCCAATCAATGCGCAGCGTGCTGCCGGCCGGCGCCGCGATCTGCTGCAGATGGCGCGCCGTGCCGAGCACGACACGGTAGTCGCCGGACGCGGCAGCCTCGCTCTGGCGGATGCTCAGCGCCTGAAAGACGGCGTCGTCGAAGACGGCCGCCGTCGACACGCGCACCGGCGCGGGTGCCCGCTGCGACGCGTGCCAGGCCAGGCCGAAGGCGATGACGCTCAACCCGGCGCAGAGCCCGGCGGCGAGCAGCGGGAAGCGCGCGACGGCGAGCTGGACGCCGTCGCCGGTGTCCGCATCGGCGACGGCGCAGACGTGGCCGGCAAAACCCATGCGGCCCAGCAGATAGCGCGTCGTCGGCGGCAAGCTGTCGGCGCGCCAGGGCAGGAAGACGACCGGCCGTTTCGTCGCCTGGCCGCGCCACTCGGCGCCGGCAAGTGCGGCCAGCCGGTGGCGGATCTCTTCGCCCAGCGGCTGGTGCGGCAGATGGTAGAGACGGTAGAGCACCGCCGCTGCTCGCCGCGGGTCGTGCCAGAGCAGCAGCAGCGCGCGTTCGGCGCTCAGCCGCTGCGCGGCGAGCGTCTCGCGCCAGGGCTGCAGCCAGCGCTCGTGCTGCTCGCGCGCGCGGCGTTGCCGGCTTTCGCGCCGCAGGCGCGCGCGCCAGAAGGCGAGCGCCTTGTCCAGCACGCTCCCCTTGCCGATCCGGTCGGTGTGCGCCTCGGCCTGCAGCAGCCAGTTGAGCAACTCGGCACGCCGCTCGGCGGACCACGCGATGCGGCCGCCAACAGCGCGCGCGGCGCTCAGCAGATCGGCCAGGTGCCAGGGCGGCAGCGCCAGGCCGAGGGCGCGGCGCAGGGCGTAGGCGTCGTCTTCCCCGACCGCTTCCGCCGCAAGCGCGAGCGCGGCGGCCCAGAGGCGCGCTTCACCGAGCAGCTGCGCCGTCGCCGGACGGCGCGCCGGGCTGACGACGCTGCGCAGACCGAGGAAAGCCGGTATGTCTTGCGGCACCAGACAGTCGATGCGATACGCGCGCAGGGTTTCGGCGAGTCCGTGCGCGCCGCGTCCGAAGTCGACGAAGGCGAGGCGCGGCCATTGGCCGAGCGTGCCGAGGAGCTGCCCGAGCGCTCGCCGATCGAGGTCGGACTGCGCGGCGAGTCGCATGCCGTGGCCGTCCGTGAGGATCGCGACGAGCGCGCTCTGCCGGTGGCCTTCGAGGACGAGCGTCGAGAAGACCTGCCCTTCGTCCCAGACGATCTGCTCGGGAAGATCGCTGAAGCAGCCATGGCGCACCGGCAGTCCGGCACGCTGCAGCGTCGTCGTCAGCTCGTCGACCAGGCGGTCGAGCACGGGCGTGTTCGTCGCCGTGTCCTGCCACAGCCAGACTTCGCGCGGGTGGATGGCCGGCTGGTAATGAAGCGCGGGGACGCCGCCGGCGTGCGCGGTGGCGGTGACCGTACGCTCGACATCGATCGCCTGCGTGGACTCGTCGGCGACGAAATGGCCGATTCCCCAGACCACAGCGCGCAGCGCTTCCGGGTCGAGCAACTCGGGTGCGCGCTGCTCGACCTTCAGCCAGGGCAGCCAGTCGATGTCGGCGTGGGCGATCGGCGGCGGCTTCGGCGGCAGACGCGGGCGGCGGCGGTAGCGCTGAACGAGAATCGCCGCGCCGGCGGCGCCGGCCAGGCCGAGCAGCGCCGGCAGCCCGGGGCCGGCGGTGGCCGGGCGCGGGACGACGGTGACGACCGGCTGCCAGACGTGGAACGTGGCGACGGGTTCGCTGGCCAGCTCGTCGGCCGGGCGAGCGGGCGAGCTGACGGGCGGTGCGCTGGCTTCGGTCGCCGGCGGCGGCACCGCCGGGGGGGCGGGCGTGCGCCACGCGGCGTAAAGCAGCGCGGCCAGCGCGACGAGGCTCATCAGGGCGACGATGGCGTACCGTGAGCGGCGCCTGCCGGGCAACGGGCGGTCGCCGGCGCGCGCGACGGCGGCGTCCGGCGACGCCGGCGGCCGGGCCGGCGGCTTTGCCGAGGCGTGCGCGGTCGTCGTCGATGCCGCGGCCGGCGCCGCGCCGGCCGGTGGCGTGTCGACTTCGGCGCCCGTCTCGCGCCGCGCTGGCGCCGGCGCGTCGTCCGGGCACCACTGCTCGAACAGCCCCTCGAAGGCTTCCCGTTCCGGCGCTGTCTTGACCAGAATGCAGGCGAGAACCTGCTTCAGTCCTTGCCGGTCGAGCGACGGCGAAAGGGCGAAGACCTGTTGCAGGCGCAGCCGCTCGCCGGCGCCGATGGCGACGCCCTCGGCGCGCAGCGCGGCGAGAAAGGCTGGCCAGTCAGCGGTAGAGTTCATCCAGCCGTTGCCGGTCGTCACGGTCCTTGATCAGCGCTTCCCGGGCCGGCAATTCGCGCAGGCTGCAGCGCAGCGCGGCGGGCGTGACGCGGCGCGCGCTGAGCACCGCCAGCCAGACGAGCAGCTCGGCGGTCGCCGGTTTCTTCTGAATCGCTTCGATGTCGCGCAGCTCCCAGAATCGTTCGAGCGCCACGTCCTGGATGGCGCGCGTGTCGGGAAAATCGGGGCTTTGGTTCCAGGCGCTCAACGCGTCGCGGACGAGTCTCTCGCTCAGCGCGATATCGTGGTAGATGCAGCGACGAAGAAAGGCGTCGGGCAGGCGGCGCTCGGCGTTGCTGGTGATGACGACGATCGGCGGGCGCGGTGCCTGGTAGGCGATCAGGTCGTCGGCGAAGGGGTGGCGGAAACAGTGCTTGTCGAGCTCGAGGAGCAGGTCGTTGGGAAAGTCGCGTGGCGCCTTGTCGATTTCGTCGATCAGCAGGACCGACGGCGAAGTGGACTCGTAGGCCTGCCAGAGGGCCTTCTTGCGCAGAAAGCTTGCCCGCTCGGAGATCGGCGCGCTGTTGTCCGTGCCGGCGTGCAGGTAGGCGACGGCGTCGAAGTCGTACTTCAGGTCGTCGGCGGTGGATGTCGAGCGCACCTGATAGGCGAAGACCTCGATGGCGAAATACCAGCCGAGCCAGTAGGCAAGCTGTGTCTTGCCGGTGCCCGGTTCGCCGGTGAGGAGCAGCGGCGCACCGACGGCGAGCGCCGTGTTGACGGCGATCTGCAGCTTGTCGTCCAACTGGAAGTGCGGCGCCGACGCGCGGAAATCGAGCAGCAGGCGCGGCGGCAGGTGGGTGAGCAGCCGCTTGCCGGCGGCGGCGCGATCGTGCGCCTGCGCGTCGCGCACGCGCCGGACGAGGGTGAAAGGTAACTCCTCAAAAACCTCGGGCATAAGCGTTCACTGAATTCGAGGTGCTTGCTTGCAGGAAGGGCTGGACACAGCGCGCGAGATGTGATTCAATCCG
>WBZP01005579.1_pt1 | contig 12751 bp, 10 predicted proteins | sample 5204301 | NCBI WGS metagenome assembly WBZP01 (sample SAMN12412401, study PRJNA552823) | activated sludge metagenome | isolation source: activated sludge from nitrification reactor of wastewater treatment plant... | place: USA: Pennsylvania | collected 2017
CGAACGGCGCGAGGTCGTCCATCTTTTCGCCGGTGCCGATGAACCGCACCGGGATGCCCAGTTCATGGGCGATGGCGAAGGCGATGCCGCCCTTCGCCGTGCCGTCCAGCTTCGCCAGGATGATGCCGGTCACGCCCACCGCCTCGGCGAACGTCTTGGCCTGCATCAGCCCGTTCTGGCCGGTGGTCGCGTCCAGCACCAGGAACGTCTCGTGCGGGCCGTCCGGGTGGTTGCGCTGGATAATGCGGTCCATCTTCTTCAGCTCTTCCATCAGGTTCGCCTTGGTGTGCAGCCGCCCGGCCGTGTCCACGATAACGAAGTCGGCCTTCGTGCTCTCCGCGGCGGAAAGGGTGTCGAAGACCACCGCGCCCGGGTCCGCCCCCGGCTGGTGGGCAATGACGCGCACGCCAATGCGCTCTCCCCAGACCTTGAGCTGGTCGGTCGCGGCAGCGCGGAACGTGTCGGCCGCGCCGAGCACCACCGTGGCGCCGTCGCGCTTGAACGCGTGCGACAGTTTCGCGATCGAAGTCGTCTTGCCGGCGCCGTTGACGCCCACGACGAGGATGATCGTCATCTCCGGCGCATCTTCGTCCTGCCAGGCCAGCGGCTCATCGGTGGGTTCCCGCAGTACCTCCACGAGCTCCTCGCGCAACAGTTCGCGCACGCGCGCGCTCTGCTTTACGCCCTCGTCTTTGACTCGCTTTTTCACGGCATTGATGACGACCGTCGTGGTCTCGAGGCCGGCGTCCGCGCCGATGAGGATCTCTTCGAGTTCGTCCCAGAGGTCGTCACTGAAGTCAGAGCGTTCGAAAAGTCCGCCGAGCCGGCCGAAGAACCCCCGGCGGGTCCGTTTCACCGCGCGTTCGGTCTGTTCGTGAACCTCTGCCCGCTCCTCGGGCGTGGGTTCGAACGAAACCGGCTCTTCTTCGGCGGCAACCGCTTCCTCAGCGGCTTCCTGGGCCTCATCCGCCGGCTTCCTTCGCCAGAATCTCACGCGCTGCCCCTGCTCCTGATGAGCCGATCCTAACGGGGGAGAAGGTAAGGGTCAGTTCGAAGCTTGCCACGTCAGCCGGGCCGGCCACGCGATCTAGCCCGGGCTGGCACAGCGCCCGGGCCCAGCGACGACGCCGCTCACCTCTACCCTCTTCTTGTATAACTAACTCCGCAAGCACGAGACACGACGCGAGGGAGGCTTGAATGACAACCGCGATGGAAGCGCCAGGCGAGGTCCTCGCTCAGCTCAGAGCGACCGTCAGGCGGCTGTTCGCCGACAAGAGCTCGGAGGCTGACGTCCGGCGCACCATGGAGTCAGCCGAGGGGTACGACGTCTCGCTCTGGCAGCAGCTGTCTGACGTTGGCCTTACGGGGCTTCTCGTGGGTGAGGAGTACGGGGGCGCCGGGCTCGGCCCACGCGAACTCGGCGGCGTGATGGAAGAGGCGGGGGCCGCGCTCTACTGCGGGCCGCTTTTCTCGTCGGCCGTCCTCGCGGCCGAGTTACTCAAGCACTCCGACGACGGCCCAGCGCGCGCACGTCTGCTCCCGGGCATCGCGAGCGGTTCGACCATCGCCACCGCCGCGCTCACGGGCCCCGCCGGGACCTGGACGGTGGACGGCGTGGCCGTCACGGCCGAACCCGGCCCGGCTCCCACGCTCAGCGGGACCGCCTCGTACGTCACCTTCGGCAACATCGCCGATGTCGTCCTGGTGGTCGCCCGCCGGGGCGCCGAAATCGGTCTGTTCGAAGTCGACCCGTCCGATAGTTCCGTGACCGTCACGCCAAACAAGACGGTCGACCTGACGCTCCGGCTGGCAACCCTCGAATTCCACGGCACGCCCGCAAAGCCGATAGCTATCTCCGGCTGGGACGCCGTCGAGCGTGCCCTCGATGTCGCACGTGTGGCGCTTGCCTCCGAACAGGCCGGCGCGGCCAGCAGGCTCTTCGACATGACCGTCGAGTACATCAAGAACCGCTTCCAATTCGGGCGGGCAGTCGGTGGCTTCCAGGCGCTCAAGCACATGGCCGCCGACCTCTACATCGAACGCGAATCGGCCATCTCGGCGGCGCGCAACGCGGCGGATGCGCTCGCCAGCGGCTCGCCCGGCGCCCGGGAAGCGATCAACCTCGCGGCCTTCGCCTGCAAGGACAGCTTCTCGAAGATCGCGTTCGATGCCGTGCAGATGCACGGCGGCATCGCGTTTACCTGGGAATTCCCGGTCCACCTTTACCTCCGGCGTGCGCGCTCCACGGCGCAGTTGCTTGGCGCGCCGGACCTCTACCGCGAACGCTACCTGCAAATCCTGGAGGCCTGAGCCATGGCGACCAACAACCCTGTCACAGACGACGAACTCCGCGCCGAAGTGCGCGACTGGCTCGCCCAGAACTGGACCGAAGGCAGCGCCTCCGGCGGCGGCGCCTGGACCACCTCCGAGGCGGTCATCAACTGGAATACGAAGGTGGTGGACGCCCGTTGGGCTGTCCCGTCCTGGCCGGAAGAGTGGTACGGGAGGGGTCTTTCGAACGCCCAGGCCCAGGTCATCGAGAACGAGTTCCGCAAGGCCGGCGCTCCCGGCGCGGGCATGGACCGCACGCACCTGGCGGCGAACACGGTCCTGAAGTACGGCACGCAGCAACTGAAGGAGCAGGTGCTCCGTGGGCTGCTCACGTCCGAAATCCTGACCTGCCTGCTCTATAGCGAACCTGGCGCAGGCTCGGACCTCGCCGGGATCCGCACGCGCGCCGACCGCGACGGCGACCAGTGGACCGTCAACGGGCAGAAAGTGTGGACCTCCGGCGCCGCCACCGCCGACTACGGCCTGCTCATCGCCCGCACGGACTGGGACGTGCCGAAGCACAAGGGCATTAGCTACTTCCTCTGCCCAATGAAGCAGTCCGGCGTAACGGTGCGGCCGCTCAAACAGATCACGGGAGACTCGCACTTCAACGAGGTCTTCATCGACAACGCGGCCATCCCGGCCGAGAACCTGCTCGGTGAGTTGAACACCGGCTGGCTCGTCCTTCAGACGGCGCTCCAGTACGAACGCTCGATCATGGGTGGCGCAGGCGGCGCGCGCCGCGTCGATGGCGCCGGTGGCCTTATCCGCTTCGCCCGCGAGGCCGGCCAGCTGTCCAACCCGGTCATCCGGCAGGACATCGCCCGCGCGATTGCCTACCGGAAGCTCAATGACCTCAACATGCGCCGCGCCCTCGCCGATATGGAGCAGGGCTCGTCGTCTTCGCTCGCGTCGATCGGCAAACTCGCGATGTCCCGCATCCTGCATGAAGACGCCCGTGTCCGGACCGCGATTCTCGGCGCGCGAAGCATGCTCGACGGTGACGCCTCGACAGAGGCGGCGGAGACTCACTATCAGGCCTTCATGGGCTACTTCAACTCGATCGGCGGCGGCACCGACCAGATCCAGCGCAACATCATCAGCGAGCGCGTCCTCGGGCTACCCAAAGAGGCGGAAGTGGACCGCAACCTCCCCTTCCGGGAGGTGAAAACCGGCCCAGAACGGGGCGCAACACCGAGCTGAGCCTTCCCGGCCTTCGGGGCGGCGCGCCAGCGTTCGGTACGTAAGGTGGGATCCGGCGTTGGCCAGGCCGCTCGCGAAAGGCTGGTGGGCGATACTGGATTCGAACCAGTGACCTCTGCGATGTCAACGCAGCGCTCTAACCATCTGAGCTAACCGCCCCAACGCGGAAACGTCAGGATACCGCAGCTTCGACCAAGCTTCCAGTGAGCGTCGCCGCGCGCGGGACCACCAGCAGCCGTGCCGATACGCCGTCGGTGATGATGTCCACCGGGTGGTCGTAGACGTGCGAGAGGATCGGCGCCGTCAGCACCTCATGGCAGCGCCCGAGTGCGGCCGTTTCGCCGTGCCGCAACAGGAGGACTCGGTCCGCGTAGGCGGCGGCGAGGTTCAGGTCGTGCAAGACGGCCACAACCCCCGCCCCTTCGGAAGCCAGCCGCCGGGCTTCGCCGAGCACGAGGTGCTGGTAACGAATGTCCAGGGCCGCGGTCGGCTCGTCGAGCATCAGGATCGGCGTTTGCTGCGCGAGCACGCGCGCGAACGAAGCGCGGGCCTGCTCTCCACCGGACAACGAAGGGAACGACCGGTGTTCAAGGTGCTTGATCCCCGCGCGGGCCAGGCAATCCGCGACCACGCGGTCATCGTGGGCCTTTCCCTGGCTGCGCGTGGGCGTCCGGCCCATGCGCACAACCTCGCCCACCGTGAAGCCAAACTCGATGGTCGACCGCTGCGGAAGCACGGCCCGAAGTCCCGCGAGCTCGCTCGCGCGCATCGCGCCAAGGCTCCTGCCGGTCACGCTCACGCTGCCGCTCGAAGGGCGAAGGTCGCCCGCGAGCAGCCGCAGCAGCGTGGACTTCCCGGCGCCGTTCGCGCCTGCGATCGCCAGCACTTCGCCACGTTCCAGCGTGAACGAGACGTCGTTGACCAGGTGTTTGCGGCCAATCCGGAAACCAGCGCCGTGGCATTCGAGGAGCGGCGTCATGCCCAGGCCCCCTGCCGGCCTCTCGTGCGATGGATCAGCCAGAGGAAGTAGGGCCCTCCAACCAGCGCCGTAATCACGCCCAGCGGCAGCTCGCGCGGGATGACAATCGTCCGTGAGATGAGGTCCGCCAGCAGGAGCAGGCTCGCCCCGAACAGCGCCGACGCGGGGAGAAGCCGCCGGTGGTCCGGGCCCATCATCAGCCGCAAGAGATGCGGCACCACCAGCCCGACGAAGCCGACGATACCCGCGAAGGCAACCGCCGCCCCGGTCAGCAAGGCGGCGAGGCCGATAACCGCAAGCCGCGTCCGCTCCGGGTCTACGCCGAGATGGAACGCCTCGCGTTCGCCGAGCGCGAGCAAGTTCAAACGGCGCCCGAAGCGGGAGAGGAACAGCACACCGAAGAAAGCCACGACGACCGCTGCCTTCGCTGTCTCCCAGGACGCCCCGCCCACGCTGCCCAGTGACCAGAACACGATGTTCCGGAGCTGCGCGTCGTTCGCGTAGAACGTCAGGAATCCGATGACGCCACCGGCGACCGCATTCGCGGCGACACCCGTGAGGATGAGCGTCACGACTTCAGTCCGCCCGTCGCGGCGCGCCATCGCATAGACACCGAGCGTCAACAGCAGCCCGCCGCCAAACGCCGCGGCCGGCAGGGTGTATGTCCCGAGCGGCGCAACTCCGAGCATGATGATCCCGATTGCCCCGAGCGCCGCGCCGCTGGAAACGCCGATAACGCCGGGGTCGGCCAGCGGGTTACGGAAGACACCCTGGAGCGCACATCCGGCGATCGCCAGCGAGGCCCCCGTAGCCAGCCCGAGGACCACGCGTGGCACGCGGATGTTCCAGAGCACCGCGTCCTGCTGCGTTGTGAACTGGATGCCGGCGTCGATGCCGGCGTGCTTCAGGAGGATCCCGAAGACTTGCATCGGGCCGATTTCGACCGCGCCCATCCCCACGTTCAACAGCAACGCGAACGCGAGGAGCGCGATGAGGATAGGAAAGGTGAGCGCGCGGCCCCCGCTGCGCAAGCGAGCGAGCGAGAGGCCGCGCGTCCGAGGCGTCAAGGCCGGGCTGACCGAGGAAGAGGAGCCTGCGGTCAGCCCGGGACGCGCCACATTCGTGCGCGCTTCTTCATCAGCCGGCAGCGCCACCGGCACGCTCACTTCAGCTCCGGGTGCAACAGCTTCACCAGGTCCATGAGCGCCTGGCCCGCGCGCGGCCCGAGACCGAGCAGATACTGGTCGTCCAGGTCGACCACTCGCCGGTTCTTGCCGGCGGGCGTCTGGTCCACGCCCGGGATTTTCAGCACTCCGTCGATGCCACCGACGGACTGGAGCCCGGCCGTAAGCACGAGGATGACGTCCGGCTGTGCGGCGACCAGCGCTTCCGCGGTGATTGGCGCGCTGCCGTTCACGCCCGCGGTGACACCGGCGTCCTTCGCGTTTGCGCTGGCGATCATCACGTCGGCGCCCGAACCCTTGCCCATGATGAACTGCGTGGTGGCGCCGCGAAGGTAGAGGAACGCCACATTCGGCTGGCTCTTCGCGGTCTTGCTCAGCGTCACGGCGGCGGTGAATTCGTCCTGCGTCTTCTTCGCGAGCGCCGTGCCCCGGTTCGGCACGCCCAGCGCCTTCGCGACGTTCGTGATCTTCTCCGGGATGGCTTCCACGGTGGCCGGCGACTTGAACAACACGGTCGTCACGCCCGCTGCCCGGATCTGCTCAATCACCGCGGGCGGGCCCGCCGTGTCGCTTCCGATGATGACCGTCGGGTTGAGGCTGAGGATGCCCTCGGCGCTCAGCGTCCGCTGGTAGCCGATGTTCTGCTTGGCCTTGGCCTCCGGCGGGTACGTCGCGCTGGTGTCCAGCCCAACGACGTTTTCGCCGAGGCCGAGCGCGTAGACCACTTCGGCAAGGTCTCCATTGAGCACGACGATGCGGCTCACGTCTTTCACCTGGACGGTCTTGCCGTCCTTGTCGGTCACCGAAGCTGGCAGGACCGGCGCCGCCTCAGCGGCAATCGTCGGCGACGCCGCCGGTGTGGCGGTCGCCGGTACGGCGGTCGGCGAGGGGATGGCATCGCCGCCATCGTCGTCGTCGCCTCCGCACGCGGCGGCGGTCAGGGCGAAGAGAAGGACCGTCGCGGGCACAAGGCCCACGAGCAATCGAACGAGGCGCGAAGGAGGGCGCATGGGGGGAGAACTCCTCTGGGCGACGGAGGTGGCCTCCGTGCGGCTCGCCTAAACTGACACATAAGGCATACCTAATGCAAGGGGATCGTTTTGACTGATTTGCGTCAGGTGGCTAGCCTTCTCCATCAGCCAGCCATTTGCTGGGAAAGAGGAACCCCTTGTTTATCGCCATGAATCGATTCGCCATCAACGGCGGCCGCGAAGCAGACTTCGAAGCCGCCTGGAAATCCCGCGAGAGCTACCTGGACACCGTCCCCGGTTTCGTGCGCTTCGCCCTCCTCAAGGGCGACAACGACGGTGAGTACCTCTCGCACACCACCTGGGAGTCCCGCGCCGCGTTCGACGCTTGGACGAAGTCGGAGCAATTCCGCGCCGCCCACGGCCAGACCGCGATGACCGGCGTGCTCGCCGGCCCGCCGAAGGTCTCGCTCTACGAAGCCGTCATCCAGCAGGAGCCGGCGGTCGCCGTCTAACTCCAGCTCAGGCCTGCCGGGTACCGAGTACCGGGTACCCGGTACCCGGTACTTGGTGGTCGGCGCCCGGCGCCCGGCGATGCCGTGTATACTTGCGACAACGGCTTCGACCGGGACGAGTAACCCGCCGCCCTCAGAGAGACGCGCCACCGGCTGAAAGCGCGGCACCAGGCAGGCCAAAACCACCCGCGAGCCGGCTCCCGAAGCGTCCCTCCGCCTCGCGGCCAGGACGATAAGGCAGCCCGATTGGCCCCGTTACCGGCCGCAGCGAAGGTCCTTCCATCGTCCCCCGGAAGGATGAAGTTGGGTGGAACCACGGGCACGTCGCCCGTCCCAACGGCACGACGACGATCGATGCCCGGCACAGGTTCACCCTGAGATGATTTTGGATTCGGGATTTTGGATTTTCGATTCCTGGCCGCTGACGCCGGGGATACCGGCACGCCCGCCGCGCTCAATCCAAAATCCAAAATCGCAAATCCAAAATGCGTTCACTCCCGCGCGGCTCACGGCCGCCTTCAATCCCCAATCCGAAATCGACAATCCCCAATTGGAGTACTCCCATGGCTGACGCCATCGAACCCAAAGAAGACTGGAACTCGCTCTCCAAAGAAGAGCGCCTCAACCGCATGCGCCACTCGGCAGCCCACGTCCTCGCCGAAGCGATGGTCGAACTCTTCCCGGACGCCGAACTCGGCATCGGTCCGCCCATCGATACCGGCTTCTACTACGACTTCCGCCTGCCGCGTTCGCTCACGCCTGAAGACCTGGAGTGGCTCGACGCCCGCATGCGCAAGTCCATGAAGGGCAAGCACAAGTTCGTGATGTCGCACCTGACGAAGGCGGAAGCCCAGGAGAAGTGGGCGAAGCAGCCCTTCAAGCTCGACCTCCTCGCCGACCTCGAAGAGGGCAACGTCACCCAGTGCACGCACGCCGAGTTCACCGACCTCTGCCGCGGCGGGCACGTCGGCAACACCAGCCAGATCGGCGCCTTCAAGCTGATGAGCATCGCCGGCGCGTATTGGCGGGGGAGCGAAAAGAACCCGCAGCTCCAGCGCGTCTATGGCGCCCTTTTCGAAACCGCCGAAGAGCTCGCCGAATACGAACACCAGCTCGAAGAAGCCCGCCGCCGCGACCACCGCCGCATCGGGAAGGAGCTGAAGATCTTCGAGCTGTTCGACAACATCGGCCCCGGCCACGTCGTCTGGCTGCCCGCCGGGGCGACGATTCGCCGCGAACTGCAGCGCTGGATCGAAGACCTCGAAATCGAGCGCGGCTACCAGCACGTCGTCACGCCCAACGTCGGCAAGCGCGAGTTGTACGTGCGTTCGGGCCACTGGGAGCACTACCAGGACGCGATGTACCCGGTGATGGAGCGCGAGGGCGAGGAGTACTGCCTTCGGCCGATGAACTGCCCGCACCACATCATGGTCTTCGAATCGGAGCTCCACTCCTACCGCGAGCTCCCCATCCGCATCGCCGAACTCGGCAACATGCACCGCTGGGAGAAGAGCGGCCAGGTCACCGGCATGAGCCGCGTGCGCATCATGACCCTGAACGACGCCCACATCTTCTGCGCCGATGAGGCGATGGTGGAGTCCGAAGTCGAAGGCGTGCTCAACCTCATGGAGCACGTTTACGGTGTCCTCGGCCTCAAGAATTATCGCTACCGCCTCTCCCTCGGCGACCGCAACAACACGGAGAAGTACGTCGACAACCCGCCGATGTGGGACATGGGCGAAAACCTCCTCCGCCGCGTCCTCAACAAGGTTGGCCTCGAGTACTACGAGGCCGCCGACGAAGCCGCCTTCTACGGCCCGAAGATTGATGTCCAGTTCCAGACCGCCCAGGGCAAGGACGAAACGCTCGTCACGGTCCAGGTCGACTTCCACCTGCCGAACCAGTTCCAGCTCGAATACATCGGCGAGGACGGCGGCCGTCACCGCCCGATCATCGTCCACCGCGGAGTCATCTCCACGCTCGAACGCATGACCGCGCTGCTGATCGAGGAGTACGAAGGCAACTTCCCGGTCTGGCTTTCGCCGGTGCAGGCCGTCGTCATCCCCATCGCTGACCGCCACATCGAATACGCCGAAGAGGTGGCGAAACAGCTTCGCTCCGCCCGTCTCCGCGTCGAAGTCGATGCCCGTGGCGAACGCATGAACGCCAAGATCCGCGACGCCCAGCTGCGCAAGATCCCGTACATGCTCGTCGTCGGCGACCGCGAAGCCGAAGCGCACGCCGCCGCCCTCCGCGTCCGCGGCGGCGGAGACCTCGGAGCGGTCCCGGTGACGGATATCCTCGAACGACTGCGGCGCGAACGCGACGAGAAATCCCTCACCGTTGGCGCCTGAGAGTGGCTTAGGCTTGAACTGGGGCTACTACGAATGTCGAAGGAGGTCGAGTTCAGTTGGGGTGAACTCCGACTCCTTCCGCAAATTCCGTCTCGCCAGCCAATACGCCCAATGTGGCACAGAAGGTGAGGAGGAATTCAACTCCATGCGTTCTTGTTGCAGCGCTTCATACCCCTGCCGAACGGTCCCGTCATCGACCTCGGCGCGCCGGACCGACAGGTGGTAGAAGTCACGAACTCGATCATTGAGGGAGTGATACCGCACGGCCCAATCACGGTGGCTCGCGGCCTTCGAGGTTGGATCGACGAATTCACCAACCGCTCGGAGCCCGGCAACACATAGGATCAGCGCTGCGATGAATGGCCCATCCGAAAATGCAACCGCCGACGCAATGGCGGCGAGAACTACCGCAGGGAGCCCGGTGACGGACCGGATGGTTCCATAGACGGTTTCCGCTCGGTGATGGCCTTTGAAAGTGAATCGCGTGTTGACCCACAGTTCCTCTGTGAGAGTCGAGAGCGTGACTCGGACATCATCCTCAGCCACTGAATCCCAATGCCCCGCACCAACGTTCCGCCGCGAGGTCTTCCCGGCCAATCGCGCTGAGGGCACGCGCGACCTGAATGCTGCGAGACGTTTCCTCTGCTAGGATTGCGGACCTCAGACGCGCGTCCCAATCGAGGGCTGCATCGATCGGCTCCCCTAGGCCGGCAGGGTCTGGGCAGGCCGTCTGCAGAATCTGTGGGAGGGCCTGAAAGAACGAATCGAGACTTTCGGCTAACGAAATCATGACGCGAGCCTCAAAGTGCCGGATCGCCATCACCTCGACGTGAAACGGAGACAAGCGTCCGCCGTTAGCGGCAGCGTTCCACAGTTTCGCAAGCAGGATTAAGTCCCTGAGGAATGAACGGATCGGTCGAGTCGCAACCGAGTCGAGGAACCGGGCATGAAGCTTCGGATTGGTCACAATCCAGCCCGGTCGGCCGTGCCCTTCGGCGATAAGGAAGACTTCGGCTCCGTGTGCATCGAACGCCCGAAAGCACGGCACGACGTCGAGCCCAAGGCCATATGAGGCAAGGGCCACATTGACCGCCTGGCCGTCCCGCACGACGGTCGACGAAGCATAAGTTTCTGCGAGAGCATCACGAAAGCGATTGAGCACGATGATGGAACTTTTGTTGCCGTCTCTAGACTCGAAATCACGATCGAGTAGAGGGCTTGTCCAATACCCTGTACCAGCAAGCGCAAGCCCAGACGGGACACCGTTTCCATAGCGGTGGTATAGCCCGGTTCCGTTCATCGGCACCATGAGATCCACGTCATCAAGAGGGGCTCGCTTGGTGAAACGAACATACGATCCTGAAAGGAAGTCTTCCCCGGCGAGGAGTTCGGGGATGGACCGCTCGCCCGAAAGCTTTTGGAGAACTCGGCGGACGAAGTGTTGACTCGTCTCCGCCTGAGCACTCTCGGATGCTGACGGCTTCTGCATTTGGGCGAGGCGCTGGAGAATTTGCTCGGCCGTGACCGCGGCTGGGAATGCGACCATTTGTTCTAGTATACACGCTAGTGATGTTCCCTGCGCGTTCCGGCTACACTCCCCCCCATGTCTACCTTCGTCCTCGTCCACGGCGCCTGGAGCGGCTCGTTCACCTGGCGCAAAGTCCGCCCACTCCTCATCGCGCAGGGCCACGACGTCTACACGCCCTGCCTCACCGGCCTGGGCGAACGCGCCCACCTCACCAGCCCCCAGGTCGGGCTTTCTCTGCACATCCAGGACGTCGTCAACGCTGTCTGGTATGAAGACCTGCGCGACATCACGCTCGTCGGCTACAGCTACGGCGGCATGGTCGTCACCGGCACGCTCGACCACCTCGGCGACCGCGTGAAGCACCTCGTCTACCTGGACGCCTTCGTCCCGGCCGACGGCCAGTCGCTCCAGACGCTCATGGGTCGCCCTGAAACCGTGGCCGAATCCTTCCCGAACGAGTGGCTCCAGCCATCGACGCCCCGCGACTACGACGACCCGGCCGACGCGGCCTTCACCGCCCCGCGCCGCGTCGGGCACCCCTCGGGATGCTTCCGCGAACCGGTCCGCCTGCGTACCCCGCTCGAACAGCGCGGCATCTCGCTCACCTACATCAAGGCCACCGGCGAACCGCGCCCGGAAGGCACTGGAGGGCCGTTCTGGGTAGCCGCCGATTACACTAAGGCGAACTCGCACTGGCGCTACGACGAAATCGCGACCAACCACATGATCCCGTTCAACCGCCCGCAAGAACTGGCGAAGATACTGTTGGAAGTGGCTCGGTAGCCGCGACCCACCGGGGTCGCTTGCCGGGTTGCCAACCGAAGAGCGGCATGCGTTCGGCAGAGAAACCCGATCAGTCCAACGGAAACTCTACGGTCCACTCACGCGTCTCCGGCACCCAGTAGCCCTCGATGTTGAGCGTCACGGTTGTCGCGGCTGGGTCGAGCGGGCCCTCGAAGGCCAGCTCCATCAGAGCGGGGCCACCATGGGAGCTTGTCGGCCGGTACGTGTGGCCCAGGTCGTCAGATAGCGTCACATCCATGAGGCCTCCGAAGAGCATCGCCTCGCTCGTCTCGCGAACAACGATCCCGGGACCGTCGCTTAGCGTCGCTGCGAAACTGCCCAGACCGAAGTTACCGTTCCAGGTAGTCCAGCTCTCGCCACTTCGGGTGAACGTCGCGCGAATCGGCTCAGCCACCCACCGGCTCGCGGGGCCGATGGCGAATACGAGTGGCGAACCATCTCCGGCTAGCGGCACGATGGTAGTTGCAGGCCCTTCGGTGAATCGCAATTCACCATCCACCTCGACATGTCGCCCGAGATTGGGATAAAAGCGGCCCCCAGCGATGCCCTCCACCCGATACGTCACCCCAAGCCGCGTCGTCGTCGCCACAACCCGCTCGAACACGTACTTCCAGCCAAGCCCGCTGTCGAACTCCTTCGGGGCCAGGCCGGTCAGGTCTACCTCCACCGGGTCACGCACCACGGCCGCCCGCGCGCTTGTCCCCGGAGGGACCGCCGCGAAGTATTCGGCGCCAGGCGTCTTCTGGCGGTCTGCCTCCGCCTGGGACATCGCAACCCGCCTCAGTTTTCCGTTCAGCTCGACTTCGATGAACTGCGTGCCCGCCGGGACCGCATCAAATTCGATCGCGACAGCACAGCGGTTCCCGGAGTTCGGCCCTCCCTCCA
>WBZP01005588.1_pt1 | contig 12738 bp, 11 predicted proteins | sample 5204301 | NCBI WGS metagenome assembly WBZP01 (sample SAMN12412401, study PRJNA552823) | activated sludge metagenome | isolation source: activated sludge from nitrification reactor of wastewater treatment plant... | place: USA: Pennsylvania | collected 2017
CGGGCGACAGGCTCAGGTTGCGCGCCTCCATCCAGTCGGTGGCGGCGGCCGGCAGGTGGCTCGGGTGTCCGTGGCGATCACCAATGCCGCCGACGCTGCCGCCGATCCCGGTGGCCTGACGCTGAAAGTTCGAGTCCCGTCAGGCACGATCACGACGCACGCCTACGGCTCCGGCGTGCTGGTCAAGGACGCCGCCGGCGCCTATCACGCGGACATCGCGCTCGATGAATCCGGCCAATACCTTTGGCGTTTCGAGGCCACGGCGCCGGATGCGGGCGCGGATCAGGGGTTTTTCGAAGTGCAAGCGAGTTTGATATGAGCGATATCGCGGATGTTGGCTCGGCGCGCGAGGAGGAACTTCGCGCCGACGCGCTGGCGGCGCAGCAGCGGCGCGCCGGCCTCAATGGGCGCACGGTCGCGGATTCGGCGACGCATTGTCGCGTCTGCAAGGGCAGGATTCCTCCTGCCAGACGCCGCGCTCGCCCCGGAGTGCAAACCTGTATTGACTGCCAAACCGATCTTGAAAGGGCCTTGCGATGATGATTCAGATCGATCTGTGGAGCGCTATCGGGTTGGTCGTCTCGATTTTGGCCGGCGTCGCGGTTCTCGGCAAGATTGCGCTCGTCCTGGTCGGCCGCAGCGCCGACCAACGCCACGCGGAGATAGGCGCGCAGATCGCCAAGATCGAGAGCGCCACGCGCGAAGAGGCGGCCCATTGGGCGCGCGTCGAACGGGAACTGCTTGAGCTGAAGGCCGACCTGCCGACCCACTATGTAATGCGCGACGATTTCATCCGCGTGCAATCCATAATCGAATCCAAGCTCGACGGCTTGGCGCTGCGCATCGAAAACGCCCTGCTGAGGAGGCGCGAATCATGATTGATCTGCAAAAAGTTCGCCGCGAGTTCATCCGCTGGATGCTGCTCATCACGCTCAACAACGCCCGCGCCAGCGGCGGCGCATCGGAATCGCTGCTGCTGCAGGTAGTGCAGTCCGAGTACGCGGATTCGACGGCCTACGAGGTGCGCGCGGAGCTGGACTATGTTCGCGCGACAGACCGGCAAGACATTCACCACCACGCTGGAGATCGCCGATGATTGCTACGAGGCCGAAGCGCAGGGCCGCCGTGCGCGCTGGGTGATCCTTTCGCGCGGCGAGCGTCAGGCCAAGGAAGCCATCGAGGAGGGCGTCAAGAAACATTGCCAGGCCTACCGGCTGGGTATTCAGGAGATCGAGGGCGAGTTCCGCGGTGAATCGGGCGAACGCTACACCATGCTCGATGTGATGCTGCCCGGCGGTTCGCGCATCACGGCGCTGCCGGCAAATCCGGATACGGCGCGCGGTTTCGCGGCGAACGTTTTTCTCGATGAGTTTGCCTTTCACGCCGACAGCCGCAAGATCTGGGCGGCGCTGTTCCCGGTCATCTCCAACGGCTACAAGCTGCGGGTGACCAGCACGCCAAACGGCAAGGGAAACAAGTTTTACGACCTGATGACCGACGCCTCGCTTGATTCAGTCTGGTCGCGGCATACCGTCGATATCTACCGGGCGGTGCGCGAGGGCCTGCCGCGTGACATCGAGGAGATGCGCCTGGCACTGAACGACGACGACGCCTGGGCGCAGGAATTCGAGCTGAAGTGGATGGATGAGGCCACCGCCTGGCTGTCCTACGAGCTGATCAACGGTGGCGAGAACGACAGCGCTGGTCGGCCTGAGCTGTATGCCGGCGGACCGTGCTATGTGGGCGTCGATATCGCGACACGCAATGACTTGTTCGTAATCTGGGTAGACGAGCAGGTGGGCGACGTGTTGTGGACGCGCGAGATCATCGCCAGGAAGCGCATCACCTTTTTTGAGCAGGACGCGCTGCTGGAAGACGTTTTTCGCCGCTATCGCGTGCTGCGCTGTTGCATGGACCAGACCGGCATGGGCGAAAAGCCCGTCGAAGACGCCCAGCGCCGATACGGCAGCAGCCGCGTCGAGGGCGTGCTTTTTACCGGGCCGAACAAGCTGATGCTGGCCACCGCTGGAAAGGAAGCCTTCGAGGACCGAAAGCTGCGCATTCCGCTGGGCGACCGCGAGCTTCGCGCTGATCTGCACAAGCTGCAAAAGATCAGCGGGCCAACGGGTTCGCCACGCTTCGTCGCCGACACCGACGGCGCCGGCCACGCGGACCGAGCTTGGGCCTGCTTCCTGGCAATCAATGCCTCCGCTGTTCCAGCCTTCACCGCCGACGCGCCGATGGCCAGCCGCGGCCGCCGCGAATCCACCGGCCTGCTCCGAGGATATTGAAATGCTGAAACTTACCGATCAGATCGCCACGCGCGCCCGCAGCCTGGATTTCTCGTTCTTCGGCCAGATCCTGCCGAACCCGGACCCAATCCTCAAGGCTCAGGGCCTGGACATCAAGGCCTACAAGGATTTGCGCTCGGACGCCCACGTCGGCGGTTGCTGCCGGCGCCGCAAGAGCGCCATCAAGGGCCTGGAATACGGCTTCGAGCGCGAGGGCGCGGGGGCGCGGCTGCATGCCAATCTGGAAGCGATCTTCGCGGATATGGATGTCGACCGGCTGATCGGGGATTGCACCGAGGCGATGTTCTACGGCTACCAGCCGATCGAAATCATCTGGGGGCGCGCCGGAGCCCTGATCGTTCCCACCGAGCTGCGGGCGCTGCCGCAGGAGTGGTTCGTCTTCGATCCGAAGGCTGCTCTGCGCTTTCGCACCCGCGAAAACCCGTTTGAAGGGGAGCAACTACCGGAGCGGAAGTTCCTACTGCCGCGCCAGGACGCCAGCTACGCCAATCCTTACGGCTTCCCGGATCTATCGATGGTGTTCTGGCCGCAGGTATTCAAGAAAGGCGGCATGAAGTTCTGGTTGAACTTCACCGAAAAATTCGGCACGCCATTTCTGATCGGAAAGTTGCCGCCGGGAACGCCGCCTGGAGAGATGGACGCTTTGGCCGACCGGTTGGAGGCAATGATCCAGGACGCGATCGCGGTGATCCCGGACAACGCGGCGATCGATACGTTGGAGGTCAAGGGCACGGCGAACGCGGATCTGTACGAAAAGCTCGTCCTGCATTGCCGCAGCGAGGTATCGATCGCGCTTCTGGGTAGCAACCAGTCGATGGAGAAGGATTCGAACCGCGCGAGTTCTGTCTCCGGGCTGGAGGTCGCAGATGATTTGCGCGACGGCGATGCGGAGGTGGTGGTGGCCGCGTTCAAGCAGCTCGTCGACTGGGTCTGCGATCTGAATGGTTGGCCAGGACAGCGGCCGGTCTGGCGCATGTGGGACGAGGCGCGCAAGAGCCAGGAGCGCGCCACGCGCGACGAGACGGTGACCAAAGCCGGGGCGAAGCTGACATCGGCGTATTTCGTGCGGGAATATGGCTTCGAGCCGGGCGATCTGGACACGTCGCCAGCGCCCACTCTCGCTCCGGTGGCGTCAGCCAAACCCGTGATGCAGGCTGGCGCGACGCCTGCAGCGGATCAAGCCGCCGCTTTCTCCGACGGCGCCGAACCGCCAGCTCGCTACGCCGATCTCGCCGCTGCCCAACTCAATGCCGAGGCGGCGCCGGCGATGGCCGACTGGCTGGCCACACTGAAGGCGATGCTCGCCAGTTCGCAGGATCTGGAGGAGTTTCGCGCCAAACTGGCAGCGGCCTACCCGCAGCTTGACAACGCCAACATGGTGGCGACGATGCGGGTGGCCTTCGCCGCCGCGAATCTGACTGGCCGCCGTGACGCAAGCGCCGACAACGGCGCCTGAAAATGCCTGCCGGCTTTGGCTTTCAGCAGCCCTTCGCCCTGCAGGTCGAGTTCCTGCGCGCCAAGCTGGATCTGCCAACTGAAACCTGGCGCGACGTCTGGCAGGCGCAGCACGATCGCGCTTTCGTGGTGGCTGGGGCGATGAAGGCCGATCTGCTGGCTGATCTGCACGCCGCCGTGCTCACCGCGGCCGAGGACGGTACAGGTCTTGATGCCTTCCGCCAGGCGTTTGACGAGATCGTCGCGCGCAATGGCTGGACCGGCTGGACCGGTGAGGGCAGCGTGGCCGGCGTCGATTGGCGGACGAAGGTGATTTTTCAGACGAACATGGCCACCAGCTACGCGGCCGGTCGATGGGCGCAGGTCAATGATCCGGATCTGGCTGATTTTCGGCCATATATCAAGTATCACCACGCTGACGGCGTGATCCACCCGCGCTCGCAGCACGTGGCGTGGAACGGCATGGTGCTGCCCAAGGATGATCCGTTCTGGGAGACGCACGCGCCACCGAATGGATGGGGTTGCCACTGCTACGTGAGTGCTGCCGGGCCGAAGGACTTTGCCGCGGCGGTGCAGACCGGCAAGACGCGCCCTCCCGAGGGCTGGGACGAGATCAACCCGAAAACCGACGCGCCAATCGGCATCGACAAGGGCTGGGCCTACGCGCCAGGCGCCAGTCTGGCCACTGAATTGCAGCAGTTCGCCAAGGACAAGGCGGCCGGGCTCCCAGCGGCGATCGGAAAGGCTTTTTTGCAGGAAATGGGATCGGTTTTCAAATGATCAAACGGGAGTTTTTCCGAAGCCGAGAAGTTGTCGCATGACCGCCATCGTCATCGAGGTGACCGACCAACCGGCGATCGCCGCGCTCGATCGACTAGGTGCTCGAATTGGCGACCCGGATCCGGCTCTTAAAGCAATCGGCGAAGCTCTGCTTGTCCAGGTAAAGCGCACCTTCGAGACCGGGACCGATCCTTGGGGTCGGCGCTGGCTGCCTAATACGCAAGCCACCATCATGACCTATCTTCGTCGGCAGTCGCGAGGCAAGCAGGGCTACTTTCGCAAAGATGGCCGGCTCGCCGCTAAGGGCGTCGCAACGGTTACCGGCAAACGACCGTTGATCGGCCTTTCGCATTTTCTTTCCGGCGCCTCGCTGTCTTACGATGTCAGCAATCACGCTGTCACATTGGGAAGCTCTGCAATCTACGCCGCCATGCAACAGTGGGGCGGCACGAAAGCTCAATTTGTTAACCTCTGGGGCGACATTCCGCCGCGCCATTTTCTCCCCATTACCAGGGCCGGCGACTTGTCTCCTGAAGCCCAAGGGATCATCGCGGAAATCATCGGCGAATACCTTGATTTGTCGGTTTGACTTTCCTGGCTCCATTGGTGTGCTACTATGCAAGCTCTTTGCAAAACCATCCTGCCTCATCCCGCGTTTTCCTTGCTCTTCCCACCAAATATCGCGCTTTCCTGTTATCAAATACCGCGCCCCTAGACACTAGAGTCTATTTCAGCAGGAACCATGCCCCGCGCTCCCGCCGCCTCGCATCGCATCCCAACGCCCGACGGCGCGGGGTACGATTCCTGCTGAAATAGGCTCTCAGATGCGCCTGGTATTTGCCGGCACGCCCGCGTTCGCCGCGCGGGCCCTCGAAGCGCTGCATGCGGCCGGCCATCAGGTCGTGCTGGCGCTGACCCAGCCCGATCGCCCGGCCGGACGCGGCATGACGCGGCAGATGTCGGCCGTCAAGCAAGCGGCGCTGGCCAGGGACATTCCGGTGTTCCAGCCCGAGCGCCTGAAGGACCCGGCAACGCATGAACCTGTGCGCGCCGCGTGCGCCGAAAACGGCGCCGAGCTTATGGTGGTGGCCGCCTATGGCCTGATCCTGCCGCAGGCCGTGCTCGATCTGCCGCGCCTGGGCTGCATCAATATTCATGCTTCGTTGCTGCCGCGCTGGCGCGGCGCGGCGCCGATTCAACGCGCCATCGAGGCGGGCGATGCCCAGACCGGCATCACGATCATGCGGATGGAGGCCGGCCTCGACACCGGCCCGATGCTGCTCGCCGCGGCGATAGACATCGACCGGCACGACACCGGCGGCAGCCTGCACGACCGGCTCGCCGAACTGGGCGGCAGGCTGGTGGTCGAGGCGCTGGCGCGCTTCGCCGAACTGGTCCCGGTGCCGCAGCCCGCCGCCGGCGTGACCTACGCAAACAAGATCGACAAGGCCGAAGCACGACTGGACTGGGGCCAACCGGCGGCGGTGCTCGAACGCAAGCTACGCGCCTTCAATCCCTTCCCGGGCGCCGTGCTGAGCCTCGCCGGGGAGCCGGTCAAGGCTTGGCGCGCTGAAGTGGTGGACGCCAGCGGCCGACCCGGCCAGGTGCTCGCGGCGGACACCACGGGGCTCGTTGTGGCCTGTGGCGAGGCGGCGCTGCGTCTTGTCGAACTGCAAAAACCCGGCGGTCGCCGCGTCGGCGCCGCCGACTTCCTGCGCGGCAATCCGCTGCGGCCCGACTAGGCGACGTCACAAAAAAGTCCATTCGTCGCGATACCCTGGCAACACGCTGATTCATTGTGGTTTGTCCGGCGGTGAGTTATCGCTTTCGTCATACCAGGACTATGACGATGACCTAGCCGCGCTTGAATCCCGGCCAGCGCGCTGCTATCTTGCGCGCAAATAGAGCGGGAACGAGCGTCCAAGGGCTGAAACGCGGACGTCACGCCCGTCATGCCGCCGCCGCCGGAACCCCAGGGGTCGGGTCCCTTGGCCTGTTCAGATGGTACGGCTTGGGGAGGGTGCCATGATCCACGCCAAGACGCAGAATACGCGCCGTCATGCCAAACGCATGAAGCGGACGGCCGGCGGCCGTTCGCCATGAGCGAGCCGCCCCTGACCCTGGTCGCCGACCCGCCGGGCGACGGCGCCGCGACGCACGCGCGGCCAGAAACCGACAGCGGCCTGATCGGCCTGGTGATGCTGGCCCGCTTCCACAACATCGCCGCCGATGCCGACCAACTTGCGCACGATTTCAAGGAACCGGGCAAGGTTTTCGGCGTGCCGCAAATCCTGCTCGCCGCCAGGCAGCTCGGCCTCAAGGCGCGCCGGGTACGCACCGCGCTCCCCCGCCTGGGACGAACCCCGCTGCCGGCACTGGCCATCGACCGCGATGGCCATTTTTTCGTCCTGGCCCGCGTCGACGGCGATCCGGGCGCCGAGCGCGTCCTGCTCCAGGACCCCTGCGGCGAGCGCCCGCAAATCCTCTCCGCCGGCGAGCTCGCCGCGCGCTGGAGCGGCGAACTGATCCTGTTCACCTCACGCGCTTCTCTCGCCGGCGAACTCGCCAGGTTCGACTTCACCTGGTTCATTCCGGCGGTCGTCAAGTACCGGAGACTGCTGGGTGAGGTGCTGCTGGTCTCCTTCGCGCTGCAGCTCTTCGCGCTGGTCACGCCGCTGTTCTTCCAGGTCGTAATGGACAAGGTGCTGGTCCATCGCGGCATGACCACGCTCGACGTCCTGGCCATCGGTCTGCTGGTCGTGATGGTGTTCGAGGTCGTTCTGTCCGGCCTGCGCAGCTATGTATTCGCCCACACCACCAGCCGCATAGACGTCGAGCTCGGCGCGCGTCTGTTCCGCCACCTGTTGAATCTCCCGCTGGCCTATTTCCAGGCGCGCCGCGTCGGCGACACCGTGGCCCGCGTGCGCGAACTGGAGAACATCCGCCAGTTCCTCACCGGCAATGCCATCACGCTGGTGCTCGATTTGTTGTTCTCGGTCGTCTTCCTCGGCGTGATGCTGCTCTACAGCGGCTGGTTGACCCTGGTCGTGGTGATCTCGCTGCCCTGTTACGTGATCCTCTCCGCGCTGGTCACGCCGCTGCTGCGCGCCCGGCTGCACGAAAAGTTCAACCGCGGCGCCGAAAACCAGGCCTTCCTGGTCGAGACCATCAACGGCATCGACACCGTCAAGGCCATGGCTGTCGAGCCGCAGATGTTGCGCCGCTGGGACCAGCAGCTTGCCGCCTATGTTTCCGCCGGCTTCCGCACCGCCACGCTGGGCACCGTGGCGCACGAAGGCGTCTCGCTGATCGGCAAGCTGGTCACGCTGATGACGATGTGGCTGGGCGCGCGGCTGGTGATCGACGGCAGCCTCAGCCTGGGCCAGTTGATCGCCTTCAACATGCTCGCCGGCCGCGTCGCCACGCCGGTCATGCGTCTCGCGCAACTGTGGACCGACTTCCAGCAGACCGGCATCTCGGTGCAGCGCCTGGGCGACATCCTCAATACCCGAACAGAACTCGCCAAGTCGGGCGGGCAGGGCGGCCAGGGCGCACGCAGCGGCACCACGCTGCCGCCGCTGGCCGGAAAGGTCCAGTTCGACCAGGTGGTCTTCCGCTACCGCCCCGACGCGCCGGAAGTGCTGCGCGGCATCGAACTCGCCATCGAACCGGGCGAAGTGATCGGCATCGTCGGCCGCTCCGGTTCGGGCAAGAGCACGCTGGCCAGGCTGGCGCAACGCCTGTATCTGCCCGAGCGGGGCCGCGTGCTGGTCGACGGCATCGACTTGGCGATGGCCGACAGCTCCAGCCTGCGCCGCCAGATCGGCGTCGTGCTGCAGGAGAACATGCTGTTCAACCGCAGCATCCGCGACAACATCGCACTGGCCGACCCTGGCCTGCCGATCGAGGCCGTGATCGCCGCCGCCAAGCTGGCCGGCGCGCATGAATTCATCCTCGAACTGACCGAAGGCTATGACACCCTGGTCGGCGAACACGGCTCGACATTATCCGGTGGCCAGCGCCAGCGCATCGCCATCGCCCGCGCGCTGATCGGCCAGCCGCGCATCCTGATCTTCGACGAGGCCACCAGCGCGCTCGACTACGAGTCGGAGCGCATCATCCAGAACAACATGAAGGCGATCTGCCGGGGCCGCACGGTGATCATCATCGCCCACCGGCTGAGTGCCGTGCGCGATGCCCACCGCATTGTCGTGCTCGACCGCGGCCAGATCGTCGAGCAGGGCAGTCATGCCGAGCTGCTCCGGCACGAGGCAGGGCACTACGCGCGGCTGCACCGGTTGCAGCAGGGGTGACGATGAACACTCGTATATCGCCAAGTACCGTCGCCAGAGAATGCTCCGTTCGCCCTGAGCCCTTCGGCCGGCTCAGGACAGGCTCTGTCGAAGGGCCACGCAAAAGACTGGACAAGGAGACGCAATGAGTTTCTGGGTCTACATCCTCCGCTGTGCCGACGGCAGCTATTACACCGGCCACACGGACAATCTGGAAAAGCGGATCGCGCAACACGTGACAGGAGCAATTCCGAGTTGCTACACATTCAATCGCCGCCCTGTCGAATGCGTGTTCTCGCAAGGGTTCCCGACACGCGACGAGGCCCTGGCCTCCGAGCAGCAGATCAAGGGTTGGAGTCGCAGGAAGAAGGAAGCCATGATCACGGGTGATTGGGCTGAAGTTTCACGTCTGGCCCGTTCATCCGTTCGTCCTGAACCAGTCGAAAGGCAGTTGGTGGTTCGACAGGCTCACCACGAACGGCAACCCTCCCTTCGCTCAAAGGCTCGACAAACCTCCGTTCGCCCAGATGCTCGACAAACCTCAGTTCGCTCAGAGACTCGACAAACCTCCGTTCGCTCAGAGACTCGACAAACCTCCGTTCGCCCTGAGCCTGTCGAAGGGCCCACGGCTCGCCACGAACGGAAACCCCCCCTTCGCTCAGAGCCTCGGCAAACCTCCGTCCGCCCTGAGCCCGTCGAAGAGCGCGAGTCAAAGTCATGACCCACGCCCTCACCCTGCGCCTGCAAGCCTTCCACGATCTGCTCAAGCGCTACGCCGCGATATTCAGCCACGTCTGGAAGATCCGCCGCGAACTCGACCCGCCGCAACGCCTGCCGCACGAAGCGCAATTCCTTCCGGCCGCGCTGGAGCTGCAGGAGACCCCGGTTTCCCCCGCGCCGCGCATCGCCGCCTGGCTGCTGATGACATTCGCCATGCTTGCCGTGCTCTGGGCCGTCTTCGGCCAGATCGACGTGGTCGCCACCGCGCACGGCAAGATCGTGCCGAATGAAGGCAGCAAGCTGATCCAGCCGGTCGAGACCGCCGTCGTCAAGGCCATCCGCGTCACCGACGGCCAGGCCGTCAAGGCCGGCGAGGTGCTGGTCGAACTCGACGCAACCCAGGCCGATGCCGACAGCACGCGCACCGCCAACGACCTCGTCACCGCCCGGCTGCAAGCCGCCCGTGCGCGCGGCCTGCTCGCCGCGCTCAGCGCCGGCAAACCGCCGCGCATCGACCCGCCCGCCACCACCGGCGCGAATACAGCAGCGGCTATTGACTCCGCGCGCCTCGTCCAGGAACAACGCGTCCTCGACAGTCAGTACGGCGAATACCAGGCGCATCTCGCGCGCATCGACGCCGAGATCGCCAAGCGCGAAGCCGAACGCCGCTCGACGCAGGAAATCGTCAGGAAGCTCGAACAGACCGCGCCGATCGCCCGCCAGCGCGCCGCGGATTTCAAGGGTCTGGTGGAAAAAAACTTCATCTCCAAGCACGGCTACCTGGAAAAGGAACAAGCCCGCATCGAACAGGAAGCCGATCTCGAAACCCAGCGCAGCCGCGTGAAGGAACTCGCCGCTGCCATAGACGAGGCCCGCGGCCAGCGCAGTTCGCTGACCGCCGAAACCCGCCGTACCGCGCTGGACACGCTCAACGAAGCCGAGCAGAAGGCCGCCTCCTACGGCCAGGAACTGGTCAAGACCGAAAGCCGCGGCCAGCAGATGACCTTGACCGCGCCCGTCGATGGCACCGTGCAACAGTTGGTGGTGCGCACCGTAGGCGGCGTGGTGACCCCGGCGCAAGTGTTGATGGTCATCGTGCCCAAAGACGACGCGCTGGAAGTCGAAGCCTACCTCGAGAACAAGGACATCGGCTTCGTCAATGCCGGACAGATTGCCGAAGTCAAGATCGAGACCTTCCCCTTCACCAAGTACGGCACGATTCCGGCGAGCCTGACCCAGGTCTCGCACGACGCCATCAACGACGAAAAGAGGGGGCTGATCTACTCGACCCGCGCCAAACTCGCGCGCGCCACGGTGCAGGTGGACGGCAAGACCGTGAACCTAACCGCCGGCATGGCGGTCAGCGTCGAGATCAAGACCGGCAAGCGCCGGTTGATCGAGTACTTCCTGAGCCCGCTGCTGCAGTACGGCAGCGAGAGTTTGCGGGAGAGATGATGGGGATGAATCAAACGAACAGGGAGATTGCGAGCATGCGACGGATAAGCGATTTGAACCTAAAAACCTCGATTGACGGCGGGCAAAGCGGCCTGAAATGAGGCAGGCTGCGGTTTTCGAGCAATGGGGAGGAGTCACCCGATGGGTGAGTCGAAATTGAAGCTGGCGAAGCGCGAAGAAATGCTGATGTCGTGTGCTGGAGTGCAGACGATGGCGGGGCGGGTTCAGGTGCGCTGGGAGACGGAAAGCGCGGCGACGCCGATGGGGCAACTGGCGTACTTCATCGAGTTTCTGAACCTGACTGGGCTGTGGTCGCGCTGGCTGGAAAGCTGTCCGCTGAACTACAGCAGCCCCAATGCGCCATCGAGAGCCGAAGTATTGGGAACATGGTTGCTTTCGATGCTGGCCGGGCACCGGCGCTATTCGCACGTGACGACGATCCGCTGTGACGGCATCAACCCAGGGCTGCTCGGGATGCGCAAGGTCATTTCCGAAGATGCCCTGCGCAATGCCCTGAAACGCATTCCGGAAGCCGAGGGTAAAGCATGGCTGGATACGCACCTGGCCGACAGTGTCGCGCCGCTGCTCGACGCCGCCTGGATACTCGATACCGACACCACCATCAAGCCGCTTTACGGTCACCAGGAAGGAGCGATGATCGGCTACAACCCGAAGAAGCCGGGGCGGCCGTCGCATGCCTATCACACCTATCTGATGGCCGGCCTGCGCCAAGTACTGGGAGTCGAAGTTTGCGCCGGCAACGAACACAGCGCCAAGCATGCGCAGCCGGGCCTGCTGAAGGTGCTCGATGCCCTGCCTGCGCACCGCAAGCCCAGACTGGTGCGCGGCGACAACGCCTTCGGCAACGATCCCTTGATGACGGCGCTGGATGAACGCGGCCAGTCGTACCTGTTCAAGCTCAAGCTGTCGAAGAACGTCAAACGGCACATTGGCAAGCTCTTCCGCCAGCCAGGCTGGACGGATGCCGGCCAAGGATGGGAAGGGCTGGATGGCGAACTGGCGCTGACGGGCTGGCGGCAAAAGCGCCGTGTCGTCGTCCTGCGTCGGCCGCTGATGGGCGAGATCGCCGTCACGGAGGACGATGCCGACGACACTCAGCAGCAGTTTGCCTTCGTCGAAGCCGACCGAAAGGCCGGCAAGGGAATTACCGGCTACGAGTATGCAGTTCTGGTGACCAACACCGATTACGAGGTACTCAGCCTCGGCCAGCTCTATCGCGACCGGGCTGACGCCGAGAACGCCTTCGACGAACTCAAGAACCAGTGGGGCTGGGGCGGCTTTACCACGCACGACTTGCACCGCTGCCAGCTTGCCGCGCGCGGCGTGGCCTTGGCCTATAACTGGTGGAGCCTGTTCGTGCGCCTGGCCCATCCAGCCGCCCGGCACGAGGCGATCACCAGCCGGCCGTGGCTGATGGCCTCGGTCGGCCGCAGGACGGAGCATGCCGGGCAAACGACGATCACGCTGACGGGTTTGCATGCCCATTTCGACAAGGCACGGGCAATGCTGATGCGCGTCTCCGCCTTGCTTCAGGGATGGGTGCCCCAGGCTGCGGAGCAGTTCAACCCCGTGACCGTCTGGCAGCGTGTTTGCGATCATCTCAAGCAGATCATTGCTGGAATCGGCCCACCAAAATCACTCCGCTTGCTTCAAACCATGCAAACGGAATCGGCCAACTGCGGTTTTTAGGTTGATCCGGCACG
>WBZP01004234.1_pt2 | contig 12737 bp, 11 predicted proteins | sample 5204301 | NCBI WGS metagenome assembly WBZP01 (sample SAMN12412401, study PRJNA552823) | activated sludge metagenome | isolation source: activated sludge from nitrification reactor of wastewater treatment plant... | place: USA: Pennsylvania | collected 2017
CGACACGCGCCTGGCGGCGCTGGGACCGTGGCATCGACGCCTGCTGCGCCTCGTCGAGGCCGTGACTAGGTCAACCGAGTAGGTAATGGGACGATCACCACCGCCTGCGGCGTGGACGCGAATCGCGGGGCGGGCGGAGGCGAGCGGCGCGGCTGCTGGCGTGCTCTACGCCACTGGGATCACAAGCAATCGTCGATGTGAGTCCGGACGGAAACCGCGCCCTCGGCGGCGAAACGTTGGTGGGCTGCTCTTGGCACATTGCCAAGCGTCCACCCGTTGTTGTCCATCCACGATTGGCGCCGCGGGTGGCACGAAGAACCCACGTGGCCATCAAGAGAACCCGCGTCGCTGAAATGCGCCTGATTTCGGGGGTCGCCGGCGCAGATTTGACTGCCATTCCTGGAGGCATTGCCCGCGGCGGATCAGCGATTTGAGCTAAGTGCTTGATTCTAAAGGATCGGGATTTGGCGGAGAGGGTGGGATTCGTTCCTGCGATACCCGCTCCCATCAACGATTTAGGCCGGATCGGAACCGCCAGAACCCGCCAGAACCTCTAGAAACCTGAGTATCAGGTACAAAACAGGGACAGCGCAATCCGTGCCCCTTAGCGTTTGCGCCGCACTCGTCGCAGCACTGCGGCGAGCCTTCGCGTGGCATCGGGCAGCTGCGCGACGGACGCGGCCCCATAACCGAGCACGAGCGCCGGAGGGCGCCGACGGCGGCCGAAGTCGCGCAGCCCGCGTACGTCGAGACGCGCGGCGCGGGCCGCCGCCACGGCCTCGGCCTCGTCGATGCCCTGTGCCAGCCACGCCACCACATGTAACCCGGCGGCTGGCGCCAGCACGGCCACCAGATCGCGGGCCTCGGTCTCGAGCGCGTGCAGCAGGGCCGTCCGCCGCTCGGCGTAGCTCGCACGCATGCGCCGCAGATGGCGCGCAACGTGGCCATTGGCGATCGCGTCAGCGAGCACGGCCTGATCGAGGAGCGAGGCGTGCCGATCGCTATCGGCCTGCATGCGCAGGACAGCATCCAGCGCGCGCGGCGGTGCCACCACGTAGGCAATGCGGATGGCGGGCAGCAGCAGCTTGCTGAACGTGCCGATGTACAGGACCCGCTCATGACGGTCGAGCCCCTGGAGCGCGGCCAGCGGCGGGCCGTCGTGGCGGAACTCCGTGTCGTAGTCGTCTTCGAACACCCAACGGTCGCCCGCGGCCGCCCACTCGAGCAGCTGTAGCCGTCGCGCGAGTGTCATCGTGAGGCCCAGCGGAAACTGGTGCGACGGCGTGACGTATGCCCCCCGCGCCCGCGGCCACCGCATTCTGCCCTGTGCCACCTCGAGTCCGCTGGCGTCGACGTCCACCGGGCAGACACGCAGGCCTTCCGCAGACAGCAGGCGAGCTGCTGGCGTGTAGCCGGGGTCTTCCGTCCACACCTGATCCCGCGCGTGCAGCACCGCCCGCGCCGCGATCGCCAGCGCCGACCGCGCTCCGGGGGCGATCACCACCTGCTCCCAGGTGCACGTCACCGCGCGCGTGTGGCGGAGGTGCTGCGCCAGGGCTTCCCGCAGGGGACGATAGCCCCCGGGACTGCCGTAGCCGAGCAGCGCGGGCGAGGCGGTTCGCCAACGACGACGTGTGAGGCGCCCCCACAGATCGAGCGGGAAGTCATCGACGGCCGGCAGGCCGAGCGTGAACGCCCCGGGCCGGGTGGCGGGAGGGGCGGCTGGCGCCGTGGTCGTGTCGGCGCGACCGCTCGACGCGGGCACCGCGGCAACGACTCGACAGCCCGAGCCGCGCCGACACTGGATCAGTCCGTCGAGCGCCAGGCGATCGAGCGCGACGAGCACCGTGTTGCGTGCGACGCCGAGCGTGCTCGCGAGAGCGCGCGTCGCGGGCAGCCGGGCGCCGACCGGTACACGTCCAGACAGGACGAGGGTGCGCAGAGCCGAGTAGGCCTGCTGGCCACGTCGCGGAGTTCCGGGCGCCATCGAAACGGTGGGCAGCACGACCAACGGGTGAGTGCGTCTGGGCGCTGGCATACGGTGGCTCAAGCGAATTGACCAAAAGTGGCCTACCGGATACGCCACTTCCTCGGCCAGCATACCTCGATGCCGGGCCCCGTCACCCTTCTGCTCGTCGGCATGGCGCTGGTGGCGCTGGCCTTTGCCATCACCTGGTGGCGGGCCTGGCGTGCCGATCGGCCCCCGCACGGAACACCCACGCCGCTGCTCCTTGGCTTCGGGGCCGTCTCGCTGTTCTTCGATGCGCTCGGCATCGGCAACTTCGCCCCGACAACGGCGTTCTTCCGCGTGACTCGACTGGTGCGCGACGAACTGATTCCTGGAACGCTCAACGTGGGATCGGCGCTGCCGGTGGCTATCGAGGCGTTTGCCTTCATCGCCGCGATTCAGGTGGATCCGAGCACCTTGCTGCTGCTGGTCCTGGCGGCCTTTGCTGGTTCACTGGTTGGGGCGAGCGTCGTGTCGCGGATGCCGGTGCGCCCGATTCGGCTCGGCATGGGGATGGCGCTGCTGGTCGGGGCCTTCTTCATGGCGGCGACCAATCTGGGGTGGTTCCCCGGCGGCGGCGAGGCCTTCGGGTTCTCTGGGACCAGCCTGATCGCGGCGACCTCGTTCAATTTCCTGCTGGGTGGCCTGAACGCCCTCGGCATCGGCAACTTTGCGCCGAGCCTGCTGGTCTTCAGTTTCATGGGACTGAATCCGCGCTCGGCCTTTCCCATCGTCATGGGTTCGGCCGCCTACATGCAGGCCGGGTGCGGTGTCAGATTCGTGACGACCGGCCGGTTCGATGGCAAGGCGGCGTTGGGGCTCACGCTGGGCGGCATTCCCGGTGTGCTCGTCGGCGCCTATGTCGTCAAGTCGATACCGCTCGACGTGATCCGCTGGCTGGTGGCGGCTGTGGTGCTCTACGTCGCGGTGTCGATGCTGGCAGCGGCGCGCGGACGCGAACCCGCCTGATGCCCGCGAGGAGTGACTCCCATGACCAGTCCTGAACAACCGACGTCGTTTCCTGTATCGGCGCGCACGCGGGCCCGGCGGCTGCCGGAGCGCGTGAGCCACGTGGATGCGGACGTGTTCAGCATCCTCGATGCGGGCATGCTGTGCCACATCGCCTACGTGATCGACGGCCAGCCGTTCTGCACGCCCACCCTGTACTGGCGTGTCGGTGACCGGCTCTACTGGCACGGATCGAGCGCCAGCCGGATGCTGCGAGCGCACCGAGACCGCGTGGCCGTCTGCCTGACCGTCTCGCACCTCGATGGTCTGGTGCTGGCACGTTGCGGATTCAATCACTCGGTGAACTACCGGGCCGCCATGTGCTTCGGGACCGCGGCGGCCGTCGACGACCCGGACGAGAAGGCCCAGGCCCTGCACACCATGCTCGAGCGGTTCTACCCCGGGCGCGACAACGTGCTGCGGCCGATGACCGCACAGGAGTTGAAAGCCACAGGCGTCGTCGGTATGACGATTGACGAGGCGAGCGCCAAGGTGCGGGCGAAGATGAACGCCGACGAGCCGGAAGACCTGTCCGTGCCGTTGTGGGCCGGCGTCGTGCCGGTCAGCGCGGTGATCGGGCCGTGGCAGCCTTGTCCTCACAACGTGCCGGAGGCGCGCGAGGACGGCGTGACGCCGTATGCGCCCGGCCTACGGCTCGACGAGGTGTTCGCCCGGCTGGCGCGCTGAACGGGCGGGCATCGGAGCCATCGCTCAGGGGCGATACGTCAGTGACAGCACCGCGTACGTCGTCGCCGCATCGCTCATGAACTTGCCCGTGTCCGACGCCGGATCCCGCTGCTTGTTGGGCGAGATCGCCGTCCACCGGCCGCTCACGCGGTCCTGGGTACGGCGCAGATAGTCGACCGGCACGATGCGACACCAGGCGGGAACGCGCTTCATGGCACTCCTCCTTCTGCGTCGGTCGGCACTCGTGAGACCAACGGGTCGAGGCGGATGCGATCGCCGGCCGGGTCGTACCCGGACACGGTAGCGACGTCCGTGACCTTTCGCGCCCTGCCGACTCGCTCCACGTGGACGACCAGGTGGATGGCCAGGGCGATGGCTTCGCGGGTGCTGTGATGGGGGTCAGGAGAAGTGGCGCTGGGCGAAGGCGTGACCTGATCCCGACTTCAGATACGCCTCGAACCGCAGCGCTGGCTCCTCTGTCCTGAACTCGATGCAGACATCGACGTCCCAGGGGCGCCACGGGGCGGTCGAGCGATTCTGTCCGGCGTTGTGCGCGGTCAACCTGGCGACGAGGTCGCTCGTGACGCCGACGTATCTGCGCCGAGGATCGTGGCGGCTGCGGAGGATGTAGACGAAGCGCTTCTCAGAACGAGACACGCTGGGACTTCAGCAGGTTCCAGGCCAATGGCGCGTCGCCGAAATGTTGGTTCGGCATCGGACGAGAGGGCGTTAGCTTGCAGAATCTGCAAGTGCGCGGATAGCCCTCCTTCGCCGAGAACGCGCCCTCCGGGCGCTGGCTTCGGAGGGCAACCTTCGCGAGCAGTGTCAGGGACGTGGCCTGCCAACCGGAGCCACGAGCGCAGCGAGTGCTTGGCGAAGGTTGGCGGAGAGGGTGGGATTCGGACTGCGTCCACCTGTTGCAAACAAAGAACTTACGGGATTTTGACTTCCTCCAGATCCGCCAGAACCGCTCAAAGGCCCGGGTAGACGCACGTATCGCGCACGCGGCGCCATATACTGTTCGTATATGGCATACTGGAGCCGGAGGGTTCAACGATGCCCCGCACCGCCAAGGTCTTCATGACCAACCGCAGCCAGGCCGTGCGCCTGCCGAAGGAGTTCCAGTTCGCAACGGATGAGGTGCTAATACGCAAGGTCGGCGAGGACGTCATCCTCTCACCCCGCCCACGGGACTGGAAGACGTACCTCGCCTCGGCGCCGGTCGCGTCGGACACCTTCATGACCGATGTCGAGGACCTGCCCGCTCAGGAGCGAGAACCGTGATGCCGCGCTTCATGCTGGACACGGACACGTGCTCCTACATTTTGAAGCGCTCGCATCCCTTGGTCCTGAAGCGGCTGAAGTCCGTGCCGGTCGATGACGTCTGTATGTCCGTCGTCACGAAGGCGGAGTTGCTGTACGGCGTCGAGGTGTCGCCCCGTAGGGCCCAAGACGCCGCGGCCCTGGCGGCGTTCCTGCCATACGTTGAGGCGGTGGATCTCGATGAGGGCGCTGCACTCCACTACGCCGAGATCCGCGCGCACCTGAAGCGCCGCGGCGCCTTGATCGGCGCCAACGATCTCGTCATCGCTGCACACGCCAGATCCCTCGGCTTGAAGCTGGTCACGAACAACACGGCGGAGTTCGAGCGCGTGCCAGACCTCAGGCTCGAGAACTGGACCCAACCTCTTCGGAAGAAGCGCTAGCCCGCGCGTACCAGGTCTGTCCAATCGCGGTTGCGACGGAACCACGGCAGGAGTCGACGCACGAACGAAGACTTGACAGGCGCAGGCGTCGCGGTGTTTGATGGCGACGTTTTGAGCACTCAAAATTTTACTTTTGGCAACCGGGGCTTACTGCCCCTCGTGTTGGGCCTGCTGCTCAGCTTCCCGGCTGACTCTTCGGCCCAGAACACGCCCGGCCCGACGTCGCCTACTGCCCTTTCCGGCTATATGGAGGTGCACTACACGAACGCCGAACTGGAGGACGGTCAGCTCGATTTCCATCGCTTCATCCTCCTCATCACTCATCAGTTCTCTGACCGTATCCGCTTCGTCAGCGAGCTGGAACTGGAGCACGCACTGGTCGCTGGGCTCGAGGAGGCCGGCGAACTCGAACTGGAGCAGGCCTACCTCGACTTCCTGTTGTCGCGCAGCTTTAACGTCCGGGCTGGCATGCTGCTCATGCCGGTCGGCATCATCAACGAGCGGCACGAGCCGCCGGTGTTCTACGGCGTCGAGCGACCGCTGGTCGAAACGGTGATCATTCCAACCACGTGGTTCGAGCCGGGGGTCGGGATTCACGGCGAGGTCGGACGCGGGTGGCGCTATCGCGCGTATGTCACCTCGCCGTTGAATGCGGCCCGGTTCAGCGCGGAGGAAGGCGTGAGGGACGGGCGCCAGAAGGGCAGCCGGACCAACGTCGGCAAGGCCGCGGCCACCGGCCGCGTCGAGTACGTGGGGGTTCGCGGTCTCACCACCGGGGCGAGCTTCTGGGCGGGCTCGACCGGGTTCGAGTTCCGCCCGCGGTTCGACGTGCCGGTGCGGGTGGTCGAGGCCGATGCGCGCTACGCCCGCGCTCGCTTCGAGGGACGGGCGCAGGTCGCCCAGGTGACGATTGCAGGCGCAGGCGACCTCAACGACGCGATTGCGCGGACGACGGGCGTCAATCCGAACATCGCCAGAACGCTGCGCGGCAGCTACCTCGAAGCGAGCTACCGGGTCGTTTCCGGCGCCCGATTCGGTGACGTCGGCACCTTCGTGCGCTACGAGAACGTCGACACGCAGTTCCGCATGCCCGCGGGCTACTTGCCGCTCCAGGAGTTCGACCGGGACGCGTGGGTGGTCGGCGCCACCTACTGGCCGGAGCCCGACATCGCTGTCAAGTTCGACTACGTGCACCAGCGGAACCGGAGCGCAATCGTGCCGGCCCCGCATTCGTTCAACATCGGTCTGGGATGGTGGTTCTGATGCGAACGCTCCTGCTGGCCTCCGGTGCGCTGCTCTTGGGCTCGATGTCGGTCGCTCCATGGGCCGTGAGTCGCGCGCAGGACGCGCCGCTCGTACAGACCGTGGATGTGGCTGCTGAACGCTTCAGCTTCACGCCGTCCGAGATCAAAACGACCGTGGGCACCGTACTGACGATTCGGTTGACCAGCGACGACACCGCGCACGGCTTTCGAATCGTCGGCTCTGACGTGAACATCGAGATTCCGAAGCGCAGCCGCGGCACGGCGACGGTCACGTTCACGCCAGAGAAGGCCGGCCGCTACACCTTCGAGTGCTCGAAGCTGTGCGGGGCAGGTCATTCGTTCATGCGAGGCGTGATCATCGCAACCGAGGCACCGAAGGACGAGGAATGAGCCTGCGTTCACTCGCGCGTTCGGCGTTCGCCGCCACGACGGTGCTGTGGCTGGCCACGGCCTTCATCTTCGGGCAGGGCCGTCAGGTCCAGCCCGGTGACCCGCTGCCCGGGCTCACGCCTGCGGAGTTCGAGGAGTTCCGTCTTGGCCTGAACGACTTCCTCGAAGTCGAGACCGCGGAGGAAGGGCTGGGGCCGGCGTTCAACGGCGCCAGTTGTGCCTCCTGTCACAACGTCCCGGCGGTGGGCGGTGTCAGCCCGGTCGCAGAGGTTCGCGCCGGGCGTCGCTTGCTCGACGGTTCGTTCGTCGCGGTCGCGCCTGCCGGGGAATCGCTGTTCCATCTCTTCTCGATTCCGGGTCACGCATGTCAGCCAACGATCCCACCGGATGCAAATGTCATCGCCAGGCGGGTGCCCATCCCGTTGTTCGGCGCAGGCCTCATCGAGGCCATCGACGATGACACCTTGGTGGCGTTGGCGGACCTCCAAAACCGCGGGCGCGACGGTGTGTCCGGCCGGGCGGCGGTCGTGGCCGATCGAGGAACGGGCGAACGGCGCATCGGCCGATTCGGTTGGAAGGCCCAGCACGCCACACTGCTGGCGTTCGGCGCCGACGCCTATCGCAATGAGATGGGCATCACGAACGATCTCTTTCCGACTGAAATCGCGGTGGGCGTGGACGCTGCGCGCATGCGCCTCTGCGATCCCATTCCCGATCCCGAAGACATCCCCGACCCGCGGACCCGTCGCCGAGGGATCGACAACTTCGCCAGCTTCATGCGGTTCCTGTCCCCTATCGCTCCTGAGCCGCTGGATGAGGTGGCTTCGGCCGGTGAGCGCATCTTCGCGGGCATCGGTTGCGCGGCGTGCCACGTGCCGGCGCTGGAGACCGGAGCGAACGCGAACCCTCGGCTCCATCGTCAGGTCGTGCCTCTCTTTTCCGATCTGTTGCTCCACGACATCGGCACTGGCGACGGCATCGTCCAGGCCTCGGCCGAGCCCACCGAGATCCGGACGCCTGCGTTGTGGGGCGTACGGTTCCGCCGACCGCTGCTGCACGACGGCTCGGCGGCCACGGTGGGCGATGCGATTCTGAGACATCGCGGAGAGGCCGAGTTCGCACGCACCCAGTACGAGCGGTTGAGCGACGGGCAGCGTGAGGCGCTTCAACGCTTCCTCATGACCCGGTAAGTGCCCACGATCTGCTACATCGCGTGTCGTGCGGGCCGGATGCTGAAGAACACGGCGACGCTGGGTGCCACACGCCCCTCGTAGCGAGGCGCCAGTTCCGGCGACAGCACGCTCAACGAGAAAGAGCCCCCGATCCCCGGCACGAGTCCCCGTCCCACTCGCAGGTGCCGCACATACCCCATTTGCACCTTGCCAAGCGGGAAGAGCGACAGGGAGTACTCATGCGCGTGCAGATGGTGGGCTGGCATGCGTCCGGCCTCCGCTCTGCCGAAGACCGTGTGCCGATCGGCGACGGTGAGGCTGCTCTCGAGGAGCGCGCCGATGCTCGTGGCGTCCAAGATCCCCCTGGACACGGCTTCCCGGGCATGGGTCGCACCCACAGCGACCGTCGTGGCCCAGAGCCCCGTCGCGCCGAACGGCACGTGGTACATCGCTGACGCCGTGGCACGCGTCACCGGCGGCTGCGACGGAAACGGGAAGTCCGTCGTGGCGTCGCGCAAGCGTCCGACGGACACCTGCAGCGCGAGTCGCTCGGTCGGGAGGAACGACAGGCGCCCCGCCACCGAGTCGAACCCGCCGAGGTCGAGGTCGGTGCGCCGCTCATCCGGCTCCCGTCCGTTGAACGCTGAGACCTCTGCCTTCCATCGCTGGTTGTGCAGGCCGAGCGTGACGAGGCCGAAGGTCACGTGGGTCGCGTCCAGCCAGTGGTGCGTGATTGGTCCTATCGGGTTCGGCATGGCAGACGCACGGTGCGGGTATCCGGGCGGGCCGAGCGCGGGCTCTCCCGCCACGCCGGCATAGACCTGCCACCGCCACGCTCCGCGGAGCGAGCGCTCGTAGTCGACGGCCAGTTCCATGACGAGATCGTGCGGCTGTTGGCGGTCGTGGATGGTGTCGCCGTCACAGACCTCGCCTGTCGCGAGGTAGTTCAGCGAGCCGCAGCCGGGCACCGTCCACGGCTCGGCGCTCAGCATCGTGCGCACACCGACACGACCGCCGCGAAGCCTTCGACGGGCCATGAGCATGCCCCAGTTGAGGCTGCCCGCCTGGCGGGTGCTGAAGCCGCCCGTTCGGTGGCGGTCGCGCGGTTCGTAGAGGCCTTGCACGATCACCGCCCCGTTGAGTCGAACGTCCCAGCCGCGCCACGGGCGGTGCACGCCGTACATCGGAGTGGCCGGTGGAATCCACGCCGTTCCAGACGTCTCTCGCGTCGGCGTCAACATCGCGCCGTCGACAACGACGTGCTCATGGACCTCCGTGGGCGGCGCGGGCTTCGGTTCTTGCGCTGACGTGGCCATTGGCCGCACCAGCAAGACACCCAAGAGCCACGCCGCTGCTTTCGGCCTCGTCATGCGCGTGCGAGCACTCAGACGGAAGGGGCCATGGTTGAACGCGAGTTGGCCTTCTACTCGGCGTACGCCAGCAGGCGCAGCGAGTTGGCGACGACTACCATGGTGCTGCCCTCATGGAGCAGCACGGCTGTACCAATGCCAGCCCACCCAATCAGCGTCGCGATCACGAGCAGCGCGATCACGGCCATCGAGATCGCCAGATTCTGCTTGATGATGCGCGCGGCCTGCCGCGACAGCCCCACCGCGAACGGCAGGGTTCGGAGATCATCGCCCATCAGCACCACATCCGCGGTTTCGAGCGCGACGCCCGTGCCCGCTCCCCCCATCGCGATACCCACAGTGGCCTGGGCCAGGGCCGGTGCGTCATTGACGCCATCACCTACCATCGCCAGAGGGCCGTGGGCCTGCATCAACGCCTGCACGGCCGACACCTTGTCCTCGGGCAGCAGGTCGGCTTTGACCTGATCAACTCCCAGCGTCTTCCCCACGGCTTCCGCCACTCCACGATTGTCACCCGTCAACATGACGAGCGGACGCAGTCCGATCTCCCGCAATCGGGCCAACACGTCGCGCGCCTCGGGCCGTGGCTGGTCGGCCAGACCAAGCACGCCTAGCCATTGCGACCCGTGCCGCACGATCATCACGCTGCGTCCGGCGTCCTGCTGCTGCTTGACGGCGACGTCGACGATGACGGGCACCTCGATCTGGCGATCCGTCCAGAGCCTTGCACTACCAATCTCGACCGATTGGCCTTCGACATCGGCGCGCACTCCGCGTGCGGTGATGCTCTCGAGGGGACCGGCTTCGGGCACTGTCAGTTGGCGGGCCGTGGCCGCTCGCACCACCGCCTGTGCTAGTGGATGCTGTGATTGCCGTTCGGCCGCGGCGGCGATGCGAAGCAGTGCATCGCCTGACTCGGCGCCGATGGCGGTGACGCCCGTCACCTCCGGCTGTCCCACCGTCAAGGTGCCGGTCTTGTCGAAGGTCATTGTGCGGAGCGTGCCGAGGTTCTCCAGATGCACGCCGCCCTTGATGAGCACGCCGCGACGGGCGGCCTGAGCGATGCCCGCCAGTACTGCTGACGGCGTGCCCAGGGCGAGTGCACACGGCGAGGCGGCTACCAGCAAGGTGAGGGCTCGGTACACGGCAGTCGACCACGTCGCCCATCCAACCAGCGGAGGCACGATCATGACCGCCACGGCCGAGACCAGCACGAGCGGCACGAAGACGCGCTCGAAGCGTTCGGTGAACTGCTGCGTCGGCGCTTTACTGGTCTGCGCATCCTCGACCAACCGAATCACCCGGTCCAGTGTGCGGTCCCCGACGGCTCGCGTCGTGCGCACCTCCAGTGCCCCCTCGCCGTTCACCGTCCCGGCGAACACGTCATCGCCGGCCGCCTTGTCGACCGGCACCGACTCGCCAGTCACGGGAGCCTGGTTGACGGACGATTGCCCCTCGGCGACGACGCCGTCGACTGGAATGCGGTCCCCGGGCCGGACGATCACCACCTCGTCGACCCGTACGGCCTCGACCGGCACCTCGACGTCCCGGCCTTCGCGGCGCACCCGCGCGACGGCCGGCGCCAAATCCGCGAGCGCACGAATCGCGCCCCGCGCACGATCCATCGCGTAATGCTCTAGCGCGTGGGCGAGCGCGAAGAGCGTCAGCAGGAACGCCCCCTCGGCCCACTCGCCAAGCCCAGCCGCTCCAAGCGCGGCCAGGAGCATCAGCAGATCGATGTCGAACGTGAACGCACCCTTGCGCCACGCCGCCACCGTGTGGCTGACCAGATCCCACGCCCCGAAAGCGTAGGCGGCCAGATACAAGGGAATCGACACGCGGACCGGCCAGCCCCAGATGCGCTCGCCGGCCCAGCCGAGTCCGAGCAGCACCGCGGCGCTGAGGCTCCAGACCAGCTCGCGGTTGTCGGCGAGGAGACGCCCCAGCTGAGCCACCGGCCTCTCACCGGCGGCTGGCCCGACCGAGAATCGCGCGTCCTCAATCATGCGCCGCAGCCGGTCCGCCGTGGTCTTCGAGCGCTCGAACTCGATGCGCACGCGGCGTGCGGCGACGCTCGCGGACACTTCCAGCACCCCCTCCTGCGCGCGCAGGAGACGCTCGAGCCGACGGCTCGCGTCCTCACTGGGCAGCCCACCGAGCTCGAAGGACGCATGCCCGTACTCCGCGGCCAACTGCGCGCCCGCGGCCGAGACACGTTGCTGCACTTCGGCCAGCGTCGTGTGCGACGGGTCGAAGTGCACACAGATGGCTGCGTCGTCGGTCGCATGCGCGAGCGAGACGCCGGCCTGCTGAGAGGTCAGGTCGGTGAGACGCCGGACGCAGGCATCCTGTGCGTCGGGCAGGTCCGGCAGGAGGAGCCGCAGTGGGAACGTGCGCGTGGAGCGGCTCATTCGCGCACCTCCGTGCGGTCGGACTCGAACCAGTGATACAACGCCGGCAACACGAGCAGCGTCAAGGCCGTGGAGGTCATCAGGCCGCCAATGACCACCGTGGCCAAGGGTCGCTGTACTTCGGCCCCTGCACCCGAAGACAGGGCCATCGGCACGAATCCCAACCCGGCAACGAGCGCGGTCATCAACACCGGCCGCAACCGCAGTTCCGCGCCCGTGAGGACCGCGTCTTCCACACTACGGCCTTGCCGGCGGAGTTCAATGAAGTACGACACCATCACCACCCCGTTGAGGACGGCGACTCCGAACAAGGCGATGAAGCCCACAGCCGCTGAGATGCTGAACGGCATGCCGCGCAACATCAGCGCGACGATGCCGCCGGTCGCCGCGATCGGGATGTTGAAGTAGATGAGCAGCGCCGGCCGCACCGCCCCGAACGTCGTGTAGAGCAGCACGAAGATCAGGAACAGCGCCACGGGCACGACGAGCAGCAGGCGGGAGGATGCACGTTGCAGGTTCTCGAACTGTCCGCCGTACTCGACGTAGTAGCCGGTCGGGAGCCTCACTTGCGTACCCACGGCCTGTTGCACATCGGCGACGAAGCTCGCCAGATCTGTGCCCCGTACGTTGGCCTCCACGGCGATGCGCCGGTGGATGTTCTCACGCGTGATCTGCGCGGGACCCTCCTCGACCACGATGTCGGCCAGTTGTGAGAGGGGA
>WBZP01005589.1_pt1 | contig 12736 bp, 15 predicted proteins | sample 5204301 | NCBI WGS metagenome assembly WBZP01 (sample SAMN12412401, study PRJNA552823) | activated sludge metagenome | isolation source: activated sludge from nitrification reactor of wastewater treatment plant... | place: USA: Pennsylvania | collected 2017
CAACATCGTGGACAGCTTCGAGGAGTCCCACCGCGGCGCTGGCGGCTTCGGCAGCACGGGCAAGCATTGAACCTTATGCGGGGCTAACGGAGTTTTATCCACCACTGTCCGGCGCTCTGCTAGGATTTTGAAGTTTCAACGATCCCGGAGTCCGACGTGAACAAGCCCCTTCTTGCCGCCGCAGCCCTGGCCCTGCTGGCCTCGGCGTCCTTTGCCCAGACCGCGAAATCGAAACCCCAGCCGATCAAGGCGCCGGACCCGGCGCAGCAAACCGCCGCGGCGCCGAGCGCCGCGCTCCAGCGCGCCCAGGAAATCGTCGCCGGCCGCTGCTCGCTCTGCCACGGCGCCGAGGGCGAGAGCGCCAGCCCGATCTTCCCGCGCCTGGCCGGCCAGCACCCCGAGTACATCGCCAAGCAGCTCGCCGACTTCAAGGCGGGCCGGCGCAAGGGCACGATGAATGACCAGGCGGCCGAGCTCACCGACGAGGAGATGAAGGTGCTCGGCGTCTTCTTCGCCCAGAAAAAGCCCAAGGCCTATACCGTTGCCGACCAGGACATCGCTGCCGTCGGCCGCTATATCTACCACAAGGGGAACACCTATTCCGGCGTGGCTTCCTGCGCGAGCTGCCATGGCCCGACGGGGGACGGCACGGCTCAGCTGCCGCGCATCGCCGGCCAGCATGCCTCCTATACGGAATCGCAACTGAAGGAATTCAACAAGCGCGAGCGCACCAACGACAACGCCATCATGCACGCCATCGCCTCCAAGCTCACCGAACTGGAGATGCGCGCCGTGGCGGTTTACCTCAGCGGCAAGCTCTAGATACGGCGAGGGCGCCGCTTACTTGATGTCCAGCATCTTCGCCAGTTCGTTGTAGTCGGCGAGCCTGGCCGGCTCGAAGCCGGGGAAATTTGAGAAACGCAGGAACTCCTGCGCGTCCTTGTCCTGGGTGGCCTTGAGCAACGCCTCGGTGATGGCGCGCCGTTCGGAATCGGGCAGATCCCCGCGCACGGCGAAGGTGAGGTGCGGCACGCCCTTGCCGGTGTGGATCAGGTTCATGTTTTCGCCCTTGTTGGTCCACACGTTGAACAGCCCGGTGTTGGCCACGCCGATGTCGATCAGGTTCATCTGCATGCCGGCCAGCACGCCGTCGGCGTCGTTGTAGTAGGCGACGCTGGCGAAGTGTTTTTCCGGTTCCTTGATGCCCATGGCCTTCAATTCGACGAAGGCGAGCCGCGTGATCATGGCGTCCTTGCCGGTGAAGCCGATGCGCTTGCCCTTCATGTCCTCGGGGAAGGCGATGTTGGTTTTCGTCGGCGCCATGAAGGAGACCGAGAGCAGGCCGGGGATCTTGGCCACCGGCAGGTAGCCGGCCGAGCGGTTCGCCTCGATCACCGCCGAGGGGGCGACGAACATCATGTGGTAGCGCTTGGCCTTGGCGCGCTCGCCGAAGGAAGTGAAATCGCGCGTGCCCTCGACGCGCACGGGGCGCTTCAGCACGCGGCCGAGATACTCCGTGAGGCCATGGTATTCCGAAGCGATCATCTGCGGGCTGGTGCCGTAGCTGATGACGCCGAGCAGGTAGGCCCGGTCCTGCGCTCGGGCCGGCAGCCAGCACATGGCGAACGCCAGCACGCCGGCCAGCAGCAATTGCCTTTTCATGTGTTCTCCTCCACTCGATCCCGCTCTGCGGCGGGTAAAAAAACGGCGACGCCCCGGGGGGTGCGCCGCCGTGTCGTACGGACTGACTTTACAGCAGCGCGTCGGCCCAGACGTTGCGCGCCCAGGCCATGGCGTACTTCGCTTCCATTTCGTTGGCTGCCGCCGACAGGCCGCCGGAGCCCGGCACCGTCTTGAACGTCTTGTCCTTGGCGTCGTAGGCATGCACCGAGGCGACGTGGACCGTGTTCTTGGCGTTGACGAAGCTGTAGCAGGTGTTGGCGATGATCATCGGATCGGGTGCCTGCTCGCCGGACATCAGGGCGACGATGGCGCCGGCGGCGATCTTGGCGTGTTGCGTCGTCATGTGGCCCGACTTCGGCATGGCCGGCGCGGACAGGGTGGCATCGCCGAGCACGTGGACGTTCTTGTGCGCGACGGACTCCATGGTCCGCCAGTCGATGCCGCACCAGCGGTTGTTGGCGGTGATGAGGCCGGCCGCCTTGGCGATGCCGCCGGCCATCTGGCCGGGAACGACGTTGAGCACGTCGGCCTTGACGGGGTCGGAGAACTCGAACTTCAGCGTCTGCGTGTTGGCATCGAGGCCGGTGATGACGTGGTTCGGCCGATACTCGACGATGCCCGTGTACAGATCCTTCCAGGCCTTCATGAAGAGGCCCTTCTTCGACTGCACGTCCTCGTTGCCATCGAGGATCAGCACCTTCGACTTGGGCTTTTTCGCCTTGAAGTAGTCGGCCACCATGCAGGCGCGCTCGTAGGGTCCGGGCGGGCAGCGGTAGGGCGCCTTCGGGATGGCGATGGCGTAGACGCCGCCGTCGCGCATTGACTCCAGCTGCTTCCTCAGGGCCACCGTCTGCGGGCCGGCCTTCCAGGCGTGCAGGATCTTGCTGTCGGCGAGCGCCGGAGTGAGGCCGGGCACGCTCTCCCACATGAAGTCGATGCCGGGGGAGACCACCAGGCGGTCGTAGGAGAGTTCCTGGCCGCTGGAGAGCTTGACCGTGCGCTTGACCGGGTCGACCGCCACGGCATCGCCCTGCACGACGCGCACGCCATGCTTCTTCAGGCCGTCGTAGCCGGTGGTGATGTCGGCCATGGCCTTGTCGCCGGAGAGCACCAGGTTGGAAATCGGGCAGGAAACGAAGGCCGCGTTGCGCTCGACCAGCGTCACGTCGATGCCGCCGTTCGACCACATGCGGATGTACTTGGCCGCCGTGGCGCCGCCGAAGCCGCCGCCGATGACCACCACGTTGCCGGAAGCCTTGCTGCCGCCGGCGCAGCCGGCCAGCGCGCCCGCCGCCGCCGCGGCGCCGGACATCTTGAGGAAATCGCGTCTGTTGAATGTCATGGTCTCCCCCTTATTTCTGCGCGGCGTAGTAGTTGGCGATCATCTCGACCTGCTGGTCGGTGTAGCCCTTCGACAGCTGGTGCATGACAGTCGCGGGCTTGGCGCCGGAGCGGAAATCCTGCATCTTCTTGATCATCTCGGCTTTCGGCATGCCGGCCAGCGGATCCATGCCGCCGATGCTGTTGCCGTTGGTGCCGTGGCAGCTGGCGCAGGCCGAGGCCATGTTGCGGCTGAGAACGTGGTTGTCCGCGAACGCTGCGCCGGCAAGACCCAGCAGCGAAACGGCGAGCGCGATTTTCCGGTACTTCATCGGCTTCCTCCTCTTAGTGATAGATGCGTGGTAAGCGCTGTTCCCGTCCTCGAGTGCTGGCTACGCCCCGAGGCTTGTTCTTATCCATGGCAATCTAAAGGATATTCCCAGGGTAGGCAATCAATTTTCTTATTGTGGCAATCACGGAACATATTTGAGCCTTATCCTATTGGCCAGAGCCTCTTGTCAGTCCTTCCATGAGCCAGCCGGTCGAAATCCGCATGCCCAAATACCCCGAATGCTGGGAGACCTGCGGCTCCTGCGGCAGCGGGGACGTATTCATCCAGAGTCTGCTGGTCAGGGCCGGCGACGACATCGGACTGGATGAAACCCTGCTCGTCCTGGAAACCGGCAAGGTGGCGCTGGACATCCCCTCCCCGCAGGCGGGGCGCGTGATCGAGGTGTTCGTGGCCGAGGGCGAAGCGGTGGCCGAGGGCCAGCTTCTCCTGACGCTCGCACCGTCATGAACACTCTCCGTTAAAATCCCCTTTTTTTCCTCAGGCACTTCGCGCATGGCCCAATACGTTTTCACCATGAACCGCGTGGGCAAGATCGTTCCGCCCAAGCGCCACATCCTCAAGGACATCTCGCTGTCCTTCTTCCCCGGCGCCAAGATCGGCGTGCTCGGCCTCAACGGCTCGGGCAAGTCGACGCTTCTCAAGATCATGGCCGGCGTGGACAAGGACATCGAGGGCGAAGCCACGCCGATGCCCAACCTCTCCATCGGCTACCTGCCGCAGGAACCGCAGCTCGATTCCGAGAAGACCGTGCGCCAGGCGGTGGAGGAAGGCCTCGGCGAGGTGTTCGAGGCGCAGCAGAAGCTCGATGCCGTATACGCCGCCTATGCCGAGCCGGATGCCGATTTCGACGCGCTCGCCGCCGAGCAGGCGCGCCTGGAGGCGATCATCGCCGCCTCCGACGGCCACACCGCCGAACAGCAGCTGGAAGTCGCCGCCGACGCCCTGCGCCTGCCGCCCTGGGAGGCGAAGATCGGCGTGCTCTCCGGCGGCGAGAAGCGCCGCGTCGCGCTCTGCCGCCTGCTGCTCTCCAAGCCCGACATGCTGCTGCTCGACGAACCGACCAACCACCTCGACGCCGAGTCGGTGGACTGGCTGGAGCAGTTCCTGACGCGCTTTCCCGGCACCGTGGTGGCGGTGACCCACGACCGCTACTTCCTCGACAACGCCGCCGAGTGGATCCTCGAGCTCGACCGCGGCCACGGCATCCCGTGGAAGGGCAACTACTCCTCCTGGCTGGAGCAGAAGGAAGAGCGCCTGCAGCAGGAGGAAGCGTCGGAGTCGGCGCGGCAGAAGGCCATCAAGAAGGAACTCGAGTGGGTGCGGCAGAACCCCAAGGGGCGCCAGGCCAAGAGCAAGGCGCGCCTGGCGCGCTTCGACGAGCTCTCCAGCCAGGAATACCAGAAGCGCAACGAGACGCAGGAGATCTTCATTCCGGTGGCCGAACGCCTGGGCGACAAGGTGATCGAGTTCAAGGGCGTCTCCAAGGGCTACGGCGAGCGCCTGCTGATCGACAACCTGAGCTTCCAGATTCCGCCCGGCGCCATCGTCGGCATCATCGGCCCCAACGGCGCCGGCAAGTCGACGCTGTTCCGCATGCTCACCGGCAAGGAACAGCCGGACGCCGGCGAGGTCGTCACCGGCCCGACCGTCAAGCTGGTCTCGGTGGAGCAGTCGCGCGACGCGCTGCCCAACGACAAGAGCGTGTGGGAGGCCATCTCCGGCGGCGCCGACATCCTCACCGTCGGCAAGTTCGAGACGCCCTCGCGCGCCTACATCGGCCGCTTCAACTTCAAGGGCGCCGACCAGCAGAAGATGGTCGGCAACCTCTCCGGCGGCGAGCGCGGCCGCCTGCACCTGGCCAAGACCCTGATCGAGGGCGGCAACGTGCTGCTGCTCGACGAACCCTCCAACGATCTCGATGTCGAAACCTTGCGCGCGCTGGAAGACGCCCTGCTCGAATTCGCCGGCTGCGTGCTGGTGATCTCCCACGACCGCTGGTTCCTCGATCGCATCGCCACCCACATCCTGGCCTGCGAGGGCGAGTCGCAGTGGGTGTTCTTCAACGGCAACTACCATGAGTACGAGGCCGACAAGGTCAAGCGCCTGGGCGAGGAGGGCGCCAAGCCCAAGCGCCTGCGCTACAAACCTTTGAAAGGCTGACATGCGCAAGGGATTTCTCGCCGTGCTGTGCGGACTGACTTTTTCCGCCGCGGCCTTGGCCGCCGAAGAAGCCGGTCTCGCGGCCGTGCGCGACCTGGGGCGCCTGAACGGCCAGGCCCTCGCCTGCGGCCAGAAGGACACCGCTGCCTGGGTGCGCATCCTCATGCTCAACCATGCGCCGAAGACCCGCGCCTACGGAGAGGCCTACGAGGAGGCCTCGCAGGCGGCCTTCGTCGCCCACAACCGCGGCACGCCCTGCCCGAGCCAGGCCGAGCTGTCGGCCCGGCTGGAGTCGGTTAGCCAGCGCTTGAAGGCGGCTCTGCCGGCGCCCGGCCAGGTGCCGCAGGGCCACAACGCGGCGGAGGTCCTGCCCAACGGCATCGTCCCGCGCTATCTGCTGCAGGAACCCGGCGGGCGGGCGGTCACCAACGAGGACTTCCTCGGCCGCTTCCAGCTGATCGCCTTCGGCTACACCTCCTGTCCCGACGTCTGCCCGACGACGATGCAGGAGATGAAGGAAGTGCTCAAGCTCCTCGGCGACAAGGCCGCGCAGTTGCAGCCGATCTTCATCACCGTCGACCCCGAGCGCGACAGCGCCCAGGTGCTGCGCGAATACACCGCGGCCTTCGATCCGCGCATCCTCGGCCTGCGCGGCTCCGAGGCGCTGACGCGGCGCGCCGCCAGCGAGTTCAGGATGCGCTACGAGATCGTGCGCGAGCCCAACGCGCCGCCCGGCAGCTACACGGTGGATCACTCCGCCGGCATGGTCCTGGTCGCGCCCGACGGTCGCGCCGTCCTGCGCTTCGCCTATGCCACGCCGGCGCAGCAGGTGGCCGAACGGATCGCCGCGCTGATGCGCGAGGGCGGAGCGCGCGCGCCGCGCCGTCCGTGAGCCCTCGCATGCCGGCGCTGTTCGTCGGGCACGGCAGCCCGATGAACACGCTGGCGGACAACCGCCGCACCGCCGCCTGGCGGCGCCTCGGGCAGGCCCTGCCGCGCCCGTCCGCGATCCTGGTCATTTCCGCGCACTGGTATGTCCCGGGCACTGCCGTGACGGCGATGGAAACGCCGAGGACGATCCACGATTTTCAGGGCTTTCCGCAGGCGCTTTTCGATTTCCGCTATCCCGCGCCGGGCAGCCCGGCGCTGGCGGAGCGCGTGCGGCAAATGCTTTCGCCCCTCGCGGTGACGACGGACGATGCCTGGGGCCTCGACCACGGCGCCTGGTCGGTGCTGGCGCATCTTTTTCCCGAAGCGGACGTTCCGGTGGTGCAGCTGAGCATCGATCGCCGCCAGCCGCCGCCATTCCATTACGAGACGGGGAAGCGCCTGGCGGCGCTGCGCGACGAGGGTGTGCTGATCCTGGGCAGCGGCAATGTGGTGCACAACCTCGGCCTGCTCAGGTGGGACGCACCCGATGCCGCCTACGATTGGGCGCTGCGCTTCGAGCTGGCCGTCAAGGAGCGCCTGCTGCGGCGCGACCCCGGCGGGCTGGTCGAATGGGAGAAACTCGATCCGCAGGCGCGCCGGGCGGTGCCGACGCCGGAACACTACCTGCCGCTGCTCTACGGCATCGCCACGCAGAAGGAAGGCGAAGCGGTGAGTTTCCCCGTCGAGGGCATCGAGATGGGCTCGCTCAGCATGCTGTCGGTCTGCATCGGCGCCTGCTGAGCGTTACAATCGTTCCATTCGCGCTTCTGCCAGGGAGTCGATCATGACCGCAGCAAAATCGCAACGCTGGATGCTTGTCGGCCTCGCCGTCGTCGTCGGCCTGGCCGTGCTGGTCGCCGGAGGGCTGTACTTCGGCGCCAAGGCGCTCAAGGGCAAGGTCGAGCAGGCGCTCGGGCCGGAGGCCGAAATCGGCGAGGTGCGCCTGGGCCTGACCAGCGTGGAGGTGCTCAAGCTGCGCCTGAAAGCGCCTGCCGGCTGGCCGGCGCCGGACACCCTGCGCGCCGAACGCATCCGCATCGCCCCCGACCTGCTGGCGCTGCTTTCGGCGAAAGTGAGCATTTCCAGCATCGTCGTCGAGGGCGGCTATGTCTCGGCCCTGCGCGGCGCCGACGGCAAGCTGCGGGTGGTGCCGAGCCTCCTCGAGAAGAAGGACGAGAAGAAGGACGCCGGCAAAGGACCGGAGGTCGCCATCGGCGCCATCGAGCTGAAGGACGGCGTGATGGAGTTCTTCGACGCCACGGTGAGAAAGCCGGCCCACAGGATCCGGCTCGAACAGCTGAATGCCAAGGTGACCGACCTGAAATTGCCCGGCCTGCAGGCCAAATCGAGCCTCCACCTCGACGGGACGATCAAGGGCGTGAGGAACGACGGCAAGATGCAGGTCGACGGCTGGATGGTCTTCGCCAGCAAGGACTCGGAAATCCGCAACACCCTGCGCGGCGTGGACCTGGTGGCCCTGCAGCCCTATCTCCTCAAGGCCGGCGAGGGCGGCGTCCGGAAGGGCACGCTCGACCTCGACCTGCAGTCCACCATCAAGGCCAACCACCTGCGCGCGCCGGGCACGCTGACCCTCAACGGCCTGGAGCTGGAGTCCGGCGGCACCTTCATGGGCATGCCGCGCGCCGCCGTGCTCGGCCTGATGAAGGACAAGAACGAGCGGATCAGCGTCAAGTTCGTGCTCGAAGGCAAGCTCGACGATCCGAACTTCCGCCTCAACGAGGGCTTCTCCACCAAGGTGGCCTCCTCCCTGGGCGACGTGCTGGGCATCAGCCTCGAAGGCCTGGCCAAGGGCGCCGGCACGGTCGGCCAGAAGGGCCTGGAAGCCGCCGGCGGCGCGGCCGAGGGCGTCGGCAAGGCGGTCAAGGGCTTGTTCAAGTAGGCCGGTGATGCTGGCCGGCCTGCTGCTGGCGGTGCTGGGGCCGCTGCTGCTGCTGTTGCCCTGCGGGTTGCTGTACTTCCTCTTCAGGCGCGCCGGTCTCGGCGGCCGCCTCGGTCTGAGTCCGGTCAATGCCCGCCTGCTGCATCTTGCGGCTGCCGCCGGGCTGGTTTTCGGCGTGGTGCTGGCGAGCTATCTGCCTGGCCGCCTCGAGTACGAGCGGCTATGCCAGGCTCTGGCCGAGCCGCGCATTCACGACAGGGCGCGGGTCGAAGGCTTCTTCCTCGACGACCTGACCGCGAGCAGCTTCGGCCAGCGCTATCTCGGCGAGGAAGGCTTCGCCTGGTTCGAGACGCACGACATCTACAAGCGAGGGCAGTTCGTGCGCTACGGCAGGGCGGGCGACAAGGTGGTGAACGAGCCGGTGAGCGTTCTGCAGGCACGCCATACGGTGAAATCGGGAGTGGAGGTCCGGCCCGACGGCATCCATGTCGCCCGCACCGCCATCACCGAACGCGAAGGCGGCAGGCTGCTCGCCGAGGCCCATTCGGTCACCTACCACGGCGGCCCGCTGGGGATGGTGCTGGGCGTCCATGGCATGAGCCACTGCCCGAACCCGATCACGCCCGAAGGCGGTCGCCAGTTCGACCTCTACTACCACCTCGTGCGCGAGGTGCTTGGCTCGGGCAACCGACCCTGATCCAGCCAGCGCCTGATGTGCGCATAGACCTCGGCGTTGCCGAGCAGATCGAGGTGGCCGCTGCCGCAGGCGATCCACTGCCTTTCCGGCGGAAACATCAGGTGCCGGTCCCGTTCCGCATGGCAGCCGAGCGCGCTGGCCAGGGGCACGAGACCGTCGCCGATCAGCCGGTCCTTCAGGTCGCCGGCCTGCTTGCCGGTGGTCGCGGCGATCGCATAGCAGGCCACGCCCGCCGGCAAGGGCAGCGCCGCATGGCGCCGGGCGGCGCGGGCAAAGCGGTCGCGGTCGCGCCAGTCCTCGTCGAGAAGGTAGCCGTGGCGCAAATCGGTGATGCCGGCGCTGCGGATTTTGCCGAGGCGGGAGAGGGGGGCGGTGTACGGGCTGGCGCCGAGGACGCTGTCGATCCAGTGGCCGCCGCGCTCCAGCGGCGCGCCGTGGTGCGGGGTGCCGAGGAAGACGATCTTGTCTAGCCGCTGCGGCCAGGCATGGCCCGCCGCCGTGGCGTAATGCCAGGCACTGCGCGCCAGCAGGCCGCCCATGCTGTGGCCGAGGATGGCCAGCTCCGTCACCTTCACCGGCCAGTTGGCGAGCAGGGCTTCGAGCAGGTCGGCGAATTCGCGCCCGTTGCTGGAGATGTGGCGGCCGCTGTTGTAATGCAGGTACACGGGGGTGTAGCCGAGGTCGCGCGCCAGCGCCGCGCCGTGGTCGTGGCCCTGGCGCTGCCATTGCAGGTCGTTCATGCACAGGCCGTGGACGAGGACCAGCAGCCTGCCGCCGGGGTCCGGCAGCGCCTCGGCGAGGGCGGCCTTCTGCGGCGGCAGTGGCCGTCCGTCGCGACGCAGCCGCATGCCGATGGCCAGCGGGTTGCCGCTGGCTTCGAGGTAATCGCCGAGCACGCCGTTGAGCGCCGCCAGGATGGCCTCGCGCTCGGGCGAGGAGGTCTTTTCGCCGAACAGCGGCACCAGCCGCCCCAGCGCCGCGTCGAGCCCGCTGCCCACCAGGCGCGTCACGCCGCGGATGCTGCGGTAAACCAGGCCGGTAATGCCCTGGCTGCGGCCGGCCGGTGCCTTGCCCAGCGGCGCCGGCGCGCTGGCGATGTTGTGGTGCATCGCTTCCACCAGATCGGTCAGACCGGCGACGGCGTCGACGGCCAGGCGGCTGAAGCCGTGCAGGTCGGCGGGGTGGACGTGGGCTTGTTTGGGCATGCGGCAGGGGATGCTTGCGTATGCCGGCCACTATACGCCGCGCGTCCGGCCGGGGTCAGGCTTCCGCCGCGCCCTCCAGATGCAGGATGGCGATGGCGTGCTGGCTGACGCTGACCCGGGCATCGAAGCGGAAGCCGCCGCCGCAGAAGTTCTTCAGGCAGTACAGCCCCGGGTTGAGCAGATCGAAGACGTGGCTGCCGGCGCCCGTCACCCGCCGCGGCGCGATCTTTTCCTTGGGGCTCTCCTCATTGGGCCGGTAGAAGACTTCCGGCGCCTGCCTGCATTTGTCGCAGTCGACCGACCAGAAGTAGTCGCGGTTGAGGATGGCCGAGCCGATCCTGACATGGTTCTTCGGTGTGGATGCCGTCATGTGCGCGCATTGCATTATTCATCGTTGCTGACCTTCTTGTTTTTCTTGCGCGCATTATCGCCGCGGCGCCGGGAGTTGGCGCGGCAATATGTCACGGGCGGCACAGAAAGTTTGATTAATGTCATAAGACGAAGTGTTTGCCGGTTCAAGCATCGGCGCCGCCGGCGTGTATGATTTCGGCACCGCCCACCGAGTGAGCCACCATGCCAGACTGCTCCGATCCCGCATCACGCTCCCGCGCCGGCATCGGCATCGCCCGCCGGAACGCCTTCGATCCCGTCGCCTTCGAGCGGGCCGTCGCCGATCTGCTCGCCGCCTGCGGCATCGCCCCTGACGTGCAGCACATGGGCCGCACCGCGGAGCGGGTGCGCGCGCTGTGGCAGAAGCGGCTGCTCGGCGGCTACGACATGGACCCGGCCGAGGCGCTGGGCGAGGGCTTCGAGGACCATCGCCGCGACATGGTGGTGGTGCGCGGCATCGCCGTGCACGGCGTCTGCCCGCACCACCTGGTGCCCTTCCGCGGGGTGGCGCACGTGGCTTACCTGCCGGGCGGGCGTCTGCACGGCTTCGGCCGCATCGCCCGGATGGTCGACGCCATCGGCCACCGCTTCACCTACCAGGAATGGATGACCCGCGACATCGCCGAGGCGCTGGTGGCGCACGGCAAGGCGGCCGGCGGCGCCTGCGTCATCGAGGCCGAGCAGCTGTGCCTGCTGCTGGGCGAGGACCGCCGCGGCGACGAGCGGGTGGTGACGCAGGCCTTCACCGGCGCCTTCGAGGCATCCGATCAACTGCGTACGGAATTTCTGCGCGCCATTGCCGGGAAATTGCCATGAGCGCCTTCAGCCGCGAGAACATCGCCCTCGATGCGCGCCAGCACATTGTCGCGCGCTTCTTCGCGCCGCCGGGCGACGCCAAGGCGGCGGTGCTGGTGGTGCCGGCCATGGGGGTGACGCAGGCCTTTTATGCGCCCTTTGCCGAATGGCTGGCGGCGCAGGGCTATCTCGTCGCCACCTTCGACTTCCGCGGCATCGGCCAGTCGCGCCATGGCCGGCTGAGGGGGCTGAAAGTAGACGTGCTCGACTGGGCGCGGCAGGACTGCGCGGCGATGATCGACGCGGTCGCATCGCGACTCGGCGAGCGCCCGCTCTACTGGATCGGCCACAGCCTGGGCGGCCAGATCCTGCCCTTCGTGCCGAACCGCCAGCGGGTCTCGCGCATCGTCACGGTGGCCACCGGCAGCGGCTACTGGCGCGAGAACACCGCCGCGCTGCGGCGCACATCCTGGTGGCTGTGGTTCGTCGCCGCGCCGCTGTCGCTGCGGCTGTTCGGCTACTTTCCCGGGCGCCGCCTGCGCAAGGTCGGCGACCTGCCGCGCGGCGTCATGGAGCAATGGCGGCGCTGGTGCCTGAATCCCGAATACGCCGTCGGCGTCGAGGGCGAGTCGGCGCGCGCCCTGTATGCCGCCGTGGATACGCCGATCGTCTCGCTCTCCTTCACCGACGACGAGTACATGTCGCTGCGCAACACCGAATCCATCCATGGCCAGTACGTCAATGCGCCCCGCACCCTGAGGCGCATCGCGCCGAAGGACATCGGCGAGAAGCGCATCGGACACTTCGGTTTCTTCAGATCAAGATTCGAGCGCAGCCTCTGGCGCGAGCACCTGCTGCCGGCGCTTTCATAGCTTCTGGTGGGTGCCGTCGCAGAACGGTTTTTTCGCCGAGCGCTTGCAGCCGCAGAACCACAGTTTTTCCGATTTGTCGGCCTGGAACGCGACCGGGGAGAAGTCCGTGCCCTTGTGCGAACCGTCGCAGAAGGGCTGACTTTTGCTGCGGCCGCAGGCGCACCACCAGTAGGACTTGCCGGCTTCGACATCGACGGGGTAGGGCGCTTTCTGGGGGGTATCCGGTTCGGCCATGATCGTCTCCAATGGGGGTATCAGGAAATTGTTTTGACATTGAATAATTCTTGACTAATAATGTCAAGTATAAAAAGAAACACCCCAACCCCAACAGAGAGACTCAGATGATCGTCATCAACGGAAGAGAGATCGAGACCGACGCCGAGGGCTACTTGGCCCGGCTCGACGACTGGTCGGAAGACATCGCCAGCCAGC